>ENA-UOWO01001626-UOWO01001626.1-activated-sludge-metagenome-genome-assembly--contig:-NODE-1626-length-29451-cov-5.349844_pt1 | contig 29451 bp, 28 predicted proteins | sample MGYA00238148_ERZ761564 | MGnify/ENA primary metagenome ERZ761564 (study PRJEB28885, sample SAMN05720194) | activated sludge metagenome | isolation source: Anaerobic digester | place: USA...
TTTCTTTAAGAGATCCACAAAATAAAGAAAAATATGCTGGAAATGATGCGGGCTGGGATTTTTCTGAATCTGTTTTAAGAAAGGTTGCAATTGAGAAAGGATTAAACTTTAAAGAGGAAAAAGGAGAAGCAGCTTTTTATGGCCCAAAATTAGACTTTAAGATTAAAGATGTATTGGGAAGAGAGTGGCAATGTTCAACCTTACAATTTGATTTTAATCTTCCAGAAAGATTTCAAATGGAATTTACTAATGATCAAGGAGAGAAAGAACAACCATATATGTTACACAGGGCTTTATTTGGATCATTTGAAAGATTTATTGGTCTTTTAATTGAGCACTATGCCGGTGCATTTCCTTTTTGGCTCTCCCCTGTTCAGATTAAAATTCTTCCGGTTGGAGAATCTCATCATGAATACGCCAGACAAGTTGCTGAAAAATTAAAAGATTATAGAATTAAGATAAATATTGATAATGAAACTATTGGTAAAAAAATTAGAAGTGCTGAAATAGAAAAAACCCCTTATATTTTAGTAGTTGGAGATGTAGAAAAAACAAACGGTACGGTTAGTGTGCGTCAACGGGGTAAAATAGATTTGGGTGAAATGAAAATAGAAGACCTTACTAAAAGATTAATAACCGAATCAAACTTATAGCGCAATATTAATGTTTGGGGGTGCCACCCCTAAACATGGGTTTTGAGAAAAATTTATGAAAAAGTATTGGATTATAACTTTTGGCTGTCAGATGAATATTTCGGACTCTGAAAGGATCGCAGCCGTATTTGAATCAATGAACATAAAGCCAGCTTCAGCAATCACTGAAGCTGATTTTATAATTATTAATATGTGTTCTGTGAGGCAAACTGCGGTTGATAGAGTTTATGGACAGAATAACCTATTAAGGCGTCTTAAAAGGCAAAATAAGGGCTTAAAAACCATTTTAACTGGCTGCATTTTAGATAAAGATAGGTTTAAAATGGCTCAGATTTTTGACTATATTTTAGATAAGAAAGATTTAGAAAATTGGACTAATATTCTTACCCTTAAAAAATCAAAAAAAACCGGAAAAGATTATTTAGAAATTGAGCCAATCTATGAAAGTAAGATCCAAGCATTTGTTCCAATTTCAAATGGATGTGATAATTATTGCACCTATTGCGCAGTTCCATATACTCGTGGATCTTTAACCTGCCGAAATCACAAAAGCATTTTAAAAGAAATAGAAAAATTAGTGAAAAATGGATACAAAGAGATTTGGCTTTTGGGTGAAAATGTAAATAGCTATACTTCGCCCAAAAATAAAGAAGTTGATTTTGTTTCTTTAATAAAAGAAATTAATAAAATTGAAGGCGATTTTTGGGTTCGTTTTACAAGCCCGCATCCTAGATATTTTTCCGACGAATTAATTGAGATCTTGGCAGGATCAGACAAATTTACACCTTATTTAAATTTGCCAGTCCAATCTGGTGATAATTCTATTTTGAGAAAAATGAATCGCCCTTACACTAGAGAGGCGTATAAAAAATTAGTCTTAAAATTAAGAAAGGTATTTAAAAATAAAAGGATAGGAATGGATCAGATTTTGGGAATTTCTACTGATGTGATAGTAGGATTTCCAACCGAAACCGAAGCTCAATTTAAAAATACTGCCAAATTGATGAAAGAGGTTGGTTTTGATATGGCTTTTATTTCGCAATACTCTCCCCGACCTCAATCTTTTTGTTTTAAAAATACAAAAGACGATATATTAAAAATAGATAAAAGAAAAAGAGATAAAACCTTAAACGAGATTTTAAAAATTACAGCCTTAAAAAATAATCAGCAATTTTTAAATAAAATTATTCCAGTTTTAGTTTCTGATAGAAAAGGCGATTATTATTTTGGGAGGACCAGGCAGAATAAGCCAGTTAGATTTAGATTTGATAAAGAGGGTTTAATTGGTCAATTTGTAAATCTAAAAATTAAAAAAGTATCGGCCTGGTCTTTAGAAGGAGAATTTGTTAAGCCGAAACTTGTGGTGATTGCTGGACCAACTGCTTCGGGAAAAACAGATTTAGCAATTCAGTTGGCTAAAAATTTTAACGGAGAAATTGTTTCGGCTGATTCTCGTTTGATTTATAAAGGAATGGACATTGGCACTAGTAAGCCCTCTGCTTCGCCAACGCTACGCAAGGCAGGTATTTATTGTGTTGATGGAATAAAACACCACTTAATAGATGTTTTGGAGCCAAACCAAAAATATAATGTGGCTTTGTTTAAAGAACAAGCGATTAAAGCGATTAATGAAATAATAAAAAAAGGTAAAACCCCGTTTTTAGTTGGCGGTACAGGGTTGTATATAAAAGCCATAGTTGATAATTTAGATTTTCCAAAGATTAAACCTAATAAAAAATTAAGACAAGAATTAGAAAAGAAAAATATAGATGAATTATTTAAAATATATCAAAAATTAGACCCTATGGGCGCGGAAAAAATAGATAAAAACAATAAGAGACGTTTAACGCGCGCTATTGAAGTTTGTAAAACTACGGGCCAGCCATTTTGGCAGGAACGAAAAATGCAAGAACCAATTTACGAAGTTTTGCAATTAGGGTTAAGGCCCAATCAGAAAGAATTGGAAATTAGGATTACAAAAAGAGTTAATAAGATGATAAAAGCGGGCTTAGAAAAAGAAGTAAAAAATTTATTAAAAAAATATAGTTTTAATCTATCGCCGATGCAAACAATTGGATACCAAGAATGGAAAGATTATTTAAACGAGAAAGCTTCTAAAATACAAGTAAAGGAAAAAATAATTCAAAATACCATTTCTTATGCCAAGCGTCAGATGACTTGGTTTAAAAAACAAAGCCAGATTATCTGGGTTAAAACTCAAGTTCAAGCAATATCAAAAATCAAACAATTTTTGACAAAATAAAAAATGTTTTATTGAAATTTTTCTTTTTTAAAATTACTTATTTTTAAATAATTTTCTTGCAGGGTTTTATTAAGTTCAGAATCGGTTTTAATTTTTTCTAAAATACCATCATAAATGATTTCTGTTCTTTCTAATTGATGTGAAAAAGCAATTAAATTATTACCAGCCACTAGGGCTTTAATACCGGCGTCTATATGAGTAAAATTTGGATTTGTAACTGGCATATCAGATAAATCGTCTGTTATTATCAATCCTCTAAAATCTAATTTATTAATAAGTATATCTTTTATTATAGGAGCGGAGAAAGTAGCGATATTTTCGGTATCAATGTTTTTATAAAATGCATGCGCTGTCATTACAAAATCAGCTCCAGCGTCTATTCCATTTTTAAAGATTTCAAGTGATTTATTGAAATCTTTTTCTGATATTTGATTTTGGGGTATTTTTAGATGAGGGTCGTCGTTAAAGAATCCCATTCCTGGGAAGTGTTTTAATGTTACCATAACCTTATTTTGATGTAAGATTTGGATAAAGCTTGCATTAAAGTTTTTTAGATTATCAACATTATCAACCGGAATCCTTTTTCTTATAAATGTATTGTGATTAAAACCAAAATCCGCCACAGGAGCTAGGTCAGTGTTAAGTCCAAAATTTGATAACTCATATGCTCCATTTTTTATTGTTTCCCAATTGGGAACGCTAGAAACAAAACTTTTTTTAAAAACGCCTATTCTTTCAGCCCCTTCAGGCTCTTCATCAATCATCAAAAAACAATTATTCCCAACTATTTTTGTTGTTAGATTTATTAATTCTTTAAATTGACTTTCGTTTTGAAAATTTCGAGCATAAAATATAATGCCCGCAGGTTTTATTTTTTCAAGAATCCTTTTTTCGTCTTCAGTTAAATTATATCCCGCAACTCCAACAATCATACTTTGCCCTAGGTTTAATTCATTGCTTGACTTATCTAAAACTAGCTCTTTTTTTTCATTAAATAGTGTAATTTTTGAAAAATCAATTAAAAAACTTAAAAATCCCAAAAACAAAAATAAAAAAATAAAATAAATTAATTTTTTATAATAAGGCATGTTTATTTTATCTCTATGCGAGGGTTGTTGTTATAGATAAATGGATCCCCTACAATCCAAATCGAAAATTCGTTTTGATTAGGAATATTTTTTTTTGTTAATTCCACGACTACTTTATTTGTTTTATTTATATTATAATCTATGTTAATAAAATCTCCTTTTGAGAAAAGGGTTTTTCCGTTTATTCTGTTTCTGAAGTCACTTGATTCCCCTAGATCTATCTTTAAAACGCTTTTTAGGTTATTAAGATTATCTCCAGAAAAAACTTCTATAGCAGAAATAGGTATATTTTCTAAATTTTCCTTATTCAATGTAATATTGTCTTTTCCAATATTGGCTAGTTGTATAATAAATTTTTCGATATCATTATTTTCATAATATGATTCTATAGTAAATGAAATGCTCCCAGTTTCGTTTTTAGGTAGAATTCCATTAAAAGAAGAATTAATACATTCTGAATGTCTGTATTCGGAAAATTCTTCCAAAGAATTATTAGAGAAGAAATAAGAGTTATTTTTCTCAAATATTATATTGTTTAGGGTGATCATAACCGGACCACCGGCGTTATCCTTTTTATAAAAACTTATTTGCATGCTATTTATTTCTGGACTTACAGTTAATTCTTCTTCAGGAGTAAACCAAAGCACATCCTTTTCTTTTATTACAAAATTAAGCTTTGATGAAATTACATATGCCCCTCCGCCACCAGGAAAATCAGAAAAAGAACAAGCATTAACTGATGGCAAAATTTGAGCAAATTTTTCCCAAAAATTTTTATTTTCGCTTGATTTAAAAGAAAATCCCCCATTAAATTCAATATAAAAATCATCAATTAGGTCTTCACCTGAAGATATTTTAAGGCCAACATATTTAACATTATAAGTATCTTTAAAATTAACCTCCGTGCTACTATAATTTCCCCAATGACTAGAATAGGCAAAAATATTTGCACCATCTTTTTCGTCATAATCTATTATTTCATAACCATAGTGTGGATCTTGGTCGCACATTCCGTAAAAGCTACTTGGAGCATAATAGTAGCTAATGCTGATATTTTCGTCTGGTTTTGCATCACTTATTAAAGATGGAAAATTAGTATGTTCCTCTTCGCCGATTTCGTATTCAGCATAAGGAGATTTTTGATCTATTTCTGATCCAGATTTATTTCCGTTGTTTGATATTAAATAGCTAAACAAGGCCACAAACCCAATCAATAGTGCTACACCAAAAAAAGCTAATAGAAAAAATTTATTTTTCATTTGAGTTTTTGAATAATTTTTAAATAAGTTGATCCTCCTTTTTCGTAAATAAAATACACTAAATTATTTTCTGATATTAGGTCTGATTTAAACAGATCATACGAGCCGTAAATATTTCCGTCGTAATATAAGGATTGTTGCCAATTTTGATAAGTGAAAAAAGGTACTAAAAATTTATCATTTCGCACGAGAACTCGTCCTATGTAATCTGGGGTAGAATTTGGATCGGGCGCATCGCCTAAATAATATAATTGGTGGTTTTTTACGATATTGTAATAATGACTCATTGGCGAATAATAATCGTTTTTATTTTCGGTTTGAACAAGGCAATCGTAAACATAATTTCCCTTGTTATAAGTAATATTAATATAGTTACAAGCTAAGGTTTTTTCTATTTTATTGTTTAGGTTGATAAAATATTCCTTATTGTTTCTATAAAAAATAAGAAATCCGCCTTGATCACGATAGACCTTGATTATTGAATCGTATGGCCCAAGGATATTGCCGGCTATATTGGCATAATATTTATTTTTGAAACGATAATAAAAGGCTGGATATTCTTTTGATCCGAAAGTAACGATTTGCTGATATGGACCGTATTTTATCCCGTTTAATTTAATATAGTAGTTTTTTCTAATCTGAGATATTTCTCCAATAGTATTTTTATCGCTAGTTTCATTATTAAAATCGTAGAGGTAGTATTGAGAGAGGTAGTATTGAGAAAAAGATTTTATAGCTTTTGTTATTCCAAATTCTTTCAATATACTAGTCATTTGCCCTTCTTTATATGGAAAATCATATGCTTCGTAAAAAGTGCTGATTGGTTTTAATTTAAGCTTTATTTTACTCATTGCGCAGGTTGTGCAACCACCATGACTGCCGTCAATGCCTTTTTCGCATGAAACTAAATCAAAATCATAAGGTATAATATATGAATATTTCTTTTCAAATGGACAATAGGCCTCTGTCCAAAATTCAATTGAATTTGGTATATTGTTGCTTACGACCTCTGTAAAGAAAAATTTTTCTTTAAGTTGTTGCTGGGTCATATTTTGCAAAGATGTAATATGATCCTGATAGATTTCTTCAGAAGATTTCGCAGAACAGGCAGAATATTTAAGCAAGAATGCTAAGCAAAATAATAAAATTAAAATTTTTTTCATAAATTATTAAATTTTTTGTTTTAATATTTCAGCGGTTTTTTGTGGGTTGGCCTTACCTCTGGACTCAGCCATGATTTGACCGATTAAAAAGGCAAAGCTATTTTGTTTGCCATTTTTGTAATCAGCTACAGCTTTTTCGTTTTTAGCTAAGACGCTATCAATAATTTTTTCTATTTCCGAATCATCGCCTATTTGAGATAATCCCTTGCTTTCAATTATTTGAGAAGGGTCACTTTGAGTAGCAAACATTTCGGCCAAAACAATTTTAGCAATTTTACTACTAATTTGACCTGATGAAATCAAACACATTAATTCTGCAAAATTTTCTGGATTAATTTTACTTTCTAAATATGTTTGCGAATATTCAATCTCGTTTTCTGTTTCTGCTTTTAAAAGGGCTTGTAAATCAGAAATCATATAATTAGCAGTTAATTTTACAAGATCAATAAATGTTTTTTCGTTTACATCAACACAGCTAGTATCGTTTTTCCAACAAACCAATTCCGAAATTATTTTTTCAAAATAATTAGCCAGAACTTGGTCTTTAATAAAAAACTCGGCCTCTTTGTCTGATAAAGAATACTCTGTTTTAAATCTTTGAGATTTTTGATCAGGTAATTCTGGCATATGACTTTTTATTTTATTTATTTTTTCTAATGTTGTATTAATTGGGGGTAGATCTGGTTCTGGAAAATACCGGTATTCGTGCGCATTTTCTTTGCTCCTTTGGCTTATTGTAATTTGTTTATCATCGTGCCAGCCTCGCGTTTCTTGAATTATAGGTTCGTTTGTATCTAATAATTTGGATTGCCTTTTAATTTCGTATTCAATAGATTTTTCTACTGATTTAAACGAATTGAGGTTTTTTATTTCTACTTTTGTTCCTAATTTTTTATCCCCTTCTTTATTTAATGAAATATTAACTTCGCATCGCATTTGCCCTTTTTCCATATCTGCATTAGAAACGTTTAGATATTTTAAAATCATTTGCAAATCCTGGCAGAATTTTTTAGCTTCTTCGTGGCTATTAATATCTGGCTCGGTCACTAATTCCATTAAGGGTATGCCGGAGCGGTTAAAGTCAACCAAACTGCTACCATCAGGAGTGTGCAAAAGCTTACCAGTGTCTTCTTCCATATGGATTCTGGTAATGCCAATTTTTTTCTTTTGTCCGTCTTTAAGACTAATTTCTAAAAACCCATTAAAACAAAATGGCATATCATATTGAGAGATTTGATAACCTTTAGGTAGGTCAGGATAGAAATAGCTTTTTCGGTCAAATTTTGATTGAGAAGCAATCTCACAATTTAAGGCCAGGCCAGTCATAATGATTTTATTAATTGCCTCTTCGTTAATTACAGGTAAAGTTCCGGGATGACCCATACAAATTGGACAGACATTGGTATTAGGTAAATCAGCCAAAGAATTATTGGCTTCATTTTTACAGGCACAAAACATTTTTGATTTAGTTTTAGACTCAAAATGGATTTCTAGCCCGATCGTTGTTTTATATTTTTCCATATTTTTCCCCGGCATAAATATTATTTAGTTGGGTGAATTATTTTAACTCCGCTTGAAGTTCCAACAATATCAGCCCCGGCTTTAATCATCATCTTTACATCTGCCAAGGTTTTTATTTTGCCAGACGCTTTAATTAATAAACCCTTAGCGTTATCCCGCATTATTTTTAAATGTTTAGCTTTTTCTTTGAGTTCGCTGTTTTCCAAAGGATCTTTTTCGGTCGCGGTTTTTACACAAATTGCGCCAGCTTTTTTTACTATTTGAGAAACTTTGGCAACTTCTTCGTCTGTTAAATATCCACTGCCAATAATTACTTTAGTATCGCCTAGTTTACAGATTGCTTTTAAATCTTTTTCAATTTTATTCCATCGTTCATGTTTTACATCCGGAATATTTACAACAATGTCTAAATCATCAGCCCCGTCTTTTATGGCTTTTTTAGCAATGGCTATTCGTTTAGCGGTTGGAGAATCGCCAATTGGATCGTCAATTAAAACTACTACTTTCGTTTGGCTGTTTTTTAAAATTTGGGATGCAGTTTTTACCCATTGTGGCCTAATACAAACACCTCGGAAATCGTATTCCAGTGCTTCTTTGCAAGTATTGATAATATCTTGCTTTTTTGCTTTTAAGTTAATATTCGTGTGGTCAATGTAGCGATTAATTGGTTTTGTCATATTATTCGAATAAACAATTTTCTTTATTGAAATTAATTATTTTTTTAAGCACTAAAAAATCTTTTATACATGGAAAATCTTTGCAAGGATTTTTTTCATACTCCAAGCAATTAATTTTTTTACAATACTCTTCACTATTTTTTATTTCAGAATTTTCATACTCTTCTATATTGTTATAAAAATAAATTTTCCACTGATAAAAATAAATTTTTTCATTTTGTATCTCTATTGAATATGTTTCATCTTGTAGCGAAGAATTATATTTAAAGATATTTTGCGTAGTTTCAAATCCATCATTAGTAAAGTTTTTTAATTCAATAAAATTTGTCTCGCAATGAAGAATACCATTGGAACAATTATCCAGCTGCATTAAGAATAAATATTTTCCATTTTTGTCGCATTTATATAAATTAAAATATTCTGCGGAGTGAGTATATCCACCCAAGTAATCAATGCCTATTAAATTTTCATTATCATCAAAAACAGCAAAACAGGTAATATCCCATGTTCCTCCTCCAAAGATACGGAAGGTAAGTAAATATTCCTTTGAATATGGATTAATAAATGAGCCTTGAAATAATTTTATGCCTTCTTCGTATATGTCAAAATCATTGTCTATGATTTTATTATTTTTACTTATATTTATAGCCTGGGATATCATTTTTTCTTGGATTTCAGCAGATATTTTAATTTCCTTGATATCTTGAAGAGTTTTAACGATGCCACCATTTTCGTCATTTTTTTGTATATCTTGAACATTGGGATGTTTATTGATTTTTATATATTCAAAATAGCCCGCATAACCAACTATGCACAAAATGCATACAATAAGAAAAACTATAATTATTTTTTTTATATTCATAGATAATATTTTTTGTTTAGGATTCCTATGATTTGGTTGTGGACATTTTCAGCCGATTGTTCGCCGTCAATTATTTCCCAATCGCAAAATATCTTTTCACTCGCCATTTTATCAAATGTTTCAGCCAATAATTTTTGGAATTGCAGGTTTTCTTCGTGCCTATCTAAATCTTGCACTCCCTTCTGTTCGCTTTTTCTTTGTAGAGATGTTTCGGGTGAAATTTTAAGATAAAGACATAAATCCGGTTTAGGCAACTCAAATAATTTTGCCAGATCTAATAGTTTATTTAAATGAAAACCTTTTAGGTTTTGATAAACAATTGTGGCAGTGAAATAACGATCCGCCACTATTATATTACCATTTTTAAGAAAATTTTCAAAAAGATTTTTATCTTTAATAAAATCAGCAAAATAAACCAAGGACTCGGCGTAAATATTCATCTCAAATTTTTTATGAAGCCAGGCATCAATTAAATCTCCAATCGGTTGGCCATATTCGGGATATTTTTTAACAATCAGATTATATCCTTTTTGAATCAAAAAATCAGACAATAGCTTTGTCTGAGTTCCCTTTCCGCAACCATCAATTCCATCTAAAACTATAAATTTTCCAGCCGCGTTTTTTTCCATTTTTATATAATTATTTTGTTTCTAATCGGCTTTCTTGAGGATGTTTTACATTAACATATTTAGCTCCAGCTTTTTTATGATAAGGCTTGGTTGTGGGTGAACTCAAAACTTCAAAAACCAATTGACAGATTCTGGTTTTGGGATAAAGCAAGATCGGAATCATTCCAATATTTTCCATTTCTAAAACAATTTTTCCTTTAAAGCCAGGATCAATATGACCAGCAGTAGAGTGAATTACAATTCCTAGTCTTCCCAAGCTAGATCGTCCGTCAATTCTAGCGGCAATATCGTTTGGTAAAAAAACTTCTTCTTCGGTGCTAGCTAAGATAAATTCTCCTGGATGAAAAACAAATGGTTCATCGTCTTTTATCTTTACAAGACGGGTAATATCTCTAAATGTTTCTGGATTTCTTGTGTCAATATAGGGATTTTTAGTGTGCTCAAAAATCATAAATTCGCTATCTAATCTTAAATCCAAAGAGGCCGAACCGAGTTGTTCGTCAAGATTTGGCTTGGGTGTAATTTGAATTTTGCCCTCGTCAAGATATTTTTTAATTTCCTGATCAGATAATATCAAAATATTTAAAAATTAGGATAATAATTTTGAAAAAACGAAGTTATTTTAGATTACATCAATACCTAAAGATCGAGCTGTTCCAGATAAAATTTTAACAGCTTGTTCCATATCATTGGTATTTAAGTCAGACATTTTTTGTTTCGCAATTTCTTCTAATTGTGCTTTGGTGATTTTACCAACTTTCTTTTTGTTGCCAGAACCTTTTTCTAAACCAAGCGCTTTTTTGATTAATTGAGCTGCTGGAGGTTGGTGCAATTTGAAAGTATATGATTTGTCTGTGTGGACAGTAATATCTACTGGTATTTTAAAATCTCCTAAATCTTTAGTTGCGTCGTTAAAAGCTTTGCAGAATTCAGCAATATTTACTTGCTGAGAAGCCAAAGCTGGACTAACTGGAGGTGCGGGGTTAGCTTTGCCTGCTTGAATATGAAGTTTTATGATTGCCTTAATTTCTTTTGCCATAATTTTTAACCTATTTTTTTAATTTGTAATGAATCTAGTTCTAGCGGAGTATCACGGCCGAACATGTTTATCATTACTTTTACTTTTCCTTTTTCTCCATCTACTCCAGAAACCTTACCTTCCGAATCTTTAAATGGACCATCTGTAATTCTAACCAAGTCGTTTTCTTTGAAATCGATAGTGTATTTGGGCTCTTCTTCAATCATCCGTTTTTTTAGAGAGTTTATCTCAACTTCAGAAACCGGAAGTGGAATTGTGCCTGATCCGACAAATCCCGTAACATTTGGTGTGTTTCTTACAACATACCAAGAATCGTCGGTTACAATCATTTCTACTAAAACATAACCTGGGTATATTTTTTCTTCAATAGTTCTTTTTTTACCATTTCTAATTTTTATCTTTTTTTCTTTGGGAACAATTATGTTGAATATTTTATCTTCCATACCCAAAGACTCCACTCTTTGTTTGAGGTTTTTTGCAACAGCGTCTTCATAGCCAGAATAGGTATGTAGCACATACCATCTTTTTTCAGTTGAGGTTTGTTGTTTTGACATACTAAAAAGAACCTATCGTTTATTTTTTAAATACAAATTTTTCTAATAAATATTGAAAACCATAATCAAAAAATCCTAGAATTGCAGCCACAATTAGGGTGATAACTATCACAGTAAGGGTGTATTTGACTGCTTCTATTTTTGTTGGCCAGGTAATTTTTTTGATTTCTGAAACAACCTCACCAAAAAAAGCACTGATTTTATTTGTTGATTTCATAGAGATAGAATAACAAAATAAGGTAAAAAAGTCAATTCTTTGCTAGATATCAAGATTTTTAACGTTTTTAGCAGAGGCCTGAATAAATCTTTTTCTTGGCAAGACCTCTTTTCCCATAAGCATATCGAAAGTATGGTCTGCTTCTACAGCATCTTCAAGGGTTACTCTTAATAAGATTCTGTTGGCTGGATCCATGGTTGTTTCCCAAAGCTGTTCTGGATTCATTTCTCCCAAACCTTTATATCTTTGGATGCTTGCTTTACTACGGTTGTCTTTTAATCCAGTTAATATCTTTTCTTTCTCTTGATCTGAATAAGCATAATGGAATTCTTTACCCACAGTTATTTTATATAATGGCGGTTGTGCTAAATAGAGATATCCTTTATCAATTAAAGGCTTAAAGTGTCTAAAAAACAAAGTCATTAATAAAGTCCTAATGTGGTTTCCATCACTATCCGCATCACACATAATAATAATTCTTTGATAGCGCAATTTTTCTAAATTAAAGTCATCTGCAATAGCAGTTCCAAGTGCAATAATTAAATTCTTTACTTCTTCGGAAGCAAGCATTTTATCTAAACGAACTCTTTCTACGTTTAAAATCTTTCCTCTTAATGGAAGAATAGCTTGAAATCTTCTATTTCTGGCTTGTCGGCTAGAACCACCGGCAGATTCACCCTCCACTAAATAAATTTCTGATTCTTCTGGATTTCGGCTAGTACAATCAGATAATTTTCCGGGTAAAGACAATCCGTCTAAAACTCCTTTTCTTAAAACAGTTTCTTTAGCAGCTTTAGCGGCTTTTCTGGCTTTATAAGATAAAACTGCTTTTTCAATAATTATTTTCATATCCTGCGGGAATTTTTCTAAATAATCCCCAAGGGCTTCGGCAACAACAGCTTCTGTAGCTGGTCTAGCTTCTGGATTTCCTAATTTTGTTTTAGTTTGTCCTTCAAATTGAGGTTCTCTTATTTTAACTGAAACAATAGCAACTAATCCTTCTCTAATGTCATCTCCAGTCAAATTTGGTTCCGATTCTTTTAGAAAACTATTTTTACGAGCATAATCATTAATTAATCGAGTTAAGGCAGAACGAAAACCAGTTAGGTGTGTTCCCCCTTCAATTGTAAAAATATTATTAGTAAAGCTTTCTTCAGAAATTTCGTAAGAATCAGTATATTGAAAAGAGGCCTCAACAGCAATTCCTTCTCTTTCTCCGGAAGTATAGAAAGGATTAGCGTGAACTGACTCTGAATTTCTGGATAAATATTTTAAATAAGATTTAATGCCTCCTTCAAAATAAAAGTGGTATTCAAATGGATTAGTTTTATCTCGGTGATCATAAAAATCAATTTTAATACCTTTGGTTAAATAAGCCTGCTGTCTTAAATGATTTAATATCTTTTTAACATCAAAAGATATTTCTTTAAAAATTTCTTTATCTGGTTTGAAGAGAATGGTGGTTCCCTTTTTTTTACAATCGCCTATTTTTTTTACGGCTGCTTTAGGTTTGCCCTGTTTATATTCTTGAGCATATTTATGACCCTCTCTGCAAACTTCGGCGCGCATATCAACTGATAAAGCACAAACAACGGAAACACCTACACCGTGCAAGCCACCAGAAATTTTATAAGCATCACCGCCAAATTTTCCTCCTGCATGCAGAGTGGTCATAATTGTTTCAAGAGCGGATTTTTTGGTTTTTTCGTGAATATCTACTGGAATTCCTCGTCCATTATCAATAACCATAACATAGTCGTCTGGTAATAAAAAAACCTCTATTGTATCGCAATATCCTCCCAAGGCTTCATCTAGTGAATTATCAACTACTTCGTAGATTAAGTGATGCAGCCCTTGCGTGCCAGTTGAGCCAATATACATACCCGGCCTTTTTCTTACCGGATCAAGGCCCTCTAAAACATAAATATCTTTTGCGCTATATGATGATTGTTTTTCTTTTGCCATTCTATTTTTATAATATTTTTAAAATTAATTTCTAATTTGCCAATTAAATTTTTCTTCTAATTTTTCCAAAATTTGTTTTTGGAGCATGTCTATTGTCTTTGTATCAAGTGTTTTTTCGTCTGATTGATAAACAATATGGAAGGAAACACTTTTTTGATTTTCCGGAATGCCAGATCCTTGATAAATATCAAAGGGTTCGGCTGATTTTATTAAATGAATATCTATTTTATAAATTTCTTCAATGATAGCATCTATTGCTATGGTTTTTAAAACTAATCCAGAAATATCTCTTGTGGCGGGCGGATGAAAAGAGATAGACTCAAATTCTTTTTTTTCAGAGGAAAGAGATTGTAATTTTTCAAAATCAATTTCAAAACCAAATATTCTTTCATTAATGTTAAATTTTTCCAAAATATTAAAATTTATCTGTCCAAAAACACCAATTGGTTGCCCTTTTATTTTTATGATCAATGAATTTTGTTTATCCCAAGTTGTTTCTAGAATGCCTTTTTCATAACTTACCTTTTCAATCCCCAAATTATTAATAAGCAAATTTAACTCACCCCTTATTTTAGAAAAAATAATTTGTGCTTTTTCTTCACTTGTAGCAATTATTCCAGCAAGCATTCTTGTTTCTAAAGTTTTATTTTTTTGAGGAATAAATATTTTATCTAATTCAAAAATTTTAAAATCTTTAAAAGTTTTAAGGTTTTCTTTAGCGTCTCTTAATAATTGTGGCATTAGCCCATTCCTTAAATAAGCAAATTCGGAACTAACTGGATTTTTAACCTTTCGTAAAGTATTGAAGGCAATTCCATTTAATTTAAGCAAATCTTCATCCACAAAGGAATAGTCGTATACTTCATTATAATTAAGTTGTTTTAAAATATTTTTAGCTTTATTTTGCCAGAAAATATCTTTATTCTTTTCTACAGGAGCTAAATAACCACAAGGCAATTCAGGTTGTATTTTTTCGTATCCATAAATACGACCAATTTCTTCAATTAAGTTTTCTGGAATTATAATATCTTGGCGAGATGTAGGTATTTCTAAGAGCAAACTATTTTTTGTTTTTTTAATTAATTTTATATCCAATCGTTTTAAAATATTTTCAATTTCTTTTAATGGAATAGTTAATCCTAAAATATTATTAAGATTGTCTAAATTGAGGGTTATTTTTTTGGGCTTTAGTTTATTTGGATAAAAATCAACTAATCCAGAAGCAACATCTGCGCCTACGATTTCGTTTATTAGCATGGCAACTCTATTAATGGCCAATTCAGCCAAATTAGGATCAAGATTTTGTTCAAATCTAATGGAAGCATCAGTTCTTAAATTGATTTTACGGGCCGTTTGGCTAATAAGTTTAGCATTAAAATTAGCTGATTCAAGGACAATGGTTTTAGTTTTAGAATTTATTTCCGATTTTTGGCCACCCTTAATACCTGCTAAAGCTAAAGGGTTTTTACTATCTGCAATAACCAAAATGTCTTCATCTAATTTATATTCTAATCCAGAAAGAGTAGTTATCTTTTCTCCTTTTTTGGCTTTACGCACTATGATTTTTTGGTCTTGTATTTTTTCGTAATCAAAAGCGTGCAAGGGTTGCCCCATTTCTAGCATTACATAATTAGTAATATCAACTACATTATTAATTGGATTTAATCCACAGGCAATTAAACGTTCTTTGATCCATTTTGGAGATTCGGTTATTTTTACATTTGTTAAAACTCTAGCAATATATCTTTTACAACCAATTTTATCCTTAACTTCAACTGAAACAAAGTCCTTGGTTTTTAGCTTTTTATTTTCTTTAAGATTAATTTTGGGAATTAAAATTTTATTGTCTAAAATAGCAGCGCATTCTTTGGCAACTCCGATGTGAGATAGGCAGTCACCAGCTCGATCTGGCAAAACATCTATGCCCAAAATATAATCTTGCCCTTTCTTTTCTAAGGATTCGTTTTCAAATGAATGCATAGTCAAAATTTCGGCCAATTCTTTTGGCTGAGGCAAGGGTTTATCAAAAAAAGTTTTAATCCAATTATAAGAAACGTTCATTTTATTTTAGAATTGTTTTAAAAATTTAAGGTTAGCACTATGGAACCAACGAATATCATTAATCTTATATTTCATCATTGTTAGTCGATCTATAGACATTCCAAAAGCAAATCCTTTATATTTATTTGGATCTAATCCACCATTTTTAATAACATTAGGATGGACAATACCAGCGCCCAATATTTCTACCCAGCCAATTTTTTTACAAGCCGGACATCCTTTGCCTTCGCAAACAGCACAACGCATATCAATTTCAAAACTTGGCTCGGTAAAAGGAAAATAACTTGGCCTTAATCGTATTTTTACGTCTCGTTTAAAAAATTCTTTTAAAAATCTCTGTAAAACTGCTTTAAGATTGGCCACGGATACATTTTTATCAACCATTAATCCTTCTATTTGATAAAAATTAATTTCATGGGAAGCATCAGTTTTTTCGTAACGGTAAACTCTGCCAGGAATAACAATTCTAATCGGAGGTTTTATTTTTTGCATATACCTTGTTTGCGCTGAAGAGGTTTGGCTTCTTAGAACTTCGCCAGTTTCTAGATATAAGGTTTTTCCAAGAGAAAGTGCGTCTCTGGCTGGATGACCTTTGGGGATATTTAATGAATCAAAGTTATGCCATTCGTCTTCTATTTCTGGACCTTCTACTATAGCAAAGCCCATTAATTCAAAAATTTGTTCAATCTCTTGCCTTACTATTGTTAAAGGATGTAAATGTCCAATCTCTATTTTTTCACCTGGTAAATCTAAATCTATTTTGTTTTGTTTTTGTTTCCATTCACGCTCCTGTTCTCTTAAAGTTTGCTCTAATTTTTCTGTTTGATCCTGAATAAGATTGCTAAATTCATTAATTTCCTGTCCAAGAATTTTTCTCTGGTCAATTGAGATATCTTTTAATTCAGAAAAAAGGGTTCTAATTTTACCCTTTTTACCAAGATAAGTATTAGAAAACTCCTTCAATTCAGTTGAGTTTTTAATTTGCTCTAGGTCTTTTTTAATAAGCTCTTTTAATTCTTCAAAATCCATAAAAATGTTTTCCTGATTACTTTAATATTTTACCCCAAAATTACATAAAAAGCAACACTTTTAAGGCCTAAATTTTATAGTAAATTTGCGGTATCTTTGGGCTTGTGTTAAAATTCAAGCATTATGTTAGATTCTTTTTTTGGTTCTGAAAATTTAATAAATTTAATTAAAGCTTTTGGATATTTGGGGGTTTGGAGTGTTGTTTTTGCAGAAACCGGTCTTTTAATTGGATTTTTTTTACCAGGCGATAGCTTGCTTTTTTTGTCTGGTTTTTTGGCGTCGCAAGGTTTTTTTAATATTTTAGTTTTATCTATTGGGATTTTTGTAGCTGGCGTTATTGGGGACAATACTGGTTATGTTTTTGGTAAAAAAACCGGGCCCATGATTTTTAAGCGAGAAGATTCTTTGTTTTTTAATAAAAAAAATTTAATTAAAGCTCAAAATTTTTATAATAAGTATGGTGCCCTAACAATAGTTTTGGCTAGATTTATTCCAGTAATTAGAACTTTTGCTCCAATTGTGGCTGGAGTAGGAGAAATGGAATATAAAAAATTTTTAGTTTTTAATATTTTTGGAGGATTTTTGTGGGCTTTTTCAATAACCTTTGCAGGATATTATTTACCTACAATTTTTCCAGACGCAGAAAAATATTTAACTTTAATAATTTTTTTAATAATTTTTGTTTCTCTTATCCCCCCTGGTCTCCAATTTTTAAAAGAATTAAAAAAACCCTGAACCAGAGTCCCTCGCTACTCTCGGAACACGGTTCAGGGCTAACGCCCCCCTAAGGCGCTTATTTTTATTCTTTGATGTTGTCTAAGTTTATATTGTATAATATTTCTTCTCCAACTAAACGATATTTTAAGATTTCTTCTTCTTTAAACCAAATTTTAATTTCTCTTTCAGCTTCTTCTGGTTTATCTGAGCAATGGATTAGGTTTCTTACTGCTCGGCCATCAACATTAGAAAGTTCGTAAGAATCAATAGTAAAGTCGCCACGGATTGTACCAACATCAGAATTTGAAGGTTCTGTGCCACCAACTATTTTTTTAACAACACTTACGGCCTTATTTCCCTCCCAAATCATCATTATTACTGGTCCAGCGGTCATAAATTTGATAAGGGCTCTGATAATATCTTTTCCGTATTCAATGGCTGATTTTTCTATGGGTAAATTGTTTGATTTTCTGTTATCAATAGTATTTTGTCCTTTTTCCTCAAACCAAGCATCGTTTTTATTGTAGTGTTCCCAATAATTGTCTTCATTGGTAAAAACAAATTTCATGGCTACCAATTTAAGCCCAGTTCTCTCAATTCGGTGAATAATTTCTCCAATAAGTGAACGTTGAACCCCGTCTGGTTTAATAATTACAAAAGTTCTTTCTTTTTTTATATTTGTCATATTGCTTGCCCGGTTAAATGTTGCGAAGCAACTTAATTGCTTTAGCAATAATTTTACGGAGTAAAATTTATTTAACTCGGGTTTTTAATTTATTATATTTATTTACTATCTAAATAATTTATTTTGTTATAATAGCAGTCAATTGAGATTTTACAAATTTTAAAGAGTGGATCGGGAAGATTATCAAGTTCGTACCAATCCCATAATTCTGCTTTATCTGGTTCTAATATTTGTGGATCTCCACTTTCCCAATCAGCTATTAAACCAATATGAACATAGTGTTTGGGTGCATATTCAGTTATGTTTGCTAAGAATTGAAACCGAATATTTTTAATTTCAATTCCAGTTTCTTCTTTAGTTTCTCTTATGGCACAATTAACAAACGATTCCATATATTCCAAATGGCCACCTGGAAATGCGTATTCTCCAGATCCATGAGAGCCCTTTCTTTTGCCCAATAAAATTTTGCCATTCTTAAAAATCATTACTGCCACTCCAACTTTTGGTCTTTGTTTTTCTTCCATAATAAAAGCATACATTATTTAAAAAGATATTTCAATATTTAGAAATTAAAAAATAAAAATTATTTTGCTCTTGATTTTATTCTTATTTTTGTTAGAATAGGACTATTCATAGCGGTTTAGAGGAGTAGTACCTCGCCAGTCTCATAAGCTGGAGACCCTGGTGCAATTCCAGGAACCGCAACATATATGTTTGAGCTTATGGCTATTCGCCTGAGTAGCTCAGTGGCAGAGCACTCGTTTCATAAGCGAGAGTGCGTGAGTTCAATCCTCACCTCAGGCACCCCGAACCAGAGTTTAAAGCAAAGCTTTAAACACGGTACGGGGTAGTCCTGTACTGTGTTTCCGAAGGCAACTCTGGTACAGGGCACCCCAAAAGAATATATAGTGAATTTATAAAATAAAAAGAAGTGTCCCACAGAGTCCATAGAGTTACGTGGGAAAAGCATTTTTATGGATCCGTAGCGAAATTGGTTATCGCGCCTCCCTGTCACGGAGGAGACTGCCGGTTCGAGCCCGGTCGGGTCCGCCCTTTATTAATAATTTATAATCAATCGATAGGGTTCGAACCAAGGAAGGGGTCGGGAAACCTGGGTTTCCCGTATTGGAAAATATTAAAAACCGGGGGTTTTTAAAAGGAGCGAAGCGACGCGTGAGATGCCCGGTCGGGTCCGCCCTTTATTAAATTTAATTTATAATAAATTCAATGAATATTATACAAAAAATAATTTTTGGTGCATTAGCTGTAGTTACTTTGGGTGTAGCCGGCTATTTTTTAAAAGATACTTTAATTAGTCCAGAACAAAAAAATTTAGATACTCCGGAAAAAATTACAACGGATTACAAAAATTTGTTAGCCAAAACAGAACAATTACAAACATCCGCTGGATCTAATTGTGAAAATAAAAACGATATTAATAAAAAAATAGAAGAAATTGAGAAAGAATTGACTGATTTAACTAACCGCAAAAAAGATTGGTTAGATAATGTGCCCAAATTACCAGATGTTGAACCAGAGGTATTAAATTCTGAAAATCCTCTTGGTAATCCAGGATCAGAAGTGCCAGATCTTGGATCTGATATTCCAGAATTGCCAGACATATATCCAGAAAATACAGGAGCGCCTGGGTCTCAAGTACCCGAACTAACTCCAGATTTACCACAATTACCAGAAATTAATATTAATGGTGAATATATCCCAGATATGCCAGAAATTAATACTGGTAATCCAGGATCAGAAGTGCCAGATCTTGGATCAGATATTCCAGAATTGCCAGAAATCGATGTTATTAATCCAGATGAATATATTTCTCAAATAGATCAGAGTGAACAAAAAATAAAAAATATTTTACAAGTTTTAAAAAATTTGTGCCAACAAGATCAAGCTCCAAAGATTATTTCTGATAAATGTAGTGATGCATGTCAAAAGCACAAGGACTGCGCTGCTTACACTGAAGATGTTACTCCTGCTGATTTAACAGACGCCTATAATACTTGCATGGAAGAATGCCCTACTTGGCCCAAAGAAACAGTTAAATGTATTAATGCTGTTGACATCAAAACACCCAACGATTGCGTTAGTTTTGTACAATGCCAACTACCCCAATTTTACGAAGAAAAATATCTTCCAACCGATAATTAATGTAAAACACCCCTTCAGGGGTGTTTTTGCTATAAAGATTATTTAAAAATTATTCTAGGACTTCTTTTAACAAATCGTTCACATAATTCATATCGGGATCATTCAAAAGCACAATATCATAGTGCTGTTTATGTTTTTCTAAATTCTCGTCTACGTTTTCGTTTAAAAATCCAACCGTAATTAAATTATCATAATCAAATCCCTTGATCATTTCTATGTCTTCGGCATTATCTCCAATTAAAATTACATTTTTTCTGTCTTTAATAATTTCAAAAAATGGATAATCTTTGATTATTACTTCTCGTTTATTTAAACTATGAATAATTGGCTCTTTAACGCCAATTAAATTACCATTATTATCCCATTCAAAAATATTGGAGATAATTTGGATATTATTATTCAGTAAGCCGTTTTTTTCTAAAAGTAAGTGAATTATTTCTTCCCCCAAACCGCTGGAAGACATTATCACAACTGGTATATTTTTCTTTTGTAAAAAATTAAAAAAGGTATCGATACCTTCTCTAAAAATCAGTTTGCCTGATTCTGCTACGCGATTTAAAATTTCTTTGGTTAACCCAGAATTGATTAACAACTCAAAATGTTTAATCCACCATTCCTGCATTATTTCTTTTTTCTCTTCGTAGGAAATATTTGGATTTATTTCGGCCGGACGATATTTGTTGTATAATTCTTGAGATTTAAAGCCGTAATTTTTATCTAAATAATCTTCATCTCTCAAAATAGAAATAATGGAAGGAAATATTTTTCCATTAATACAGGATCTAGTTAAAGTTCTATCAAAATCAGTGAGGATGTGTAATTTCTTAATACCGCCCTCTTTAATTTTATTTTTTTTGAATACTAATTTATCTTTATCCGTGATTATGATATTTTCTGGCATCTTAAATTAGTTTTATTTTAATCAGAAAATTACTTACTTCGGTAGCAAGTTGTTCTATGACTTGAGGATCTATTTTATAACTTGGATCGTTTCTCATTTTCCTTGAAAGATAATAAATTGTTTCTGGCGTTTCTGGATTATCAAAAACTTTGTTTTCTCTAATTTCGGTTAACATTTCTCCCAAATCTAATCCTTGATATTTTAAGGCCTTGAAAATATCAAACAACATCCCATCCATATTTAAAACCGCTAATTTATAATTAATTTCGTCTTTCTTCTGCATGGCTTTGATTATTTCGCGCCATCTAGCAAGCGTGTATCTGCGCCTATCAATTACAGCTTTTTCGCTAAAATCAGAATAAGCTCTTCGTGGAGATGAAACTAATACATAGGGCTGCATAATAACATAATAAGCAATATAAATAATGAAAAAAATAGAAACAATAATTGCTACTACCTTAAAGGGAAGCAAGAAATCATTTAATTCTTGAGAGGTTAAAAAATTATTTATATCATTAAATGTCATATTTTTTTTGTAAAAAATTAGCTGTTTCAAATATTATATTTTCTTCAAAGCTTGGAGCAATAATTTGAAGCCCAATTGGTAATCTTCCTTCGTAACCGCAAGGGATAGACATACCTGGCAAGCCCGCTAAATTAAGAGAAACCGTGTAAATATCAGCTAAATACATTGCTAACGGGTCATGAGTTTTTTCTCCAATTTTAAATGGTAAGAGTGGCGAGGTTGGGCCCAAAATAACATCCACTTTCTTAAAGGCCTCTTCAAAATCTTTTTTAATTAAGGTTCTAACCTTGAGAGCTTTTTTATAATAAGCATCATAATAACCAGCCGATAAGGTATAAGTTCCGAGCATTATTCTTTTTTTAACCTCTTTTCCAAATCCAGCAGTTCTGTTCTGCAAATATGTCTGAATTAAATTGTTGGATTTATCCCCTTCTACTATTTCTGAATATCTTATTCCGTCAAATCGGGCAAGATTGGCGCTAGCTTCTGCGGGAGCAATTATATAATAACAAGCTAAAGCATAATCTGTATATGGCAAATTTATTTCAATTATCTCTGCCCCATTTTGTTTATAAAAATCAATCGCTTGATTAACTGCTTTTTTAATGACAGGGTCTAGTCCTTGTCCAAAATATTCTTTTGGTACGCCAATTTTCAATTTTTTAATATCAAACTCACAATTTTTTGAAACTTGCTCAAGGCTAGTGGAATCGTATTTATCTTTTCCGCGAATTGCTTCAAAAACAATTTGGCAATCTTCTGTATTTTTAGCCAAGGGGCCAATTTGATCTAGTGAAGAAGCATAAGCAATCAAACCATATCTAGAAACAGTTCCATAGGTTGGTTTTATCCCACTAATTCCGCAAAAAGAAGCCGGCTCTCTAATTGAACCACCTGTGTCAGAACCTAAAGCAAAAACACATAAATCTGCTGCGACAGCTGCAGCTGATCCACCGGAACTTCCTCCTGGAACTCTTTCTAAATCATTTGGATTTTTTGTAGGAAAAAAGGCAGAATTTTCACAAGAAGATCCCATAGCAAATTCATCTAAGTTTGTTTTTCCCAAAATAATGGCGCCTTGCTCTTTTAATTTTTCAATCACGGTTGCATCATAAGGAGCAATATAATTTTCTAAGAACTTTGATCCAGCGGTGCATTTTTCTCCTTTTATCATTATATTGTCTTTAATAGCACATGGAATTCCGGTTAAGGCCTTTTCTTCGTGATTGGCAATCATTCTATCGGCTTTAACTGCTTGTGCTAAAGCTAAATCCTCTGTAATTGCAAGATAAGACTTAATTTCTTTGTCTTGTTCTTTTATTTTGTCCAAATAGGCCTTAGTTAGCTCAATTGCAGAATATTCTTTGTTTTTTAGCGCCTGTTTAGCTTTTTCAATTGTTAGGTTGGTTAAATCAATCATTATTATTCAATATTTTTTTAACTTCTAAATAGTTATTCTTTTTGTGCGGTAAAAGCGATAACAAATCCTCATTATTAAAAATAGTTTCTTTATCTTCTCTGAAAACATTTTCTGCTTGTGTAATGTTGCTAGTTTCTTTTATTTCTGAAATTTCTAATTCTTTTAGCTTATCTACGTATGCTAAAATAGAAGAAAATTGTTCTTCAAAATTTTTGAGCTCGTCTTCGGCTATGGTTAGATAAGCCAAGCTGGCTATTTTTTTGACATCAATTTTGTTTGAATCCATATTTTTAAGATATTCTCATAATACAAGATTAAGATATTTTCTGCAATTTATCTTTTAAAAAAATCTAAAATCCAATTCCACCCAGATTTTAAAGATTCTAAAATTTCTATAGGCAAGGTTTGACTTTCCTCTCTAAGTTCTTTAGCCACTCCTGGTAAATTATTATCAAGCCAAACAATACCCTCATTATAACTTTTTTTAATAAATGGGTAGGCCTTTTCTTCCCAGAATTTTTTAACTTCTGGTAATTTTTTTTCTACTGTTTCTTTTGCATTTTCCAAATCAACATTTGTTTCTGTTGCAAAAACAGAAGAACTAATTAAAAAACATAAACTTAAAATAAGAGCGATAAAATATTTTTGCTTAGACATAATTAAAAAATTATTTTTAAAGCTTGGCTTATTCTTAAAAGAGCTTTTTGTTTTCCTAAAACTTCTAATATTTCCATTGGGCCTGCAGAATTTTTCTTTCCAGTTAAAGCCACTCTCAATGGCCAAAGCAAGTTTCCGCGGTTGGGCAATTTTTCTGCCTCAGTTAATAATGTTTTTTCTAAATTTTCTTTTTTAAAATATTTTTCTTCAATGTTTTCTAAAATTTTATACGAAGCGTTAAGTGAATCTATTAATTCGTTATCTGTCATTTGCTTCCACCTTAAAAGATCTTTATCATAAGTTAATTCTTTCAAAAAGAAAAAATCTACTAATTCAACAATTTCGGAAAGTTTTTTGAGCCGCTCGTTATATAAAGCAATGATATTTTCTAAATAATTAAAATTTATTGTTTCCTCGCTACTTTTTACAAAATATAGCTCCGGAGCTTTTTCTTCTATAAGGCCTGCTTTTTCAAGATAAGGAACTAAGATTTCGGTTAAATCGGCTAAGGATTTTTTTCTTATATAAAATCCATTAATCCAATCCAATTTTTCTGGATTAAAAATTGCGCCCGCTTTTTGTATTTTTGCCAATGAAAAATCTTTTATCAAATCATTTAAAGAATAGATTTCTTTTTCCGTACCAGGATTCCAGCCCAAGAAAGAAATAAAATTGATTAAAGCATCTGGTAAATAACCGTCTTCTTTATAATCAATTACTGATGTTTTTCCGTCACGTTTGCTTAATTTTTTTTTGTCTGCCCCGAGAATTAAAGGAATGTGAGCGTATTGTGGCTTACTAAATCCTAAGGCCTCGATTATAAGAATTTGTTTGGGTGTATTTGAAAGATGCTCGTCTCCACGAATAATATGGCTTATTTCCATTTCTTTATCATCTACAACTACGGTAAAATTATAAAGTGGATTTTCTAGATCTTTGGCAATAATAATATCTCCAATAGTGTCTGAATTAAATTCTACTTCTCCCTTAATTAAATCATTAAAAACAATTTTTTGATTTTTGGGACATTTAAGCCTAATAACAGATTGTTTTTTTTGGGCAAGCAATTGTTCTGTTTCTTCTGGCTTTAAATCTCGGCATTTCCCTTGATAAACCGGGGATTCTCCAATAGACATTAAATATTGTTTTTCTGCTTCAATATCATCTTTATTGCAAAAACAATAATAGGCCGATCCATCAGCTATCATTTTTTGTAGATATTTTTTATAAATTTCCTTTCTTTCGCTTTGCCTATATGGTGCAAAGGGGCCAACATAATCGATTTTATAATTATCATCAAATTGTTGAATTTGAGCAGGTAAAACAGGACCCTCGTCCCAATCTATGTTCAACCATTCAAAAACCTTGATTAATTCATATTCCCATTCAACCCTAGATCGCTCTGTATCAGTGTCTTCTATTCTTAAAATAAATTGGCCATTGTTTTGTTTGGCAAATAAATAGTTAAAAAGAGCTGTTCTTAAGCTGCCAATATGAACATGCCCGGTTGGTGACGGGGCAAATCTAGTTCTGATTGGTATTTTATTTTTGGGATCCATATTTTCTTTTTATGCTTTTAAACCCAAAAAGTCAATTAAATATTTAGCTATTTCTTTGGCTGCTTCTGGTTTAGCAAATTTTTCAGCTGATTTTGCCATTAATTCCAAATTACCATAAGTGAGAATGTGAAAAATTTTTTCTAAGAAAAAATTGGGGGTAAGATTTGCTTCTTCAATTACAACTCCAGCTCCAGACTCAGCGTAAGCATAGGCATTTTTAACTTGATGGTTTTGGGCTGCTTCTGGAAGTGGAATTAAAATACTTGGTTTTTCCATAGCCGCTATTTCAAAAATAGTGCCTGCTCCAGCCCTACAAACAATAAGATCTGCACTCGCCATAGCATTTTTAATCTGAACTTCGTTTAAAAATGGTTGAGGATGATAATAAGGATGTAATTCTTTGGGTGTAAAAGCTTGTAAATCAGAAAGGGCTCTTTCAAAATCCTTGTATCCAGTTTGATGAATAATCTCAATTTTTACTAAAAGCTTGGGTAAAATTTGAAAAATTAAATCGTTAATCCTGGTACTCCCCTGTGATCCACCCAAAATCAATAAAATTTGCTTATCGGAAACTATGCCGATTTCTTTTTTGGCCGAATTGTAATCTACTTGTAATAATTCCTCTCTGATTGGGTTGCCAACACTAATCATTTTGTTGGTGTTAAAATAACTAGTTTGTTTTACTGGAAAAGAAACAAAAATTGAATGAGTAAAATGACTTAATATTTTATTAGCTAATCCTGGAGTAACATCTGATTCGTGTAAAAAAACGGGTATCCTTAATAACCAAGCTGCAATAGTTGTGGGGAGTGAGCCATACCCACCCTTGCAAAAAACGAGGTCAGGTGCAGTAAAAAATAAAATCAAAAAGGCCTGAACAATTCCTATTGGTATTTTAATAAAAATATCTAAAATATTTTCTAAAAAAGCATTGGTGTTAAAATAACGACGAACCTTTCCAGAAAGAATAAAATTGGTTTTCATCCCTTCTTTGAAAAATAGTTTAGAGGCAAATTCATCTTCTGGCCCAATATATGATAATTCTATCTGATTGCCACATTTTTTTTTAATTTCTCTAGAGATAGCGATAATTGGAAAAATATGACCACCGCTTCCCCCGCCTGTAAATATTATTTTCATAGCTTTTATTTTATATGCTCATTATATACTGTTATGGGTTAAAAACAAGTTTTTATTAATAAAAACTTAGCTTTCGTTTTTTGTTTCTGTAGAGATTTTTAAAAGAATTCCGCAAGCAATTAATTCTGCAACCATATGCGTTCCACCAGCTGTAATGAATGGAAGAGGAGTTCCGCTTAGGGGCATTAATCCAGTCATAGCTCCAATATTCACAAAAGCTTGAATTACAATCCAGGATCCAATTCCCACAGCTACTAATTTATTAAAATTATCAGCACTTTTTTTAAAAACAAGAAAAGAATTAACCGCAAACATTAAGAAGGAAGCAATTAAAAAAAAGCATCCAATAAATCCCATTTCTTCTGCGTAAATTGCAAAAATAGAATCCGAAGTGGCTTCTGGTAAAAATCCTAACTTCTGGGCGCTAAATCCAAGCCCTGACCCAAAAAGCCCTCCAGAACCAATGGCAATTAAGGCCTGATTTATATGATATCCAACCCCCAAGGGATCATTCTCTGGGTGAAGAAAAGTTAAAAATCTTTGCATTCGGTAAGGTGCAAAAATAATCAAAGCAGCAGCTAATAATATCCCTCCAATCCAAATTAAAAGATTATAAATTAAGGGTGTCTTGGCGCAGAAAAATATAATACAGGAAATAGCAGAAATGATAATCAGAGTGCTTAAATTTGATTGCAAAATTAAAGCTAAAGCAATTAAACCTAAAACCAAAAAAAAGGCGGGCAATCTTTTTTTAATTGGCCGATTACTACTTAAAATGGCCGATAAATATAAAATGGAAGTTAATTTTAATAACTCTGAAGGTTGAAAACTAAACAATCCTAAATCTAACCAACGAGTAGCTCCGCCTTCTGTTTTTGAAAGCCCAGGAATAAAAACTGCTAAAGTTAAGATAACTGCGGCTATAAAAAAAAATAAACTATATTTTTTATAAAAATTTAAAGGAATTTTAAAAGCGATAAAACCCAAAATCAAACCAGGAATTAATCCGCGAATAAGTTGATTAAATAAATAATAGGACGGAGAGTTACCGGCCTTAACAGAAAGTGGAGCGGAAGCAGTGGTTAAAGCCAAAATTCCTATTAGGGTTAACAAGAAGATAGAAATTAAAAGAGCTGTATTGGGATTGTTCTTTGTTTTATTTCGCATATTGCATTACATATTCTTTAAATAAATTTCCTCTTTCTTTATAACATTTAAATAATCCAAAACTAGGAGAAGCACAGGAAAGTAAGCAAATTTTACCGGGTGTGGTTTTTTCAAAACAAATTTTCACTGCCGATTCCATATCATTTACAAAATATTTATTAAAGCGCGCTTTATTTTTAGAATCTATCCCCGCCCATATTTTCTCTCCAGAGGTTGGAAGAAAAATAAGATTTTTTAAATTATGATTTGCAGAAACCTCATCAGATATTTTTTTAAAATCAATCCCTCGGTCAAATCCACCAAGAATTATGGTTTCTACATTTTTACCAAGAGTATGCAGAGCAAAAATAGTAGCCTCTGGGATGGTGGCAATTGAGTCATCATAAAATTCTATACCCCCAAATTTGCCTATTAATTCCAAGCGATGAGAAAGTGGCTTAAAAGTTTTCATGCCTTTTAGAATTTGCTTGTTGGTTAATTTTAAAATCTTTCCAACTTCAATTACGGCCGCAATATTTTCCCCATGAGTGATCTTTTTAAATTCCGGGTGTTGTTTAAACATTTCAGCGTATTTTTGGGGTTCAATTTTTATTTTTTTTGATTTTATTTTTTTTGCTAAACCGCTAATCTCTTTAAAACTGGAATTAAAAATAAAATAATCCCTTGAAGTTTGAAATTTTGCAATTGTAGTTTTAGCATTAAAATAATCTTTAAAATCTTTGTAATAATCTAAATGTTCGGGATAAATATTCAAAAAAATAGCAATATGTGGGCTAGATTTTAAAAATTGCAACTGGTGGGAAGACAATTCATATACCACCCAATCTTTTTTCTTGATTTTTAAAAGATATGAAAGCGAAGGTTTTTCGATATTACCCAATAAATAAGCAGGTTTTTTGCTTTTTTTGAGTAAATTATAAATTAAGGCCGAAGTGGTGCTTTTACCCTTCGTGCCAGTAACGCCGATAATTTTGGCAGGACAATTCTCAAAAAATAATTGCGTCTGGCTGGTTACTGCCGAACCATTTTTAAGGGATTTTTTAATTTTATCAAATTGAATGCCAGGCGATTTTATAGTTATGTCAAAATTTTTGAGACATTTTAAATAATCTTTTCCACCATAATATTTAATCTGGTCGTCTCGGCTTAATATTTTTTCAGTTTCAGGGTCTAATTCAGAAACTTCTTTTTGATCGGCTATGGAAATAATTTTATGAGGGAATATTTTTCTTAAAAAAAGAAAAGAATCTAAACCTTCTCGGCCGATTCCAAGAATGACCAAATCTTTATTTTTTAATTCTTTAATTTTCATATTTATATTTATAATCTACCATATTTTGACCCTTCCGACAATTATTTTAATAATATCAAAAAGAATTTACCAAAGATTCATAATTTTAATTTATTTTTATGGCTATAAATAAAAAAAAGACCGTCCCCTAAAATAATTAGATTAATTATTTAGTAGTAACGGTCGGAAGATACGGAGTTAAAAACTTTTGTATCTCCATAATCACTTCCCGATTTGCGGGAAGG
>ENA-UOWO01001631-UOWO01001631.1-activated-sludge-metagenome-genome-assembly--contig:-NODE-1631-length-29372-cov-7.473104_pt1 | contig 29372 bp, 36 predicted proteins | sample MGYA00238148_ERZ761564 | MGnify/ENA primary metagenome ERZ761564 (study PRJEB28885, sample SAMN05720194) | activated sludge metagenome | isolation source: Anaerobic digester | place: USA...
TACCCGCGTTGCGCGCAGGTGATCGCGGCGTCCGCAGAGGTTGGGCGCGCGACCGGCTATCGGGCGCTGCTGACCATCGAGACGAGCAGCGGCGTGCCACTGATCCGCGAAATTTCCAGCGACGATAGAACCGGTCGGCCCGTGATCCTATGGGGTATCGACTGGCCGCGGCTGCGGGGGATGGGCTGATGGTTGCGGCGGACGCGATGGATAGTCACGCGCACGAGGCACGCATGGCGGCGTTGCTCCAGGCTGACCTGATGCCGCAGCGTGCGGCGATCTTTGCCGAGGGCGGACCGCTGGCCGCCGTGATGCGCGCGAACGAGGCGCGCGAGTGGGTGCCGGGTTGGTTGCGCGAGGTCTGGCTGTGGGTGCTGTGGCTGCGTGTCGTGCGCGGGCTTCGAGGTACCACGACGGTTGCGTCATACGCGGCCATTCTTGGCCGCTACTGCGACTGGTCGCGCTCGGTCGACGGGATCGACTATGCGGCCATCCGGCTTGAGCAACTGGACGCGTGGCTTAAATCGCTTTTCGTCGTGCGCAGAAACTCGGCGGCATCGCGCCGCCAGCAAATCCAGGCGCTTCGCAGTTTCTACGATTGGCGCAAAACGCGCGGACTCGGGCCGAACTGCACCGATGGACTGATCGGTCCACGCATGACGACCAAGACGCCGCGCAAGTATTCGCGCGAGCAGCTCCGCGCGCTGTTCCATGCGGCGAAGCTGGACAAATTTCCGCTGACCGCGCAGCGCAATCGGATGTTGATCCTGCTGCTGCTGTCGACCGGGTTACGCCGCGAAGAAACCAGCGGACTGCGGTGCGAACAACTGGACCTCGACAAGAATACTGGCGTGGTCCGCGTGCTCGGCAAGGGGGCGAAGGAGCGCGAGATCCCAATCGAGGGGCCGGTGGTGCGCGAGCTGATCGAATGGATCGCATTGCGCGGTGAGATTGACGGTCTGCAAACGGATTGCCTTTTTTTCACAACGCGACAAAATTGGTTTGGTCACGCGATGCGTCCACGTGCCATCGAGCGTGTCATCGGATCCGTTGCGCGCCGGGCAGGGTTGTCGAGTTGGGGAGTCCATCGATTCCGCGTGACGTTCGCGACGCAACTTTACGACGACGGCGCCGATATTGAGCGCATCCGCCTGGTCATGGGGCACGAGACGATCGAGACCACACGGCGCTATCTGGCCGTGAGTCAGCGCATGCGTGACGTGCGGCTCAAGCCGCACAGGCAACACGATGCCTTGGGCACCAAGCCCGTGGGGTTCCCGAAGTGGGCGGCGAGGATGGAAGGAAAAGCGCCTGGCGGTGATGCATGAAGTGCTGGCCCATGTGGAGGCGCGGACGTGAGTGATTTTTCGAGCAAGGGCTGTCCGATCACGGCGTTCGAGCGATCGCTGCTCGTGCGCGGTTGCGGCGAGTCGGATTGGGTGGCGGTTTGGGTCGAGCTGATGCAGCGGATCGGTGTCGAGCCGATCGTGGCGATCATGGATGAGTTCGGCTCCGAGAAAATCCACGTTCCTACGCGTGAATCGTTTTTCGGCGCGCTGTGGCGGGCAATGCGGGACGCTGAGGTCCGGCGGCGCCTGGCCGCAGGGGATAGCGCCAGCGTGATCGCGCATGACTTCGGGTTGTCGCGGGCACTGGTGTACGTGATCAAGAACAAAGACAACGCCGCGGACGCCGTTTTACAGCGGCGCGTGGTAAAGGGCGGCCCATGAAATCCGTCAACGAACGAGGGCGCGAACTGTCGCCCGCTGAAATCGAGCAGCGCCGCAATGCGTCGCTGTCGGCCCGCGACAAGGCTACCGGGCCGCGCACCGAGGACGGCAAGGCCGCATCCTCGCGCAACGCCTGGAAGCATGGACGCTATTCCGCGATCAACCGTCAATCGTTCGGCCTCGGCGCGCAGTCGATGGCCAAGCTGTTCGGAAAGCCCTGCGTGACGACGTGCCCGTACCATCCCGACAATCCGGATCGCGACGAGGCGCCGTGTTCGCTGGTGCTCGACGGGCTCACGCATGCCGGCGGCAGTTGTCTCGACAAAACCGTTTACGTCACGGCGCTGCAATCGCTGATGCAGGCGATGACCGAAAACGACATGGACGGCATGAACGGCGTGCTGGCTGCAGAGATGGCGAGCAGCCTGCAAATGCTCAACCAATTCCGCACTGAAATATCCGAGCGTGGCGTCATGGTCGAAATCCCGGTCGTGAGCAAGGATGGTGTCGTGGTGATCGACGACGCCACGGGTCGGCCGTTCGTTGGAGACTACAAACTCAATCCGATCATTCCGCACCTGATCCGGTTTACTGAATCGCTCGGCATCAATTTCGCCGAACTGATGACGACGCCACGCGCCCGCGAAAAGATGCGCGATGACGACGACCAAGCCGGCTTGATGCAGCAACTGATTGGCGCGATCGCGCAGCGCGCGCCGCGGCCAGCGCGCGCCTTGATCGAGGGGTCGGCCCGCCAGGCCGACGAGTCGCCCGAATGAAACCCGTCGCAACCCTTGAGTCTCGATTGTTTCGTGATACCCCAAACGGTCCACTAACCAACAGGGGTTAAAGATGAATCGTGGACAAGGGAAAAAAGAGGGCGCGCTTGCGCGGCAGATGGCCGATCGCGGCGTGTTCGATCCGGACGAGTTCGACGCGTGGTTGTGCGAGCGCGGTTGGGCATGGCAGGCGCTCGACCGCGGCGACTACGGGCTGACCATGGATGATGCGTTAGTGCTGCACGTGTTCGAGGATCCGGTTCGGTGGTGCGAGACGTTCCTGATCGAGCCGCGCACGGGGGCGCCGTGGAAGTTCTTCGAGTACCAGAAAAATTCCTTGCGCGCCTGGCGCCAGAACGTGATTCATCAAGACGGCGCCGAAGTAGGCAAGACGCGCGAGATTCTGTGTTTCGTGCTGTGGGGCCAATGCACGAGCATGGGGTTGACCATGCGCCGGCCGTGGATGCTGATCGGCGCGCCGCAGCAGACGCACCTGGACGAGATCATCCTGGCGATCGAGGAACAAGTGGGCGTGCAGGAGAGTGGCGAAGCCAAGGGATCGCTGCTGTCTCACTTCTGGCTCAAGCCCAAGCGCACGCCGCACATGATGCAGCGGTTCAAGACGATACCGCTCGGCGCGGGCGAAAAGCCCGGCGTGGGGCGCGTGTACTACCGACCCGCGGGGCATGATGGCGAGGCGTTCCGCGGCGTGCACGTGAATGCGGCGTGCATCATGGATGAGGCTGCGAAGCTCAAGCGTGAGTTGCAGTGGTCGGAATTCTGGCGCGCCGCGATGCCCGGATGCGGCAAGCGGGTGTACTCGGTGCCGGACGGCGATCGGGCGACGGGATTTTTTCGACTGACCCAGCAGGCCGTGCCGAACCTGGACGAATCCTTGACCGGCTGGCGCCTGTTCCACTGGCCCAAGACGATCATGCCCGAGCCCTATTGGAGCGCGGCACGCGATCTCGAGTTCACGCGCGACTTTGGTGGGCGGCAGACGCCAGGCTATCAACGCAACGTGCTCGGCGAGTGGGGCGACGCCGAAAACCCGGTCTGGAGTTGGGATGTGTTGCTGCCCAATGTCGTCGACGTGCCGGAGTATCGCGCGATCAAGCTAGTCGCGGACCACGCTCGCAACACGCTCGCAATCGAGGTTCGGCGCGTGGAGTTGCAAGCCGAGTCAAACCGCAAGGTCGGCATTGACCACTGGTTGCACGACACGACCGTGGACCTGACTCCTTTCACGAAATCCGCCAACGCGATTCGCCGCGGATCGATGCGTGAGTTGTTGCGCGCGAACCTGCGCGGTGAATCGCGTGGTGTGTTCTGGGCAGGCGCCGACCTCGGCGAGAGCAACGATCCGACCGAGATCATCATCAGCGAGGAACTCGGTCCGCATTTGCGCGATCGCGTGCGCATTTGTGCGCGTGGTTTGCCATACCACATGCAGCGCGAATTGATTTTCTGTCTCGCGGAGTTGTTCGGGTTCCTGCCGCATTGGGGCGTCGACCTTGGTTCGGCTGGCACCGTCGTCGTGAAGGATTTGCAAACGCTCGACGAGTACGCGGCGGCGCGCTTCGATGAAACGCTCACCGGGTACCAGTTCAGCAATGCGGTGGACTGCGTGGACGAGGCTGGCGAGACATTGATCGACGCTAGCGATGACGGCACAGAAAAGATCATTCGTGCGCCGGCCAAGCATTGGGCTTCGCAATGCATCACGGCGCGCCTGCAGAGCGTCGGTTACTCGATGGCTTATGACACCGAGGTGCTGAACCGCATCACGAATCACACGGCGCGACAGGGCACTAAGTGGCCGATCTACGCCAAGAAAGACGATCACGAAATCGACGCACGCCGGATGCAGATGCTGCGCAAGCTCTATGACGAGCAGGCAGCCTACCCCGACGTGTTCAGCGTGGGCGCGCACGAGCGCCGAACGGCCTAATAACCCTTCACCACCGGAGCATCCAGCCATGGGCATTTTCAACACTATTCGGGTTCGCATGGCCGCGGCCATCGCTGGCAAGGCCAATCCGATGTCGACCAGCGTGATTGATCGTGCGGCTGCGACGCTCGGAATCTGGACATCGGCACTCGCAGGCGGGTTTGTGCCGCGCCAGGTGAACCCGTATTTCTACGAGGCACTGCGCGAATCGATCGGCATGATCGACGGCGGCATCAATACGCTGGTCACCCTCGACGGCATCGTGCGCGTGCGCGGAAAAAACGAGCGGCTCGTCAAGCTGATCCGGACCGGACTGATGCAAAAAATTCCGGTCAACGACAACGAAACCGGACTGCAGGCGTTCTACGCCTCGCAGGGTAACGAGATCTACGAGCAGGGGTTCAGTGTTGGCGAGGTTGTCATGGACGCGAAAGGTCGCGAACTGATCGGCCTGCGCGTTGCCGACAGCAAGGGCATCGGCTTTGCGCGTGAGAATGGGACGCTGCGAACCTACTACCGGCCGCCGATGCCAAAGCGCACCGGTCGCCGCGATGGCACCGACGAGGTCGAGACCGTGCTGCGCAGCCAGGGCATGCAGGCCGTAGACGCGGCGACGCGCAGCCAGTTTGTCGAGCTGCCGGCCGATCGCGTCGTCTATGCGAACTACCAATCCGAAGCGGACAATCCCTACGGTACGAGCATCATCCGAAGTATCGAGTTCGTTGCGCAGATCCTGCTGCGCATCCACAACGCGACCGGGCAGGTATGGGATCGGTTCGGCGATCCGCCGCTGCAACTCGTCTACAAGACCAAGAATGCGAAGTTGCAGGCGAAGGACCTGGACGCGCGACGCGACAAACTCGCCGGCGAATTGAAAAAGGTTCTTACTGCCAAGCGCAACGGCAACAGTGCGGATTTTGTCCAGGCCATCGGCGCGGATGACACTATCGAGATCAACACGATCGGCGGTGATGGAAAGCCGCTCGAAATCGAGATGCCTGCGCGGCAGATGGCCGAGCAAATCCTGTCAAAGTTCGGGCTGCCGTCGTGGATGATGGGCTTGCAATGGTCCACCGCCGAGCGCATGGCCGACCAGCAGAGCGAGATGGTTCTGCAGGCATCGCGCACGCGCTTCGAGCGGCGCCTGCCTGGCCTCAACACGGTCGTCGAGACGTGGCTGCGCGGCCGCGGCGAAACCTGGAACCCGGAAGATTGGGAGTTGTATCAGGAACTGCCGAGCCTTCGCGATGTGCTCAAGCGCGCGCAAGCCGGATTCCTGCTCGCGCAAACCGCGCTGATGAACGGCGATGCGGTGGATCCGGCACTGAGTACAGACCCGCAGTTGACGGACGATGCAAAGGTGGTTCACGTGGAACATGACGGGACCGTGGCGTTTTTCGCACCTCGGCTGCGCGCAACCCGTGGGCCGCATCGGCATCGCTCACACAAGACGCCGGACGATGCCGACGACGCGGAGGACGACGCGGAGCCGTGGGCCGAGGATGACGCGGAGCTGCCGAAGATCGAGCGGCGCGCAGTCGATGGTTTGCTCGGACTGTGGCGAGGGTTGCGTGACGACACCATGCGCATTCTGCGGTTGCCTTTGCCTGCGAAAGCCACGGCGCCGGCATTCACGTTCGATGCGCTTACGATGCTCGGCGAACTGCTGCGGCGCGTCGATGCGTTCATCGCGTCGGCGCAGGACGCGGACGGTCCGTTGCTGCGCGAGATGTTCGCCGCGTGGGTGCGTGGCATGGAAAACGCGGTGGCCGGAACAGACGTGCCAGCGGCCATTGCGCAGGCGCGAGCAGCGATGGTTGCGGCGATGGGTGCGCGCGCGAGCCAGTGGGTGCCGATCGTTGCGCTGCGCACATTCACCGATGACATTCTCGCCGGCCTGCGGCAAGGGCTGTATGACGGGAAAAATCCGCGCGAGGTTGCGCGACTTCTGCGCCAGCGCTTCGGTGCGCACGACTACGATTGGGAGCGCCTGGCGCGCAGCGAGATTGCGCGCGGCCATGGCGTCGGCAAGCTCGACCAGTACGAGCGGCTTGGTGTGACCGAGGTCGATCTGATTGTTGCCGCGGCGGATGTCTGTCCGACGTGCCTTGGTCTTGCTGCGGGCAATCCGTACCCGATCGCTACCGCGCCAATCATCGTCGATGACACACATCCGCTCTGCCGCTGCACGTATGCGGCGCACGTGCCGGATTGAGGTGTCAGCGGCACGGACGCCATTTGACAAACGCGAGTGATACACAGCGCCCCGTAATCCGCCCGCGCCGGAAATGCGCTGACACTTGCGAGGCTGCAATGAACGAGTTGACCCAAGAACAGATCGCGGAGCTGCGCAAGGGAGCGATCAAATCGATCCTGCCGGAGATCAAGGATTTCTCGCGCGCCAATCTCGTCGAGTTGCTTGCGCAGGAAAGCCAGGAGGCAAACCCGCGCGAGACACTGGTTGCTGCCGTGACCGATCGCATCGCCGCGATCGACGCCGACGATGATGCCGTGGACGCCGAGGCAGCCGAGGCGAACGCGCCGGTAGCGCCCGCCTATCAGGCGCTCGACTACAACGGGCCGCTGACGATCGATCAGGCGCAGTGGCGCCACGCGAACCTCAAGCCGGCGGAAGTGGCCGAGACCAAGTGAGCGCCGCGCCCACCATCAAGCAGTTGCGGTTGACGACAAAAGCATCGGGCGTTCCCGATGCTGCGCAACTTGCTGCGATCCGCGAACACACGTTGCGCGAGTTCGCTGCCGAGGAATTGGTGGTGCGCGAATTCGTGCTGGCGCACAACGGAATCGATCGCGACAACGAAGTGATGGACGAGCCGTTGCTGTCCGACTTCGCACGGACGATCGCGGGCAAGGGAACCTACATCAATCATCCCACGTCATGGCGCAGCGAAGGCGGCCCGGCCGAGGGTCGCGTGTTCGCAGCGCGCGTGGAGCGGATGAGTTTCGACCAGGCGCGCACGATCCTGCGCGAGCCGACGTTGCAGTTTCCGCCGGATCGTTTCGATGCTGCGCTGTTGTACACGAGTTGCTTTTTCGTCAAAACGGCAGAGAACGAAGCATTCCTGCTAAAGATGGACGCCGGCATCGTCGGTGACATTTCCATCGGCTTCATCGCGGCCGGCCCGGTGCGCATCCGTGATTCGGAAGGCCGCGAATTGAATGCCTACCGCTGGCAGTCGCCCGGCGAGGCGCTCGAGCAATCGCTGGTATGGCTGGGCGCGCAACCCGGCGCCCGCGCAATCAAACACGCACAACGATCGGAGAACGACGTGGATCAGAACACCCATGAAAAGGCCATGACCGAGAAGCAGGCAACGATTGATGCGCTGACCAAGCGCGCCGAGGTAGCCGAGAAGGACGCCAAGCTGCTGGCAGCGCTCAAGGATGCGCTGGGCAAGGATGACGCGGTGCTCGTCGACTCGCCGGCCGCGTTGGTCGAGGCCGTGCAGGCGGGCCGTGCACATACCAAGTCCATGATCGATGACCTGATCACCTCGGACCGGCACATGAAGCTGGTCGGCGACAGCGCCGAGGATGTCGAGAAGGCACGCAAAGCCTACGAGGCGATGCCGGCCACGCGCATCGCCGCGATTCACAAGCACGCGCGCGATCACTTCGGCCCCGGAAAGGCTCCGGCCGGGAATGGCTCCGTGGTCCAGGGCGGGGACCCGAATGCGCGGGCGCCGGGCAGCGCCACCGACACCGATCAGACGAACAAGGCCGCTGGCCCGTTCAGCTCGCCGCTGCTCGCCGGCTGATCGCTCGACCTCACTTATTCATTTCGGGAGTTTGTCATCATGTTGCAGCTTCGCAGTATCAGCGCTCAGATCCACATGCTCACGGCGGCACTGGCAGGCGCCACCACGGCCAAGGTGCCCACGGTCAGCAATTCGCACGTGCTCATCCCGATGAATACCGCGGATGCCGGCGCGCTGAACGAGTTCTGCTATGAGTCCGAGGTTTCGGGCGGTGCGAAAGCGACCGGCGAAGCCTGGGCGATCGGCGCCAAGATCTATTGGTCCACCGCGAACTCGAATTTCACGACGACGTCCAGCGGCAACACCTTGTGCGGCTACGCGATCGATACCGCGCTCGCGGGCGACACCGTGACGCCGTTGTTCGCGTTCAACGCGTTCGCAACGTAATCCGGCGGCCCGCCGGTAAACCTTTCGCATCCACAGGAGCGTCGACATGCGCCACAATCTGAACTATGCCGCGTTGAGCGGCATGCCACTCCCCGAGCAGCGCAGCGCGTTGTTTGGCGGCATCAAGGCCGCCCTGATGATCGCGCCCATGCTGGTCGACATGCTCGGCCCGGCCCGCGCGGCCAAGGCCACGGCAGCGAATGATGCGCGGTTTGCCGGCGGCGACCTGGTCGTGCCGACGACGGCCGAGATCAGCGCATACCTGACCGGCAACAAGGCTGCGCGGTTCATGCCGAACGGGCAGAAGTGGGCGGTACCGGCAGACAATCCGTACCTGGTCCAGCAGACCGGAACCATGGTCAGTTTCTTCCATGACTCGATGAAAGACGTGGATCTCGGATGGCAAGTGCTGTTCGACTTCATCGACCTGCGCGGCAGCAATCAGGATCATTTCGAGCTGATCGGCTCGAACCTGGGCATCGTGTGGGAACAGAAGAAGCCGGGCGGCGCGGTCAAGCCGCGGCGCGAGGTCACCGAGTCAAAGACGAATGTCGGGTATTTGACGATCCGCTCGGCATTCTCGCTGCTCGACGACTGGCTGCGTTATCAGAAGTATTACCTGATCACCGATGCGCTTGCCGAACTCGAGGGCAAGTATTGGGAGAACCTGGCCACCGCGCATTACGGGCTGCTGACCGCGCTCGGTGCGGGCATCGATGTGGCGTTCGCCACGGACGATTCGACCACGTTCAACGCGGCGGCGGCGAAGATCCTTCGCGCGGCGGACGGCAAGGGTTACGCGCTCGGCTCGAACGCGCAACTGGACATCGTCGTGAGCCCGGAGAAGGTCGGCCGCGTGCTGGCTTTCCTCGACGCCAAGCGCGGTAGCCCGATGATCGCGTTCGGCACGCAAAAGCAGCCGATCAGTTTCAGCGTGCGCAACGTGATCGTGACCAACAACGTCGCGGCCAACGACACCGGCTACTACCTCGTGTTGCCCGGCCGCAAGCTCAAGCGCGGCACGTGGCAGGACATGACGGTCGAGTCGGCGCGCGAGCCGTCCGTGGGTGCGGAAGACTGGTTTGGCAAGGCGCAGTACAACGCGATTGTCGGTGACTCGGGGCAGGTGGCGCGCGTCAAGTACGCGTAATCGGCGGGGCGGTCGGGCCGGGCAGTTCGCTGCCCGGCATTTTTTCATCGGAGCAGCAGTGGCCAAGGCGACGATCCAGAACATGCTCGACGAGGGATTCCGTCCGGAGCAGTTCGGATTCCAGGGCAGCGCCACATCGGGCTGGAACAACGCGGGCGGGTACCTCGATCTCGTCGTTTCCGAGGCCGGGCTTTGGGCGGCTGACAAGGTAGGCACGTCCGTCTATGCCGCCGTGGCGGATCCGAGTTATGCACTGAATTGCCTTCGCCGCGCGGAGATCGAGTTCGGCCGCGCGACGCTGTTCAAGCGTCGCGTCGCGTTCTTCGACAGCGCTGCCCATATTGGGCTGCAGTCGCCGCTGTATGCGGAACGTCGCGGCTATGCCGCCGACGCGGAGCGCGCGATGGAATGCGCCTGGTACTTCATCGCCGAGGCGCAGCGCGCGCTCGGCATTGATCCATCGAGCACGATGGCCGGCACGGGCGCGAGCCTTGGCGTCGTTGAAACTGGCCGGTTTCCGGCCTGCGCAGGTCAGTGATGCAGAGCAACGCCGAAACCGTCGCCGCACGAATGGATCGCCGCAAGACGACATTCGACGAGGCTGTGCGTGTCGGCGTATTGACTGCGGCGCTCAAGATCGATCGCGCGGCCATCGGCAACCTGACCGGCTCGGGCGCGCCCTACGCGTACCCTGTGCCGGTGCGCACCGGCAACCTGCGCGCGTCGCAGCGGCTTGAACAGCCGCAACCCGCGCTGGCCATCCTGTTCAACGTGGCTGACTACGCCTGGGCGGTGCATAGCGGCGACGTGAACGAATGGCGTTCGCACTATGCCGGCGCTTCCGATGACCACACGATGGCTGTCTCGCGTCGCCCCCGGCCGTTTCTCGATGATGCGGTCGCAGCGGTCCCGTATGCGGACATCGTTTTCGACAAGGTAATCGACGGGCTGCGCCGGGCGGGTGAACTGTGAGCGCGGCGGCATTCGATGCGGGCGTTGTGGCGCTGATCCAGAGCGATGCGACGTTCGTCAATGGCGTGCTTGCCCTGATCGGCTCCGCGAGCTATTTCGTGTTGGAGGCGAACACGCCGATCGCGCTGATTCCGGCGGGCGAGTTTCCGTGTTTCGTCATCGAGCAAGGCGACGGTCAGGGGCGATCGATCAGCAATGACGGCAGTGATGGCGGCATGGTCATCGGTGCCGGCGAGCAGCAGTTCGCGAGCACGATCGATGGCGCGCTGATATGGAAAGACCTGGACAAGGCGCGCGCGAAAACCGCGCGTGCGACCTTGCCGACACTGGTAACACAACTCCTGCTGCGCAATCCGCAGCCCGGCGGCATCGCCGGGGCCTGGCTGGAAGCGTGGCAACCCGACCGCGCGGCGAACCATCCGCTGCATATCTGGCGCTTCACGCTGCGCGGCGAATATTCCGTTCCGAGGGCTTGACAATGAACGCAAAAGAACAGAGCACGAAACCGGCGAGCGCCGCCACGCCACGCGCGCCCGTGTCGGTGTATCTCGCGCCTGACAAGGCGAACGGGCTGCACGCGGCCGGGCGCTATGCCATAGGCGTGCGTCACGACAAGGTCAGCGCCGACATCGCCGATCAACTCGTCCAGCGCTACGGATTCGAGCGCGTCGCTGCGGATTTCATTCCATCCAAGAAAGAGGGTTAAGCCATGGGTATTGCACGCGGCATCGCCACGGCGGTGCAAATGTGGAACGAAACGGCCTATGGCGTCGATCCGGTGTCGATCGCTGCCGAGAAAATGTTCTATCGCACGTTCAATCCATCGGGCTCGCTCAAGCGCTTGATGGATGAGACCATTACCGGGCGCCGCGGCATGCCATCCAGCATTGCGGGCGACAAGGATGTGACCGGGCAGATCCTGACCACGTTCGCGCCGCAGTCCGCGTTGCGTTACCTGCAGCACCTGGTTGGCGGGCCGACCACAACCGGCGGCGCGTCGCCCTATACGCACGCATTCAACCTGGCCGGCGCGCTGCCGACCTCGTTCGGCATGCAGGTGGATTATGGCGCCACGCTGGCGGCGCCAGGTCGATTCCTGCACCTGCTCGGTTGCCGCATCGCCAAAGGCAGCTTCAAGTTCCAGCCGAGCGGTTTCATCGACGCCACGTATGACGTGCGCGGCGCTGATTTCAATCTCACCGACACGGTTGTGGCGGATGCGGCGGCGGCGGAATACGGGCATACCGGATTCAGCATGTTCTCTGCGGTGGTCACAGAGGGCGGCTCGCCCATTGGCGACCTCGCCGAGGTGATGTTCGAGTGGGATAACGACCTCGACGATACCTTGCGCACCATTGGCCAGGGCGGCGTGCGAGGCGATCTCCCCGAGGGCTTCGCCAAGCTGACCGGCACGGCCACCGCGCTGTTCAAGAATGCCACGCTGATGGACAAGGCGCTGGCATCCACGACCAGCTCGCTCAATCTCAAATTGCACCACGGTACCGGCGTGGGTACGGCCGGCAACGAGTCCGCGGAATTCGACGTGCCGGCGCTCAAGTGGGAAATGTCCACGCCGCCAATCGACGGTCCCAAGGGGCTCAAGGTTGCGCTCAAGTGGAGTGCTGAGCGTGTGGGCTCGGCCGAGCTTGCGGCCGCCATCACGATCAAGTCGGCCCGCGCGACGGTCTGATCCACAACGCCGCCCGGCATGTGCCGGGCGGCATCACGGAGTAGTCATGTTCGATCTTGCCAATATGAATCTGGTCAAGTGGCCGGTCCGGCTGGTCAGCGGTGACGCGTTCGAGGAAACCACGTTGCACGTGACCTTCGAGCGCCTGACCAAGCCCGAGCTGGCCGAGATCCAGGCGACCGACCGCGCGGAATATCTGGCGTCATTGCAGAAGCTGCAGCGCGTTGCCACCGACCCTACCAAGGTCGCCGAAGCCGATCAGGCGACACAGGAGGTGGACAGTGCGGAGAAGCGGCGCGAGGCGCGCTTGTTGTCGCGCGTGAAGGGCTGGGGCGAGGGTCTCGAAAGTGCCGGGCAGCCGGTGCCGTATTCCATCGAGGTCGCGCGCGCGCTGTTTGCGCTCAAACCTGTCTTCGACGCCTTCTACGGCGCCCTGATCGAGTGCAGCGAGAACGCCCGCCCAAAAACCTTGCCGCCATCGCCCGGTGGCTCGGTGGCGGCCGCGCAGAACTGAGCGATGGCACGCGATGCTGGGATGTCGAAAATCGATACCCCAGCATCACGGCCGCCTACTGTCGTGATGTATGCAAGACGCGCTGCAAGGAATGTCCGGCGCCGCGGCTGCTGCCCGAGGCGCAGCCGGGCTATGTCGCGTTTCAGTATTGCGCGACGCAATGGCGGCATGCGGGCATGGCCGGCGTCCGAACGGGTCTCGACTACACCGCATGTATCGCGCGCATCGAGCGCGCATTGCCGCGTTGGCTCGAATCGGGCGGCGAAGTGTTCGCCCCGCACACCGTGGACAGCCTGATGGACGACTTGCAGATCATGGAACGCGCCACGCTGCAGGCTGATGCGGACCGGCGCGACCGTGAAGCGGCCGAGGCGGATACCGTAGCGAGCAAAAAGCAACAAGTGATCGGAGGCGGATAATGGCTACGCGCGTCGATCGGCTACAGGTATCGCTCGAAGCGATCGGCGGTGGCCAGTTCAAGGCCGAGCTGGCCGGAGCGGCGCAGGCCGAGCGCGACGTGGGCAAGGCCGCGGCGGAGTCCAGCGCGGGCACCGACAAGGCTGCCGCAGCGGTTACCAATCTCGGCCAGGCGGCGAGCGGTGCGCGCGGCCCATTGCTCGCGATGCTCGATGCCGAGGCGCAGGCCAAGCGTGAATCCGATGCGCTGGCCGAAGCGAAACACCGCGAAGCCGACGCGATGAAGAACACCGAAGCCAGCGCGAAATCGCTGGATCGGGCGATTCGCGAGTTGGGCGTGGGAGCCGCGGTTACGGCGGCGCTCAAGAAAACCCTCGAGACGATCGCGGCCTACGATGAACTCGATGCGCGGTTGCTGCGGGCGACCAAGAGCCAGCAGGGCGTTGCCGACGCAATGGTGCTGGCGCGTGCTGCCACCGCAGGGACGGCGATCAGCGTGCTCGATATGGGCGCGGCCTATGCGAGTCTGCGCGAGGAAGGGCTGGTGCCGACGCTGGACACGCTCACGACCGTGTCCAATCTGGCGACCACGGCACGCATCAGCGTGGTCGATGCGGCCGAAGCCATGGGCGACGCGGCCAAGGGCAACGCCGCGGGCTTTGAAAAGCTGGGCGTGGACGCGAACGTGGCGGGTGATCGAATCATCGTCACCTATGAAGGCGTCACGCAAACGATCGGCCAATCCAGCGGGGAGATCATCCGCTACCTGGAATCGATCGGCGCTAGTACCGGCGCCGCCGCCGCGGAGGCCGATACGCTGGGTGGTGCGTGGGCCTCCCTGAAAAACGAAGCGGGCGAACTCGTGGATGCGCTGGGTGACAGCGGAGTCGGCGCGACGATGGCCGAACTCATCCAGAAGTTCGCGGACGGCACCGCGGAAGTGACCAATTTCTATCGCGGGCTATCCGAAGCGCGCGAACGCGGCAACGCATTCCAGCGGCAACTGGCAGGGTTCCTTGTCAGCGGTCCGCTCGGCGCGATGTACGAGCAAGCGCGCACAACGGTTGGCGCTGCGCCACTCGGCGCCGCCGGACCGACCGCAACGGAGTCCATCGAGGAAACCAACGCACGCGCCGAAGCGCAGCGCGCGTGGAACGAAGAACTCGCGCTCGGCCAGGCGAATCTCGCCACGCTCACCGAGGAAGATGCCAAGGCAAACGCGCAGGGCAAGGAAACACTCGCGCGCATGACCGAACAACTCGGCGTCGTCGGTCAATCGCGCGCGGCAGCGATCGAGTACGCCGCGGCGCAGGCCGCGGCGAAGGTCGAGGACAAGGAACTGGCGGCGCAGATCCTGGCCACAGGTCGCGCGATGGCGAGCAAGGTCCGCGCATTGGAGGATTCCCGAGCCGCGGCCACCGATGCGCGCGATGCGCACGCTGCGCTGCGCGCCGAACTGAAAGACGGCGAAAAATCCTACAAGCAATACATGGATGAATTGATCAAGGGCGAGGACGCCATGATCGACGGCTGGAAGAACACGGACAAGCTGCGCGAGTCGGTGCAGAAACTGGAGGATTCCGTGGATCCCGCCGCTGCCGCATTTCACAAGATGCGCGCGGCCGAGGAACTGCTGAATACCGCGCTCAAGGCCGGGGTGATCAACCTTGAGCAGTACAACGCGATCATGCAAAAGGTGATCGAAAGCGGGAACTCGGTCAAGGGCGGCAACGCCACGTCTTGGGCGGCGGTCTGGTCGCGCACGACCGGTGCCGACGAGAACGAAAGCCAGCAATCCATCGACCAGCTCGAGGATGGCTTTGCGCAGATGTTCGGCAAGGCGCTCGTGCATGGTTTCAAGGGTATCGACAAAGAGTTGGGCGGCATGCTCGAACGCACGCTCACGGACGCGTTCGCGCAGACGATCAAAAGCAAGATCATCGACAACCTGATGAATGCAGCGCGCGGCAATGGCCTGGACGGCCAGGCGCTGACTGAGGGCATTGGCACCGCGGGCGGTGCGTATATCGGCGGTCAAGTGGGTGGCGGTGGCAGCCACGCGCAAATGGGCGCGGCTGCGGGCGCCGAGGCCGGCGCGCAGATTGGCACTGCTGTGATGCCCGGCTGGGGCACGCTGATCGGTGCCGTGATCGGCGGCATCGTGGGCGGCCTGATCGGCTCGCGCAACGATCACACGCCCCAGATCGACGCGCGCGGCGCAAACGCACCGAATGCGTTCCAGCAGGAGAACTACGCGATCGGCCCCTATGGCCGAATCGGCGTGACGACGAAATGGAGCGAGTTTGATTCCACCGAACTGGCCAAGGCCATCGTGGATCTCGATTCCGCGATTTCGCGCCTGCTGACTGCCGAGGAAAATCGAGCCGTGCGCACGGCGCTGGAAAACTTCAGCGTCGACAACGCGGAGAGTCCTGGCGAGGTGCTGTCTGCGCGACTGAACGCCATCATTCGCGCCGTCGAGCCCGGTTGGATGGGGTTCCTCAACCGCTACAAGGAAGTGGAGGACAAGGCCGCCGCGTTCGGCGCGTTGCGCGATATCGAAGTTGCGTTGCGCAACATCGATACGATCGCACACGAGCTGACCGGCGACACCGTCGAGTCCTTCCGCGACCAGGTTACCGCGCTCGGCGAGGATGTGACCAAGTCGATGGACGCGTTCCGCATCGCGTGGGAATCGGGCGTTGCGGTTGACATCGACAAGACATCGACCGCGGCCCTGCAGGCGCTCGTCGCGCGCTACAACACCGAAATGCAACTGGTCGGGCAGTTGCAGGACGCGATAAAACAGGCCGAGGACCAGGCGTACCAATTGAACCTGGCTCTGGCCGATCGTGTCGGCCGCATCACGGGCGACTACTCCGGATCGGTGCAGGTCACCTCCGACAACGCGGAGCGATTGCGCGATGCCGTGCTTGCGGCGCAGTCCGCGCAAGCCGCGATCAGCCTGTTGACCGAGTTCGTCAATGCGATCGACTCATGGGTCAGCGCACGGCAGACACAGATCAACGCCGAAATGAACGCCGGCATTGCTGCGATCAATGTGCAGCGCCAGGCCATGCAAGCCGAGATGCGCGCGCAGCAGGCGGCGCAGGCTGCGGCGAATGCCGCGCGCCAGCGCGAGATTGCCGCGCTGCAGGAGCAATTGCGCCTGGCCAATGAATGGCTGGCCATCTTGCAACGCGCCGAGGCGCAGCAGCAGGCCATGCAGTTCAGTCAAGCCAATCCACTGAGCGGGTTTGGTCGGCTCGATGCGATCAACCAGGCCATCGCGGCAATCGCTGGCGGTGATCTGTCGGCCGTGACCGCCGAGCAGGCCGGTCAGTTGCTGACCCTGCTGCAACAACGCCTGGACCTCATCACCAGCGAGGGCTTGTTTGATCGGTCCAGTGATGACTACATGGCGCAGTACAACCAGACGCTCGCGATGATCGACATCGTGCGAGGCATCGCGGGCGAGGGCGCGGCCAACGCGGCGTCGTTGCAGCAGCAGATTGCCGACCTGCAGGCGCAACTGGTGGACACCAACAGCGCGGGTTTTGCGGCATCCAATGCTGCGCTGGAAAATCTGCAGGCTCAGGAGGACGCCTTGCGCGCCGAAGCGCAGCGGCAGCTCGATGCGTTGAACGCGCAAGCGCTGGAACAATACGAATGGGCGCAGGGCCAGGCAGAACAGAACGAGGATGCACGCACCGAGGAGTTGCGCGCGCAATTGGAGATTCTGACCGGCGGGCTTGACGTTCAGGAATTCATCGCGCTGCGCCAGCAAGAGGCGGTTGACCTGCTCGACGAGATCGAAGGCGATTTGCGCGAGTTCATGCAGTACGTGACCGATCAGGGGTCGGCTGGCGGAGATCGTGGCGACTTCGGCGGGCGCACGGGTCGCGGAGGATCTGGCAGCGGCGAGGGGACTACCGGGACGGCGCCAGGCGTCAACGTCATGCTCGATGTCACGATCGACGCGCGTGGCCAGTCGCCCGAGGAAGTGGCGCGCACCGTGCACGCGCAGGTGATGCGCTCGGCGGAAATCCTCAAGCGTGAACTGAGGGTCGCCTGATGCGTCCGGAGATTGAATACCTTGTGTTCGCGAGTTGGGGCGCTGGCCCCACCGCGCGCTACGTTGGCACCGTGGACGAGTTGCGCGGCGGGCAGTGGTACGAAGGAAAGCTGCAGGAGATTCCGGAACTCGCGAACCGGTTCAGCGACACGCTGGGCCTGCAATCCGCGAACGATGTGCTCCTGACCATCAGCGACGGCGCGGGCGGCATCTACCGCGCCGACGTGCTGGCCGGCGGCATGGAGGGTGTCGTTGTCCTCGTGACCGTGGTCATGCGCAGCACCGATGCAGCGACCGGCGTACCGATCGAGACGACCTCCGCGCAGAGCCTGACCATCATCGGCGCGGGGTTGTCGCCCGGCCAGGTGAAACTCAAGCTGGTCGACCTCGAAGAAGAAAAAATGCGCGGACTCTATCCGCCGGGGCTGTGGCAGGCGGCGGACTGGCCCGGCGTGTCGGATCGGGACGCGGGCAAGGCCGTGTGTTTTCCCGTGGGAACGGCGCTCAAGTTGCCGAGCGTGCAGTTGGTGCACGACGAGGAAAACCTGGAATGGCAGTTCGGTGTCTGCGAAGGCGTCGCGAAAACCTTTGTGATCAGCTCGGTGTCGCCGGGACTGAAACGATTTTTCACTGCGCTCAATCTGCAGTCCTTCATCCAGATCGGGCAGACCTTGCTCGTCACGGGGACGGCGGCATCGGATGGCCGCTACACCGTCGCCAATGTCACCGCCACGTATGTGCAGGTCAACGAAACGGTTGCGGTATCCGCAGGCGGTGGCACGTTGCGCGTCATGCCGCATGTGCTGACCGCCTACCGCAACGGCCGCGTGGTCAGTTCCACCGAATACGCGGTGCAGCACCTGCACGTGCCAGGCACGATCAGCAACGGCAATTTCGCGAGCGGCGCAACCGCGTGGAGCCCGGCTTATTTCACGACGGCGTTTGGCTTCACTCCGGTGCCGCACGGGAGTTCTACGATCACGTTTGGCGTGGGTGGTTGCACGGTGACATCGATCAGTTCCGTCGACTATGCGTTCTTGCAACAGTTCGGCGTGGGCGGCGGCACGTTCTCCACGCTCAAGGGCGCCCGTGTGGCGGTGCAGATTCGCATCGCGGCCGGCGCGACGGATGCGGTGGCGATCATGGACGCGGTTCCGACCACCAAGTATCGCTGCAAGGCCGGCAAGACCACGACACTGATCCTCGAGTGCGGCGTAACGGGTAACACTGGTGCGATCTCTATTGGCGTATTCAACTTCGCCGGCAGCGTGACGATCGAATCGGTGCGCTTTGTTCCGCTGTCCGCCGTGCTACTGCAGTTTGCGCGCGAGCAACTGGATTTCCAGGGTAGCCCGTATGTGGTCGAATGCGATGTGCTCAGCATTGAATCGCGCAACGTCGCCGACGAAATATCGCGCCTGTTGACGCAAGTCGGGCTGACTCCGGACGCTGCGACGTTCGCCACGGCGGCAGGCATCGCGACGACCGAGGTCATGCTGGTCGATTGCGACTATGGGCGCAGCGGGCAGCGGCGCATCAGCGCTATCCTCGGGGATCTGTTGTTCATTGCGCGCGGCGGCCTGGCGCGTACCTCGGCGGGCGCCTACGCGTTATGGCAGGACGTGGCGGGCTCGGTTGTCGCGAGCTATGACGAATCGCTCGGCGACAGCATCGAGGTCGAATCCTACGAGCGGGGAGGGCGGCCGCGCTCGGTGGGCATCAAGTACCGGCCCGGCGCAATCGACCCGCGCGAATTGCAGAACACCATCACGCGCGCGATCACGGGCGGCATGCTCGGCGACGAGAACCCGCGCGAAATTCCGTATCTGCGCGACCACGTTGCCGCCGACCGATTGCTGAGCTATCGCGCAGCGCGTGCGGTCGCCAACGGCGTGGCCAATGCCACGATCTATCGCCAGCAGCGCGCGTTGGGCGAAGTGCTCACGATTGCCTCGTCGATCAACTGGAATGGCCCGCTGGACTGGAAAATACGGTCCGTCTCGCGCGTGCCGAACGCGAACGCGCTGGAACTGATCCAGTATGACGCGGCGGTGTATACCTACGTTCCATCGCCGGCCATGGGCCAGGACTCGACAGACACCTATCTACCCGACTACAGCGCAACGCCGCCGGCAGTGCCATCGCAGATGCGCATCACCAGTGCCGACGTGAGCCTGACTCGTGACGGCACATCGGCGGCACGCATTGGTGTCCGTGCCATGCCGCCCGCGCTCAACTGGTCGGAGTTGTGGTTCGCGGTGATCCACAACGTGACCGGAGAAATCATTCGCCAGCAAGGCGTGTTCGGCGGCGTGTTCGCCACGGCGAATATCGGCGGCTTGCGTGCCGGCGAGGTCTACCAGCTCAAGAGCTACGCCATCAACAGTTTCGGCGTGCAGGGCGTAATCCTTGATACGTTCGACGCCACCGTGCTGGGTGGCGGCGGGGCCGTGACCACGTTCACCGCGCCTGGCGTGACCGTGCTTCCGCCCGATGTGCCGTCGATCACGCTCGACCAGGGCACGGGGCGATTGATCAATGTCAGTTGGACGCCGGTTTCGCTGACTGCCGACAACCTGGCCGAGTACGTGTTGGAGCGCAACCCCGGCACGGGCACGTTCACGCAGATATGGACCGGCCGAGCGCTGTCCTACGTGGACCGTAATGTTAACTACGCGACAAACTACACCTATCGCGTGAAGGCTCGCGATCGATGGGGCAACCTGTCGGCGAACTGGCGCACCTCGTCTTCGCTCACGCTGACCCGCAATATCTCGGGCAGCGGTAGCGGCGACATCATGGACACCACCGTGGAAACGGTGAACCGCACGGCGGTGTCGTTCGTGATCGTGAACGTGCCCATGGGCGTGGGCGTTTTCCAGAACGCCGCCACGGTGGCTCACGGCATGGTCAAGACACCGATTCCGGGGATCATCGGCGGCCGCGCTGCCGTGATTGGCGCGATCAATGCGATCGACGCGACGAATGTAACGGTGCGCGCGTACTACTTCGGCAATTTCGGAACAACGCAAGCTGCTGTTGGTCCGGGCTCGCACACGCACTCGTTCGGCGCGCTCGGCGCGACCGAATCCGTTCAAGTCGCCTTCTGGTAATTCACGATGCGGACACGACTGATCATCGCCGATGCCAACGGCACTCCCCTGATGGCGACAGACAGCGGCCACGAGGATGGTCATGCGGATCGGTTTATCGCGCAGAACCTGGCCAACCTCGCCGCGCAGGGCATCGCCGCTGTCGTCGTGGAGTTTGATCCGGACACGAGCGGCACCGATGCACTCCACGATCTGGGCAATCTCTGCGAGGTGCAGGTGGAAATGCGCACCACGCCATCCGGCGCGCGCGAGATCGTGGGCGTGCATCGGCGCTCGCGGGCTGGCGCGCGCACGATCGCGCGGGCTGTGCGCGTGATCCACGCGCCAGATGATGTGATAACGCCGCGCACCAAACTGCACCGCCGCGCCCGGAGCCCGAAGCCATGACCGCCATCCTGCTGCACACTGCGCGCACCCCGACCACTGCCACGGCGTCCAGTGCCGCAGCAAGCTACGCGGCGACGAATGCGCTGCTGCGCCCGGTGCTGCGCGAGTGGCGCAGCACAACCACGGGCGCGAGTTGGCTGCAGCTCGACCTCGGCGCGTCGCTGAGCGTGACCGGCGTTGCGCTGTCCGGTGCCAACTTCTCGAGCTGCACCATCCTGGCCGACAACAGCGCAACGCCGACGACCAATCGCGGCACGCTGACAACGGCGCTGGACAAGCAAGACCGGCGCAAAGGCTCACTCGCTTTCGCGGCAACCGTGCGCTATATCCGTTTCAACCTCGGCGCCGGCACACCGTTGGATGGGGCGGCGTATTGGTCGATCGGATCCGGTTATGCCTTCGCGGGCGCGCTCAGCCTGTTGCGCGATCCGCTGTATGGCGGCAGCTCGGTCGATTGGACGAAGCCGCAGCAGCGCAACGATCTGCCGAACGGCGTGATAGAGACCTGGGCCACTGGTGCGGATCGCGCCGAGATCGCCCTGCAGTTTGCCGGGCGCGAGACCGAAGACATCGAAGAAATCGTGCGGCGCGCCCGTGCTGGCGTGTGCTGGTTCGATTTCGGCCTGGCGGCCGAGCGCGGCATGCAATGGCCGGTTACGCATTGCGAGGATGTCGTGAGCACGCGCATGGAGGGATTCAATCGTCGGCGCCTGGATGCGCGGCTGCGCGAGGTCGCCTGACTTCGGTCGTGTCAAAGGCTGCGGACGCCAGTTGACAATGCGGCATGGTATTTCGGCGGCTCCAAACTTGGTGAAATCCCCATGTCTACGATCCGAGCCTTGGCTTTGTTCGCCTGTGTCGCGGCGCTGGCGCTGGTGGCCGGCTGTGCTTCACGGGATCCGCGTCCCGATGCCAACTATGCTGCCTATCTCGATCTGGTGCGAACGCAGCAGGGCGCGCAAGACGCGCTCATCACGGGCATCGCCGCAGCGGCATCGGCGTGCACGGATTCGCGATGTGTCGAGCATGTGGCATCCGTCGCGGCGCTCGCCGCCGCGGGTGGGGGCAATCGAGCGCCCCCGCAAATGCATCGAGCGGAGCCGAGCCTGGGGCGCCAGGTTGCGCTCGCACTGGTGGGACAGATTGCGCCGCTCGCCTCGGCTGCCGTCAACTGGCATCAATCCGACAACGCGCGCAAAACCTCCGAAGCGCAATACGCGTACATGGGTTCGGTGCTCAGTGCGGCGGTCGGCGGCATGGCGTCCGTTGCGAGCAATGCCACGCCGAGCGTCACCGTGGGCGGCAACTACGGCGACACCTATGGCGACAACTACACCGGCAGGGATCGAACCGACGTGGCCGGGCCGCTGATCAATGGCGACGGCAACATCGTCGGCGATCGCAACTACAATTCGGGCAGGCAGGATTCCGCCGGTCCCTACGATCGATTGTGTAGCGGGGACAGTTGTCAGCCCGCATCAGCGCCCGAGCCCACGCCCGGCGATCCGTGATGACCCCGCAGCAATTTGCTGCCGCGACGGGTTTGCCGATGTCCTCGGGCTGGTTTGCGCCGATCAGTTCGGCGCAGTCCGAATTCCAGATCGTCGGCCCGGTCCGCATTGCGGCCTGGCTCGCGCAAGTCGGGCATGAAAGCGGCGGTTTTCGTTTCGTGCGCGAGATATGGGGTCCGACGCCGGCACAGATGCGCTACGAGGGCCGCAAGGATCTCGGCAACACGCAGCCCGGCGATGGTTTCCGCTTCCGCGGGCGCGGGTTGATCCAGATAACCGGGCGGACCAACTACGCCCAACTCGAGCGCGCGTTCCGTTTGCCGCTGCTGACACAGCCGGAACTGCTCGAACAGCCGGAGTTGGCAGCACGCTCGGCGGCGCGGTTCTGGGCTGCCAATGGATGCAACGCGCTGGCCGACAGCGGCGATTTCACCGCGCTGACTCGGCGGATCAACGGCGGCTTGAATGGCCTGGCCGATCGCGAGCGGCGTTGGACGATCGCGAAACGAGCACTGGCGGCATGAGCAGCAACGTGCGGCTCGCCCTTCAATACGGCAGCAACATGCCGGTGCGCGTCGCGCTCGCGCTGGCATCCACGTTCTGGTTGCTTGGGCTCGCGCAGATTGCGCTCGGCGACGATGTGCACCTGTATCGCCTGATGCGCGGCACGCACGTCGGGATCTGGATCGCGGTGTTCGCGGTCAGCAGTGCGCTGCTGTGGTGGCGCATCATCGATCGCCGCGCGCGGCCGCATGCGGGGCGCGTCATCAATGCGCTGACTTGCGCGCTATGGCTCACGATCACAACCGCGACGATGTGCGATACGGGGTTTCTTGCCGGGGCCGGAGATCTCACGTTGTTCCTGATGTCGGCGTGGACGACATTGCGCACCGGTCTGACCGGCGGCGACCGGGAAACCGCCTGATGGACATGACCTTGACTGATCTCGCGCTGCAGTACGGCCCGATTGCAGCGATCGCGATCTATGCCGGATCACTCGCGCTGCAGAAGTTCTTCGCGGGGCGCGAAGGCATGGCGGAAAGCGGCGCGCGCGTCGACGTGATCGACATGCTGAGCGCGCGTGTAAAGGCGCTCGAGGAATCACAGCAGGCCGCGCAACGCGCCTTCGACGAGGAACGCGTGCGGCGCATGAAGGCCGAGGATGACGTGGCGCTGCTCAAGTACCGCGTGTCATCGCTCGAAACGCAGCTCCGCGACCTCGGGCATGAGCCGCGATGATCGGGCTTGCTCTGTCATTGTGGCAGCGTTGGGCCATGTACGCGGCCATTCTCATCGTCGTATTTCTGGCCGGCGACTGGCGCGGCAGTGCGCGCGTAACCGCCGCCTACGAGGCCGAGAAGGCGGAGGCGCGCGGCATCGCGTCCGAGCGCTACGCCACGCAATTGACGCGCGCCACGGATGCCAGCCTGGCCAACCAGGGCGTCGCGCTCGAGTTGAACACAACGCTGCACGTGACGCGCACGCGCACGCGCGAAATCGTCAAAGAGGTCAACGCCGATGTTGAAGCCCACCCGGATCTGCTGCGCTGCCTTGTGCCTGATGCTACTCGCCGCCTGCGCGACGAGCAGGTGGCCCGTAGTGCCGAACTCGCCGCCGAAAATCGTCCAGTGCAGCAGTGAGGCGCTGGCCGCATGCCTGCCGCTGATCGCGGACGATGGCGCGGACTGCGGTGCCGCGCTCAAGGCCGATGCCGTGAACCGCGGACGCCATATCGATTGCCAGGCGCAGCAGCGCGCGGCCGTGCAGTGCCTGAAAAACATCGAGGCGGCGGGGTTGCTGACAAGGGCAGTCGGGCGCGGCGGTCCTGAGACGAAGCCATGAATAGCGCTCACGCGCGGTGGCGCTGCACCTGCGCGAGGTGATCGAGTGCGGGGCGGCCGAAGCCGCCCCGCATCGATATCACGGTGCTACTTTTTGCGAACCGGCGCGTTGCCGGAACCCTTCACGAGAGTGATTGCATGATCGCAATCGGCCTCGTTGTGGTACCCCTCGCCGCTGTTGGCAATGATCTTGCCGTTACTGGCCAGAAGACGCCAGCGCCATTGGGTTGAGGTGTCGCGGTACTTTTCATAGTTCATTGTGTTGCTCCTTGCGCTTACCATGAGCGAGAGCACACCTAAAACGTGAAGGGCATCGTATAACTGCGGTTGAATGTAGATGCACTATGTGCGCATACTTCCGACCGCAGTGCCGTCCAAAGCCCTGCACCAAAACCGACACTCTCGCAGTTCGGTTTTACAGGCCGGGTCGCGTTGCAACCGCTTCCCGGCCTTTTTCATGCCCGCGTTTCCGCCGACACAATTCAAGCTATTGACTCTCCCGATCCATGTCAACGGAATATTTTGCGCTAGGTCACTTGACAAGCAGTGTACGCCGCAGCCTGTCTCATCAACAGAGATCAACCCTGTGCATAAGCGGTGGATTGTTTAGCGCGCAAGACAACCCTACACCTTGTGGCTTTAAATAAAAAGAAAGCCACCCCCGCGCCGTTCGGTGCGGTGATTCAGCGCTGGCGCTCAGGTGGCCCGCGGCTCTGATCGAGAGTTTTCAGCGCGTCCGTCAATCCTTCGAGGCTTTCGCGGGCACGCTCCACGGTGGGATTCAGCGGCCACTCGGGGAGCGCGCGGCCGCGCACCGCGAGGAATGCGCGGTCCAGTATCGCGAGACGGACGGCAGCGCACTCGCGCTCGTACAAAGCCAGGAACAGGGCCTCGACTGATTCGCGATGCGCGGTATCGGCGTGCAGGCGCTGCTCTGGCGTGTTTGGAACCGTTGCGCCAGGCGGGTCGAGCGCGCGGGCGGCGGCAATCAGCAGATACCGCGTGTCTTCGGCCAATGCGGCACGTTCGGCGGGTGTCCGCTGCGGACCGCGCTCGAGTTCGCGGGCGCGCTGACTGCAGCTATCCGACAACGCGGCCCGTGTCGTGCGCAGGTAGGGATTCGGTGGAATCTGCTTCACGGTTTCAGCGTGTCATGCGACTACGTTGCTGCCGCCTTGATGATGGCCCTGCACTTGTCGATTTGTTCGGCGATGCCTTGCAGATCCGCCGTGGCCTCGACGGGCTGATTTGTGTCAGCGGATACATGGTGAGTCTCTGCCCGGCGGCCGTGCTCAAGGTCGCTCACGAGGTCTTGCGCGGCGTTGCCAGTTATCCATTCCGTGCCCGTGCGCTCGGGGCGGTCATCTACGCGGATGGATACCGTTGTGCCCATGGCGCGCTCGCCATCGGGCCAGGCGAACGTGATGCCCGGTAGCATGCCGACAATCGGCCAGCCCGGCGCATGCGATGCATGCCGAACCACGCACGAGGGCATCCCGGTGGTCGCGTCGGTCTCCATGCCGTGGGTCCACTGCGCCATCGCCACCGACGATGCGCAGCACAGAATCATTGCGGCGACGGCGCGGCGTCGCCAGTCAGCGGCCACGGTTCAGCAGTTCCAGCGGGTCCACCAGCGAATCATCGCGCATAGGGCGCTCGTGCTGCGGCGGCGCCCACTCGACCCGTTTGGATTGCTTGAGCCCTTCGACGGCGCGTGTAAACACGTAGGGAACCACGCACAGGGCGCAGGCGATCGCGGCCCCGGCGGCTTCCTGCGGGGCGCTGGCACCGCGACGCATGAAAATGTCGATCACCATCAGCATGCCGCCGCTGGCGCCGAATGCCGTAACCAACCAGCACAGTTTCAACACATCAATCTCCCGGTTTCAACAACTCCAATAATGCGCTGCGACGGTTTGCCGCCATCGAACGGAAACGCATCAGCAACGCCAGCTCCTTGGAATCCCTCGCGCGTGATACATCAGTCGGGTACTCCCCCGCCTCATCCATCACCGCATGGATGCCCGCGACGATGGCGCCCTCGCGGGTCTCGCCGCATACCAATGTGCCGATACCTTCATAACTCAAGTTTAGCGCTTTGCGCAACTTTGCGAGCAATTGGAACTCGGGATAATTCCGGGCGGTTTCCCATCCGGACACCGTTGCCTTGGTCACACCGACTCGAATGCCAAGCGCTTCCTGCGTGAGGCCGAGTCCTGCGCGTAACTGTCGCAATCGATCTGGAAACGTGTTCATAGCTGCGACCCCCATCGCGAAGGCCACAGGGTATCCACCCTGTTGACTCAATCGGTACGCAGGGTGTTGACACCTTGGGAATGGGTGAGCCATACTTGCCCCGTCATGCATCCCCGTACCCGCCGTCCATCAAAGCCAGCCGCCGTGCACCCGCTGCGCGAAGCGCGCGTGAAGGCAAAGCTGACCCAGCAGGATGTGGCCGATCGCCTCGAAGTCACCAAAGCCGCGGTTTCGGCTTGGGAGCTGGGGCGCCGCTACCCGCTGCCGGGGCAGGCCGTCCGCATCCGGACCCTTTTCCCGCGCGTCACCCTCGAAACGATCTACAACTACCCGAGGGCCGCTTGAATGGACCTGATCGGCTACTGCAGGGTGAGCACGGACGATCAGGCCGAGACCGGGCATAGCCTCGGCCAGCAGCGCGAGCGGATGCAGGCGTATTGCGCACTGCACGGCCACCGCCTCGTCGACACGATCGTTGACGAAGGCGTGAGCGCGAGCATCCCTTTGCACAAGCGGTCCGGCGGGGCGGCCCTGGTCGCAGCGATCCGCGCAGGGCAGGGCAGTGGCGTGGTCGTCGTGCGACTCGATCGCCTGTTCCGCAATGCACTCGATGGCCTGCGCTTTTTCGAGGACGTAGCCGATCGCCACGCCGCCGCGGTGCACAGCGTGTCCGAACTGATCGACACCGGCACGCCGGCCGGACGCCTGGCGCTCACCATCCAGTTGGCCGCTGCGCAGTACGAGCGCGACCTGGCCGCGCAGCGCGCTAGCGAGTGCAACACCGCGTTGCGCGAACGCGGCCGGGTCTATGGCGGCGTGCCGTATGGCTGCAAGCGCGTCGGCGATGACCTGGTGCGTGATCCGCTCACGTGGCCTATCCGCGAAAGCATCGTGCAACTGCGCGAGGAACTTGGCCACACCCTGCGCGAGGTCGCCGCGCACATGCGCGCCGAAGGCGTGCCGTCCCCGAGCGGCGCACGCGGCTGGTCGCCCAACACGATTTCCCGAATCTGCAAAACCCATCGCGACCTTACCCATCTGGCAATGGGTTCGCACGATGCCATCCCGCACCCCAAAACGCCTGACACGGAGGCTTCATATGTGCGAAATGACCGGGTTCACTGAGCGCGGGTTGTTCGCGTCGGCGATCCACGCGGACGCGGCAACACTCGTTGAACTGAACTCCCTGCGCCGCTTCGCCGCGCGCTGCGAAACGGCGCGCGAAGTGGGCGACGAGATCGACGCGCGCATCATCAGCAAGGCGCGCCGCATGGGCCTGGCGCCCGATGCCCTCGGCGATGCCGTCGATGAGGCCGCAGCGCGCATCGACGATGGCGGCGAACTGCTGGCGATGGACGAGGTGCGCGATGCCGCCGGCAACCGCGGCACCGTCGCCGGCCGCCGCGGCGAAAGTTACATGGTGATTTTCGACACGCCCACGGGCACGCGATCGCTAGTGCGGGAGCGCAAGCAATTGACGCTGGTGTATCGCCCGGCTGGTGCAGCATGAACAAGCCACGGGACGCCATCATCGCCGAGCACATCGCGGTCGCCATGCGCCATACGCGATTGAGCTACGAAGCATTCGCGCAAAGCGTGCTTGATCACTACCACGCGACCACGACGGACACGCTGCGCACGATCAAGTTCCACCCGGTGCCGCAGACCGATCCGTACCCGGCGATGCGCGCGAACGCGCAACTGGTGCGCCGAATGGTCGAGGGTACGGCCGTCCGCATGCCCGTGGAAATCGAGGAATCGCTTGTGCTGTCACTGCCGGCGCCGCATCGCGATGCGTGCCTGCGCGAACTGTCCGCGCGTTACGGGCTGTTGGCCGCGCCCATGCCGACCGCTGCGGCGGAAGGCCAGGCGGGCAGCGTAGGCGCGCTGTTGCATCGCTGTGGCGAATCAATCAAAGCGCTGGCGCCGATGCTCGAGGACGGCGCCATTACCGCGGCCGATGCGAATCTGGCGCCCGCCGCCCTGGCCGAACTGCAGGGCTTGCAATCCCTCGTCACCACGATCGCCTCGTGCATCAAGCAATACGCCGCCAGCGGCGCGACCGTCACCCCGTTGCGGAGGGCTTGACCATGAACCTTGAACGTCGCAAGACATTGTCGCCCTGGGCCGATGCGGCGGCCTACGCTTCGCGCACGCGCGAGCGCGTGATGTTCGGGCTGATGGTGGTTATGGTCCCGCTTTCCATCGCGGTCGCGCTGACCATCGCGCTGTTGCTCGCCGCGATCGTCGGTTCACCGGGAGCACATGGTGCCGAGCCGGACGGGGCGCGCATCGAGCGCCTCGGCGCGGATGGCACGTGCGCGTTCACCGGGCCTATCAAGCAACGCATTGTCACGGCCACTTGCCTGACCGGGCTCTACTTTGGACAGCCCATTGCGGCGCAGGTGGAGACCGGCAGCGATCGCCTGGCCGGATGGCTGGTCGCGAATCGTCCGGGTCTGCTGTCGATCGCTCTGGTGAATCTGTCGCCGGGGGCGATTCCCGATGCGCACGTGATCGTGCGCGTGTCCCTGGCAATGCCGGCACCGCCGCATCCGTGCGAAGTGCCGCCGCCTGAACTGATGACGCCGCGCGATCGCTGCATTGCGCAAGCCTGCGCGGCCGGCATCGAGCCTGTTTGCATCGTCAAAACGAGCGCGCCCGGCACTGGCATGCCGGGCGCAGATTGAACAACGCCTACACGGAGGCATTGACCAATGAGTGCAATTGTACGACATCCCAACCGGCATGTGCGTGCCGGAAGTGCAGCCCTGCAGGCGCTGGTGCGCTGGCATTCGGAGCACTCCATGCTGAGTCTCG
>ENA-UOWO01001635-UOWO01001635.1-activated-sludge-metagenome-genome-assembly--contig:-NODE-1635-length-29338-cov-10.034867_pt1 | contig 29338 bp, 22 predicted proteins | sample MGYA00238148_ERZ761564 | MGnify/ENA primary metagenome ERZ761564 (study PRJEB28885, sample SAMN05720194) | activated sludge metagenome | isolation source: Anaerobic digester | place: USA...
AAGTAACGGTATAATTAAAAGTTCCGCTAACTGTTGGAGTACCGCTGATCGTTACTACGTTTGCAGCCCAGTTACCCGAAACTCCAGCAGGCAAACTACTAAAGCTTGCACCCGTTGCTCCCGTTGTTGAGTAGGTGATATCTGTAATGGTTGTATTGATACAAAGCGTTTGAGCATCTGTACCAGCTACGGATGAAAGTGTTACTGTGTTATCTGCCGTAATGGTAATATCGCTGCTTGCCGTTACAACTGCACAGCCGCCAGCAGCAGCAATCGTATTAGTAACCGTGTAAGTACCCGGTGTGCTGGCAGCTAAATCAATCTCGCCCGTTACAGTACTCACAAACACCAACCCACTGGCAGATGAAAATAATCCAGCCACACCTCCCCCGCTGAATGCAGGTAAAGGATTGGCTGCACTGGCACAATAGGGTGATGCGCTATAACTGAATGTTGCTACCGGCAATGCAGTCACCGTTGCAGTCACGCTGTTACCTGAAGATACAGCACTGGTACAATTGGTGGAATTGGTTATAGATGTGATAGTGACTGTTGTATTGCCTGTATTTGCCAGGTCAACAGCAGCAATGCTGAAACTGCCGCTGCCCGGTGAACCGGCTGTGAATGATAAAGCAGCTGTAAGGCCTGTTGCAGTATTCGCTCCACTCAGGTCATACGTTATTGTATAATTATCCGTAAGTAAGGTAGAAGAATTTACTGTGATGTTTACTGGTGAGCCTTCGCAAACTACAGTTGGTGTTAGTGTACTGAAGTCCGTTATATCCGGCAAACAGGATGCAGTACTGCCGTTGATAGTAAAATTTCTAACTGTAAAAACATTTGCAGACGAAGAAATATTCCATGCAACTACCCTTATGTAAAGTGCCTGGTTATTATTAACCGGTATCGACAACCCCGTAAAACTATTGAGTGAAGGACCTGTGGTAGAAATGGTAAAACTGCTTCCAAGGTTAACAGGAGACGCAAATGAAGGGTCAGTAGAGTATTGCACAAGCGCATCACCTGCGGTGCCGTCGGTACCTGTTTCGAGGGAAATATCTGTAACAAGCAAATTATTTCCTGCACTGGGTGAAATAGTAAACAGGTAGTATTTTCCATTATCTGGAATGGCGCCTGTTTCCCAGGTATCCGACGTTACACCATCTGTTCCATAGCTGATAAAACCTACACCACCTGCCCCCAGTATATTGGCAGTTACATTGCCTGTGGTTGAAGGCGCATCATTAGCTGTTAATGGCCACTCTGCAGAAGCAGCCTGTCCGTAACAGTTAGTTATAGAAAAGTAAAACAGTACTGTTACAGCAATAAGCCGCAATGCAGGCAGATGCCGGGTAAAATTTTGACAGGGTAAAATAAATTGCATATAGCCTTATTTAGGATGTGTGATCCGGCTATTGGAAATATTTAATACGGCTTATTGAAGGATAATTGAACGCAAATTTTCCGTAACAATGGAATTTTCTATAGATTGGGGGAGAGTATTCAAGGGATGCAGGATGGTTTAAGATGAATGCAAGATACATATCAAAACATAAAAAAAAAATATTTATTTTTTCTTTCCTTAAGTCGTTGTAAACGAACTGCAATAGCAACTCCCCACAGCTACTTAATTTGCAGTATATAAAAAAATTATTTGGAAGGTTCAATAATTCTAATAATCTTCGTATTCACATTAATTCAATATCTGCCCGATTAAACCGATCGTTTTTTTAGCAAATCATTTATCCTTCCTTGCACAAATCCTAATGTCTTATTTAACCGGGGGACCAACCCAGTAACCTAATCCACTTATCTTATTAATTGCTTCGCAGTTTACAGTACTCCCAAGTTAATTTTTTTTGATTTTCAGCATTTTATCCGTGGCACTGACGCTATAGGTATGTTGGTGCCATATCACCTTAAATAAAAATTTATGCAAGCAATTATCAATGGATTTCGAAAGATTCTCCTGCCCTGCAGCCAATCCATAGTCAAAATTTTTCTGCTCTGCTGCAGCTATTTTATCAAGGTGATCAAAACAGCAACCTATTTGGACGATAGGAAAATAAACCAATTATCTCCGGTATATATCACGATAACCAATGCAAATCAAAGTCTTCTAACCTGTAAAGATTTTTTTATGAAAAGAAAATTTACTCACCACATTGACAATGCAAAATTTTTCTCAATTGCATTTTTGATCCTTTTTGCAAACCTCTTATTTTCAAACAATGCTATTGCCCAAATAGCTTATAGAGAGGATCAATCTGCTACTACATCCACTACAACATTAACCATTACAAAACCTGCCGGTTTGGCTGTTGGAGATATTATGATTGCCAACATCCTTCAGAGCGGGAATGATGGCAGCAGTTTTGTCGACGCAGTGGGCCTAAGTGCTTCATGGAGCCTGATAGGTACAGATGGAACCAATTTAAACAATGGCAATGACAGGTGGAGAAACACACTTTTATACAAGGTGGCTACATCCGCTGATGTGGCAGCAACCGATTTTACTTTTACCCTGGATGCAGATTCAGATGATGGGGTAGGCGGTATCGTTGCCTTTTCAGGAGTAGCTGTTACGGGTGGTGTGTCCGGTGGACCGTTTGATGTTGCACCTGGCAATGACCTTACTGGAATAAATAATGATAATACTTTAAGCGCCACAGCTATATCTACAGCTACAGCAAACGCAATGGTGGTGATGCTTGGGGCAATAACCGATGACAGGTCGATATCAAACTGGTCAACTACCAGCCCAGGCACATTGACCGAAGCATTTGACCAGATATTAAATGTTTCGCTTGATATGGGCGTTGGTGCAGCCTATCGCCTGAAAACCGGTACCGGCAGCACGGGCAACGGTACAGCAACCTTATCTGGAAATGGAAATAATGGAGCACTGCTTATAGCACTGCGTGCTTGCACAGCAAACCCTACAATTACCACCGCAAGCACACCACAACCAGCGGCAGCGGTTTGCTTTAGTGGAAGTTCACAAACAACTACATTAGCATACACAGCAACTACCAATAGCCCAACAGCCTACAGTATAGATTGGAACGCTGCAGCTAACACAGCCGGCTTAACAGATCAAAACTCTACCGCCTTTGCATTTGCAGGTGGTGGCGGCAATGTAACAGGCATCAGTATCCCGGCATCGGTGGCAGCAGGAACTTACAGTGGTACCATGTATCTTACCACGGCGGCAGGATGTATTACAAGCAAAACAATTACACTTACCATAAATCCGTCACCTACTGTAAATGTGGGTGGTGCACTCAGTAACATTTGCCAGGGAGGCACTTCTGCTCCATTAGGTGGTTCAGTAGGTGGAGCCGCAACGGGCGGCACCTGGGATGATGGTGGCGCAGGCGGAACTTTTAATCCGGATGCCAATACATTAAACGCAACGTGGACTCCTTTAGGGTCTTATACCGGCACTGCCACATTAACGCTTACAACAAGCGGCGGTTCATGCGGTTCTGTATCAGCCTTCAAAACACAAGTGGTAAATGCAACACCGCCAGCCGCCTCTCTTGGAGCTGATGATGTAATTTGCCAGGTAGCAACCACACTGGCTGCTAATACTGCCACTCCCGGCACAGGAGCATGGACCATACCGGCAGGGCCCAATACATCAACAGCTCAAATTACAGGAGGCCTGAATAACCCAACGGCAACGTTTACCCCAACAGTGGCAGGTGCATATACACTGCGCTGGACCATTACAAGCGGAGGCTGTGCTGCCACTTTTGATGAAATTGAATATACAGTGAATGCCTTGCCACAGGTATCTGCTTTCAATGGCAATAATATTTGTAACGGTGATATAGGCACATTGACGGCAACGCTTACAGGTGCCACTCCATTTACAGTTACCTATACCCCGGGATTAGCAGAGGGAGGCGTGGTAAGTGGTTCACCATTTAACGTAGTCCCTAACCCGGCTTCACCAGGTACATTTAACTATACTATTACTTCTATAGAAGATAACAATGGCTGTATAAGAACTTCTGGCTTTACTGATGCTGCGGCAACCATTACTGTAAATAATGACGGTACCTGGCTTGGTACAGCTGACAATGACTGGTTTAATGGAGCTAACTGGTGCGGTGGCAATATTCCTACAGCGGCAACGGATGTAGTGATTGCATCTGTAACCAATCAGCCAACAATCAATGCTTCAGGTGCGGTGTGTAATAATATTACGATCAATTCCGGAAATACATTGACACTAACAGGATCGAATACACTCACTGTATCGGGCAACTGGGTAAACAACGGAACATTCACTGCCAATGCCGGCACAACGGTGGATTTTGATGGCAGCACACAAACAGTGACTGGTGCAACCACATTCAGAAATCTAACTGCGAACAGCAGCACCTCGCTCTCCCTTAATTCCACCACTACTGTAGCCGGGGTACTCAGCGTTCCTGCTACAAGAACACTGATAGTAAACAACATCACATTAACAATCAATGCTGGTGCTACCGGGTCAATAGATGGTACAGTAAGAAATACAGGAGGCAATGGAACAGTCACCGCTACAGGAACACTGACATTCAATGCAGGTGGCACCTACGATCATAACAGGAACGGCGGTGGCATTCCGACGGCGACCTGGGCAGCTACTTCTAACTGTAACATTACCGGTATTACCAATACGGTACCCACTGTTTCAACCTTTGCACCAGCGGGTGGATTTGGCAACTTGACTTGGAACAGTACCAGTCAAACAAGTGACCTGTCTCTGATTGGTAACCTTACAGACGTAAACGGTAACCTAACGATCAGCAATACAGGCAGTGGTTCAGTTAGGCTTTCTAATTCAGGTGTAACTTCATCCATAAATATATCCGGTAATTTAAGCCAATCGCAAGGCGAATTTTATATCGGTGGTACGGGTGGCACAAATACCTGGACTGTAAATGTGGATGGAAATCTTTCTATCACTGGCGGAACATTCTTTGATCTGGCAGGTGGCGGGGGTGCTACCACGATTAACGTAAAAGGCAACTTTACCATGAGTGGTGGCACTTTGAGAGAGTCGTCAAATGCAACCTGTACCATTAACTTTACAGGAAATACAACTCAACTATTCAGCAAAACAGCTGGTACTATTTCAAATACCATCGCTTTTGCCATTGCAAATGGTGCGACAGTTGACTTTGGTACTTCTGTACTGAATGGTTCTGGCGGTACTTTCACTGCCAACTCTGGTTCTACGCTTATTACAGCGAATACAGCAGGTATTTCTACAAGTGTCAACACTGGTACCATTCAAGTAGGGGGAACCAAGACCTACAGTGCAACGGCGAATTACATTTTTAATGGCAGTTCACCACAATCAACCGGAAATGGCTTAACAGGCGCCAATAATCTAACGATCGATAACAGCGCCGGTGTAACGCTTACAAGTAACGCCACTGTAACAGGGGTGCTTGATTTTGCAAATGGTCTACTTACGACCAATGCTAACACTATCACCATAGCATCGGCAGGTTCCATTACCAATGCTGATGCAACAAAATATGTAAATGGCAAACTGGCAAAAGCGTTTATCAACACCACACCATTTACTTATCCAATTGGTAAGGGTGGAATCTATAGCCCCGTGGTATTTAACTATGACGCAGTAACAAGTAAAACGGCTACGATTGAACAATTTGAAGCTGCATTCCCTGTAGCCATTCCATCCTCAGTAAGTATAGTCAATTTTGGTGACCGTTACTGGAACATTACACAGTCTGCAACCGGAACCGCATTTACCGTAGGTTTGAATGACAACGGTATTACACCAGCCGGTACCGTTAGAATGATCAGAAGCGAAGGCGGTGGCACAGCAACATCCAATGCCACATCATTCAGCTCTCCCAATCATTCCAACAGCAGTGCATTCGCAACAGCAAACGTTTCTTCTAACGTTGCTTTGGGTGAAACAGCTATACCAGTAACGATCAACAATGTAACCGTTGATCCAACTAAAGTATATGATGGCACTACTGGAGCAGTTTTGAATACTGGTTCAGCAACTTTATCTGGTGTGATAAGCCCGGATGTGGTTACTTTGAACAGTGGCAGCGCAGTGGGCAACTATGACGACAAACATGTGGGCACAGGTAAAACTGTCACTGTAACCGGGTTTACCCTGGGCGGTGCTAACGGTGGCGCTTATGCATTACCATCACCCAACCAGTTTGCCGGTTTAACTGCTGATATTACCATCAGGCCAGTTACGGTGAGTGCAGTCAGCGATACCAAAGTGTATGATGGCACTGCAGCTTCTGCTGCAAGCCCTTCTTATACCTTACAGCCGGGAGACGCTACCGGTACCGCACCAACGCAGACCTTTGACACAAAACATGCAGGTACAGGTAAAACACTGACAGCATCTGGCCTGGTAATAAATGATGGTAACAGCGGCAATAATTACAATATCAGTTATGCAGCTGACAATACAGGTGAGATACAAGTAAGAAATATTACAGTAACTGCTGTAACCGATACAAAGGACTATGATGGCAATACAAGTTCTGCAGGTGCACCAACTTACACTTTGCAGCCAGGGGATGCGACAGGTACGGCACCAACGCAAACATTTGACAATGCAACGGTGGGCACCGGCAAAACGCTTACCCCTTCCGGTCTTGTAATTAGTGACGGCAACAGCGGCAACAACTACAACATTGGTTATGCAGCAAACGCTACTGGTGTTATTAACCAACTGGCTGTTACTGTAACACCAGACGCAGGCCAATTTAAAGTATTTGGCGATGCAGACCCCACATTTACTTACACAGCTACTCCATCATTAGTTTCGCCTGATGTATTCTCCGGATCGCTGAGCAGGGTGGCAGGTGAGGCAATCGGCTTCTATGCTTATACGTTAGGTTCGTTAACAGCCAGCAGCAATTATGCTGTAAGCCTTGGCGGCAGCAACACATTTGAAGTACAGGCTATCAGCCAAAGCAATGCTGATTTCCGCAGCAAAGCCAATGGCAATTTCTCTGCAGCCGGTACCTGGGAATATGATCTTGGAGGTGGTAACTGGACCAATGCCTCACAACCACCGACCAGTGCAAACAACGTAAGCATAACTCATAACGTGGTATTAGACCAGGATTATACTGTAGGCGTATCTAAAAACTTTGCGCTCGGTACAGGTGCGGCTTTCACTGTAAATCCAACAAGAATTTTTGCAGTAGCTTTAAGCGGTACAGCTGATTTTGATAACAAAGCAGTTACTTTCCTGTCTGATAATACTGGTACGGCATCACTTGGACAGGTATTAGGCACATTAACCGGCGCAACCAATGTTACGGTTGAACGCTTTATACCCAACAACAGTTTCCGTTCATGGAGATTATTATCTGTACCAACTTTTGGTAACGGACAAACGATACGCCAGGCATGGCAGGAAGGTGATGCAAACCCATTACCAAAGCAAAATAACCTGCCTGGCTACGGCGCTCAAATTACCGGTGTGTTCACAACGCAGGCTTTGGCTGCAGCAGCAGGATTTGACAGCACTTCTGTTCAGGCTGGCATGCTGACCTGGGGTGGAACCAACTGGGTTAATGTAAACAGCACCAATACCCCAATTGCTAATAACAAAGCATACTTCCTGTATGTACGGGGTGACAGGAGCAAAAGCGTTACGGGTGCAACCACGGACGCATCAGCAACCACACTAAGAACTAACGGTACAGTATACACGGGTGACCAGGTGACCAATATTAATGCCAACAGTTTTGCTGTGGTGCCTAACCTGTATCCTTCCGCTATTGACTTTACAGGTTTAACCCGTACGGGCGGTGTAAGCAACCTGTTCTATGTGTGGGATTCTAAAAAATTATCCGGCAACAGCCTGGGTATTTATCAAACATTCAGCGGCACTAATGGTTTTAACTGTTTGATCAGCGGTGGCAGCTATGTACTCGGCCAACCCAATACCACCATCGAAAGTGGCCAGGGATTCTTTGTACAGGCAAATGCAAGCGCAGGTACTATTACATTGAAAGAAACAGCCAAGATCGGCGGTACAAACGGCAGCCTTGGTTTCCGTCCACTTACACCAGCCAGTTCGATTGTAAAAATAGATACAAGATTGTATGGTGCCGGCGCCAATGATATGATGGATGCCAATGCGGTTGTTTTTGATGCGGCTTATTCAGATGCAGTAGATGCAGATGATGCGCCGAAATTTACCAACCCGGGTGAAAACATTGGCATTCAGAAAGGCAATATTGTGCTGGCCATTGAGGGTAGACAACCGGTGGCAGCGAACGATATAATACAATTCAGAACGTGGAACCTGCAACGCCAGTCATACAGGCTTGAAGTGGCAGCAGCGAATATGATCTCACAGGGTGTAAGTGCAGTGCTGGAAGATGCCTACCTGCAAACCAGCACAGCGCTTGATTTGTCAGGAACTACCACCATCAACTTCACTGTAGATGCGAACGCAGCTTCTTCATCAGTGAACAGGTTCAGGATCGTATTCAGGCAACTGGCGCCCGTACCCGTGAACTTTGTAAGCATCACCGGGCACAGATCGAACGGTGCCGTAAAAGTTGACTGGAAGTCTGCTTCAGAAAGAGGTATCAAAGATTATGTAGTGGAACGTTCTGCAGATGGAAGGAATTTTACAGCCATCGGTAACACAGCTCCTGCAAGCAACAATGCAATCGAGATCAGTTATAGCTTCACAGATATGGCTGCTCCATCCACAGCACTGATGTACAGGATCAAAAGCCAGGGTGTAAATAACGAGATCAGGTACAGCCCGGTTGCAAAAGTTAGTGCGTTGAATACAAAAACCGGTTTCGCAATATCACCCAACCCTGTTGAAAACGGTATTGTAAATCTTCAGTTCAATGCGCTGCAGGCTGGTAAATACAGCGTACGGCTCGTGAGCACAGAAGGTAAAACAATTCAGGTAAGAACTGTTACCCATGCAGGTGGCAGCAGTGTACAAAATATCAACCTGCCGGCAACTATGGCAACAGGTACTTATACTGTTGAGATCATTGCACCGGATAACAGCAAGAGTATTCAGACATTGTTTGTGAATAAAAATTAAGAAAAAGTATTACAGAAATGATAATGGCGGCGCCGGGGGTGCCGCCATTTTTATAAGCTGTATTGTAAATTACTATTGAGAAAATACAGCACACAGATGCAAATATTCATAACGCCATTCGAGATATTTAAACTACCCAGAAATTTTATCCAGCCGTTCAAATGCATACATCATACAACACACATGCAACGCCTGTATGAATTCGTTCCGCTTCAGCATGGCCCTTACTTCTTCTACCGGATACAGCAGTACTTCAATCTCTTCGTAGTGATCTAAACTTTGCCCGGCTATTTTTTTGCCGCCTGTTGCCAAAAACAATTGGGTGTAATTGTTCAATACACCCGGGTTGGCGGCTACCTTACCAACATATTCAACTGACGAAAATCCGTACCCGGTTTCTTCCAGTAATTCCCTTGCCATGCCTTTTTCTGGCGATTCGCCCTGGTCTATAAAACCGCCAGGTATTTCCAGTATCACTTCTTCTAACGGGTACCGGTACTGTTTTACGAGGATCACTTTATTATCCTCAGTAATAGCCAACGCACAGGCGCTTGTGGGAAGTTCCACTACGAAATATTCCGGCACCACCGTTCCATCCGGCATTTGGCAGGCATCTTTTCTTGCGGTAAAATACTGATGCTTAGAAATGTATTCGGAGGATATTTTTTTCCAGTTCAAAGTGAGAGGGGGTTTAATTGATGTATTGTTAAATTGTTATTGAACGTGTTTAGGCTTAAGCTCTTTTCGGGATATTGATTACTGCATTGATACATTGCTAAATTGTTATTGGACGTGTGCGATTTTAGGCTCTTTCACATTATTGATTGCTGCATTGACAAATTGCTAAATTGTTATGGGGCTTGTTCGACTTTGAGCTCTTTTCAACAATTTAACAATCCAACAAATCAACAATCCTGCCATCGCCTGCATTGATGAATCCTTAAATGATCCTTTTACTTTTACAATCATGAGCTCCTTTCAACAATTCAACAATCAAACAATTCAACAATCCTTCTACTCTTAGTAACTGTATTATTGCCACCCCATCCTATCCCTCAACGAAGTGATATGTGCTGTATGATGCCTTCCATGCCAGGCATAGTTGCCCAGCAGGTACCAAAGTGTCATTTGTTTTCCATGTTCAGGATGCACCACGGTTCTCTCCCACTCTTCCGGCTTGATTGCTTTCAAAACTGCCATCCATCTTGTGTGCAGCGCATGCAATAAAGTTAGCGAAACATTGATGGGTACCACTGCAGTGTCGTTCAATTTGGCCCAGGCATTTTCATCATAAGGTTTAATGGTGGGATTGTCTTCTGTCAATCCCAATTTGAAACGGATATAGGCATTACTGTGACTGTCTGCCAAGTGATGCACTACCTGTCTCAACGTCCAGCCTTCGGGACGATAAGGTGTATTTAAATGCTGCTCATCCAGATTTAAAACAGCATTTTCTAAGTGTTGTGGCAGGAATTGAATGTCGATCAGCCATTGTTCTAATTGCTTTTGCGAAAACGGCTGCGGTTCGTATTTGCCAATTGGGTAACGTAAATCTTCCATGCGTTGGGTATTATTTAAAATGAAACAATCACCAGCCGAAAAACTGGTGATTGCATATTCATAAAAAGATTACTTAGTTTTTCTTTTCTTCCACAGGCGGCACTGCTACCGGTTCAACGCTCTCCATAACCGGTTGAGCGGAAGCTGCTTTTATACCCATCAGTTCCATTTCAAATACCAAAACAGAACCACCGGGTATGCTGCCATCGGGTGTACCGCCATCGCCATAGCCCATTTCACTTGGTATGTACACTTTCCATTTATCCCCAATATGCATTTTCTGCAAAATCTCTGTCCAGCCCCTGATCACGCCTGCAACAGGTATTGTTAATGGCTCTCCTCTTTTATAAGAATTATCAAATTCTTTTCCGTCAGTTAAAGAACCGGCATAATGGGCCACTACTGTATCCTGCAACTGCGGCATAGCAGAGTTAGCATCACCACTCTTCAATACTTCGTACTGCAAACCGTTTGGTAACGTCATTACACCAGCACGCTTTTTATTGTTATCCAAAAATGCCTGCCCTTTATCTTTTTGCACTTTTGCTTTTTTAGCAACATTTCCCTGCAAGGTTGTTTGTATAGTCATACCTGCCTGCTGATCTGTAAGCAGGGTGGTTTTACCAGCAAAAACTTCTTCCATCGCTTTCAGCATCACGGCGCTGTTTACATCCGTTATTCCCTGGGCTTTCAGGTTATTGCCAATGTTCATACCCAGGGCATAACTAAAAGAATCGAGCGTTGTCTTAAGTGACGGGGCAGCTGCTTTTGCAGTTACGGCTGCTTTTGGTTTTGGTGCTGCAGCGCCCTTCTTCTTTTGTGCGCTAGCCCCCACCGTTATCAACGACACACCAACAACTAAAAAAAACTGTTTCATTGCTTTTGTTTGATTTATATGATTTAAAATTTACGCTTCTCTTATGTCTTTTCCTGTAAGGTGGATGAACACATCTTCCAGGTTGGCAGCTTTTACCTGTTTGGGTCTTTCAAAGCCGGTGGCCACCAGGTCATCGATCATTTTATCCGGCGAAGCTAAGGCAATTATTTTTCCTTCATCCATAATGGCGATCCGGTCGCATAACTGCTCGGCCTCATCCATATAGTGCGTTGTAATAATTACCGTAGTACCCTTGGCCCGGATGTCCCTTACCAGGTCCCATAAATTGCGCCTTGCCTGGGGATCAAGACCCGTGGTGGGTTCATCCAAAAAAATGATCCTTGGTTGATTGATCAAAGTGGTGGCAATAGAGAACCGTTGCTTTTGCCCCCCACTCAGTTCTTTGAATTTGCTCTTTGCCTTATCCTCCAGGTTTACCAGTTGCAGCAATTCCTTTGCATTCACGGGTTGGTTATAAAGGCCAGAAAATAATTGTATCAGCTCGGTAAGGTTTAACCCGGGATAGTAACCTGAGGTCTGTAACTGTACGCCGATTATCTTTTTGATACTGTTGGGCGCTGTATCAAGATTGAATCCATCCACCAGCACGGTTCCGCCCGTTTTTGAACGCAAGGTTTCTATTATCTCCAGCGTAGTGGATTTACCGGCTCCATTTGGGCCCAGCAAGCCGAATATTTCTCCTTCATACACATCAAAGGAAATACCTTTAACGGCTTCAAATGTGCCGTAGGTTTTCTTTAATTCTTTTACCGAAATGATGATGTTTACCATGAATAATTCCTTTAGTCCTTGCTTTAATTGGGTAGGTAATTTAGCCAGCGCAAAGTAAGTGAATTTGATTGGTTTATACCAGGTGTACCTTGGGCGCTATGGGAACTTCAGCGTTAAAATTTATATATAAGCAATTTCCCCTGTTGAGGATCGAGTATAGAAACATACATATTATTGCCTACCGCAGTCATTTGCGGCCTGTCTTCCCTGTATGAAAATTCTTTTGCAAAGTCATCTGCCTCTTTCATCCTCTCCTGCCACTCATCAACAGCAAACTTTGCATTCCTGTTACGAATTACTTTCCCGGTGTTTATGTCAAGTGAGTTATTTATGGTGAGTGTTCCGGTATGTTTAAACTGGGTCATAGAAACCCCCATACTATTTGGACTGGAGTTAATAGCGTAAGTGGCAGCCACCGATGTAACGACGCTTAAAAAAATATCCCATCCAGTCATATTTTCAAAATAAGACGACAATCCTACATCAAAAAAATTGCTATCCTTTGATACATTTATAGTCAGGGATTTAAAATGCCTGGCAAGCTCCTTTATTCTTTTTGCTGGCAAAGTATCATCGTTTCCAGTCTGCAGCAGCGGATTCACATAAACTGAATCAAAACTGCTTGCATTTATCGTGCTGTTGAGCAAAACTTTCCCTGTATAAATATTAGTAGCTTTTATAAAAAATGTATCTCCGTAATTACCGGTTTTAAGAAGCAAATCACCATTTAAAAGAGAGTTACCCGGAAGGAATATCTTGTCTGATGTAAAGCCCGGGGGCGGCGACACAGAATTGTATTCAACAGTAAAATCATTCAGACTTACTGTTATAAGATTGGTTTGGTAATTAGGGTTCTCGATTGTAAAAACCAGTTTGTCCTTAAATTGATATACTTTTTTCTTTGCCAATGAAAGATATGCAGGAACAGGATAGCTATTACTATAAATTATGTAAGATCCATTTTTATCCTTCTTAAAAAAATCAGAAAACAAATGCACCTTGTTTTTTTTATCGCTTACTATTTTACCAGGCGCAATTACTTTTTCAACTGAGACTATTTTTTTGCCATTTTTCTTCACATGAATACTAAGAGCATCCGAATCTTTGATATACGTTACAACATAAAATATTTCATCATCCTGAAATACGCCTGCTATCCTTTCTTGGGGATTAAGTGAAAGGGTATCTGTAACAATAGCAAAGCTGCCATCTGTGTTCAAAGCTGTAAAAAAAACCTCATCGTTCTTACTGGAATAATAACAATCATATAAAAAACCATTGGCATAGTTAGTGGCAAGCCTTTCAAAAGAACGGGTCTTTAAAAAAGACCTGTCGGTGCTTTTTTGCTCTTTAAAAACAACTTTTGGCAACTCCCCTTCCTTAAACAGCACCCTTGAATTGCCAGTATAAGAAACAATATCAGCCAGCAGGTTTCCGCTATTATCTGTAAACATTTTAACATCCCGGGCTAATAGTTCCTCCGGTGATAAAATATAGGTGGCAACTCTGTCCTGTGCAAAACACTTCTCTGTAAAAAAACATAGCAATATAAAGGGTAAAAATCTGTACATATATTTAAAATGCCCGGTAAGGAAGAAAAATCTCTCAGTAAACTCATTTATTTTACCATTCATTTTAGTTTCCGGGATAATGCGTCTGCATCTCTTCCATCATCAGTTTACTGCCCACAAAAAACGGCGTTCGCTGGTGTACATCTGTTGGCTGCAGTTCCAGTATCCGCTGGTGCCCGTCTGTTGCCAGTCCGCCCGCCACTTCCACGATAAAGGCAAATGGATTGCACTCATACATCAGCCTTAATTTTCCACCGGGCTTATCCGACGTATTGGGATACATAAAGATGCCCCCTTTGATCAGGTTCCTGTGCACATCGCTCACCATACTACCAATATACCGTTGCGTATAGGGGCCACCGGAAGCCTTGTCTTTCATCTGGCAGGCATTGATGTACCTTCTAACGCCTTCATCATATTTAAAGAAGTTGCCATGGTTTACAGAAAATATTTTACCTGTTGGCGGACAAATAATATCCGGGTGGCTCATTGTCCATTCTCCAATGGAAGGATCCAATGTAAAACCATTTACACCTCTTCTCGTGGCATATACCAGGATGGTAGAGGAACCATAAATAACATAACCCGCCGCCACCTGCTTAATTCCGGGTTGTAAGAAATCTTCTTTTGTTGCTGGAGAGCCAAGTGGTGACACCCGCCTGTAAACGCTAAAAATGGTACCGATAGAAACGTTCACATCAATATTGGCACTGCCGTCGAGCGGATCAAACAGGCACACATACTTACTATTGTTGCTGATCTCGTCATCAAAGATCACTACATCGTCCAGCTCTTCACTGCCGATTCCAGCGCAACTGATACCATGACGCAGCACACCCATGAACTGCTCATTAGCATATACATCCAGTTTCTTTACTTCTTCGCCCTGCACATTCACCGTGCCATAGTCACCTAATATATCAACCAGCCCGGCTTTATTCACTTCCACATTTACTCTTTTGGCAGCAAGGCCCATATCCCTTAAAAGGCCGGAAAGCTCACCGGTGGCATTGGGGAAATTTCTCATTTGCTGAATGGTAAATTCGTCTAGGGTTTGTACCCGGCGGTTAATTAAACTCATAATGGCAATCGTTTAGAAGATGATAGAAAAAATCACTGGCATCCAAAAATAAGGATTATTCATGTGCGCTGTTTTATCCGAAATAACAGCATCGAACGGTATCCGGCAAAAAAATCAATGGTATCGTTTGCAGGGAGGGCAAATTAGCTGATGTGATGATTTGATAATTTGATGATTTGAAAATGTGAAAATTCGAAAATGTGAAAATTTGAAAATGTGCTGATTTCCTTATCCCGGCAGGCCTGTAAAAATTTGATGGATATTTTTTTAGCACTACTAAAACAAATGCAGCTATTATTACATTTGCAGGGCTTACACCTGCCATTAGCAAATTAGCTAGTCAGCAAATCAGCACATTACTATTATGAAGGTTTTTAAATTTGGTGGCGCCAGTATCAATAGCACAGAAAGGATAGAAAATGTTTCGAAGATCATCCGGAGTTATCAAGGCGAAAAGCTGCTCATTATTATTTCGGCGATGGGCAAGGTGACGAATGCCCTGGAACGGGTTGCAGAAGAATTTTACAAAGGCCAAAAGGAACAAGCGCTTGCTTTGTTCCATGAGCTCAAGATGGAACACAACACGGTGGCAAAACAACTCACCGGGCATACCATTGACCAGTTCACAGATATTTTTACCGAAGTGGAATGGCTGCTGCATGACAAGCCAGTAAGGGATTATGATTACTATTACGACCAGATCGTTTGCTGTGGCGAGTTGCTTAGTACCATTGCGGTGAGTCATTATTTCAACCATATCGGTATTAAAAACAAATGGATGGATGTAAGGGATATTGTGCGGACGGATGATAATTTTAGAGACGCAAATATTGACTGGAATTTTACACAAGCGAAAATAAACAAGGAGGTGTTACCTGCGTTTAGTGATACCGATATTATCATCACACAGGGTTTTATAGGTTCTACTGACGAAAACGAAAGCACTACCCTGGGAAGAGAAGGCAGTGATTACAGTGCCGCTATTTTCGCCAATATGCTGAACGCCGGGAGCCAGACGATCTGGAAAGATGTGGAGGGTGTGATGAATGCCGATCCCAAAAAATTTAATGATGCCGTTTACATTGATAGCTTAAGTTACACCGAAGTAATTGAAATGGCTTATTATGGCGCCCAGGTGATCCATCCAAAAACCATCAAGCCATTACAAAACAAAGGCATACCACTGCATGTAAAATGTTTTTTGAATGCAGCCTTAAATGGTACCGTCATCAGCAGCCAACCGGTACACAACCTGCCACCTATTATCGTGGTGAAACAAAACCAGGCGCTGTTACAGTTGAGCTCCAAAGACTTTTCTTTTATCGGCGAAACGGGTGTTGGCAATTTATATGCGCTGATGGCTGGTTTCAAGATCAGTCCCAACCTGGTACAAAGCGGCGCCATCACCGTGATGTGCTGTCTGGATGACAAATCAGATAAAGTGGAAAAGCTGGCTTTGGCTGCGGGCGATTTGTTTGATGTGCAGGTAGAAAGAAATCTCACTCTGCTCACTGTGCGGCACTATAATGACGCTATCGTAGAAAAATTAACAGCAGCAAAGCAGCAGGTACTCAGTCAAAAGACACCGGATACCATTCAAATATTATTAAAGGAATGATCAGTTAAGATGTTCTCACCCTGGGGTCAACCTTTGCATATAACATATCAGCTAATGAATTGATCAAAATAAAAATGCAGCCGCTGATCAATACAGAACCCATCACTACAGGGTAGTCTAATTTTTCCAGTGCATCCACGGTTACCTTGCCTATTCCCTTCCAGCCAAAAATATATTCTACAAAAAAAGCACCTGCCAGCAGTTCGGCAAACCAGCCTGTAACAGCAGTGATCACCGGGTTCAATGCATTACGCAAAGCATGTTTCATAATAACCGTTCTCTTACTCAAACCCTTTGCATAGGCTGTACGGATATAATCCTGGCTCAGTACATCCAGCATACTGCTTCTGGTGAGCTGGGTAATGATGGCCAGCGGACGGATGCCCAGTGTAAGTGCCGGCAGGATCAAATTCCTGAGTGTAAGATATTTTTCACCCGTCACTTCGTCGATATCAAACCAACTGCCGGTTAAATGGAGCCCGGTGTAAGGATGAAGCACTACACCGAAAAAATAAGCAATGATAATGGCCATAAAAAAGGACGGAGCAGAAATGCCTGCAATGCTGGCAAATACAGCAGTGGTATCCAGCCAGCTGTCTTTTTTAACCGCCGCAATAACGCCGAGCAGTATGCCAAAAAAAACGGCAAACAGCATCGCAGCGGTTGCTAACAATAGAGTGCCAGGCAGTGCTTCCAGCAATACGGCGCCAACATTTTTCTTGGTTTGATAACTTTTCCTGAGATAGGGCATTTTAAAACCCAGCCTGGTGTCAGCACCAACAAAAAATCCTTTTAATTCCTTCTTGGCAATGTCTTCTTTGCTGTGTATGCTTAAGGGAGAGATATCATTCAGGTACAAAAAAAACTGCTTCCATTTGGGCTGGTCCAGGTAAAGGTCTTTGCGGATATTATCCAGCGTTTTCTTATCCCCTGTTTGTCCTACGATCATTCTTGCCGGATCACCAAAACCCTGGAACATAATGAATACGAGTATCGCAATACCCAACAATATTGAGAGAGAATAAAGCGCTTTTTTAACTGCGGAAAACAAAGGGAATTAATATTTAAGATTGAATATTTAATAGTTGAAAACCCATTGCCCTTTTAACTCTTTACTCATTGCCCATTGCCTATTCACCATTCACCTCCTATTTCAAAAACTCATCCAGATCAGCCCAGCTATGTTTCCGCTGTACTATCGGCCCTTTCATTTCATACATGGTAGGCACAGCCCTTGCCGCTGTTTTAATAGCTGTGGCATCGGTAGTATACACCGGCAGGTCGAAATTATTTACCTGGTTAAAAAATCCTTCTGCACCTTTTGTATCAGATGTTACAACGTAGATGGGTATGTTTTTTTGCTTGGCGTTTTTTACCACATCCCTGAAAACACTTTGCCACCTGTCTACAACCGCCTCATCAATGGTTTTGATAAAGAAAAGATAGTAGTGCGTTTTATTCAAAATGGTTTCAGTAGAATCCCCCTCTCCCATTTTTAAGGAGAAATCATTGATAGGAGGAATATTGTTCTTCCCTGCTTCTATTAAAATTTGTTTACGGTCCACATACTTCCAGGTGCTGTCGGGCAATGCCGTCATTCCAAATTCCTTCTTTTCGCCATTTTTTTCATAGATGAAAATGTAGTCAAATTTATCCGGCACCGCATCGGCTGGCATTTTTCTCAACTCCAGTATATTATTCCCCTTTTTAAATGGAAGGCAGTCGGTTACAGGTAAATGCTCCACCACGTGCATCTGCAGCCAGGCAGTGGCTATAACACTCACCAGTACAATTACAAAGGGTACTGATGATTTTAATAACGGTTCTATATATCCTTTTTTTCGTAAAAGGATGATGACCAGCAAAAGCAGGATAATGTCTTTGGTAAAAGTTTGTATGGGTGTTAGCGGGATACAATCTCCAAAACAACCACAGGCCTTTATTTTTCCACTGAACAAAACATAGCTGGTTAAAAAAGTAAAGAAGAGCACCAACAGCAGCAGTAAACGCAGGGTCAGTATTTTTCTCCATCCCACCAGTAAAGCCACTCCCAACGCTACTTCCAATGTGATCATGATTACCGAAAACAAAAATGCATACTCTCCTAAAACATCCATTGTTCCTTTCAAAAATGCGGTGCGGCCCCAAACTTCAAAAAATTCCTGCATTTTATAGGTAAGTCCTAATGGGTCGATCGCTTTTACCAGCCCGGAAAAAATGAACAATCCGCCTACCAGAATTCTTGCAACATTCACAATAACTTTCATCTGTATACTTTTATTTATTTTGGTTATTCATATCTCCATTGGGACAAACCGGCAGACTCCATGTAAAATTAAGTTCTGCATTGCAGCAGGCAGGTACTTCTTTGTAAATTACCCGTAAATTTTCAGTTCTCCAATGATTAAAATATTGCGCTGGGTCTTTAAACTGTTTCACCCGACAATATCAATGCAAACACAGCGTAGTTGAGTATATCATAAAAATTAGCATCAATCCCTTCACTGATGATCGTGATGCCCTGGTTCTTTAGAATACTCTTGATGCGTAATAATTTTGCTAATATGAGATCAACAAAACTTTCCTGGCTCATCTCTCTCCATGCTTCACCATAATCATGATTCTTATCCTGCATTAATTGCTTGGCAATGGCTATTTTGGCGTTGTATCGCCGCTCCACTTCTTCTACCGGCACTTCTTCTGGTTCATCTCCGGGCAGGTCAAGTTGAATTAACCCGATCACCGCATAGTTCAGGATGCCTTTAAACTCACTCACTGCATCATCACCAATTTTTTGTTCACCTTTTTCCTGTATGGTTCGTATGCGTTTTGCCTTTATGTATATCTGGTCTACAACTGAAATCGTTCTGTATACCCGCCATGAAGTGCCATAATCTTTTGTCTTCTTTAAAAAAATGTCCTCACATGCTTTTACTGCACTGTCGTATTGCTCATTTGTATTCATTCTTACTGTAAACTGTCTATTTTTGTTAATTGTCAAAAATACCTGTTTCTGCTGATGTACACACTTAACTGTAAAGGAAAATTATTGGTGGCCGATAAGCCCTTAGTAATGGGTATTCTCAATATTACCCCTGATTCATTTTATGAAGGGCATATTGAAAAAAGTATAGCGGATATGGTGACCATGGCTGAAAAAATGACCATTGATGGCGCTGACATCATTGACATCGGCGGGCAAAGCACCAAACCGGGAAGTAACAGGATCACCGCTGCAGAAGAGCTTTCAAGGATTTTACCGGTTATAAAAGCCATCAAAGATAAAAAACCGGAAATCATTCTTTCTGTTGATACCTACTATAGCGAAGTGGCCATTGCAGCTGTAAAAGCGGGTGCCGGAATCGTGAATGATATCAGCGCTGGCAATATGGATAGTAAAATGATTGAAACAGTTGCAGCATTGCAGGTTCCCTATATCGCCATGCATATGAAAGGAACACCCGAAACGATGCAGCATGATCCGCACTATGATGACGTGGTGAAAGAGGTGCTGGATTTTTTTATCCTGAAAACAGCAGCATGCACAAAAGCAGGCATAAAAGATGTGATCATTGACCCGGGTTTTGGTTTTGGTAAAACTGTCCAGCATAATTTTCAATTGCTGAAAAACCTGGCTGTATTTAAAATACTCAACAGGCCTGTCCTCGCCGGACTATCCAGGAAAGGCACCGTTTATAAAACGCTGAACACTACTCCTGCTGAAGCCCTGAATGGCACCACCTGCGTCAACAGCATTGCACTAATGAATGGTGCAGGAATGTTAAGGGTGCATGATGTAAAAGAAGCCAGGGAAGTAGTGACTTTACTTACTGCTTATAATGCTGTATCGTAATAATACAGCAATCGTGTTGTAATTATACTTTACCGGAAGTAATGTTACTGCCCGAATAATTGAAACAAATACAATAAAATAAAGAACTGTCACGTTCTTTATACAGTTTACCAGCCCGTATTAGGTTTTTGTGAAACTTGTGTAAGTGAAAATACTGGTTGATTGAACAAATCCCGTACTTGTCCCTATCCGAAATCCGATGTTATGAAAACTAAATTTTACCCCGGTAACGTACTTATTTACAGTAAACTTTCTACAAAAATTGCACGGGTTGCTTTACCTGCAGCAATGTTGCTTGTGTTCACTACTGGCTTTTTCAACGCTTATTCGCAGGTGGGCATTCAGAAAAAAAAGCAACCTGTCACCAAAACAAATAAGCAGCAAACTTCGCTGAATACACTCCGGCAAAGCACTAAGGTTATTTGGTTTGAAAAAAATACTGGCCAGTTTGCAGATGAAAATATTCAGTATGGCTTCCGTACTGCCTTTGGCATTATAGGTGTGTACAACAATAAATTGAGAATGGTGGCAAGGCAAAGCGAAAAGAATACCACTTCTGGCCACCAGGTTGTTGATATTAGTTTTCCCGGATCTCTCAGCAACTGGATAATCGAGACGGGCGAGAAATCAACGGTAGAAGGTTCTTACAACACCCAGTCAGGCATCAGCATTACACCAGAAATTTTTACGGAGATAACATTGAAAGAAGTTTACCCTGGCACCGACCTGCGCCTGTATTCCGGCGATAATGGCTCACTTGAATTTGACTGGTTGCTGAACAAGGCTGCAGCTTATAAAAATATCAAGATGCAGTTTGAAGGACAAAACAGTTTGAAAGTTGATAAAAAAGGCAACCTGCTGATTGATCTTAAGTATGATGATATCAAGATAGTGATACCAGAAACCTACCAGGTGATCAATGGAAAAAAGAGGTTGTTACCAGCAACAATGCAATTGGGTACAGATAAAAAAACCATTGGCTACCATATCACCGGTAATATCAATTTACAGCAACCATTGGTAATTGATCCTGTAATGAGCTGGAGCACTTACATGCACAACAACTCTAAAACATTTGACGAATACCTGTATGCTGTTGCTGCGAATGACAATGACGAGATATATGCCTGTGGCCTTACCAATGAACCAATGAGCAGGTCTTACCTCAGCGGCGTTGCACCGGGTTACTCTGCTGATTACACACAGTCGCTCAACAGCAGCGGCAAAAAGCAAACTGCCATATTGTACAGGCTCAATTCAAGCGGCACTGAAATAACCGCCTGGACCTATACAGGACAAACTGCAAACGTACCGGTAGCAATGGGTATTTTTCCCAATAACAGGGTACTGGTGGTATATCAAAATGATACGATACAAATTTTTTCACCTACCCTTACAACAAGACATTATAATGGCGTAATAGATGCAGCGAATGTTGCATCAAAGATCAGTTCCTACCAGTCGGTGGCGATATACGATAACAATACTTTTTACCTGGGCGGTGTGGCTGGCAACTATCTGCCCCGTAGTGTGATACCAGCGAATGCACCAGACAGTTCCTACAGCAATGGCGAAGGCGTAATATTAAGGGTTAGCGATGCCACCGGCACGCCCGGTATATCCTGGGGTACGTATGTGGGTGGCACCAGCCGGGAAAGATTCACAGCTATTGCATTAACACCCAATAAATCAAAATTGGTTTTTGGTGTGCATACGGAAGGTACCGGCAGCGGCTACCCCAGTTTGGTAAATGCAGTGGATAATACTATTTCAGGAAATGAATTACTGGTGGGTGTACTCAACCTTCCGGCGCCCACTTCATTCGCGGTTTTTTCATACCTGGGTGGCAGCGCTAATGAAGGAAGCTCAAGCACCATATCAAGTGCTGCTTTAGTGGCTGCAGACAATAACTATTTTTATGTAGCTGGCAACACACTCTCCACCAGTTTGCCGGGTATTAGTGGTGCAGCACAAACGGCCCACGGTGCCAACAACCGTTTCTGCGACCAGTTTGTATCCCGTATTCCGTTAAATGGCAGCGCAAGCGCCGGTTTCAGAACAACATTCAGCGGCGGAAATGATGTGGACCTTGTTGGAGGGCTTGTAATTGACTCCCGGACCTCTGACGTGCTGTTGTTTGGCACAACGGTATCAAGCAACTTCCCTGTGTACAGTCCTAACCCTATCAGCCCCTATTACCAGGCCAACCACGGGCCTTTTGAATTTGGCACAAGAGATATCACCTATACCATATTCAGCAATGATCTTTCCACAAGAAAATACTCCACGTATATAGGTGGCAGTTATGACGATTATCTTGGAAGTACCGGCAAACTGGAAGGCACCGGACATTTTCAATACAGCATGGTCAGCGGTCTCACTTATATTGGTACCACTATACATTCTGACCAAAGCTCTATGCCTGGACAGTGGATGAGCAGTGTGCCCGGATTTGACAAAATGATACCAACAGCCACCAGGAGCAAAGACAGTCACTATATATTTGCCATCAACCCCAATACATCAGATTATGGTGATGCGCCGGAAAGCTATGATGCGCTTGATCCGGCCAACTCTGCAGTATCCTCCGGCGAAATTCGTATAGGCCTTACCGTTGATCCTGAACAGAAGCCAAATCCAACCGCGTCTGCAGATGGAGATGATATTTTAAACAACGGATCCAGGGATGATGAAGACGGTGTGGTAACGGCGCCATCCATGTATATGCTGGCCACTTCATACTCAGTACCGGTTTCTGTTTATAACAGTACCGGGGGCAATGTTTGGTTATGTGGCTGGATAGATACAGACGGCAACGGTATATTTAATAGTTATGAATACAGGCGACTGATTATTCCGCACAGCACAGCACAACAAAACGTGGTACTCAATTTCTCAGGCCTGCCTCCCTTTATGCCCGTGAGTGGCAGAACTTATTTACGGCTCCGCTTGTCAACCGAAAACCTGACTTCGAATAATGCAAAAGGCACATTCGGAAAAGGTGAAGTGGAAGATTACCTGGTACCACAGGCGGTAATTCTGCCGGTAACAGTACAGCGGTTTACTGCAACCCTGCAAAGCGACAAAGTATTGCTCAACTGGCTTGTTGGCAACGAAACAGATATGAGCAGGTACGAAGTGGAATACAGTACAGATGACAGAACGTTTTCGTCTATTGGTTCACGGGTGGCAGACAACACCGGCACATACAACCTGGTGCATGTAACACCGCAGGAAGGCACCAATTTTTACAGGATAAAAATGTACGGCAGCGATGGCAGCTTTACTTATACACCCACAAGGAAAGTAGTGATCAACAACAACAGGAATATCACCATACATCCTAATCCTGCAAAAGACCTCATCCATATCAATTTTAATGAGACGGGTATTTTACAGGCGGTCACTATTACCGTGATGGCAGCAGATGGAAAAGTGGTGGCAAAAAAACAATTGCCCATGGCCAACAGGATTGAAACCATTGATGCCAGCAACCTGGCCAAGGGATATTATTTTGTGAGAATAGAAACGGCCTTCCAAACAGCTATTAAAACGGTACAGGTTACGCATTGATATTGTTACCACGAATGAACACGAACGAAGGACAGACATGATACTACCCTGCTGCAGCAAAATAAAATCAGCTACAGCCTGGACAAAATATAACCTGGTTGATAGAGCAGGTTCAGTGAAGCCTGCTCAATTGAAAAAACCTGATGAACTGATACTAACTATCAGCACTTCTAACTCATAAAAAAGCGGGTCGCCAAGGCGACCCGCTTTTTTTATATAAACTTTTATTTACTTTCTAACTGTGGTGTCACGCAACTTTTGTGCTTTTGACATGGAGTCGATCATTCTTCTTTGATCAGCCTCCTGTTTTTTCATAGCTGCTTCTTCTTCAATTTTTGCCTGTGCCTCTGTAATCACATCAGCCACTTCTACTTCAAATATCAGGATAGCATCCGGCTTGATAGAACCACTCCTGCCCCTCGGGCCATAAGCAAGTCCTGATGGAATATACAAAACACCCTTCCCGCCTTTTTTTAACAAAGGAAGACCGTCAAACCAACCTGTGATCAGTCCAGACTGCCTGTTCAGGTGAACAAAAATAGGGTCTGCATGACCGAAAGCAGGATCAACGTTTGAATCAAAACTTTTTCCATCTTCAAAGCCCTTACCGGTATAAAACACTTTCAGCACTTTTGAAGTATCTACCGCGTCACCTTCACCCGGATTGATTATTTGTACATAGGTTCCTTTAGGTGCTTTTACTGCCTGTATATTTTTTGATTTCAGGTAATCAGCAATGGTTTTATCATCTTTTTTTGCCAGGTCAATTCCTTTTATAGAATCGTTCTTAGCTTTCTGTGTCATGATCTTTGCATAAGCGCTGTCTGCCGCTTCTTTTGTATCAAACACGTTGATAATTTTATAGTTCAGGAAGATATTGCCGCCTTTTTTCATAAACGGTGGCAGCTGGGCGTTTCTTTTAAGAAGACTGTCAACAGCCTGTTTGATAATAATACTGTCACCAGCCCTTACCTGGCTAAAAATTTTATAGAATACGGGGCCCGTTTGAGATGAATCAAGTTGAGCTATCTGGTTCGACTCATTCCTGGAAGAATACAACACGGTGTCTTTATTGTTCCCCTTGTATTTCTGTTCAACTGCCAACTCAAAAAAATTGCCCGCCTTTAATTGCTTGCCTTTTCCGTCGGAAATTATTTTATACTCCACCCCTTCGCCTGCTTTTTTAAAAGGCGTTTTACAACCTGTCATTACCACCATTGCAGTAGCTGCCAGGTAAAAAAATTGCTTCATCATTGTTGTTTTATATTTAAAATTCATAGTTGCTTAACTGTTCTTTATTTTCCTTCATGGCTTGTACAAACTTCTTCACTACTTCTTCCAATGGCTCTTTGTTTTGCCCGCCGGATGCATTCATGTGACCACCACCATTAAAATATTTTCTTGCAAAAACATTTACATCAAAGCCGTCTTTGCTCCTGAAAGAACTTTTTCTTTCTTCTCCCCTGTCTATAATAATTGCTGCAAGTTTAATTCCTTTAATGCCCAGTGGGTAATTCACCAGCCCTTCTGTATCGCCGGTTGTGATGCCAAATTTGATCAGATCGCTTTGCGGTATGGCGATCAAGGCAGTATTGTATTCATAGTAAACCTCCATCCTGTTCAGCAGCACATTTCCTATAAAACGAAAGCGGTTTTCTAAAAAATTATCATACACGTGTTCATGTATCTTACTATGATCGATGCCTTTTGATTTAAGACCCGCCACCATCGTATGCACCGCCGCTGTAGTAGCCGGGAACCTGAATGAACCGGTATCTGTCATCACCCCTGTATATAAACATTCTGCAACCGCAACATTGATCTTATCTTCATGGCCCGAGCCTGTAATAAAATCATAGACCATTTCGCAGGTACTGCTTTTAGAAGTATCGCTGGCGCCGTAAGCAAACTTTTCCTCCTGGGGTTCCTGGTGATGGTCAATTAAAATACGCAGTGCCGTTGCCTTGTTTAATTTTTCTTCCATCTTCTTGGTGCGGCTAAGCGTATTAAAATCGAGGCAAAAGATCCAGTCTGCTTCATCGATCAGTTTTTCTGCCGCAGCGGTTTGCCGCTCAAAATCCAACACTGTTTTGATACCTGGCATCCAGGTCAGGAAATCTGCCCAGTTGGTAGGCGAGATGACCGTAACGGTATGACCCAGCTGAATAAGGAAATGGTATAACCCTAATGTGGACCCCATTGCGTCACCATCGGGCTTCTGGTGCATCGTTACCACAACTTTTTTGGGAGTGGTAAGCATGGGATATAGTTGATTGATAGCCTGCATAAAAGCGGCGCAAAAGTAACGGTAAGTTTCCAGTTTACCCTTTAACCGCCATAGTTTTTTAGGCATCATGGCAAAAACCAGGTTTTTCAAAGTCAAAAACGGGCTATATTTGCGGCTCAAAAAACGATACTATGAGCAACAGGACATTCACAATGATTAAACCGGACGCAACAGAAAAAGGACATACCGGTGCAATTTTAGAAAAGATAAACGCAGCTGGTTTCAGGATAGCTGCAGTTAAAATGGTGCACTTATCAAAAGAAAAAGCAGGCGAGTTTTATGCTGTACATAAAGAAAGGCCTTTTTATGGCGAATTAGTGGAATTCATGAGTCGCGGCCCTATTACTGCTGCTATTTTAGAAAAAGAAAATGCGGTGGAGGATTTTAGAAAATTAATTGGTGCCACTAATCCTGCACAGGCAGCAGAAGGCACCATCCGTAAATTATATGCAGCATCTGTTGGCGAAAATGCAGTACACGGAAGTGACAGTGATGAAAATGCAAGGATAGAAGGCGATTTCTTCTTTAGCAAACTGGAACAATTCTAAATTGAAAAGATATTAAGTCCCCGGCTCTTAAGACCGGGGATTTTTTTATTTAGTTCACTGTTTCTTTGTCCTTTCTGCTTAGCGACATACCGCCATCGAGGTAAATGCGGTCACCCTCTTTCATCTGCATGGATGTACCATCTGCTTTTTTAACCATTCCGTTTAACAACACCACCGTTCCGTCAGTGAGTGTTTTATCCTTCTCCAGTTTTTCAGCTTTGCTGTCCTTTACCAGCATTACTTGTCCACCTTGTAGGGTAATGTACCCGTCCTTTTCCATTTTTTTTTCTGTTACCTGTGGTAAGGAATCAGTTTTTGTTTGAGCTGTTGCAACATGAGCTGTGCAAAAAATTACAGCAGCCAGCAATAATTGTTTCATACATTGTAATTTATGGCTTGCGCCGTTATCAATATAGTGGACAGTCAATAAAATCATGCCGTTGAAGCAGTATCCTTTATATTGTAACCTAAGGCACAACATAGAGAAAATACTTCTACAGTTGTTTGAGCAAGATGGTACTCAATTTATTCCCATTATCTCCTGTTTCTTTACCGCTTTTGCGTTTACCCTAAAGGAATTGGTTACCGGCCCGCTTCAGAAATTTCAAGTATCAGTATTGGCATGTTTTTCCCATTATGTATTGAAATTTTAATCATTAAAAAGTACGATTATGAAAAATGGAAAATTAATTGCCGGAATTGCAGCAGGTGCTGTGGTTGCTTTGTTTCTTATTCCCAAAACACGGAAAATGATAACGGATGCTGTGAGTAACCTTACAGACTCTTTAGGAAATTTAGCTTGCAGTGCCGAAGAAGCAACTGATAAAGCAAAAAAAATGGCTTCGGATCTTACATAAGTTTTTTCGATGCATGGAGATATAAGTGCCTTCAAAGAAATTTGAAGGCATTTTGTTTTTATTGAATTAAATATTTGCTGCCGGCTTTGTACAGGGATAAAATAAAAACAGTATCCAGGAGGTAAATACTGACAGCTATCCTGTTTCGCATCAGGTTTTTATACTTCTTCGAGAGGAATGCGCTTTTTTTGCTTTAGTTTTTTAAAGTAAGATGGTGTAAGACCAGTTACTTTTTTGAACTGTGTGGAGAGATGTGCCACACTGCTGTAATTAAGCCGGTAAGATATTTCCGTAAGGTTAAGCTCATTGTATAACAACAGCTCTTTTACTTTTTCAATTTTATGGCTGATGATGAAATGTTCAATAGTAATGCCGGTGGTTTCTGAAAAAATATTGGACAAATATGTATAATCGAGCTGCAATTTGTCGCTTATGAAGTTTGAATTTTTTGCCTGGGGTAATTCATCAGAGTAATGCACCATTTCAACGATCACATTTTTTATCTTTTCAATCAAAATTGATTTCTTATCATCCATCAATTCGAGGCCAGCAGCTAATAGCATAGTCCTTAATGCTTTTACCTGTACTGTGCTTACAGGTCCTTTTACTTCCACTTCACCCAGGTCCACCATGCCGTACATGAGTCCTAGTTTGTCCAGTGCAGATTTCACGATCATTTTGCACCTGATGCTCACCATATATTTAATGTAGATCTTCAATGTGTACCAGGTTTTTTATAAGGTAATATAACCATTATTCTGCAATCACTCATAGCCACTTTTTATAACTGTGAGTATCAGTTTAAACCTGCCGTTCGGAACGATCTTACTTGAAGCATGTGCAGGTATTAGTATTCCATCTCCTGTGTTGAGGGTGGATTGTTTGCCGCCAATCTCTATCACAGCACTGCCATCAATTATCTGTACATAGGTGTCGAAGGGCGAAGTTTGTTCATTTAGTCCTTCGCCGCTGGCAAAAGACAAAGCGTTGATAGAACCAGTGGCTTTTTTCATGATGGATTTGCTCACCACGGCATTGTGTTCATATTCTATCAATTCTACAATAATATGTGATGTACCCCCTTCAATATTTCCGTCCTTCTTAGGCAATTTTTCAAGCTCTTTTGTATCCATGACCAGTTTTTTACTATTTTGATTTGTTCGCTTTTTCAAGCAATTATCCGTACAAACAATTGCTGTAGTGAAGTTAACCTGGGATGATCATGAGCGTATAGGCTCCATGCACAGGTGACGTGCCGTTAGTAAATAAGGTTCTTTTGGGCCAGTAGCCAATTTCTGCGTTACTATCTACCAAATCAGGGATGTGTTGCCTTGGAATTTCAGGATTGAGCAGGTAAATGACGTCCAGCCTTTTTGCATGCAGATGAATGATGTGTATCTGAGATTCGAGGATGATCATTTCTTTACCGGTAGCAAAGATGACATTGCCATTAAATACAATGGTACCCTGCTCACTGTCTAGCTTAAAATCCGTTACAAAAGATATTAAAGAGGCTGTAATCATAATACATAAGGAAAAAGGAGGGGAAAAATAAAAACGGGATTCTGGATAAAAATCCTATCCCGTTAAGTCCAATATCGTCTTGAAAAACCCTGGTGAAGTTAGGCGG
>ENA-UOWO01001636-UOWO01001636.1-activated-sludge-metagenome-genome-assembly--contig:-NODE-1636-length-29331-cov-26.065002_pt1 | contig 29331 bp, 18 predicted proteins | sample MGYA00238148_ERZ761564 | MGnify/ENA primary metagenome ERZ761564 (study PRJEB28885, sample SAMN05720194) | activated sludge metagenome | isolation source: Anaerobic digester | place: USA...
TACTAATATAATCCTTTTGTATCTCACTGTCAAGTAAAATCGGTGAGCCGGCCGGCTGGCCCCGGGTGGGTACGAGATGGCGTGGAGGCTGTGGCGGCCGCGCGGGCGTGAGGCGGAGGCCACCCGGACCGGCTCGATACCGGGTGGGCACGAGATGGAGCCGGCTGGCCCCGGGTGGGTACGAGATGGCGTGGAGGCTGTGACGGCTCCGTGGCGTGAGCCGGAGGCCACCCGGACCGGCTCGATACCGGGTGGGCACGAGATGGAGCCGGCTGGCCCCGGGTGGGTACGAGATGGAGTGGAGGCTGTGGCGGCTCCGTGGCGTGAGCCGGAGGCCACCCGGACTGGCTGGATACCGGGTGGGCACGAGATGGAGCCGGCTGGCTCCGGGTGGACACGAGATGGAGTGGAGGCTGTGGCGGCTCCGTGGCGTGAGCCGGAGGCCACCCGGACTGGCTGGATACCGGGTGGGCACGAGATGGAGCCGGCCGGGCAGGAACGAGCTGTGAGTGCCGGCTGGCCCCGGGTGGGCGCCAGAGTGGCCAGCCGGGAATGAGGGTCAAGCTCAGCGCAGCAGCAGCATGCGCCGTACCTGGCGCGCCTCCCCGCTCTGCAGCAGGCAGAGATAGATACCGCTGGCCGCCGGCAGCCCGGCCTCATCGCAGCCGTCCCAGCTGAGCCGGTGCAGACCCGCCTGGATCCTGCCAGCCGCCAGGGTGCGAAGAAGGCGTCCGTTCAGGGCGTAGATTTGCAGGTGGATATCGGCCGGCGCGGGCAGGGTGAAGGCGATGGCGGTTTCGGCATTGAAGGGATTGGGCCAGTTCTGCATGAGCCCGAACTGCTCCGGCACCCGGCCGGCCGGGGGAGTATTTACCGCGTTATAGCCTGAATTCTGTGCTCCGGGGGTGCCGTAGCCGGCAGCTGCCACCCAGCTGGCGGCGAGGCTGTTGTCCAGCTCCGGGCTGCGCAGCTCCAGGCTCGGGCCCTGGCCGGCTGGTGCGGAGGGCCAGGGAGTGGTGATACCGAAGGCGACCGAATCGACCAGCGCGCCGCCGGCGTCGAAGAGCCGGACCTGGTCGCCGCCGCTGCTCAGGCCGAAGGAGAGGTTGCCGGCGAGGCGGATGCTCTTTTGCGGAAAGAGTTTGCGGAATTTGGTCGTGTCCCGTCCCACCACCAGATAGCCACCGCTCTCGATCAGGGTGTTGGGGGGGACGATGAAATCGTGGGCATCGTCATCATCCTTGAGATGCCAGCCCGAGAGGTCAGCACCGGCGGGGCCGCTGTTGTGCAGTTCCACCCAGTCCTCGCTGTCGTGGCTGTCGGCGGATTTGTAATTGATCTCGTTGATGACGATGCGGGCGTCATTTTCTCCGGCGGGAATGAAGCGGGCCCTGAGGGTGGTGGTGCCGGTAATCGTCATCTCGATGGCCGCATCGGATGAAGTGGATGCCCCGCCCCAGCCGGCGAAGAGGTAGCCCGGGGCTGGTTTGGCGGCGACCTGCACCGGCACACCCGAAAAGTAGGTGCCGCTCCAGGGCATGGCGGTTACGGGGAGAAAATCGTTGAGGAGCACGCTCCCTGCCCCTGCGGGTTCGCAAATGAGGCGGAGGGAGGCGACAGCCGGGATGTTGAATTTCTTCAGGATGTGGGCGCGCATGTAGCCAGGCCGGTTGAGAGCGAAATCACGCAGGGTGCGGATATAACCGTACCAGCTGTCCATCGAGCCCCACCACAGCCTGGCCGAGCTCCACCACACCTGCTGCCGCCATTTGTCGAAATGACGGGTCATATCGCCGGAGAGCAGGCCTTGCAGGGAATCGATATGGGCGACAGTCGGGGCCTCGCGATAGGCCGAGTTCATCAGGTCGGCGAAGCGGTTGATGAATTTCCGCTTAAACTCCTGATTCATCAGCAGCCGGCGCAGCAGCAGGGTGGACCAGGGGGGATTGCCGTGCAGGCCGGGAGTCTGGGTGGGGCTGGTGGCGAAGTCAAGGGTATTATAGGCATAGGGCAGGCCGGAGCCATAGGCATTGATGCCGAACCCCCACTCGGTGTCGAAGAGGATCCAGCGCCAGCGGCCCCCTTCGCCTTGCGGACGCCAGTACTTGATGTTGTTGCCGGGCCAGTCGCGGTTATCGACATAGATCTGCACCGCATGGTAGGTGATAAAGTTCTCAATCTCCATCTGGCTTTGCACCCAGGCGTAATTCTCCGCCTTGGAGAGGTCCTTGCTGGCGATGAAATCGCGCAGGGCGATATAGTGGTCGTTGCTGCCCTCGAGCACACTGCCGTCCAGTTCGAGCTGATCGATCTCGTCGGGGTCGCCGCCGTGGTGCTGGGCGAGATAATGTTCGTTCACCTTCTCGCGCAGGTTGAGGATACCCCAATATTCGCCGTTGAGATAGACGGTGCAGGGACGGTAGGCCTGGCGGTCGAGGTCGATGCCCTGGAGCCGGGAGTGGATGAGGCCGTCGGCGAAGAGGGTGCGGTCCCAGTCGTTGCCGCCGTTGCGCAGGATGAAGGAGTGGTAATTTTCAAAGGGCAGCTCGGGGAAGAGGCGGTAGTTGAACTCCTCCTTGCCGTATTCGCGCCGGGCAAAGAAGGCCATCGACTTTTGCGGGCGGGCGCGGCTCCAGCCGCCAAAAATGCGCGTGCCGGCGTCCTGGCTGAAACCCGGCTCTCCGCCCGGCTCGAAGAATTCGATATGGACCGGCCGCTCCCAGTCCTCCCAGAAATTGGCGCCGTAATAGGGATCCTGATTGGTATAGCTGGATCCGAGCACATAGATGCCATACTCCTGGTCCCAGAGGTTGCGGGGATCGGTGGTCAGCGAAATCACCGGCAGGGGAGCGGGCGGCTGGCCGAGGATAAAGGTATGTGTGATGACCGGACCCGGATCGAGGCCGGGGGCGAAGGCGCGCGCCCGGATGACAGTGGTGGCGCCGATGCTGACGGGTCCGCTACAGAGCGTCGAAAGGGAATCGGGCTCGCTGCCGTCGCGCGTGTAGCGGATCGTCGCACCCGGGGTCGGGCAGCTCAGGGTGAAGGTGAAGGGCTGCTGATAAAAGCCGCCGCTTTTGGAGAACTCGGCCGCGGCGGCCTTTTCGGCGACCTCCTTACTGTTGTTGGCTTGTCCCGGTGTGGGCACAGCGGCGAGGATCCACTTGTTGCCGCCATCCGGCACCCGGGCCCAGGAGAGGTCCGTGGGTAGCGCAGGCACGGTGATGCTGTCGACGATAGCCCCCGCGCCATTGCTGAGCAAGAGGGTTTCTCCCGAAGCGGAGATGGCAAAGTTGGTGTGCATATGGGTCTTGTTCAGGACCAGCCTGGGGTCGCTGCCGGCGGCATCAGCGGGTGGAGCGGTATAGCCCAGGGAGAGAAAGGGGATCATGGACAGATCGGAGGAGGAGGTCGAGTTGTTGTGGATCTGGATGGCCAGGAGGTTGCGCCCGGAGCGGAGTGCCTCACGGAAATTGGCGATCAAAAAGCGGTCGGGGGGCAGGCCGCGGTAGATGTTGGCTTCGTGGTCGGGATTGGCGGCCAGGTTCCAGGCGGGCTGCACCCCCTTCTGGCCGAGATTGGCGCGGGCGATCTCGATGCCGTTGAGCCAGGCGACAAAACCGTCGTCATAATCGATATCGAGAATCATCGCCGTCACCGCGGCCGAGTCGGCCAGGGTGAAGGCGATGCGGCTGAAGACGGAGATATTACCAGTGGCGACCGTGGTGGCGTCGTCATTGTCGCCGAAGCCGATGCCGCTTGCCCCCTGGCTCCAGCCGCTGTCATCATAGCCGGGCTGGATCCAGCCGGCGGGGATGGCCGAGGCACCGACGCGGTAGCGCCAGATCTGCCCGCGGCGGACCACGGTCTCCCAATGCGCCACCGCCTGCTTGCGGTCCTTGCTGTCGGCGAAGATGAGCATCCAGCTCTTCGGCCCGATCGCGACCTCCGGGAAGAGCCATTTTCCGGGCGTCCCCTTTTTATCGCTCAGTCCCCAGTTGGTGAGATCGACGGCGGTGTCGTTCGGATTATAGATTTCGAGCCAGTCGGAAAAATCGCCCTCCTCATCGGCAACAAAGGCGTTGTTGGAGGACATGACCTCGTTGATGCGGACGGTCTGGGCGGCCGCAAAACCGGAAAGCAGCACGAGAAGGAGCAGAAAGAGCGTGGCAGCATACAATCGGCAATATTTCATGATAAGGACATCCTTGCTGAAGAGTGAGCGTTGACCGGGTGATCGACAAAACCCAATTTATGCTTTTCTTTTAACTTTTACCATACTATTTTAAGCCGAAGGGATCGGTTGAAAATGAAAGGGGACATGATGCAGAAAGCCGTTTGTTTACTTTTGGCCGGGGCGCTGGCCTGGGTCATGCCAACGTATTCCAGTGCAAGCGAACTACCCCCGGTTTTTTCCGCCAGCGGAGAAAACTCCCGGCAGGCCGGAACGGGAGAGCCGCTGGCAGAAGAACTGCGCGCCCTGGAAAAAAGCTTCGCCGGCCGTTTTGGCTTTATGGCCAAAAACCTGCGCACCGGTGAGGTGATCGCCTGGAGGGCGGAGGAAAAATTCCCGACGGCCAGCCTCATCAAGCTGCCGGTGATGGTGGAATATTTTTATCAGGCCGCGGCCGGGCGTCTCGACCCCCTGCAAAAGGTGATCCTGGCGCCCGCAGAAGTCCGGGGCGGTTCGGGCCTGCTGCAGCTTTTCGCCCCCGGGCCGGAGGTGCGCCTCATCGACGCCGTGCTGCTGATGATCGTGGTCAGTGACAACAGCGCCACCAACCTGGTCATCGATGCGCTCGGGAGCACGCATGCGGAGAAACTGGCCGCTGTCAACGGCCGCATGGCCGCCCTCGGACTCGAGAACACCCGCCTGCTCAACCGCCTGATGGCCTGGGGGACCAAGACCGACTCCTCCGAGTCGATCCGCTACGGTGTAGGGGTCTCCACCCCGGCCGATATGCTCCTGCTGCTGGAAAAGCTTTATCACGGTGATCTCGCTGACTCGCTCTCGAACAAAAAGATGATCGAAATTCTCGGCGCGCAGCTTTACGATTCGGCCATCCCGCGCTTTTTGCCCGTCGAGACCGACAATATCCTGGTGGCCCACAAGACCGGCGGCGTCACCGGCGTCGCCACCGACGCGGGACTGGTGCTCTCGGAAAAAGCTGATCTGGCCATAGCCGCCTTTACCGAGCAGGGGCCCGACCGCCGCGACAGTGCCGACAATCAGATGAAAACGGCGATCGCCCGGGCGGCGCGGCTGGCCTGGAATCATTTCACCGGGGATTCCGCCCTGGAGCGCCCCTTTTTGACCAGCGTCGACTGGAACGCCTTTCCCGGCGGCGAATGGGCGCGGATCTTTCTGAGCAACGCACCCTATCCCCATCCCTCGCGCCAGGAGGGATGGCACTATCAGGACAAGTACTTTCCCCGCGATCCCCACTATATTGACAGCAGCGCCGTGATCGTCATCCCGGAGGGATTCAAGCCGCGGAACGGGGCGGTGGACCTCATTGTCCATTTTCACGGCTGGAACAACGACGATCTCGGTGTGCTGGAGCGGTATCAGCTGCCGCAGCAGCTGGCCGCATCGCGCCGCAACGCCGTGCTGGTGCTGGCGCAGGGGCCCTGGCGCGCCCAGGATTCGGGCGGCGGCAAGATGGAGGAGGAGGGGGGATGCAAACGGATGGTCGAAGAGATCCTTGCAGTGCTGCGGGCAGAACACCGCATCGGCGCTGAGGATCGGCTCGGGAAGGTGATCATCAGCGCCCACAGCGGCGGCTACCGGCCGGCGATTTACGCGGTCAGCCGCGGCGGGCTGCAGAAGGAGATCAGTGAGGTTTTTCTCTTCGATGCCTTTTATGCCTTCACCGAAGAGCTCATCCCCTGGCTCAAGTCGGATAAAAAGCATCGCCTGCGTTCGGTCTATACCGAACATCTCGCCGGCGAGAATGCGGCATTCCGGGAACTGCTGCGCACCCACCGCCTCCGCTTCGCAGAAGCGGCCCCGCGCGACGCCTCCGGGCAGCAGACGGAGATGGCCGACGAGCGCGCCGAGCGGACAAAAAAGCTGAGTGTACTCTTCGAGCCGACCGCCGAATGCCACAGCTGCGTCATTTTCGGTCGTTTTCAGCGCTGGCTGGAAGCGAGTTCGCTGGGAGAAATCGAACAGAAATAAATGGCACTGGTCCGTGACGGGTGAGGTCGAGGGGTTGTGGGCTGCGGAGAGATAAAAGGATAAGCCCCACCCGGCAGCCAGGCCGGGTGGGGAGACTATGTTTACTTGGGCAGCGCCGCCGCCAGGGTCGGAATCTCCGTCGCCCCGACCGGCACACTCAGACTCGAATTGGTGAAATCATCCCCGATGGGCTGGAATTCCCCGCCGAGGAAACGGGAAAGAAAGATTTCGGTAATGGCGTAAAAGGAGAGGCGGTTCTCCGGCCGGGCGAAACCGTGACCTTCATCGGCATAGATCACGTAGGTCACGGGAATCTTTTTCTCCTGCATCGCCTTGACGATCTGGTCGGCTTCGCTCTGTTTGACGCGCGGATCGTTGGCGCCCTGGCCGATCAGCAGCGGTTTGGCAATCTCTCCGACCCGGGTGAGCGGTGAACGGGACTCCAGAAAAGCCCTGCCCTCCTCGGTGCGGTGGTCTCCGACACGAATCGTGAAGAGCTCCAGCTGCGGCTTCCAGTAGGGAGGAATCGTCTCCAGCAGGGTGCGCAGATTGGAGGGCCCGACGATATCGACGCCGCAGGCGAAAACCTCGGGGGTGAAGGTCAGGCCGACCAGGGTGGCATAGCCGCCATAGCTGCCGCCCATGATGGCGATTTTCTCCTTTTCGGCGATACCCTCCTTGACAGCCCAATTCACCGCATCGATCAGATCATCATGCATCTTGCCCGCCCATTCCTTGTTGCCGGCGTTGATGAAATCCTTGCCGAACCCGGTGCTGGCGCGGAAATTGACCGAGAGGACGGCGTAGCCGCGGTTGGCCAGCCATTGATGGGTGCTGTTCAAACCCCAGCTGTCGCGCCCCCAGGGGCCGCCATGGACGTAGAGCACCATCGGCAGAGCGGATTTCGGCCGGCCATTGTTATCCCTGTCCGTTCCGGCCGGCAGGGTGAGATAGCTGACCAGATCGAGGCCGTCGCGTGACGGGATGACCACGGGGTGCATTTTGGCCAATGCCAGCCCCTCCAGTTTGCTGCGATTGGTGAAGAGAAAACGGGCCTGCTTTGCAGCGCGGTCGTAGAGGTAGTAGCGAACCGGGCCGTCATCCACAAGATAGGAGACGATCCAGAACTTGTCGTCCAGGGTGCGGTCGGAGACATTCCAATCCCCGGGGGATACGCTCTTGAGATAATCGATGTCCGCCTGGATGGCCGGGTCGAAAATTTTCCATTCCGTCCGGGTGAACTCGACGGCGGCGGCCTCGATATTCTTCTCGACGGGATGAACCATCAGGTTCCGGATATCGGCGCGGGGATCCTCATAGAGGATTTTACTTTCGCCGGTGGCCAGATCAAGGGTGGCCAGGGCGGCCGTATTGCGGTTCCGGCTGTCGATCAGGTAGAGCACCTGATTGGACTTGTCGAAGCCGAAGGGAGCCGTGGTCAGCATGTCCTCCATGGGAATTTGCATGAAGGGCTGCCATTCCCCCCTGGCGGAGAGCTGAAAGTACTCGCTGCCGCCGTCGGGCGTCATGTTGGTGGCAAAGCGGAGGTTGTAGTCGTCGTCGGTAAGGTAGCCGGCAAAGCGGTCGTTCTGCTGGATCATCTTCATCTCGCCGCTCTCGAGGTTGAGGCGGTAGAGATCATGATACTGGGGATCGCGGTTGTTCAGTCCGATGAGGATTTCGCCGGGATGCTTATAGCAGGCCTCCTGAATAAATGCAGTGGGGCGCATCTTTTTGCCGCTGGGCAGCAGGATCGGTTTGCCATCGGGGCCGATGATTTCTTCGATCGGCGTCAGATTGCGGTCCTCCTTGCTGCTTATATCCACGATGTGAACCGCCCAGTTTTCATCCCCGCCGTCGTCCTGAAGGTAGATGATGTGTTGGTTTGAGAAGGACCAAAGGTAGCGGCGGATACCGCGTTTCTTGTCAGCGGTGACCGCCCTTGCTGCTGCGGGATCATCCGCCGGCGCGACATAGACGTTGAGGACCCCGTCGAGCGGGGCGAGGTAGCTGATGTGCTTGCCGTCCGGGCTCAGCGCGACGCCGGTTTTATCCGGATTACCGAAGAAAAGCTGGCGATCGATCAGCGCCGTCGTCTTTTTTATGCATCCGGAGGTGAGCAGAATGACAAAAGGCAGCATGAGCAAGCCCCATTTACATAGCCGCATGGCTTTCTCCTTTCTTCATAAAAGAGATGCTCTGGCTCATAATCGGGTGATCAGTTGATCCGAAGGCCGTAAAAGGTTGGAGGCTCCCTTGGGAGAGCACTGTTTTTTAGGCTGCACAGTACTCTATACGTATCTATTCGTAAAATAGTTACTCCAGCGGTACAAAGCAACAGGAAATGGGAAAATAATAATCCGCTGCCCGGGAGACAGGGCGTCAAGCCCGGCAGGCGCCGGATTGTAAAACGCGCGGCTGCCTTGACCCGGGAGCAGGCCGCAGCAGGGATCGGAAATATGGGTCTGGCGTGAGCCTGCGGTGGGGCTACTCGCGGTTGTTGGTGTACTGGACGATCAGGGAGTCGCGCAGGGCGAGGCCGGGGATCAGCTTGCCGGATTTCATGCGGATCTCCTTGATTCATTCAATACATCCTGAAGCACCCGTTCCAGTTCGATCGCAGCCTGGCGGCGGGAAAAATTGTTTTCGACAAAGGCGCGGCCGGCCGCGCCCATTTTTTTACCGAGTGCGGGATCATTTTTCAGTGTGAGGATGGCCTGGCGCAGCTCGTCATCATTCTCGGGCTCCACGTAAATGCCGGCGCCGATTTTCTCCACCAGTTCGCGCGCCTCGCCGTCGACGCTGAGCAGCAGCGGCCGGCTGCAGGCCATGACGTCGAACATCTTGGAGGGAAGGGCCCCGCGGAAGGTCTCGCGCTTCTTCAGGGGCACCAGGCAGCAGTCGGCGGCAGACAAATAGTCCGCGATGCGCTCGCGCGGGATCTCGCCGAGCAGGGTAAGGTTGGTCAAGCCCTGCTCCTTTTGCAGGGTCTCGATCCTCTGCCTGAGCGGGCCTGCGCCGACAAAGGCGAACTGGATCTCGGGGTCGGATTTCAGCTGTGCGATCACCCGGCAGATCTCCTCCAGCCCCTGGGCGATGCCGAGGATGCCGGCGTACATGACTACGAACTTTTTCTCCCAGCCCAGTTCAAGGCGTTTGCCGCTGCCGCGGTCGTAGAGGAGGTCGCAGTTGGTGCCGTTGTAGATCAGGTGCAGTTTGGCGGCCAGCCCGCGGGTGGCAAGAGCATCGTAAATGCCCCTGGTTACGGCGATGATGCGCCACGCCTTGCGGTAATAGAGGTGGTCGAGCCAACCGGCCATTTTAAGCAGGCGGGGATTGCTCAGTTCGCCCAGTTCGGCGGCCGACTGGACCCAGAGGTCGCGCACCTCGAAAACGAAGCGGGCCCGCTTGACCAGGCTCAGCCAGAGCGCGGTCACCCCGACGAAGTAGGGAGGAGAGGTGGCATAGACGATGTCATAGGGGCCGCGGACCAGGGTGCCGACGAGGGCGGCATTGACCATGAAGGTGAGATAAAAGCCCATACGGGTGAAGAAGGTCTTGACCGGGCGGGCGAAGACCCAGACCCGCACCACGCGGATGCCCGCCAGCTCGTCTTTTACATACCAGCGGCGGCGGTACTCGGGCGGAATGATGCCCCCGGGGTGGTTGGGAAATTCGGTCAGGATGGTGACCTTGTGGCCGAGGCGGACCAGGTTGGCGGCCATCTCGAAGGCCCGGTTCTGGGTGGCGCCCACTTCGGGCGGAAAGTACTGGCTGATGTAGAGGATATTCATGACAGTAATAATAGCAAAATCAGGGCTTTTATTCAATCGAATTCTCCTTGATTATGAGCCCTTCTTGTGGCTATATTGGGGTATCATTTGAAAGGAAGCAATATGCGACTTGTACGAATATTATCTCTGGTTTTATCCTTCTGTGCTCTCTTGCCCGCCTGCGGCAAAAAAGAGTCCCCGACCGGGCCGAAGGATGAAAAGCCGGTCGTGACCAACACCATCCTCGTCGATTCCCTCGCCACCCCCGAAACCGTGGCTCTTTTCAATAATCTGAAGAGCCTGGCCCAGACCAACCTGCTTTTCGGCCATCAGGACGACCTCGCCTACGGCGTCGGCTGGTGGGCCGCGCCTGGCCGCTCCGACGTCAAGGAGGTCTGCGGCGACTATCCCGCCGTCTACGGCTGGGACCTCGGCGACATTCACAAGCAGACCAATCTCGACGGGGTCTATTTCGATGCCATGAAGCAGTGGATCCGCCAGGTCTACGAGCGCGGCGGCATCAATACCATCAGCATGCACCTCGACAATCCCTACACCGGGGGCAGCGCCTGGGACAACTCGGCAGCGGTCAAATATATCCTCCCCGGCCAATCCCACCATGCGGCTTATCTGAAAACCCTCGACCAGATCGCGGCCTTTCTCAAGGACCTCAAGAGCAGCAGCGGCATCGCCATCCCGATCATCCTCAGACCCTATCACGAGCACAACCATAACTGGCCGTGGTGGGGCGCCGGCGCCTGTACTGTGCCCGAGTACAACGCCCTCTGGAAAATGACCGTCGGGTATCTGCGCGACACCCGGGGAGTGCACAACCTCCTCTACGCCATCTCGCCGCAGGAGGTCAACACCATCGACCAGTATCTGGCGCGCTACCCCGGCGATGAGTGGGTCGACATCCTCGGCATGGATTACTATCTCCTGACCAGCAAGGGGCGCATCGACGATCTCGGCAAGTCCCTGGCGATGATGGCGGAGTTGGCCGAGGCGCGCGGCAAGATCTCCGCCCTCACCGAGGTCGGCTGGCAGAATGTCCCGGTCAGCGATTACTGGACCGGCTATCTCCTGCCTGCGGTGATGTACAATGCCCAGTCCAAAAAGACCACCTGGGCCCTGGTCTGGCGCAACGCCAGCGAAAGCCAATACTGGGCCCCCTACGTCGGGCAGATCAGCGCCACCGATTTCTCGCTTTTTCATCTCCATCCCTTTACCTTTTTTGAAAAGGATCTGCCGGCGATGTATAAGTGAGTCCTGCCCGGGAGGCTGCGAGAGCGGCCAGGGGCGACGTAAAGGATCTGCCGGCGATGTATGAGTGAGGCGGACGGTAAACCGGAATACGAGGCGCCAGATGAAATTTCTCCAGACCCCCATCGGACCTGTCGACCACATCGACCTGTTGACGGTCCGGCTCCCCTTCATTCAACCCTTCGCCATCAGCTCCTACGCCTGGTCCTGCAAGGAGGCGCTCCTTCTGCGGGTGGAGGCGGACGGGCTCACCGGCTGGGGCGAGTGCGTCGCCGACCCCGATCCTTTTTATGCCCCGGAGACCACAGGCTCCTGCCGATACATCATCGAGAAATTTCTCCTGCCCCTGCTCGAGCCCGGGATGACCCTGGGCGATCTGAGCGAGCGGATGCACAAGCTGCGCGGCAACCAGATGGCCAGGGCGACCTTCGAAAACGCGGTCATCGATCTTCTCGCCAAACAGCAGGGGCTGCGGCTGTACGAGTTCCTCGGCTTGCCCGAGAAAAAGATCATGTCGGGCATCAGCCTGGGGCTGCAGGAGAGCCCGGACAAGCTCGTGCAAGCAGTGGAAGAGGCTATTGCCAAAGGCTACCACCGCGTCAAGATGAAAGTCAAGCAAGGACAGGATGTCGAATGGGTGGCGGCGGTGCGCCAGCGCTTCCCCGATATCCCGTTGATGGTGGATGCCAACGGCGACTATACCCTGGCGGATGGATCCCGTCTGGCCGGGCTCGACGCCTTTGGACTGATGATGATCGAGCAGCCCCTCTCCTATTCCGATATTTTCCAGCATTCCCTGCTGCAGCGGCGGCTGCAGACCCCTCTCTGCCTCGATGAATCGATCCACAGCCTCGAGGATGCCGAGACCGCCCTCGCCCTCGGGGCCTGCCGGATCATCAACATCAAGCAGGGGCGGGTCGGGGGGCTGATCGAATCGCTGCGCATGGCGGAGCTGGCCGCCGCCGCGGGGGTTCCGGTCTGGTCAGGAGGAATGGATGAGACCGGCATCGGCCGCGCGGTCAACATTCATCTGCAGACTGCCGCCGGATTCACCCTGCCGGGCGACACCTCGGAAACCAGCCGCTATTTTCACGAGGACATCGCCGATCCCCCGGTCGTGCTCGACGGGGAGGGCTATATCGCCATTCCGCCGGGACCGGGCATCGGCGTGGAGGTGCCGGCCGACAGGCTGGCGCGCTATACCATCCAACAGGAACGGCTCTACTCAAGGAAAGGATGATCCCATGCTGCGACGGATGCTGATCTGCTCCCTCTTGCTCTTTGCATGCTTGCTGCCGGCCGGCGCCCAAAGCCTCCTCACCCCGGGCGAGATCAACGGCTATTCCCGCTACACCCAGCATGATGAGGTTGTCCGGTTTCTCAGCGCTCTCTCCGCGCACTCCAGGACGCTGCAGGTCCGTGAGGTCGGCCGGACCAGACCGGTCGAGGGCTTCTCCGCCAAAAGCCTGCTGCTCTGCATCCTCACCGCGGAGGGGGTCAGCCGGCCGGAACAGCTCGACCGCAGCAAGCCCACCCTCTTCATCACCGCAGCCAAACACGGCAGTGAGCAGTCGGCCAAGGAGGCGGCCCTGCTCATCCTCCGCGATTTCGCCGTGGGGGAGCTCAAACCCCTGCTCGAAAGGGTCAACCTTCTGATCATGCCCATGGTCAATCCCTGGGGCAATTACTTTGACCGCCGGGTCAACGAGATCGGGCTGGATATGAACCGCGACCACATCAAAATGGAGAGCGAGGGTGTGCAGGCCATCCACCGGGTCTTCCGCGCCTGGATGCCCGAGGTCACTCTCGATGTGCATGAACAGGGCGACAAGTACTACCGCATCAGCATGGGCTGCGTCTCCAATCTCAACGTCGATCCCGCCATCGAGGCCTACTCCCGCCGGGTCATCCTCAACAGTGTCGGTGAGGCCCTCGCCCGGGACAAGATTACCTTTCACGAATATATAGTCACCTCCGAGAACATGCCCAGCGACGCCTCCGGCGCCGATTTTTCCGACGAGGAGCTGGCGCGCTGGCCGCAGATCACCCGCCACAGCACCACGGACATCAACGACGGCCGCAATATTCTCGGCCTCTATCAAACCTTTTCCTTCATCCAGGAGGCGGCTTCGCGGCATGATCTGGCCACCCTGGCCGCGCGCACGCGCTGGCAGGAGCGGGGCATCCGCGCCTTCATTCAGGCAGTTGCGGAGCACGGGCCGGAGATGACCGCGCAGGTGAACGACCTGCGCCGGCAGCTCCTCGAGCAGGCTGCGATCTTTTATCCGGAACATCGGGTGCATATCAGGATGGAGTACCGCCGCGATCCGGCCCGGCCCGACCTGCGGCTGAAAGAGTTCCAGCGCCGTGAGCCGGCGGCGGCCGGCAGGATGAAGGTGGAGAAAAGGGCGGGCGAAGTGCTGCTGCACTCGGAGATCGAGCCCCTGCCGGAGCTGGACGGGCAGAAGGTGGTCGAGCGCGTCGAGAAGGAGTGGTATCCTCTGGTGGCGCCGACCCTGAGCGTCGTGCGGCCTCTCGGCTATGTCATCCCGGCTCAACATGCGGAGGTGATCGCCACCCTTCAGCTTCATGGCATTATGATCAATGTTTTCACGGAGGAGGTGCCTGTAAAAGTCGAGGGCAGCTTTATTACCGCCGTGAAGCCGTCGAAATACGACTATGTGGCGCCGGAGCGGATCGAGGTCGAGGCGCGCCGTCTCGTCCTCCCCTGCAAAAAAGGGGACTTTTACATCTCCTGCCGCCAGCCCGCCGCCAATCTGCTGCCCTGTCTGCTCGAACCGGCCTCGGATTTCGGCTTGGTCCGCTACTGGAAATACGGCCTGGTACCTGAGGCCACCACTTTCTATCCCTTTTACAGGGTGATCGAGGAACAGGCGCCGCCCCTGGTCCCCTATGCGGCCTGGCCGGACTGAGGGCGCAGCACAGGCCTCGAAAATTGGAGTATGAGATAAGGGAGTGGTAAGACCGTAAAGGGCGGGCTGAAAAGCCCGCCCTTTTTTTATGGGTCAGAAGGAGAGTCCGAACGAAAAACGGTGCACGTCGGGCAGGATGTCGTAGGCGGAATAGGAATAATCGAAGCTCAGGGGGATGCCGAGCGAGAAGGCGTTGACGCCGAAACCGAGATCATAGAGCTCCTCTTCTCCGTTGACCTTCCAGCCGCCGCGCAGGGCAAGGCGGTCGAAGAAGGTGATCTCCGTGCCGAGATGAATGCATTCCTTGTTGTCATTGGGGTGCACGGCATCGAGGGCGACAAGCCCCCGGGCGTACGGCGCGCGGAAGAGGTCCATGGCGATGCCGAAGGCGAAATTGAGGGGCAGGGCAAAGGCCTCGGTCTCGAGCCGGGTCGGGACCAGCCGGTTGGGGAAGTTGGCGTCGCCGTCCCATTTGACGCTCATGTCCGATCCGTTGTAGCGCATGTCAGCGCCGAAGTTGCTCATGCTCATGGCGATGACGAGGTTGCGGAAGGGGAGCTGGTACTGGGTGCCGACGTCGAAGGCGAGGCCGCCGGCGCTTTCATTCCAGATGCGCTGCTGGATGTAGCGCGCGGTCAGGCCGACGCGGAAGCGGTCGGTCAGCTCCCTGCCGTAGCTCAGGCCGACGGCCAGGTCCTGGGCGTCGAAATAGGCGCCGGTGCCGTTGGGCTGGAATTCGGTGGTGATCTCCATCTCGTCGACGCCCAGCATCATGACGCTGGCGGCGAAGGCGCCGAAGCTGCCGGCATTGTAGACATAGGAGGCGGCGCTGACGTCGAAGGTGTCGAACCAGCGGGTGTGGGAAAAGTGCGCGGCGTGGCCCTTGATGCCGGCGATGCCGGCCGGATTCCAGAAGGGCGAGGTGGCGTCTTGGCAGACGGCCACGTAGGCGCCACCCATGGCCGCGGCGCGCGCGCTGACCGGAATTTTTAGAAACTGGGCCCCGCTGGTGCCGAGGTTGGGATTTTGCGCTTGTGCGAGCGCGCTCAACGCCAGAAGGGCTATGAGGATCCATCTGCTGATCGTGTTCATGCCGCCCTCCTACTTGATCACTGCAAAGGTGTTCTTGAACTGCGCCCCGTCGGTCTTGACGATATAGAGATAGATACCCGGGGCGATTTCCCGTCCCCCGTCGGCGCGGAGGTCCCATTGTTCGGTGCCGTGAGCCGCTTCGTGCTCGATGGTCTTGACGAGGTCGCCGGCCACGGTGTAGATGTAGATGGTGCATTTTTGCGGCAGGTTGATGAACTGGATCTGCCGCAGGGGCTCCTTGCGCAGTTCGCCGAATTCGGGTTCATAGAGGGAGGCGACCAGATAGGGATTGGGCACCACCCTGATCCGGTCGAGCTGGTTCTGCACCCGCGCCGCGGTCACTTTGGCGCCCTCGATGCGGAAGGTGTAGCGGTCCTGCAGGGAGGGCAGGATGGGCAGCACGGTTTCGACGGCGAAGATATTGCCCGGCTGCGGCGGCTGCGCGGCGGGGAAGGAGAGGGTGCCGCTGAGGCCGTCGAAATCAAAGCTGTCGCCGGTGTAGAGGGAGTCAACGGTCAACTCTCCACCCGGGGTGCTGATCAGCAGCGAGACAAAGCCCTTGCCGGCGCTGTCCTTGCCTCCGGCCGTGGTCGAGATCTGGTAGCTGGCAGCCTTGACCGCGGATTCATCGGCGACCTCAAAGGTGATGTCGAGGTTGTCGGTGCCGCCGATGCGCGAGACGCTCTGAATGTATTGGGGCTGCTTGAGGGTAAAGATGACGCCGTCGCGGGTGGCGTAGGGTTTTTCGTAAAACACCGGCTGCAGTGGGGCGACCACCTGACCGTCGTTGCGCGTCACCTCGAGGGCGTAAAAGAGGGTGAGATAGTCCCCCGCCTTGGGCAGGTACTGGGGCGCGGCGGCTGGATCGGGGTCCTCCACCTTGATGCGCATTCCCTTGTTGATCGAATAGGTGGTGCCCGATCGGTAGCTGCGCGGATCGGAGCCGATATAATCGCCGGTGTTGAGATCGATGAGATGGAAAGAGTTGGGCGCGGCGAATTCGATGCCGATGTGGGTGCCGGGGGTGAGGCTGGAATCGGTGATGACCGGGATGATGCGGGTGCGCAGGGTGCCGCGGGTGGTCTGCTGCTGATAGTCAAAGCGGACTGTATAGGAGCGGTCGCCGAGCGAGTCCTGGTCGACCGGCTGGACATCGAGCACATAGGTGGATTTGCCGCGGCTGTGCCCGACCTCGCCGGCGGCGACAGGAGTGCGGTTGGCCGCGCTGGAGACCGGCTGGACCGCGACGGTATTGAGGGCGTCAGGGGTGTTGCCCTTGGGGCTCTCGAGGCTTTCGACCGAGGCGTCACCGCGGTCATAAGCGGTGAGGGTGTACCAGTACTCAAAGCCGTTCTCGACCGTGGTATCGGTAAAGCTGTGCTGGAGTCCGAGGTCGAGGCCGAAGTTGTTGACCAGATCGAACTTGGCGATGGGAACCGGATCGATGCCCACACTCGGATCGACGTTGCGGTCGAGCTGATCCCAATGCAGCCCCTTGTCGACACTGCGGTAGATGCGGTAGCCCTCAAAGTCGTATTCGCCGGAATAGGTGTCGAGGGAGCGTTCGGCCGCATTGTCCCAGAAGAGGGTGACCTGGCGGTCCCCGGCGTGGGCGCTGAGAATGGGAGTGGTCGGCGGCTTGCTGATCTCGAAATTGAAGGCGAGTATTTTTTGGGCTGTCTTTAGGGAGGTGTAGAGGTCCTCCTTGTTGGTGCCGGCTATGCAGGCGGTGTAGAAGACAAGAGTGTCGCCGCGTTCCAGGCGGTGGGGACCGGAACTGAAATTGGCGAGCAGGTCGAGTCCGGAGGCCGGGATGGTGGCGGGGTCGTCGAAGTGGCGGTCCGGATTGGCGCCCTGATGGAAGTAGAAGGGCACCAGCGACTGCGGGCGGATCAGGCCGGGATTGCTGGACATGATGGCAAACTGCAGGCTGTCGTCGTCGCGGTCGTCGTCATAGAGGTTGTAATGGAAATCGGTGATGCCGGCCTCGAGGCCGCCGATGGGCGGGCTCTCGAGCAGGGCGATGCCGAAGTAGCCGGTGACGTTGCCGGACCACTCCGATGAAGCCCCGTCGTCAAAAAAGTAGACCATGTTGTTGGCGCGGTCGAACTCGAGCTTGTCGTCGCCGTATTCCGGCGCGCCGCCGCTGATGTCGCCGACATCGATGTCGCAGTACATGGAGAAGTAGAGGCTGTCGAGGTCCTTCTCCCCCTTGTTGGTGATCTCGAACTTGAAAAAGAGGAGGTTCTGGGCGAATTTGACGCCGTAGGCGTATCCGGTCTGCATCACCTGCACCCCGAGCGGGGTGATGGTGTTGTTGTGGTCGTCGTAGACGCAGTAGCTGTCCTGATCCGACTTGACCACCGGGTTGCCCGCCTTGTCCTTGACCGGCCAGCCGAGAACGGGGTCCCAGGAGAGGGGATTGTCGCTGAAGGCGATCTTGGCGTAGCTGCGGTTGTGATAGCCGCCGACCGCTTCCCACTCCTCATTGGTGGTATAACGCCCCTGGATGACATTGCCGGGGACGCCGACCATGGGATTGATGCGATAGATGTAATTCCGCCCCGAGCCGATGGGATACTCGCCCGAGGGGCCCTGGGTGAGGCGGCGGGGATAGAGCTTGCCGCGGTTCTCGAAAAAGAGCCCGATATTGCTGGCGTTGTGGGTTCCGCCCGCCCGGTCTTCGACCCCGAGGGATTTGCGCAGGGCGCTTTCGTCATTGCGCGCGCGGTCCTTGTCGCTGCCGCCCGGTCCCGCCAGCGCTGCGCCCGTTATCAGGCAGACCAGGCCGGCCCATAGTGCAATTTTCTTCATCATCGTTGATCCGTTCATGAGGGTTCGTTTATCGCTGCAGACCCAGGCCCAGGCGGATGCTGCGCGGCGGGCCGTAATTGGAGGGATCGCGCATGTATTCGGTCGAATAGCCGCCGACGAGGGTAAAATCGGGATCGCCGGTATCGCCATAGACCCAGCGGATGTTGCGGTGGTCGGTGATGTTCAGGCATTCGACGAAGGCGCGCAGGCTGAAGCCGCGGCCGAGGGTGAACCTCTTGCCGGCCTCCAGGTCGATGGTGTAGGTGCCGGGCCGGCGCAGGGAGTTGCGGTCGACAAAACCGATGTCGCGTCCGCTCGGGGTATAGGGAAATCCGGAGGCCATGCGCAGCACCAGGCTGTAGTCGGTATCGGCAAGCAGGCGTTTGCCGAAGAGACGGGGCCCCTCCTCCCTGGGCACGCGGAAGAGGGCCTGCATGCTGAGGTTATGGCGCTGGTCCCAGTCCAGATAATAGAGCTTGGTGCTCTCATCGGTACCGGGGTACTGCTCGGCCTCGGAGGAGGCGCTCCCCTTGGCGATGGAGAAGGTGTAGCTCAGGCCGCCGCCGAAGTAGCGGCCCGGCCGCATCTCGACGTTGACTTCAAAGCCCTTGTCGTTGGCATAGTCCTCGTTGACATAGACGGTATAGCCGACGAAGCGGCCGGTGTTGCCGGAAAAGGCCTCGTAGTAGCGGGTGCCGATGTAATCGGTGATGTCCTTGTAATGGGCGGTGAGGTGCGCGGCGATGCGTTCGGAGAACTGGTGCGACACCCCCACTTCATAGCTGACGGTCTGCTGGGCATCGAGGTCGGGCTGGCCGAAGAGGGGCTCGCGCACGTTGAGGTCATACTGTCGGTTTTCAAAGAGGTACTGATACTCCGGATTCTGGAAAAAGTGGCCGTAGGCGAAGTGGATCTTGGTCCGTTCCGAGACCGGATGGGCGATGCCGAGCCGCGGGCTCAGCTGGGTGCGGGCCTTGACCGTGATCAGGTCATCCTGCGAGAGCGGATTCTTGCGAAAGGTGGCATTGGCGTTAAAATAGTCGTAGCGCAGCCCCAGGTTGATGATCAGAAAGGGGAATTCAATCTTGTCCTGGATGTAGCCGGAGGCCTCGAAGGGCTTGATGTTGTAGTCGTTGAGGTAGGGGTAGTTGCGCTTGGGATCGTAGACGTAAAAGAGTTTGAGCCAGTGTTTGCGGTACTGCACCCCCATTTTAATCTCGTTGATCTTGTTGAGCTGCCAGACCATGTCGGTCTTGAAATCGGCGGTCTTGTTGTGACTGTCGAAAAGTTCGGGATAATCGGCCCTGGCATAGAATTCATAGCCGTCCCCGGCCCAGGGAATATACTCCGCCTCGGTGGCGCTGAGATAGGCGGAGGTATCCTTGTCGATGCCGGAGTAGTACTTTTCATCGAGGAAGGAGACGCGCATGTCATAAAAAAGGTTGGGCTTGATGCTGTGGTTGACCATGAACAGGGTCTGGTGGGAGTCGGAGCGGTGGCGGAGATACTGCTCCGGGATGTACTTGTAGCTGTGGCTGTAACGCTGATATCTGGACCGGGTGTTGCGGTTGCTGAGGGTGAATTTCACCGTCGGCTTGAGCTGGTAAGTGAGCTTGCCGAAGAGGCTGCGGCTGCGGTCGTAGCCGAAGGGCAGGTAGCTGCCCTTGTTGTTCTGTTCACCCGAGATGAAATACTTGAGGTGCTTGAGGAGGAGGGGACCGCCGAGGCTGCCGTTGAGGCGGTTTTCCTCAAGCCGGTTGTAGCGTGCGATGCCGAACTGGCTGGAGCGGAACTCGATATTTCCGGACTGGACCTCGCCGCCGTCGCGGGTGACGATGTTGACGATGCCGCTGAGGGCGTTGCCGTATTCCGCATTGTAGGTGCCGCTGAGGAGGTTGAGCTCCTGGATGGCATCGTTGTTGATCTGGGTGATCATGCGGCCGAGGAGGGGGTCCTGGACGTACATGCCGTCGATCATAAAACCGACCTCGTTGGAGCGGCCGCCGCGCAGGTGGAGGGCTCCGCCCATGTCGGTGACGCCGGCCTGGAGGGCGAGCACATCGGTGAACTCGGAGACCGGCAGGCTTTCGATCTCCTCGCGGCGCATCGTCGCCCCGGAACTGGTGACATCCTTCTGGATCATCGGCTTGTCGGCGATGATGACCACCTCTTTCATCTGCACCGCGGAGGGCACGAGTTTGGCCGATACCGTGGTGGTGAGGTCGATCATGATGCGCACGTTGGTGACGATCTGAGTCTCGTAGCCGACAAAGCTCACCTTGACCGAGATAGTGCCCGGCGGGACGTTGAGGATGATGTAGCGGCCATCCATGTCGGAGACGGCCCCGATGGTGCTGCCGACGATCTGGATGTTGGCGCCGGGGAGGGGTTCTCCGGTCTGGGCGTCCGTGATGATCCCCGCCACCTTGCCGGTGACACCGGCCAAGAGCAGGGCGGGGGCCAGCAGCAGTAGACAAAGCCAATTTTTATTCATCGCTAAAACCTCTTCTGTTCGGCTGCGCGGAAGCATGCAGGCGGGGGACCAGAGCCCCCCGCCTGACTTTTACATCAAAAAAAAGTGCAGAATGCCGAAGATGTGAAGCTGAGCCTTTTAACGCATCAGGGTCATTTTTTTACTCCAGACCTGCTTGCCGGCCTCGAGGCGATAGATATAGATGCCCGCTGCGGCGTCGCGGCCAGAGGCATCGCGGCCATTCCAGGAGGCCTGATGGGCGCCGGCCGGGTAGAGGCCGGAGGCGATGGTGTTGACCAATTGCCCCTTGAGATTGTAGACCGAGAGACGCACCTCGGCGCGCTCGAGCAGCTCGAAGCGGATCGCGGTGTCCGGATTGAAGGGGTTGGGCCAGTTCTGGCTCAGGGTAAAATCCGCAGGGAGCTGTCCGCCGGGCCGGGCTTTAACGGAGGTGAAGAGAGCAGCGTATTGGGCGCGCAAGGCGTTGGCCGCCGCGATCAGTTCATCAAGAGAGCCGGCATAGACGACGCCGTAGACCAGTTTGGCCGAAGCCTGCGGGGCGAGGGTGAAGGCCCCGGCGTTGAGGCTGAAGATGGAACCGTCGCCGCTGGCAACCAGGTCGGCGTCAAAACCGGCATCAGCAGTCATGTGGTAGCGGGTGGAATCGGTAGCCGCATCGCTGGCGGGATCATCGGGCGAATAGTCGTTCCAGTCCAGGACCTTGTACGAGAAGGGCTCGTGAGAGAGAAGGAGGACGCCGGAGAAATCCGACTCGCCTTCGCGATAGCAGTAGGCCATCCGGGTGTCGGCGTGGTACTTGACGGTCTCTCCGCCATAATTGTCGCCCACGCTTGGTACCGTGACCGAGCCGATATTGAAGGTGAGCACCTCGGTCATATCATTGGTGACGGTGTATTCGCCGATGACAAAGGGCTGGTCGTTCCACATATAGGTGTGGAGATCGAAGCTCATGTCGGGCGGCAGGGGCGTGGAGGCCGGATCCTCTTCATCATAGTAGCGGCTGTCGAAATGGACAAAGCCCTCGATATCGGCTTTGGTCGGGTGAGCGAGCATCACCGTGCCATCGAGGGGATTGTGATTTTCGTTATAATCGCAGACAGCGGACTCGTTGAGGGCCGCGATGATGTTGACGCGGGCCAGCTGCCACAGCCCCGAGGTGTTGGGGGTGAGCAGGCGGATGCTGCCGGCGCCGCTGACGCGGACGCCGATCTTGCCGGATTCGAAATTCGTAGTTTTGGGATTCTCGGCGATCTTGAGCGAGTAGGCGGCCTGGGCGGCCTCAGCGGCTGCGGCCATCTCATTGAAACTGGCGCCGAAGACGATACCATAAACAACGACCACCGAATCATGGGGCGCCAGTGTGACGGGGCCGGCGTTAAGGCTGTAGATCGAACCGTCGCCCCCGGCCACCACCTCGGGGCCGAAGGCCGGATCGGCGGTCTGATGGTAGCGGGTCGAGTCGGTCGCCGCATCGCTGTTGGGATCGGCCGGCGAGTAGACGTTCCAGTCCAGAGCCTTGTAGGAGTAGGGGGTTTGCGAGAGCAGCACGAGGCCGGCATAGGCGGCTTCATCGCCGCGGAAGCAATAAGCCAGCCCGGTGGCCGGATCGTAGCGGTCGGTCTCGCCCCCGTAGCTGCCATTGATGCGCGGCACTGCCACGGCGCCCAGATAGAGCGTCGCCATCTCCGAAGAGTCGTTGATGACTGTATACTTGGCGACGGCAAAAGGCTGGTCCTGCCACATGTAGGTGTGGAGACGGAGGAGCAGGTTCGGGGGCAGATTGGCATAGCGGCTGGTAAAGTGGACCAGCCCCTCGACATCGGCCTTGAGCGGGGGGACGACCGCCACGGCGGCCACATCCCCGGCATCATGATCCTCATTGTAATCGCAGACCGCCTGCTCCGAGAGGGCCGCGATAAAGTTGATGCGGTCGATCTGGCGCGTGCCGGAGGTGCTGGGCACAACGAGCCGGACGCTGCCGGCGTCGCTGATGCGGATGCCGACCTTGCCGCTCTCGAGATTGACCGTGGCCTGGGCGGCCGTGACCGTCAGACCCGCCAGCAAAAGAGCGCACAACAGCAGAGTGAGTAGACGTGATGACATGGAGACCTCCTCCAGTTAGGGTGTGTTACAAGACTCCTGCCTTCAGCCGCACGGGCCGGGCGGAAAGGGTTGTTGATGGTTCGGCTTACTGAAAATGAAAAACCACCGGCGGTACCAGCAGCAGCAGCGCCAGAATGAAAAAGAAGATCTGGATCGGCAGCATCCATCGCGCCCATTTCTCCCAGGGGATGCCGGCCAGGCCGAGAACCCCCATGGTCACGCCGGAAGTGGGCAGGATGGGATTGATCCATCCCTCGCCGAAGACGAAGGCGAGGACCGCAGTCTGGCGGGAGATACCGATGACGTCGGCCAGGGGCGACATGATCGGCATGGTCAGGGCCGCCTGCCCTGAACCGCTGTGGACGAAAAAGTTGATGATGCCCTGGGTGACAAACATGGCCTGGGCCGCGACCACGCGCGGCAGATGGGAGATGACGCCGCCCAGTGAATAGAGCATGACGTCCAGGATCCTCCCCTCCTCAGCCACCACCAGGATGGCGCGGGCGCAGGCGATGATCAGGGCCACCCCCATCATATCCTTTGCTCCCGCCTTGAAACTATCGGTGATCCCCTCGACTGAAAGCCGGCCGACCACGCCGGCGGCCAGACCGAGGCCGAGAAAGAGGGCGCTCATTTCGACGATCCCCCATTCGTACTGGATCACCCCGAACACCAGCCCCACCAGGGCGAGCAGGAAGGCCAGCAGCACCCAAACATGCCGGCGCTCCATGCGCACGGGCCCGGCGCTGTGCTCCAGCTGCAAACCCCGCTTGCGGTCGATCTCGTAGACCGGGCTGAGCTCGGGATGTGCTTTAATCCGCCTGGCATAGCGCATGACGAAGAGGATCATGAAGAAGGTGCTGAGAAACCAGATGAAGAGACGATACTCCCAGCCGGAGATGGGCTGGAGCTGGGCGATCTCCTGGGCGATGCCCAGGGTGAAGGGATTGATCACCGCCCCGGCAAAGCCGGCAGCTGCGCCGAGAAAGGGGATCGCCGTCCCGACCAGGGAGTCATAGCCCAGCGAGATCGCCAGCATCATGAAGAGGGGTACGAAGAGCATGGTCTCCTCGCACATGCCGAAGGTGGTGCCCGCCACCGAGAAAATGGTCATCGTCGCCGGTATGAAGAACTTTTGCATGTGCGGTTTGTGGCTGAAATACCAGGCCATCCAGTTCACCCCCGCGGTGATCGCCCCGGTGTTCTGGATGATGGTGAAGATGCCGCCGATGATGAAGCAGAAACCGATGATCTTGGCGGCGGCGATGAAGCCGAGCAGCGGGGCCACGAGCACCGCACCGATCCCCTGCGGATGGCTCTCGACCGGGGTAAAGCTGTTGGCGATGACCAGGGTCTTGCCCGCCACCTCCTGGCGCTGGTATTCCCCGCCCGGGACAATCCAGGTCAGGGCCGCCACGATGACGACCATGGCGAAGATCATGAAGAGGGTGTTGAAGGTGAAATGCGCTTTGCCGGCCATGCGATTCTCTCTACTTTATGCGGTACTCTTCACCGGGGAGGAGCAGATCCACTTTAATGTTGTGGCCGCCGAGCAGGCCGCGCTCGGCGGTGCGGATAGCGCGGGCCCTGCGGGCGTCATAGACGATGACGGCATCCTGACCGTAGACCTTGAAGCGCCCGTCCGGATGGACCAGGATGGCCGCCTCTTCGTCGATGCCGATGCCCGGCAGCTCCGGGTGTTCAAGCACCACGGCGATGAGGCGGTTGTGGCGCTTGCGCATGAGAAAGTGCTGGTCGATGATCGCGTTCTTGACAAAGCCGAATCCCCGTTTGGTCTCGACATTGCCCTTCTGGATGCAGAAGAAATTGCGCGTCGAATCGGTGTTGACCAGCTCGTTGCCGGTGATCATCACCTCGCTCATCACCGCTGCGCCGGCGCTGGTGCCGCCGATGATGCCGGCCCGTTCATAATAGAGGCGCTTTAGGGCTTCCTCGGTGCGGGTGGTGCCGAGCCGGTTCATCAGCCGGTCCTGGTCGCCGCCGGTGAAAAAGACCCCGCCGGCCGCATCGATGAGGGCGGTGATGCTGTCCGAGTTGGCGACCTCCGGCTCGACGATGTGGCGGAGGTCGATCTGCGCGGCCCCGCACTGCCTGAGCTGGCCGGCGGTGAAGTTGCCGTATTCGAGGTCCGAACTCGCCGAGGTGATGATCACAACCGGCTTGCCCTGGCAATGGTCGACGAAGGCCTGCATGGCATCCATCGGCTTGTCGCCGCCGCCGATGATCATCAGATAGCCCTTGCGTCCCGGCTGCTGGCAGAGCACGAGCCCGGCCAGCAAAACAATCATCCCCGCTGCCGCTGTTTTTTTCATCTTCGCTTACTCCGCTTCGATCAGATGGCTGAGAATTTCGTATCCCTTGAGCATGTCGGCAGGACGGATATGTTCTTCGGTGGAATGGGGTGCATTGGCGCCGATGCCGGTATTGATGATCCTGACGCCGTGCTGGTTGAAGACATTGGCGTCGCTGCCTCCGTAGTAGACCAGGGGCTGCGGCGTCACACCGGCGCGCGCAAAGGCGTCATGCAGCCGCTGCACCAGAGGCATCTCGGAGCCGAACTGAAAGCCCTGAAAGGAGAGCATGAAAGCCGGTGCGCAGGAGCCGCCCCAGCGCTCCCCGGCGGCGCTGCACAGGGAGGTCAGCAGTTCGCGCATCACCGAGATCTCCTCCTCGCGGAAGGAACGGAACTCCCCGGTCAGGGTCACCTGGTCGGGGACGACATTGTCCGCCGTGCCGCCGTGAATGGTACCGAAATTGGCGACGGAATGGTCGCTGACCCGTCCGACCGGAAAGCCGCTCATCACATGCGTCGCCATGGTGAGGGCGTTGATCCCCTTCTCCGGTGCCACTGCCGAGTGGGCCGGTTTGCCTGTGATCCGGATCTTGAAATCATAGGCTGTAGGCGTGGAGGCGACATAGCCTCCGGGCACGGCGGTGCAGTCAAAGACAAACCCCTCCCGCGCCTTGAGGCGGGAGAAATCGAGGGCCATGGCGCCGAGCATGCCCAGCTCCTCGCCGACAGTGAAGACGATCTCCAGACTGCGGTGCCGGAGTTGCCGTTCGATCAGCTCATCGATGAGGGCGAGGATGAGGGTCACGCCGGCGCGGTTGTCCACCCCGAGGATCGTAGTCCCGTCCGAACGCAGCACGCCGTCGGCGAGGGTGGGCTTGACTCCCGCCGTGGGATGCACGGTATCCATGTGGGCGAGCAGGAGCAGAGGCGCGCGGCTTTTATCCTCGCCCGGCAGACGGACGATCAGGTTGCCGGCGCTGCCGTTGAGCTGGCGGGCAGCGTCATCCTCTTCGGCCTCGAGGCCGCGGGCGCAGAGCCGCGCCTTGATGAAATCGGCGACGGGCCGCTCATGCAGCGAGACAGCATCGATCCGGACCAGTTCGAGAAAAAGGGAGACCAGTTTTTCTTCGTCCATAGGGCCTCATGGGGTGAGATCAGCAGTGCAGGCAGCGAGCCTGAAGCAGCCGGGCGGACAGGGCTCTCAGACCGGAGTGACGAAATACCGGTCATCGCGGATGCTCTCCTCGATGATCCGGAGGGCGGCCAGTGTGCGATCCTTGTCCCTGAAATTGAGTTCGGTGATGATGGCATTGAGGACGGTGACAACCGCCCCGAGAGAATTGCTGAACATGATATTATCGGTCTTGATGGGCAAGCAGTGGGTGGCCCAGGTGCGGGCGGGCGAACTCTTCTTGTCGGTGAAGAGGATGCTGGGAACGGCGCGCTTTTTAGCCAGGGCGATGGCCTCGACGGTCTCCCGCGAATAGGGAGAGAAACTGAAGGCGATCACCAGGTCCCGCGGATTCATAAAAGCGACCTGCTCCTCGTAGCGGAAAAAGTCGAGGGAGAGGTGCTGGGCGTTGTAGCTGTATTGGCGCAGGAGAAAGGTCATCAGCTGCGCGAGGTGGGAGGAGAGTTCCAGACCGATGCAGTAGATGCGCTCGGCGGCGATGATGCTCTCGACCGCAGTGGTGAAGACCTGGGTGTCGATCGAGCGGATGGTTTCATGAATATTGGAGATGACATTTTGCGAGGCGAGCTTGAGCACATCCGGGGACTGGCCCTTCTCCGCCACGGCCAGGTGATAGCGCGCCGTGGGGGAAAGCTGAGCCTTGAGGCTGCTGGAGAGGGTCTCCTTGAGCTCCTTGTAACCGCGGTAACCGAGGAGCTGGGCGAAGCGGACGATGGTGGCCTCGCTGGCCCCGGTTTTGAGGGCGACCTCGCGGATGGGAAGCAGGGCGACCAGGTCCAGGTGCTCGAGAAAAAAGTTTGCCACTTTTTTCTGATTGGACGCGAGGGTGGGCAGGCTCCTGACGATCCTGTCTTCGATATTTTTCATGTCCGGGGTCATTGCTGCAAGAATTCTTTCAGAATGTAATGACATGAAAATAATATTTCATTTGAAGATAGAAGATTATCGCCAAAAAGTCAAGCGGATTTTGAAAAAAATACGGGATCAGAGGAGCAGCTTGATGGCGCTGCGGGCCTTTTCGGGGATCCTGAAGGGCTGGTTGGCGAGAAAGCGGTTGAGAGCCGCCTCGATCCAGGGCTTGCTGCAAATGAACCGGGGGATGGTGATGGAATCGGCGCCGAGATGATAGCCGTGCACCTCGATGCGCACCGGCTGGAGTTCGCCCGCCATGACCACCCGGGCGACGATCGATTTGGCTTTTTTATCGATCTCGATCCCCTCGACCGAACCGATACCCTCGAGATAGGGATTGATGAATTTGATGATCGCGGCGGTTTTGAGCGCATTGAACATTCTCAGGCACCTCCAGTTAAAGCTTGCGGTCGAGCAGGGCCCAGGCGAACCAGAGCACGGGGGCCTGGCCGTGCAGATCCCCGGCGCTGCGCGGCCGGGTGAGGTAGTGGTCGATATCGGCGCTTTTGCCGGTGCCGATGCAGACCTCGGAGATTTTGCCGTCCTCGCCGATATAGGTGACGAGGGCCTGCCAGGCCTTCCGGTACACCGGCGTGTAAAGGGATTTATCCAGCAGCCCTTTTTTCACCCCGATGGTGACGGCATAGCCGAACATCGCTGTCGCCGAGCTCTCGTTCCAGGATTCGGGATTGTCGACCAGCTGACGCCACATCCCGTCCTCGGCCTGATAGCGGCGCAGGGCCTCCATCATCCGGCGATAGCCTGCCAGGATGGCCGGGTGATGGGGATTATTTGAAGGCAGCTCGGAGAGCAGCTCGGCCATCCCGGCGGCGGTCCAGCCGTTGCCCCGGCCCCAGAAAAAGGGCGCGCCCTCTCCATGGAAAAAGAGTCCATTGGGCTGCTGCAGTTTCTGCAGATAGGCGTCGATCTCAAGTGCCGCTCTTTGCAGATAAACCATGTTACCGGTGGCGCGCCAGGCCTGGACCTGCAGGGCGCCGATCATCCAGATGTCGTCGATCCAGAAGCGGGTCTGGTGGGTCAGGCCGTCGTCCCCGGGCGTCGCCCACTGGGCGTCAGCCAGTTCGATCCCCTGCCTGAAAAATTGCTCATCTCTGGTGGATTTGTACAGTTCGAGTGGCAGGATGCCATAGACATTGGCATCGACATGGTCGGCCAGGTCGGTCAGGCTGTCGGTGTTGGCCCTGGCATAGCGGTTGGACAGGCGGGCGAGCAGCTCTTTATCCTTCAACAGCCCCGCCAGGCGCACGGCGCCGAAACCGGCGCAGGCCTCGGCGTAATGAATGCCCCGCCAGTGTGAGGCGCGGTAGAGCATAAATTCAGGCCGCGCCAGCAGCTCTTCGATAACCAGCCGGCCGATCTTTTCGGGATTTTTGTCCGGCGTCCAGAAAGGATCCCGAACGGTTTTTTTGCACCCGTGGCAGCCCGGTCCGCTGCCCAGGAGGAGCAGGAGGAGGAGAATCAGAGAGAGGGTATTGTTTTTCATGTCCAGGTTCCAGGATGAAAACAAACTTGATTGAATATGGCGATTTTTACCATGCCAGTCAAGTTTTGTCTGATGGATGACAAAGTTTTAACTTGACATTAAAAGATAACAGTGCTATATTATAGTGTTATTAAAAAGAGGTCAAAGCGAATGGAAATCGATATCAACGAACTGGTGGAGAAAAGCGGGGTGCCGCGGCGCACCATCCACTTTTATGTGCAGCAGGGTCTGCTGCCGCCCGCCGAGGGGGCCGGTCTGGCTGCCCGCTATTCGGAAGAGCACCTGCTGCGCCTGGCTGCCATCCCGGTGCTGCGCCGGCGCGGGCTGCGACTGGACGAGATCCGCCGCGAGTTTCAGCAGCGCACGCGTGCACAGCTGGAAGAGCTGCTGCACGCCGCAGAAAGGGAGCGCCGCAAGAGCGAAACGGCACCTTGGCAAACGCAGAACCTGCTGCGTTACGCCCTGGCCCCCGGCGTCGAACTGGTGGTGGATGCCCGGGCGCCGGCGGAGGTGCGCAAGCGGGTGCTGCGCTTGCTCGAACAGTCCAAAATCATTTTTTCGACGTAAGGTCACTCATACTGTCGTGCGGATTACGCGGTGGTGGATGATATGGAATGGAGGGGTGTCATGCCTGATTCGTTTGTTTTGAAAGAGCGGCCGCTGGGTGGATTATTCCTGGCGGAGCAGCCCGAGGCCTCGAGCCTGCCGCTGGATGAACAGCGCCAGCGCCATATCATCTTTTTCACCGACGGGGCG
>ENA-UOWO01001637-UOWO01001637.1-activated-sludge-metagenome-genome-assembly--contig:-NODE-1637-length-29319-cov-6.521528_pt1 | contig 29319 bp, 27 predicted proteins | sample MGYA00238148_ERZ761564 | MGnify/ENA primary metagenome ERZ761564 (study PRJEB28885, sample SAMN05720194) | activated sludge metagenome | isolation source: Anaerobic digester | place: USA...
TGGCGACCGAGACGATCCTCGGGTCGGCCCTGGGCATGCTGGTCTGCGGCGACCGGCCATCCCCCGGCCTGGCCCTGCCGGCCGCGATCGGGTTCGCCCTGGTGCTGGCCGGGGCGCTGAGCCTGGCCCGGTTCGGGGCGCCGCCGGCCGCGGCGGACGGCACCGAGGAGCCGGCGACCCTACCGATTGCCTAGAACCGATCGCCCAGACCCGATCGCCCAGACCCGATGACCTGGGGCGGGTCGGCCGGTCAGGTGACCGACGTGCCGGTGGCGAAGACGAAGGTGGCGACCAGCATCCCCAGCAGACCGACGCCGAGGACCACCGGCCGCACCCAGCGCGGGCGGGCCGAGGCCAGCACGTGGCCGGCCGCGGCGATCACCGGGAAGGCCGCCATCACGTACCGCCCGGTGCCCATGAAGTCCTTGGTGCCCAGAAGCGGAATGGTCAGCACGACGACCGAATAGGCCAGGTAGCCCCAGCCGAACAGCCGGTAGACCCGGCGCAGCAGCAGCACCGCGATCAGGCACATCAGCGCCTGCGCGGCGATCCGCAGGGCGACGTCGAACGGGCCGCGGACCATGGTGCCGAAGAAGATCAGCTTGAACCAGGTCTTGGGACCCGTCCCCTGGTTCCAGCCCGGGGCACCCTGGACGGTGTTGAAGGCCAGCGGGTCGCCGTAGGTGGTCCACAGGTAGATGCACCAGCCGGCCAGGCCTATGCCGGACAGCAGCACCCCGGCCTCGCGCCAGCGCACGGCGCGGATCGCCCCGAACAGGTCCCGCCAGCGGACGTGCCGGGGCCACCGGGCGACCGTCTGGGCGGCCGCGTCGGCGATGCCGGGCTCCGCGCGGGCGGGGGCCACAGCCTCGTCCGCAGCCTCGTCCGCCGCCTCGTCCGCGGCGTTCACCGCCGCGGCGGCGCGGCGTTCGGCCAGCAACTCCAGGGTGCGCACCACCAGGCCGACGGCGACCGCGACGCCCACCGGGCGACCGGCGGTGGCCAGCGCGCCGACCAGCCCGGCCAGCCAGAACATCCGCCGTTCCAGCAGCACGAAGGCCAGCAGCGCCAGCATCAGGAAGAACGCGTCGCTCATCATCGGGCCGTACAGGAAGAACGAGTACGGGTAGAGCATGAGCACCGCGATCGCGGTGAGGGCGGCGGCCCGGGGCAGCCGCGCCCAGACCCAGCCGGTGAACATCACCACCGCGGCCAACCCGGCGGCCAACGCGACCAGCCAGGCGGCCAGCTGGAAGTCCGACCCCAGCACCCAGCCCACCCCGCGCACCGTCATCGGGTAGGACGGGAAGAAGGCGATCGAGGACTGCTGGCCGGGCAGGTAGAAGTAGCCGTCGGCGGCGATCGACTGGTACCAGCGGGCATCGTCGACCAGCCAGGCGTCGAGCCAGAACCGGGTCCCCACGTTGACGTTGGTCGGCGCCCGGTCGCCGATGGCCCAGATCGCCACCGACGTGACCAGGACCGCGAGCCCGGCCCAGCAGCCCAGGATCCAGGCCCAGGGCGGGCGGCCGGGCTCGGCGCGGACGGTGCTCACCGGCCGGGTCGGTTCGACCACCCAGCCACCCCCGTCCGCGCCGTGCCCATCGACCGCGGTCACCCTACCGAGCCCGGACCCGCCACGGGCTCAGCTGTGCTCGGGTTGCTCCAGCAGCTCGGTGACCAGGGCGGCGATCGGCGAACGCTCCGAGCGGGTCAGCGTCACGTGCGCGAACAGCGGGTGCCCCTTGAGCGTCTCGATGACGGCGGCGACGCCGTCGTGCCGGCCGACCCGCAGGTTGTCCCGCTGGGCGACGTCGTGGGTCAGCACCACCCGCGAGTTGGTGCCCAACCGGGACAGGACGGTGAGCAGCACGTTGCGTTCCAAGGACTGCGCCTCGTCGACGATGACGAACGAGTCGTGCAGCGACCGGCCCCGGATGTGGGTCAGCGGCAGCACCTCGAGCATGCCGCGTTCGATGACCTCGTCGATGACGGCCTGCGAGGCCACCGCCGAGAGCGTGTCGAACACCGCCTGCGCCCAGGGCTGCATCTTGTCGTTCTCGCTGCCCGGCAGGTAGCCCAGCTCCTGCCCGCCGACCGCGTACAGGGGCCGGAAGACAACCACCTTGCGGTGGGCCCGGCGCTCCATCACCAGTTCCAGCCCGGCACACAACGCCAGGGCCGACTTGCCGGTGCCGGCCCGCCCGCCGAGCGAGACGATGCCGACCTCGTCGTCCATCAGCAGGTCGAGCGCGATCCGCTGCTCGGCCGAGCGGCCGCGCAGGCCGAACGCCTCCCGCTCGCCCCGGACCAGGCGGACCTGCTTGCCGGCGGTCACCCGGCCGAGCGCCGAACTGGACGGCCCGACCAGCTTGATCCCGGTGTGACAGGGCAGCTCGCGGGCCTCGTCGACGTCGGCCAGACCGGCGTGGAACAGCGTGTCGACCTGCTCGGCCGAGACCGGCACCTCGGCCATCCCGGTCCAGCCGGAGGGCACGATGTCCTGCGCCCGGTACTCGTCGGCGGCCAGACCCACCGCGGAGGCCTTCACCCGCAGCGGCATGTCCTTGGAGACCAGGATGACCCGTCCGGCCGGCCGTTCCTTGGCCAGGTTCAGCGCGCAGGCCAGGATGCGGGAGTCGTTGCTGTCGTTGCGGAATCCCGCGGGCAGCACGGTGGCGTCGGTGTGGTTGAGCTCGACGTGCAGGGTCCCGCCGGCCGTGCCGACCGGCACCGGCGCGTCCAGCCGGCCGTGCTCGATGCGCAGGGTGTCCAGCAGGCGCAGCGCCTGCCGGGCGAAGTAACCCAGCTCGGGATGATGCCGCTTGGCCTCCAGCTCACCGATGACCACCAGCGGCAGCACCACCTCGTGCTCGTCGAAGCGGTTCAGCGCCCAGGGATCGGACAGCAGAACGGATGTGTCGATGACGTACGTGCAGCGCGCCCCCTCCGGCGCGACACGATCAGCCGACTCGGCGGCGGCTTCGGCGGCGATTTCTCGGGCAGACCTGCGTGTGACCACGGACGGCTCCCTGTCGGACGCGGTCATCCGCATCCGGCTACTCGAGGCGGGCCGGCGGTTCCCCGACCACCCGACCCGGCTGGCGCCGGCGGGCGTGGGGGCCCGAAACCGGCCCCCCTCGTGCTCGGTGCTGCGTTCGCGGCACGCACGATTCGGGGCCTCCCGTGTGGGCGCACTCGGCCTGCGACCCACGATTCGGACGGTACTCCGGGGCCGCTATGGGCCCTGTGTAACACGCAAAACAAGCGCGTGAACTTCAGGTTTCGGGCAGGTCAACCGAACCGCCGGGGCCGCCCGGGCGGGCCGGGCGCACCGCCGCGGTCCCCGACGCGCGGGGCAGCACCACCGTGATGGTCAGGCCCCCGCCGGGGGTGTGGGTGGCCGCGATCCGGCCGCCGTGGCCGCGCACGATCGCCGCCACGATGGACAGGCCGAGCCCGGTGCCGCCGCGTTCGCGGCTGCGCGACGGGTCGACCCGGTAGAACCGGTCGAACAGGCGGTCCAGGTCCTCGTCGCTCACCCCGGGCCCGTCGTCGCTCACGCTGACCGCGATCTCGTCCAGGCCGGGCAGCACGGAGACGGTGGCCACCGTCCCCTCCGCGGTGTGCGTGCGGATGTTGGACAGCAGGTTGGCGAACACCTGGTGCAGCCGCAGCCGGTCGCCGAACACGTCCACGCCGCCGTTGCTGGCCGCCAACCGCCAGATCCGGGTCGGGTCGATCACCGCGGCGTCGTCGACCACCCCGGTGAGCAGCTCGTTCAGGTCGACCAGCTCGTGCCCGACCGCGTTCTCCGCGTCGGCCTGGATCAGGGTGAGCAGGTCGTCGACCAGCGCGCCCATCCGCCGGGCCTCGAAACCCATCCGCTGCATCGCCCGGTCGACCGCGCTCTCGTCCGGGAGCGCTCCGGCCTGATACAGGTCGGTGTAGCCACGCACGGCGGCCACCGGGGTGCGCAGCTCGTGCGAGGCGTCGGCGATGAATCGGCGCAGCTTGTCCTCGTTGCGCCGGCGCTCGTCCAGCAGGGAGGAGATGCCGTCCAGCATGTCGTTGAAGGCGAACCCGAGCCGGCCGATCTCGGTGCCGGGATCGGACTCCTGCACCCGCCGGCTCAGATCGCCCTGGGCGATGGCGTCGGCGGCCGTGGCCATCGACTCCAGCGGCCGCATCTCCCGCCGGATCACCAGGCTGGCGGTGGCACCCAACAGCACCAGCAGCCCGGCGGTGATCAGCAGCTCGGCCAGGATGAGCCGGCGCAGCTGCTCGTCCAGGTCGGCCATCGGGATCCAGGCCACCAGGTAGCCGGGTTGGCCGTTGACGATGACGCCACCGAAGCCCATCGCCCGGTACCGCAGGTCGCCGTGAGTGGCATCGCCGACGGTGGCCGCGGCGTTGAGCCACTCCGCCGAGGTCAGATCGGGATTGGCGTCCTCGTCGCTGGCCGCCTGGACCAGCACCTGGGTGATCCCGGACTGGGTGATCGTGGACCAGCCGACCTCGCCCTTGAGGCCCGACCCGCTGGTCAGGTCGGCCAGGATCTCGCCGGTCAGCCGGCCGTACTCCTTCTGCGCGGCCGCGGTGGCCGCCGACAGGGTGGCGTCCTTGGTGCTGATCGCCGCGTCGCGCATGATCAGCGGCAGCACGATGTCCACCGCGACCAGGGCGACCGCCGCCGTCGCCACGACCAGCGCGATCAGCCGGGCCCGCAACGTCCACCGGCGACGCGGGGTACCCACCGGCGACGGCCGGCGCGAGGCCGACGGCTCGGCGGCCGACGGATCGGTGCCGCTGGCGTCCGGACCGGCCCCGGCGGGCCGGGCGCCGCCGACCGCCGTGGGCTGCACCATCGGGTCCATGCTCACCACGGGCTCACCACCGGCTCCCCCGGCGCTCCCCGGGGCTCAGCACGGCCGCACCGATCGGTCGGTCACGTCCGGGGACCACGCAGCACGTAGCCGAACCCGCGGTGGGTATGGATCAGCGGCTCGCCGGTCGCATCGACCTTGCGGCGCAGGTAGGAGATGTAGGTGGCCACGACCGAATCGTCGCCGTAGAAGTCGGTGCCCCAGACCGCGTCCAGCAACTGCTGGCGGGACAGCACGACGTTGGCGTTGACCATCAGGTGGCGCAGCAACTTGTACTCGGTCGGGGCCAGCTCGATCGGCACCCCGGCCCGGGTGACCTGGTAGGTCTCCGGGTCCAGCTCCAGGTCGGCGACCCGCAAGGTGCCGTCGTCCGCGGGGTCCGGCTTGACCCGCCGGAGCACCGCCGCCACCCGGGCGGCCAGCTCCTCCAGACCGAACGGCTTGGTCACGTAATCGTCGCCGCCGGCGGTCAAACCGGCGATCTTGTCGGCCGGGGTGTCCCGGGCGGACAGGAAGACCACTCCGGAGTCCACGCCGGCGGCGCGGACCCGCTTCATCACCTCGAGCCCGTCGAAATCGGGCAGCATGACGTCCAGGATGATCAGGTCGGGGTGGCTGTCGGTGGCGATCCGAACCGCCTCGCGGCCCGTCCCGGCGACGGCCACCTGGTAGCCCAGAAATCGCATGGACGTTGCCACGATGTCCTGCAGCGACGGCTCGTCGTCGACCACCAGCAACCTCGCCGAACCACTCATTCGCTTCGTTCCCCTCGTGCACGCGCGCCGCGACGGGCATGGCCCGGCGGGGTCAGTTCATCGCAGTCGAACCCGACAGAGCGCAAGAATCTCATGTGAGTGGCGCGTGAAGCGGTACGTCCGCCGCGGCGGTGCCGTCCGGCGCGGCGAGTTCGCGGTGGATGACCCGCGGGGTGAGCGGCTCGTCCAGCAGCCGGCAGAACCGCTGCAAAGCCGTCTGGCCGGCCGGCCGGGCGGCCAGCCAGGGCCGCAGCAGCCGGTCGCCCTCCACGTAGGTGGAGGTGTAGGCGCGCCACAGCGGATCGGTGAGGAACCGGAGCCGCTGCCGGGCCTGCTTCTCGTCGGCCAGCCCCCAACGCTGCTGGTAGGCGACGATGTCCTCGGGGTCGGCCCCGCGGTCGTGCAGCAGGATCGCCGCGTTCTGCCGGACCGAGTTCAGCGGCCGGGAGGCCACCTCCAGCGCCTCGACGAGGTCGGGGTCGAAGCGTGGGCCGAGCCCGTCAAGCACCTCGGCCAGCCAGCTCCCCCAGCCCGGGCCCACGGCCGCGGTCAACGCCAGGTCGCCCAGGCCCTCGGCCATCACGCACTGCGGCGTGTTGACCAGGAAGATCTGGTGCTCGCGCTCGTCGCGGCCGTTGACCAGCAGGTCCTCCTTGCGGCAGTGCTCGGTGTGGTGGCCCGGGTAGCACTCGTGCGCGACCAGCACGCCGAACTGGCTCATCCGGTGGCCGATGTCGGCATTGACCGCGACCCGGGAACGGAAGCCGCCCAGGTAGTAGTTGAAACCGCTCCAGGCCACGTCGCGGGCGATCTCGAAATCGATGTGCTCGTCGAGGCCGGCGAGGCCGGTGGGCGCGGCGATCCGATCCCGCAGGGCGGCGGCGACGGTGCGCACCACCGTCTCGACCTGTTCGGGCGGGCAAGTCTCGGCCGCCCGGACGGCGGTCAATCGCGGTGCCAGCGGGCCGGAACCGCCGATCAGCGAAGAGATCTCGTCGTGCGCAGCGGCGTAGACGTCGGTGTCGACCAGGTCGATCTGCACCTGGAAGTAGCTGTGCACCTCGTCGATGAACGACATCGACTCGCCGGCCAGCCGGCGCCCGGCCACCGCGAGGGCATCCAGGTGGGCGGTGAGGTAGTCCGTGCGGGCGGCACTCAGGCCGGCGTCCGGAACCCGCCGGGACAGCTCGGTGGCCTGCCGGGACAGGTCCATCGGGTCGGGCGCCGGCTCGTCGTCGACCTGCCGGCGCAGGGCCGGGTCCCCGGTGTAGGCGTCCACGAAGCCGTCCACCACCCGACCGAACCGCAGGCCCAGCGTGAGGTACTCGGTCACCGTGTCCGTCGAACTGTCCTGCGTGCTCATGGTCGTTGACCGTAGGTCAGCGGCGACCCGGGCGATCAACCCCGTGCACCAGCGCCGATCGGCCCAGCGCACAATCGTGCCGATCGACGGCTCGACGGGCGGGCTGCGGCGACCGGATCGAGGGGTGAGCGATGACCGAGCCCGCGCCGACCACCTCGCCGCCCCCGCCGCCCCGGTCGACCACCTCCTGGCTGCCCTCGCTGGATCGCCGGGAGCTGGCCGCCATCTTCGTCGGCGGCGCCCTGGGCACCCTGGCCCGGGCCGGACTGTCGCAGGTGCTGCCCCACTCGCCGACGCAGTGGCCGTGGGCGACCTTCGTGGTCAACGTGGTGGCAGCCGCCCTGCTGGGGTATTTCGTGACCCGGCTGCAGGAGCGGCTGCCGCTGTCCAGCTACCGGCGCCCGTTGCTGGGCACCGGCGTCTGTGGCGGACTGTCCACCTTCTCCACCATGCAGGTGGAGATCCTGCGGATGATCGAGGCCTCGGCGTTCGTGCTGGCCCTGGGGTACGCGGTGGCCAGCGTGGTCGCCGGGTACGCCGCCGTCCACCTCACCACCGCCGCGGTGCGCCGGGTCCGGATCCGCGGATGAACGTGCTGGTGTGGGCGGGCGTGGTGCTGATCGGGGGCGCCGGCTCGGTGCTGCGCTTCCTGGTCGACGGAATGGTGTCCCGGCGGACCGGACGGGCGTTCCCGTACGGGACGCTGGTGGTGAACATCAGCGGGGCGATCGTGCTGGGCCTGCTCACCGGGCTGGCCCTGACCGGCGACGCCGCGTTGCTGGCCGGGACGGCCGCGGTCGGCTCCTACACCACCTTCTCCACCTGGATGCTGGAGTCGCAGCGCCTCACCGAGGAACGGCAGACCCGTAAGGCGGGACTGAACATCCTGGTCAGCCTGGTCCTCGGGGTGGCCGCCGCGGCGCTGGGCCAAGCCGTCGGGACGGCGCTGCGATGAACCCGGACTGCCTCAAGCTGACCTGTTACTTCGGCGAACGTCACCGCACCCCGGGCGGGTTCGTCGCCGATCAACTGCTGGACATCTTCGGCCGGGCCGAGCTGGCCACCAGCATCATGATGCGTGGCGTCGAGGGCTTCGGCTTCAAGCACCACCTGCGCACCGACGCGTCGCTGACGTTGTCCGAGGACCTGCCGGCCGCGGCCGTCGCGGTCGACCTGCGGCCGCGGATCGAGGCCGTGCTGGACGAGGTCCTCGCGCTGCCGGCGATCGGCCTGACCACGCTGGAACGAGCCCGGCTGGTGACCGGCCCGGTGCTGGCGCCGCCGCCCGACGACCCGACCGAGGCCACCCGGCTGACCGTCTACCTGGGCCGGCAGGACCGGGTGGGCGCGGTCCCGGCGTTCGTCGCCGTCTGCCGGCTGTTGCAGGAGCAGGGCATCGCCGGGGCCACCGTACTGCTCGGGGTCGACGGAACGGTCCGCGGCCGGCGGCAGCGGGCCCGCTTCTTCAGCCGCAACGCCGACGTGCCGATGATGGTGCTGGCCGTCGGTCCGGACGATCGGGTGGCGCAGGTGCTGCCCGCACTGAGCCGGATGCTCCCCCGCCCCCTGCTCACCCTGGAGCGGGTGCGGATCTGCAAGCAGGACGGCCAACTGTTCGCGGCCCCGCAGAAGATCCCGGCCACCGATCAGCGGGGCCGAGCGCTGTTTCACAAGCTCTCGATCTTCACCAACGAGGACGCCACCCGGCACGGCCAGCCCATTCATCGGGCCGTCACCCGGGCCCTGCGGGCGGGCGGCGCCCGCGGGTCGACCACGCTGCGCGGCGTGTGGGGATTTCACGACGGCCGGCCGCCGCAGGGCGACCGCCCGTTCCAGCTGGGTCGGAACGTCCCCACGCTCACCGTGGTGGTGGACACCCCCGACCGCGTCGACCGGATCTTCCCGATCGTCGACGAGTTCACCCGCGACCGCGGCCTGGTCATCAGTGAACTGGTCCCGGCCGCCCGGGTCCGCACGGTCACCGGTTACTGGGGCGAGCTGGAGCTGGCCGATCACCGCTGGTAGCAGCGGTGGGTCAGTCGCCGTGACGGAGGTCGGTCATTCGCCGTACCGGCGGTGCCGGGCGGCGTAATCGCGCAGCGCCCGCAGGAAATCGACCCGGCGGAAGTCCGGCCAGTAGGCCTCGCAGAACCAGAACTCCGAATGGGCGCTCTGCCAGAGCAGGAACCCGGACAGCCGCTGCTCGCCCGAGGTCCGGATCACCAGGTCGGGGTCGGGCTGGCCGGAGGTGTACAGGTGCTCGCCGATGGTCTCCACGTTCAGCGAGTCGATGACCTCCTGGATGCCGTGGCCCTGCTTGATGCCGGCCTCGAGCATCGACTTGACGGCGTCGACGATCTCCTGCCGGCCGCCGTAACCGACGGCGATGTTGACCTGCAAGGCGCGGCGATGCTCGGTCCGGGTGGCCGCCGCGGTCAGCCGGGCGGACATCGGCTCCGGCAGCAGGTCCAGCGCCCCCACGATCCGCAGCTTCCACACCCGGTCGGGTGCGGCCAGGTCCTCCACCACGTCGGTGATGATCTCCAGCAGCGGCTGCAGCTCCTGGTCGGGGCGGCGCAGGTTGTCGGTCGAGAGCAACCAGAGGGTCACCATCCCGATGCCCGACTCCTGGCACCACTCGAGCAGATCGACGATGTGGGCCGCCCCGGCGCGGTGGCCTTCGGTCGGGTTGGTGAACCCGGCTTTGCGGGCCCATCGCCGGTTGCCGTCGAGCATGACGCCCACGTGATGCGGGATCGGCGCGCCGATCAGTTCCCGGGTCAACTTGCGTTCGTACACGCGATAGACCAGGGACGGGAGCCTCACGAACCGACCCTAGCGGTCGACCCCGGCGGTCCGCGGACGACGGTCCGAAGCTCGCCGCGCAGCCCACCCACCGAGGGGAGTATCACTGTGCATGGATACGCGACCCACAGGTGGATCGGCGATGATGGAGGCATGACCGTGACCGCGCATGCCGCAGTTCCCGTGCCGGCACGCCGACCCCGCGCCCGGGGCTGGATCCATCTCTACTCGGCCGTCATCGCCACCGTGATGAGCCTGGCCCTGGTTCCGATGGCCGCGGTGTTCGTCGGACCGGGTGCCGCGTTCGCGTGTTCGATCTACGCCGTCACCCTGGTCGGGCTGTTCTCGGTGAGCGCCACCTACCACCGGCACGTGTGGAAGTCGGCGCGCACCCGCACCTGGATGAAGCGGGCCGATCACTCGATGATCTTCCTGTTCATCGCGGGCACCTACACGCCGCTGACCGTGCTGGCCCTGCACCCACCGACCAGCACGGTGGTGCTGATCGCGGTGTGGGTCGGGGCCGCCGGCGGGGTGGCCCTGAAGATGTTCTGGCCGCACGGCCCGGCCTGGGTGGGTGTCCCGTTCTACCTGGCCCTGGGCTGGGTGGCCGTGTTCGTGCTGCCCGACCTGCTGGCCAACGGCGGGGTGGCCGTGCTCGTCCTGCTGGTCATCGGCGGCCTGCTCTACTCCTGCGGCGCGGTGTTCTATGCCACCCGCCGGCCGAACACCTGGCCGGGCACGTTCGGGTACCACGAGTACTTCCATGCCTGCGTCTCGCTCGCCGCGTTGTGCCACTGCGTGGCGATCTGGCTGGTGCTGTTCGGCGTGAGCTGACCCGACCTTCCCCGCGGGCCGACCGTTCGGCCCGCCCGCGGGTTCTGGTCACCGCCGAGGCGGATCATCCGAGGTCGGGTCCGGCCTCGCGGAGCCGGTTGACCTGCTCCATCGCCTGCCGCAGCTCACCGAGCCAGTTGTCGGCGTTCTGCCCGACCAGCCGGACGGCCCAGGCCAGGGCGTCCGAGCGGCTGCGGGCCACCCCGGCATCGACCAGCGTGTCCAGCACCTGACGCTCGGGCTGACGCAGCCGCGTCATCACCGGCGCCGACAGGGTGGTGAACAGTTCCTCGGTGTCGCCCAGCCGGGCGCCCCAGGAGATCTCCCGCCCGTAGCGGTGCTGGGCCTGCCGGGCGATCTCGATGCGCTGCTCGCGGGTGTCCTCGCGGAACCGGGAGATCCGGCCGGCCTCGGCGGCCGCACGGGCCGCGTCGTCCGCGAACTCCTCGGTCAGGTCGGGCAGCTGACCGACCACGATGATCTCGTCCCGGTCGATCCGCACCTGCGGTGCGGCGGTGAACCAGTCACCGGGCAACCGGCCGGCGAACCACCCCAGGGCGTCCGACGCATCGGGGGCGTCCGGAGCGCCGCCCCGACCCCGTCCGCGCGGGCCCATGCCCCGACCGGGCCCGAACCCGGGTCCACCCGGCCCGCGGCCCCGGGCACCGGGGCCACCAGGGCCCCCGCGACCGCCTCGCCCGCGTCCGTGCGGGCCTCGTTGCTGTTCCGGGCCCTCGGGCTGCTCGCCCTCGGCCCATGTGAAGTTCCCTCTCATGGGAGCTCCTCCTTCGTGTCTGACGTTGTTGATTACAACGTTACACGCATTACGACGTTTCGCGTGAAGGGTTGATTCCGGGCGCTGCACGTGACCTGCATCACACCTGGATGAGGGCAGCCGGCACCCGAAGACCGCGCCGGAAAGGCAGTGCACAGACACGCACCCGGAAACACGACGACGCGGCACCGAGACTGTGCTCGGTGCCGCGCCGATGGTGAACCTGCGGCCGCGACGGGCCGGGAATCAGACCGAGGGGTCGGCCGGCCGGGTCGAGCCTCGGGGCGCCGACGGCGGCGGGCTGTCCGACTCGTCCGGCGCAGCGGGCACCCGGGCGGGCCGGTCGTCCCCCGCATCGGCCCCGTCGGCTCCGCCGGTGAAGGCGCTGCCGGTCGTCGGGTCGACGTCCGGCTCGGCCGGCGGGTCGAACGAGGCCGGCACCTTCTTGAGCTGCCGGGTGAACGAACGGAGCAGGAAGTACAGGGCCACCCCGAGCAACAGGATGATCAGCAGGCCGATCGGCGCCGCCTTGCCCCATTCGGGGCCCTTGCCCGTGCTCGGGTCGTAGTCGCCGGGCTGCGGCCCGGCCAGCATCAGCGTGGTCACCAGCCGATTCATGACGACACCTTCTCCCGCACGCCGGCGAACAGGTCGTCCTCGGGCAAGGTCGTGTCGACCAGGGACCGGGCCAGTTCGTAGTCCTCGGTCCCCCAGACCTGCGCCTCCAGGTCACGAGGCACGGCGAACCAGGCCGAGTCCGGGTCGATCTGCGTCTCGTGTGCGCGCAGCGCGGCGTCCCGCACGTGGAAGTAGTCGGCCACCGCCACCTGACTGGTGATCCGGATGCCCGGATCCGGGCGCGCCTGATCGGAGAACCGCTTGATCCACTCGTCGTACGGACCCTCGCCGGTCTGCTCCCGCACCGCCTCGTTAATGGCGGTGATCCGGGATCGGGAGAACCCGACGTTGTAATAGAGCTTGAGCGGCTGCCACGGCGGGCCCGCGTCGGGATAGGCGTCGGGGTCACCGGCCGCCTCGAAGGCACCGACGGAGACCACGTGGCAGCGGATGTGGTCCGGATGCGGGTAGCCCCCGGTCTCGTCGTAGGTCGTCATCACGTGCGGCCGGTACTGCCGGACCACCCGGACCAGCGCCTCGATCTCGACCTCCGGGTCCAGCACGCCGAACGAGCCGGCGGGCAGATCCCAGCTCTCGGGCGGACCCTCGTGGTAGCCGGTGTCGTGGAACCCGAGCCACACGTGCGCCACGCCCAGGATCTCGGCCGCCCGGGCCATCTCCCGGATCCGCAGGGCGGGGATCTCCGCCGAGTCGATCGTCAACTTCTTGTTCAGCACGTCGCCGCGCTCGCCGCCGGTGCAGGAGACGACGACCACGCCGACGCCGTCGGCCGAATACTTGGCCAGCGTCGCCGCGCCCTTGCTCGACTCGTCGTCCGGGTGCGCGTGCACCGCCATCAGCCGCAACGGCGCCAACCGGGCGGCCTCGTCCCGGGCCTGCGCGGCGTCGACCAGGGCCGAATCGGCGCCGGTCGCGATCAGTTCCTCGGAGTCGGTGTGCGCGACCGGATGTTCGGCGTCGGCGACGTCCGGTACGGAGAATGCGTCGCTCACGTTCTGTGCCCTCACCTTCGGGTCCCGGTTCGAATCCGCTTGCGCGTGCGGGACGCCCACCATTGTCCATGGCCGCACCGACAGTCCCGCCAACAGTGCCGCCGACCGGCTTCCCATCAGCCGGCTCTGACGCCATCGCCCCAGGTCCGGGCCCTGTGCGGGCGGTGCCGGGGCGATCGGCGGGGGCCGGCCGGCGCCGGTGCGGACCGGCGGAATCGGACACCGCCGGCCACCGGCGTGTTACCATTGGTTCAGTAAATGCGGCCCCCGAGGGGGCCGTGACGTATTTCTGTGCCAATTCGAGTGCGGGCACGCGTGTCGCGACCGGCTCCCGGCACGCTGCGCATGCACCACCTCAACCATCGGTGGTTGACGGATATCTGTAGTGAGGAGTTGCCATGACCGGCACCGGCGTGACCTGGCTGACCCAGGAAGCCCACGACCGTCTCAAGCACGAGCTCGACGAGCTCGTGCTGCATCGTCCGGTGATCGCCGCCGAGATCAATGCCCGGCGCGAGGAAGGCGACCTCAAGGAGAACGGCGGCTACCACGCCGCGCGCGACGAGCAGGCCAAGCAGGAGAGCCGCATCCGCCACCTGCAGGAACTGCTGCGCGACGCGCAGGTCGGGGTTGCTCCGGCCGACGACGGCGTCGTCGAGCCGGGCATGGTCGTGACCATCGCCTACGACGGCGACGACGACGACAAGGAGACCTTCCTGCTGGGTTCGCGCGAGGAGGGCGTGCACGGCTCGATGCCGGTGTACTCGCCCCAGTCCCCGCTCGGCCAGGCGATCCTGGGGGCCAGCCGCGGCGAGTCCCGCGAGTACACCCTGCCCAACGGGCGGACGCAGAAGGTCAGCGTCGTGGAGGCCAAGCCGTTCACTGGCTGATCGCCCCGGCTCCTCCGGTGGGCCTGATCAGCGCCGGTCCAGCACCCGGAACCCGGCGCGCCCGAGCGCCTCGACGATCACGTCGCAGTGCTCGGCGCCCCGGGTTTCCATGCTCAGCGCCACCTCCACCTCGCCCAGCGTCAGCGACGAACCCACCCGGGAATGCTCGACGTCGATGACGTTGCCGCCCAGCTCGCCCACCAGGGCCAGCAGCGCGGCCAAGGACCCGGGCCGGTCGGCGATATCGACCCGTAGGGACAGGAACCGGCCGGCCGCGACCAGGCCGTGCTGGGTGACGTGCAGCAACACCAGCGGGTCGATGTTCCCGCCGGAGAGCACGGCCACCACGGGCGGCGCGAACGTCTGCGGGCGCGCCATGATCGCCGCGACCGCGGCCACCCCGGCCGCCTCGACCACCAGCTTGGCCCGTTCCAGGCACAGCAGCATGGCCTGCGACAGCTGATCCTCGCTCACCGTCACGATCTCGTCGACCAGGTCACTGACGTGCGCAAACGTCAGGTCCGACGGCGTGCCCACGGCGATGCCGTCGGCCAGCGTGGACATCTCCCGCAGCCGGACCGGTCGCCCGGCGGCCAATGAACCGGGCCAGGCCGCCGCCTGCTCGGCCTGCACGCCGACCACCCGCACGGACGGGATGAGCTCCTTGAGCACTGCGGCGACCCCGGAGATCAACCCGCCGCCCCCGGCGGCGACCACCACGGTGGCCACGTCCGGCACCTGCTCGGCGATCTCCAACCCCACGGTGCCCTGACCGAGCAAGACATCCAGGTGGTCGAAGGGGTGCACCAACACCGCGCCGGTCCGCGCGGCGAAGGCCAGAGCCGCCTCCAGCGCCTCGTCCAGGGTCTGCCCGACGAGTTCGACGTGCGCACCGTAGGCCCGGGTCGCGGTCAACTTGGCGATCGAGGCACCCACCGGCATGAACACGGTGGCCCGGGTGCCGATCAGGGCGGCGGCCAGGGCCACCCCCTGGGCGTGGTTGCCGGCCGAGGCGGCGACCACTCCGGCGGCCTTTTCCGCCGTGGAGAGCCGCGATATCCGCAGGTAGGCGCCGCGGATCTTGAACGAGCCGGTGCGCTGCAAGTTCTCGCACTTGAGATGGACCGGCCCGCCGACCGCCTCCTGCAACGGCCGGGACGACTCCATCGGGGTGTACCGGATGATCCCGGCCAGGGCCTGCGCCGCCTCCCGGACCTGCGCCACGCCGACCCGTTCCATGCTCCGCATCCTGCCCCAGCCCGCCCCGCCCTGCCGCCCCGCCCGGCCGCCCAGCGGCCCAGCGGCCGCCGATCCACCCGACTCTCGCGCGCGGATCATCTAGCCCTGCGCGGATGAACCGGCACCGTTTGGGACTGGTGGGACAAAAGTGGACGACTTCATCCGCGCAGACGTAGATGATCCGCGCGACCAAGCCGAGGGACGGGCTCGGGCCGGCGGGACGGCGGGGCAAACGGTTCGGCAAAGTCGACGGTTCGGCGGAGCCGGGGCGGGCCGGCGGGGTCAGTCGAGAGCGTCCCGCAGGTCGGCCAGCAGGTCGTCGGCGTCCTCGATGCCGACGGAGAGCCGGATCAAGTCGTCCGGCACCTGCAGCGCGGAGCCGGCGACGCTGGCGTGGGTCATCAGCCCGGGATGCTCGATCAACGATTCCACCCCACCGAGCGACTCCCCCAGCGTGAACAACTGGGTTCGCCGGCACACCTTGAGGGCCTCCTCCTGCCCGCCGACCACGCTGAAGGACACCATGCCGCCGGACCGGCGCATCTGCCGCGCCGCGATCGCGTGACCCGGATGGGCGGGCAGGCCCGGGTAGTAGACCCGAGCCACCCGGGGGTGCCCGACCAGCAGCTCCACCACCCGCTCGGCGTTGTCACAGTGCCGGTCCATCCGCACGGCCAGGGTTTTCACACCGCGCAGGGTCAGCCAGGCGTCGACCGGGCCGGGCACCGCGCCCATCGACTTGCTGTGGAAGGCCAGGGCCTCGGCCAACTCCGGGTCGTCCACGATCAACGCCCCGCCGATCACGTCGGAATGCCCGCCCACGTACTTGGTCGTCGAGTGCAGCACCACGTCGGCTCCCAGAGCCAGCGGCTGCTGCAGGTAGGGCGAGGCAAAGGTGTTGTCCACCAACAGCTTCGCACCGCTCGCGTGGGCGATCTCGGCCAGCGCGGCGATGTCGGCGATGCCCAGCAGCGGGTTGGTCGGCGTCTCGCACCAGATGACCTTGGTGGTCGGCCGGATCGCCGCGCGGACCGCGGCCAGGTCGCCCAGCGACACCGTCGAGTAGGTCAGACCCCATGGCACGCAGATCTTGTCGACCAAGCGGAAGGTGCCGCCGTAGGCGTCGTCGGGCAGGATCAGGTGGTCGCCCGGTCGCAGCGCGGCGCGGATGTAGGTATCGGCGGCGGCCATCCCGGAGGCGAAGGCGAAGCCCGAGCGGCCCCCCTCCAGGGCGGCCAGCGCCTGTTCCAGCGCAGTCCGGGTCGGGTTGCCGGCGCGGGAGTAGTCGTAGCCGGCCCGCGGCTGGCCGACCTCGTCCTGCGCGAACGTCGAGGTCTGGTAGATCGGCACGGCCACCGCTCCGGTCAGCGGGTCCGGATCCTGGCCGGCGTGGATGGCGCGGGTGGCAAAACCCGGGGACTGCGGGTCGTGGGGACCGGGGGCAGGCGTCATACCGGCAAGGGTAGGGCGGTCCCCGACCGCCGTCAGGTACCGGGCCAGAGGATGGCCCCGGTCTCGGCGGTGCCGGTGACGCCGGGCTGACCGATCCGGGCGCGCCGGACCCGATCGACCCACCGGCCGGTCGCCGGCAGCAGGGCGACCACCAGCACCGCGATCCCGCCCCAGTACAGCGGCCAGTTCTCGATCGGCACCCGCGCCCCGGTGTCGCCGTAGCCGAAGGCGAACTGGGCCACCGCGGTGGTGGCCGTCGCCACCAGGCCGCCGAACAGCGCCGCCCGGCGGCCGCGCCGGAACAACACCAGCAGGGCCCCCAGGACCAGGAACACCGTGGCCAGCGCCCAGCCGCCGGCGACGACGGCCGATTCGACCTGACCGCTTGTCGGGGCGGGCGGGTCGGTGACGGTGAACGCGTCGACCAGGCCGCGGATGGTCGAGTAGGACCAGGAGCCCAGGACCCACGCGGTCACGATCGCCACCGTCGTGGTCAGCACGGCGGCGAGAGTGGCTGCGAGATCGTCCTGCTGCGGCGTCTCGTACGGAGCGGGAAGGTAGGTCACGACGCCTCCACGGATGTGACCCCAATGGTAGGCCGCCCGCGCCTGCCCGCCACGAAGTTTCAGCTGCCGGCGACGAAGGCCAGCAGATCGGCCCGGGTCAGCACCCCCACCGGCTTGCCGTCGTCGATCACCATGACCGCGTCGCGGGCCTGCAGCGCGGCCCGCAGGGTCGGCACGTCCTCACCCGACCCGACCAGCGGGAACGGTGGGCCCATGTGCTTGCCCACGGCATCGGCCAACGAGGCGGTCCCGGCGAACAACGCGTCCAGCAGATCCCGTTCGGAGACCGACCCGGCCACCTCACCGGACATCACCGGCGGCTCGGCCTTGACCACGGGCATCTGCGAAACCCCGTACTCGTGCATGATCTCGACCGCATCGCGCACGGTCTCCTGCGGATGGGTGTGCACCAGGGCCGGCAGCACGCCGCCCTTGCCGCGCAGGACCTGCCCGACGGTGGCCTCGCCGTCCCGGGACAGGAAACCGTAGGACGCCATCCAGGGGTCGGAGAAGATCTTGGACAGGTAGCCCCGGCCGCCGTCAGGCAGCAGCACGACGACCACGTCGTCGGCGGTCAGCCGGCCGGCCAGCCGCAGCGCGGCGGCCACCGCCATGCCGCAGGATCCGCCGACCAACAGGCCTTCCTCGCGGGCCAGCCGGCGGGTCACCGCGAACGATTCCGCGTCGGAGATCGCGATGATCCCGTCGGTGACGGTCGGGTCGTAGGCGCTGGGCCAGAAGTCCTCGCCGACGCCCTCCACCAGGTACGGCCGGCCGGTGCCGCCGGAGTACACCGAGCCCTCGGGATCGGCACCGATCACCTGCACCCGCCCGCCGGAGACGTCCTTGAGGTAGCGGCCGACGCCGGAGATGGTGCCGCCGGTGCCGACCCCGGTGACGAAGTGGGTGATCTTGCCGTCGGTGTCCCGCCAGATCTCCGGGCCGGTGGAGACGTAGTGGCTGGCCGGGTTGTTGGGGTTGGAGTACTGGTCGGGCTTCCATGCGCCCGGCGTCTCGCGGACCAGCCGATCGGACACCGAGTAGTAGGAGGTCGGGTCGTCCGGGGCGACCGCGGTCGGGCAGACCACAACCTCGGCGCCGTACGCGCGCAGCACGTTGCGCTTGTCCTCGCTGACCTTGTCCGGGCAGATGAAGATGCACCGGTACCCGCGCTGCTGGGCGACCAGGGCCAGCCCGACCCCGGTGTTGCCGCTGGTCGGCTCGACGATGGTGCCGCCCGGCCGCAACGCACCCGACTGCTCGGCCGCGTCGATCATCTTCACCGCGATCCGGTCCTTGACCGACCCCCCGGGGTTGACGTACTCCACCTTGGCCAGCACGAGCGGGGCCACGTCGGCGGCCAGCGGCCCCAACTTGACCAGAGGGGTGTTGCCGATCAGCTCGACGACGGACTGGGCGTAACGCACGGGTGACTCCAGGGCGGGGCTCGGGGGTGGCCGGCAGCGGGTGTGCCGACCCTGGTCAGGTTATCCGGGGCCGTCGGACGGCCCCCGCAGCGCGTCCGGACCGCTCGGGGTATCAGCCCGCCCGGATCGCCACTCCGACCAGCAACGACCGGACGTCACTCCGCGTACCGGGCCGGGCCACCCGAACGGGTGTCGATCCTCGGGTCCGCGGTCGCAACGACCGGTTGGTCACGACGATTGTCGTCACTTCGTGGGGCAGCGCCGGGCCGGATCACGGCGCAAAATAATGCTGTCACGCAGTGAACCGCGGGAAACATTCGGGTCGTACCGATGGTTGGAACGACAAGAGGTCCCGGGTGTGCACGGCTGGCGCAAGGAGGTGGGCCATGAGCATCTTCCCGACCAGGGCGTCGGGATCCGCGGTCGGACAGGCCGCGTCGATCACCGGTCCGGGCAAGCTCGCGGGGCGACCGCGCCCGTCCGCGGGACGGGGGGTGGCCGCCGTGGCCGGCCTCGGCCTGCTGGCCGGTTTCAGCAGCGCGGTGGTCGGGCTGCTCGGCCAGGCCTGGACCACCAGCCGCTCGATCGAGCGGGCGGCCGTGGCCGCCGCGCTGGCCGACGGCACGTTGGTGCCGCCGGTGCTGCCCAACGCGACCGACGCCCAGCAGCGGGTGGCCGATCATCTGGTGCACGTCCGCCTGCCCCAGGGCGACGGGGTCTACCTGCCCGACGGCCGCCTGCTGCAGTCCGACCTGGACGTGGAGAACGGTGATCCGGTCCGCCCCGCCCCCTCACCCCCGCTGACCGTGGTGTTCCTGGGCGATTCGACTTCGGTCGGCTACGGCACCCACAGTGCGGACGAACTGCCGGGCGTCATCATTGCCCGCGGGGTGGCCCGGCACCTGACTTGCCCGGTTCACCTGCGCTCGCACGGGCTGACCGGAGCCCGCACCGCGGACCTGCCCCGCCAGCTCGAGCTCGGCCTGGCCGACGATCCGGACCTGGTCGTCATCCTGGTCGGCGCGAACGACCTGCGTGACATGGTCCCGCCCTGGCGGTCGGCCGCCCAATTGGGCCAGTCCGTGCGGGCTTTGACCACCCGCGGCATCCCGGTCGTCGTCGGCACCTGTCCCGATTTCGGGGTCATCACGGCAATTCCGCAGCCGTTGCGCAGCGTGCTGAGCGCCTGGTCGCTGCGGTTGGCCGCGATGCAGGAGCGCTCGGTCACCGACGGCGGCGGCCGCCCGGTGGCGCTGGCCCGGCTGGTCAGCCCGCAGTTCGTCGGCCACCCCGACCTGTTCGCCGCCGACCGGTTCCACCCGTCGGGCGCCGGTTACGACCGCGCCATGCAGGTCCTGCTGCCGGCGGCGATCGCCGAGCTGGAGCGGGCCGACAGCGCGGCCGACCCGGAGCCGCGGTCCCTGGCCGGTTGAGCCCTCGCCGGTCCTTCGGACAGATGACGAACGGCCCCGCACCGAGCGAACTCGGGCGGGGCCGTTGGTGATGACCGACAGGTCGGTGACCCGTTACTGCCGGGCGTACCCCAGCAGGCGCAGGATCTCCAGGTACAGCCAGACCAGGGTGACCATGAGGCCGAACGCGAAGTACCAGGCGGTGTTCGCCGGCGCGCCCTGCTTGATGGCCTGGTCGATGGCGTCGAAGTCCAGCAGGAAGCTGAACGCGGCCAGCGCGATGCAGATCACCGAGAACACGATCGCCATGGTGCTGCCGTCCCGGAGCCCCATGTTGATCCCGAACAGGCTCATGACCAGGTTGAACAGCATCAGCACGGCAACGCCGACGATGCCGCCGATGATCATCTTGGTCAGACGGGGGGTGACCCGGATGGCGCCCGTCTTGTAGATGACGAGCATGCCGCCGAACACCCCGAGGGTGCCGACGATCGCCTGGGCGGCGATGCCCGGGTAGTACTGGTTGAACACACCGGTGATCGCACCGAGGAACACACCCTCGGCCAGCGCGTAGCCGATGATCAACGGCGGGCTGATCTTGCGCTTGAAGATGACCACCATGGCCAGCACGAAGCCGATCAGCGCGCCCGGCAGGGCCAGGTAGTAGGCCTGGAACCAGGCGGTGGCAAAGCCGGCGACGACGGCCAGCACCAGGATCATCGCGGTCTTGGTGACCACGTCGTCCACGGTGAGGAACCGCTCACGGGCAGGCGCCTCGTAGGCGGGCTGGTTGTACATCTGGTCGAGGTACTGGGCACTGGGTGCCGCCTGCTGTTGCGAGCCGATCACCTTCTCCATGTTTCTGAAGGCGGGATTACTGGAGCTCTGCACGCTGCCCTCCGATGAGGCGAGTGGGACTGGTCTGTTGCCGAGAACCTAACCGAGGAAGATCACCATCCGGTGACAACTGGGCAGGGTTCCCGCTAGGTCCAACGCCGGCCCGGCCCGGGTAGTTCCCGCGGCCGACCGGGGACGGGGTGGTGAGGATGATCTCTCTCCCGGCCCGGCCACGGACCCGGTGCCCCCGGTGGGACTCGAACCCACACTGGAACCATTTTAAGTGGCCTGCCTCTGCCGATTGGGCTACGGGGGCGCGGACCGCGGGTGGGTCCCAGCGTAGGGCCAGGGCCGGGAGCCGATCAGGCCAGGGACAGCACGATGCCGTCCAGGATGTCGTGCTCGGAGACCGTCACCTGATGGATCGGCGTTCGCGCGGCCACCAGCTCGATCATCACGGACAGGATCAACGCTCCCCCGCCGATGACGTCGACCCGGCCCGGATGCATGTAGCCCAGCGCGGCCCGGTGGGCACGGGTGGCGCCCAGCAGGGTGTCGGCGACGGTGTGCACCCGGTCGATCGGCAGTTCGGCCAGGTGGATGCGGGCCGGGTCGTAGGTGGGCAGCCGCAGCGCGGCCGCAGCCACCGTGGTCGCCGTGCCCGACACCGGGATCAGCCGGCGCACGCGGTGCACCGGCAGCCGGTCCAGGCCGTCGGCCAGGATCTGCCGGGCCCAGCGGCGGGCCCGGTCCCGCTCGGTCGACGAGGGCGGATCGCCCCGCAGGATCCGCTCGGTGATCCGCACGCAGCCGATGTCCAGGCTGACGCCGCCGGCCAGCCGGTTGCTCGCACCGACCCGCTCGCCGATGACCAGCTCGGTGGATCCCCCGCCGATGTCGACCACCAGGAACGGACCGGAGGCCGGGTCCAGGTCACCGACCGCGCCGGCGAAGGTCAGCTCGGCCTCCTCGTCACCGGTGATGACCTCCGGGTCCTGGCCCAGCGTCGAGCGGACCATCTCGACGAAGTCGGCCCGGTTGCCGGCGTCCCGGGTGGCCGAGGTGGCCACCATCCGGGTGCGCACCACGCCGGAGGCGGTGATGACCGCCGCGTAGTCGGCCAGAGCCCGCCAGGTCCGGTCCAGAGCGTGACTGGACAGCCGGCCGGTGGCGTCGACCCCCTCGCCCAGCCGCACCACCCGCATCTCCCGGTGCACGTCGGTCAGCCGGGGCCGCCCGTCGGGTTCGCGGACCACGTCGGCCACCAGCAGCCGGATCGAGTTGGTGCCGCAGTCGATCCCGGCGACCCGCATTGGTGCTCCGGCCGTCATGCGCGCTGGCTCCTGGTCTGCCTCGTGCTCGGCCTCATGGTCGGCGACGGTACCCGGGGCGAGGCCGCCCCCCGGCGCGCGGGGCACACTGGCCTGATCCCGTCGTCCGAGGAGGCCCAGCGCCGTGCCGCCGACCCATGATGTCGTCAATGTCGTCGACCCCCTGGTCGGGTTCGACGTCGCTGCCGCCGATCCGGCCCTGGCGGCCGGCCTGGCCGCGGCCGGCACCACCCCGACCGAGCCGTTGCGGTCCCTGGCCGTCGACGCGGGCGCGGCGGAGTGGGCCGAACAAGCCCGGCTCGCCGACCGCAACCCGCCGGTCCTGCACACCCACGACCGGGCCGGGCGCCGCGTCGACGAGATCGAGTACCACCCGTCCTGGCACCGGCTGATGGGCCGGGCGGTGGGCGCCGGATTGCAGGCGGCGCCCTGGGCCCCGGACGCCGGCGCGCACGCCCACCTGCACCGGGCGGCCGGCTTCTACCTGTGGACCCAGACCGAATCGGGCCATCTGTGCCCGATCTCCATGACCTACGCGGCGGTCCCGGCGCTGCGGCACGACGCGGACCTGGCCCGGGAGTTCGAGCCCGGGCTGTGTTCGCCCGAGTACGACTTCGGTCTGCGGCCGGCCGCGGCCAAGCGCGGGCTGCTCGCGGGCATGTCGATGACCGAGAAGCAGGGCGGGTCCGACGTGCGCGCGGCCACCACCCGAGCCGTGCCGGCCGGCGATGCCGGCCACTACCGGCTCACCGGGCACAAGTGGTTCACCTCGGCCCCGATGAACGACCTGTTCCTCACCCTGGCCCAGGCCCCGGGTGGGCTGAGCTGCTTCGTGGTGCCCCGGGTGCTGCCCGACGGGCAGCGCAACGCGGTGAGCGTGCTGCGGCTCAAGGACAAACTCGGCAACCGGTCGAACGCCTCCGGCGAGATCGAGTACGACGGAGCCCTGGCCCGGCGGCTGGGCGAGGAGGGCCGCGGGGTGCCCACCATCCTGGAGATGGTGACGATGACCCGGCTCGACTGCGTGCTCGGCTCGGCCGGGCAGATCCGGGCCGGGTTGTCCCAGGCGGCGTACTACGCCGCGCACCGCCGGGCGTTCGGCCGCCGGCTGATCGAGCACGAGGCGATGGCCGCCGTGCTGGCCGACCTGGCGGTCGAATCGTGGGCGGCCACGCTGACCGGACTGCGGCTGGCCGACCTGGTCGACGACCGGTCACCGGCGGCCGCCACCCTGCTGCGCCTGGCCCTGCCGGCGGCCAAGTTCTGGATCTGCAAGCGGGCGGTCCCGGTGCTGGCCGAGGCCCTGGAATGCCTGGGCGGCAACGGCTACGTGGAGACCTTCCCGATGGCCCGGCTGCTGCGCGAGGCGCCGCTCAACGGCATCTGGGAAGGCTCGGGCACGGTCACCGCGCTCGATGCCCTGCGCGCCCTGGGCCGCAGCCCGGAGTGCGCGCAGGCGCTGCTGGCCGAACTGGCCGGCGCGGCCGGTGGGCACCCGGCGTTCGACTCGGCCGTGCGGGAGCTGACCGGCCTGCTCCGGCAGCCGCCGGATCCGGCCACCGCGCGCCGGCTGTGCTCGCTGACCGCCCGGACCCTGGCCGCCGGACTGCTCCTGCGCCACGCCCCGGCACCGGTGGCCGAGCTGTACTGCGCGACCCGGCTGGGCTGGTCCGGGGACCGGGTGTTCGGCGAGGTGCCGCCGGGCACCGCCACCGCGGGCATCGTCGAGTCGATCACCCCGTCGCCGCGCTGACCATCCGGGATGGTGAGTTCTCCCCGTTGTCCTGCGGTCGGCCGTGCCCTAGCGTCCCGCGCAGGGAAGGCTGAGGCAGGTGGGGGGCGCATGACGCTGATCGGGAGTGACCCGGACGAGCTTCGCGCGCTCGCGGTCGCCCTGCGCACCGCGGGGACGCACCTGGCGACCACCCGGCAGCAGGTGGACGCCCGGCTGGCCACCTCGTCCTGGACCGGGCCCGACGCCGAGACCTTCCGCGCGGACTGGTTCCGCGGCCGGCGGGTGGTGTTGGCCCAGGCCGGCGACCTGCTGCTGGCCGCGTCGGCCACGCTGATCCGGAACGCGGACGAGCAGGACCGGGCCAGCGCGGCCGACGGCGGCGCGGCCCGCCGGCCGGGCGCGGGTGGGCCCACCGACTACACCGCGCAGGCCCTGCGCCGAGCCGGCATCGACCCGGCGACCTGGGACCCGAACGCCGGCGTCGACGGCAACCGGGCCACGATCGAAGCGGTCTACGCCTACTACGCCCAGCTCTACCGGGACAACCCGGAGATGCTCTGGGCCGGGATGGCCGCGCTGATCGGCCCCAGCTTCTACGCGGGCTTTCGCGACCTGGACACCTTCGCCGACCTGGCCGGACTGGCCCGCGGCATCCTGAGCAGTCCCCTGGCCGGCACCCTGCCGCCGGACATCCGCAGCAGCCTGACCGGGTTGGCCGCGATGACCGCGGCCGACCTGGAGTCCGAATTCCGCTGGTACGAGCGCACCTTCCTGGGCATGCAGAAGGAGATCTTCCTCGACCTGGGCCCGCAGCACGAGGCGTACCGATCGGCCGGCCTGGCCGGGGTCAAGTCGTTGCTCGACGACGGCACGATCAGTCAGCAGGCCTACGACGCGTGGGCCACCATCGACGAGGGCAAGCGCACCGGAAACACGGACCTGATCGAGCAGGGCAACGCCAGCCTGCTGCGCCGCGAGCAGTCCGAGATCATCCGCGACCAGTACGACGCCATGTACCAGCGGCCGGTCACCGGCCCGGCGCTGACCTACCTGGCCACGCTGGTCGGCCAGCCGTCGGTGCCCGGCGCCAAGAGCTTCGCCGACGTCTTCCCGTTGCAGGTCAGCACCGACGTCGGGGTCGGGCCCAAGGACATCGACGTGCACACTCCGGATCGGATCCCGTTCACCGACGTCCGGCTGCCGCAGCTGGGCGTGCACGGGGACAACCCGCTGCAGGGCAGCGTCACTGTCACCACCCCCCTGCCGGCCGGCAACGTCGCCCACTTCGCGGACCGGTGGGCGCTGATCGAGCGGGACACCCTGCCGGCCTACCAGCACCTGTCCCGCGACCATGTGCTGCAGGTCCTGCAGACCCCGGTCGGTCCGCGCAGCGACGATTACGTCATCCGCAGCCGGATCGCCGAGATCGCCCGGGACCTGGCCACCAACTGGCGGGTCGAGGTCCGGCAATGATCGACCGGTCGTGAACGTCCGCGCGCGTCGGGTCGCCGCTGCCCTGCTCGCCGTTCTCGTCGCCGCGGTGAGCAGTTGCACGACCGCCCCACCCAGCCCACCCGAGGGAGTCCAGATGAGCACGTCGGCTTCGGCCTCGACGGCCGGCGCGCGGGTCGACTGGGACCTGTCCACCCCGCGAACCCCCACCGAGTTGGGGGGACGATCGGCGGACGTGGTCGCCGTCGAGACCCTGGGGGTCAACGGCGTCCAGGTGCAGCTCACCCTGCCCGGCCCGGACCGGGTGACCGGCTCGTTCGGCCTGGTCACCGGCGATTCGGGGGGCGGGGGCGGCCCGGTGCGGTACCTGAGCCTGGCCACCACCCAACTGCACGACGGCGCCTGGGAGCCGTTCGTCGAACGATTCCTGGCCGAGTTCGGCGGAGACCGGTCGGCCGTGACCGCCTACCTGGCTGCGGCGGTGCCCGCAGCGGCCGCCGGCCGGGCCGATCCGGGTCGCACGTTCCCGGGCCCGGCCAGGCCCGGTTATCGCCCCGCGCTGCAGGTGCGACCGGCCCTGGACGGGGTGGTCGTGGCCTGGACGTTCACGCTGACGGGCTGAGCCGGGCGCACGGGGCGCCGCCCCGCACGTAGTCGCCGAGCATGTCCACCGCGCGGTCGCCCAAAGGGTTGACGCCTCGGCCCACGGCCAGCGCGTGCGCGACCAGCACGTGCAGGCATTTGACGCGGTCCGGCATGCCGCCAGCGGTGACCGGGATGCCCAGGTCGTCGATGGCGTTGCGCATGGCCAGGTAGGACTCGTGCGCGGACCGGTAGGCCGCGGCCAGGTCGGGGTCGGCGGCGAGCTCGTCGGTCATCTCCCGCATGACGCCCCCGGCCTCCATCCGGCCGATCGTCGAGTTCAGCGATGAACAGCACAGGTAGAACAGCGTCGGGAACGGGGTGCCGTCGGGCAGCCGGGGGGCGGTCTGCACGACCGCGGGCACGCCGTGGTCGCACCGGTAGGCAACGCCGAGGACGCCTCGGGGAGCGCGGCCCAGTTCACGGGTCAGCCGGTCCAGGTCCTCGTCGGTGGCCGGCTGGAGCTGGAGGGCTACTGCCCCTCCTCGGTCAGGGTGTCCCACAGACCGCCGTACCAGGGTCCGGTCGGCACCGGGGTGGTCGATGCGGAGTCACCGGCACCGGCCAGCGGCGGGGCATGAACGACGAACACGGTGTCCGCGGGGGTGACGTACTGCAGCCGGCGCCGGGCCTCGGCGGCGACGTAGTCGTTGTCCAGCAGGGCGTCCTTGCGGGACTGCAGCTCGGCCCGCTGCTGCTCCAGGTCCTGCTGCGAGGCCACGGCCGCCGCCAGGGTGGCCCGCTGCTCCAGGTAGTTGCGCAGCGGGAAGGCCACCGACAGCGCGACCGCGCAGAGCACCAGGCCCAGGATCGCGACCTGACGGGCCAGCGCCGACTGCGGCATCAGGCCGCGGCCGGGCAGGGTGGGCGCCCGCCACGTTCGTCCGGTGCGCCGGGCGGTGCCGGGCGCCGCGGCCGACGGGCGGGAGGCCGCCGGGCGAGAGGCCGCCGGGCGCGACGAACCGGCCCGTCCGCGGCCGGCCGACCGGGTCGATCGGTTTTTGGTGCCCGCCGCGGACGACCGGGCCTCGGACGTGCGAGTCCCGGTGCCCGGCCGCCGCTGCGGTTGTTCACTCATCGAAGCAAGGACCGATCCGTCAGGAGCCGGCCGAGTACCGCGGGAAGGCCAGCTCGCCCAAGTAGCGAGCCGCGTCGCCGAGGTTCTCCTCGATGCGCAGCAGCTGGTTGTACTTGGCCACCCGCTCGGACCGGGCCGGGGCGCCGGTCTTGATCTGGCCACACCCGGTGGCGACCGCGAGGTCGGCGATGGTGACGTCCTCGGTCTCGCCGGACCGGTGGCTCATCATGCAGCGGTAGCCGGCGTTGTGGGCCAGGGTGACCGCGTCCAGGGTCTCGGACAGGGTGCCGATCTGGTTGACCTTCACCAGCAGCGCGTTGGCCGCGCCGCGGGCGATGCCGTCCTCGAGCCGCTCCGGGTTGGTGACGAACAGGTCGTCACCGACGATCTGCAGCTTGGAGCCAAGCTGGGTGGTCATGGAGATCCAGCCGTCCCAGTCGTCCTCGGACAGCGGGTCCTCGATCGAGACGATCGGGTAGTTGGCGATCAGGTCGGTGTAGATCGCGATCATCTCGTCCGAGGTCTTCGGCCCACCCTCGTAGGTGTAGACGCCGTCGCTGAAGAACTCGGTCGCCGCGACGTCCATGGCCAGCACGATGTCGGTACCGAAGCCGAAGCCGGCCTTGGTGATGGCATCGGAGATCAGGTCCAGCGCGGCCTTGCTGGAGGACGCCGCCGGGGCGAAGCCGCCCTCGTCGCCCAGCGCGGTGGAGAAGCCGGCCTTCTTGAGCACCGACTTGAGCGAGTGGTAGACCTCGGCGCCCCAGCGCAGGGACTCGCGGAAGGTGGGCGCGCCGACCGGCGCGATCATGAACTCCTGCACGTCCACGCCGCTGTCGGCGTGCGCGCCACCGTTGACGATGTTCATCATCGGGACCGGCAGGATGTGCGCGTTCGGGCCGCCGATGTAGCGGAACAGCTCCAGCTCGGCCGACTCGGCCGCCGCCTTGGCCACGGCCAGGGACACGCCCAGGATCGCGTTGGCGCCGATGCGGCCCTTGTCCGGGGTGCCGTCCAGGTCGATCAGCTTCTGGTCGATGACCCGCTGCTCGATCGCGTCGTAACCGATCAGGGCCGGCCCGATCTCCTCCAGCACGGCGTCGACCGCCTTGAGGACGCCCTTGCCGAGATAGCGCGCGGAATCGCCGTCGCGCAGCTCGACTGCTTCATGCTCGCCGGTCGAGGCCCCCGAGGGCACCGCGGCGCGCGCCAACGACCCGTCGTCGAGCGCGACCTCCACCTCGACCGTGGGGTTGCCTCGGGAATCAAGAATCTCGCGTGCACCGATGAGTTCGATGGCCGCCACTGGGCACATCCCTTCGCTTGCGGATAGGAACCACTCAGCCCAACCCGGGGTCGGACCTGCTCGACAGCGCCGGGGGCCTGAGCCGCACTCAGCCTAGAGGCGAACGCCCGCCCGGTCGCGTCGGACTCGCCCGGTTCGCCCGACGCCCGTCGCCCCGAGGGCACCGCAAGATCAACTCCGAGCCGGTGGCGGGGTCACGGGCGGGCCAGGGCCTCGCGGACGACGCCGGCAATGGCGTCGGCCTCGATGAGAAAGCCGTCATGGCCGTAGTCCGAGTGCATGACCACCAGCGGCCGGGCCGTGGGCGCGGTGGCCAGCAGCTCTCCCTGGGCCGGCGGGAACAACCGGTCGGAGTCCACCACGGCCACGGTGAGCTCGGCCGAGATCGCGCCCAGCGCGGCCCGCACGCCGCCGCGACCCCGTCCGATGTCGTGCGAATGCATCGCCTCGGTGAGCACCAGGTAGGAGTTCGGGTCGAACCGGGCTCCCAGCTTGCGGCCGTGGTGCTGCAGGTAGGACTCGACGGCGAACCGGCCGCCGGCGAGCGGATCCTCCTGCCCCTGCGCCGCCCGGCCGAAACGGGTGTTGAGCTCCAAGGCCGACCGGTAGGTGGTGTGCGCGATCTGGCGGGCGATACCCATCCCGACCAGGGGGGCCCGGCCGCCGTAGTAGTCACCGCCGGCGAAGTCCGGGTCGGCCCGGATGGCCGCCAGTTGTGCACTGCCCCAGGCGATCTGATCGGCCGTGAAGAACGCGCAGGTGGCCAGCGCGAGGCAGCGTCGCACCCGGTCCGGGTACGACACCGCCCACTCCAGGGCCCGCATGCCACCCATCGAGCCGCCGACCACCGCCTGGATCCCGGTGATGCCCAGGGCATCGACCAGGGCCAGCTCGGCGGCC
>ENA-UOWO01001639-UOWO01001639.1-activated-sludge-metagenome-genome-assembly--contig:-NODE-1639-length-29317-cov-5.588237_pt1 | contig 29317 bp, 26 predicted proteins | sample MGYA00238148_ERZ761564 | MGnify/ENA primary metagenome ERZ761564 (study PRJEB28885, sample SAMN05720194) | activated sludge metagenome | isolation source: Anaerobic digester | place: USA...
ACCAACAACGTTTTACCTATACTCGAAGATTTTTTATTTACACTCAATCAAGATAAATTAACCCTTGTGAGTACGGATTTAGAGACCATGATGAAAGTGAGTATAGAAGTTCAATCGAAAGAAGAAGGCAGCATTTGTATTCAAGCAAAGGTTTTACTCGATTATTTAAAAAACTTACCTGAGCAACCAATTACATTTGATATTCATCCACAAGATTTTGGTATTGATATTACGAGTGCACAAGGAAAGTATAAAATTGTAGGTGAAGATGCAAAAAGTTTTCCTTCGGAGCCTAAAGCAGATGATACAACAAGTTTTACTATGTCGGCAGCCGAATTAAGCGATGGTATTGGTAAGGCAATTATTGCTGTAAGTAGCGATGATCTTCGTCCAACAATGAGTGGTGTTTATTTTGAATTAGGTAAAAACTCGCTCACATTTGTAGCAACTGATGCGCATCGTCTTGTACGTTGTGTAAAAACAGATGTGCATTGTCCAATGGAAGATACTTTCATTGTTCCTCGTAAAGCTTTAAATCAATTAAAAAATAATTTGAATTCTTCAACTGAAGTGACCATTTCGTACAACAAAAATCATTTATTTGTTGCCGGACAAGATTTACATTTAAGTTGTCGATTGATTGATGGTAAATTTCCAGATTATAAAGTGGTAATTCCTGCTGACAACCCATTCAGACTGGTATTAAACAAAAGTGATTTTACAAGTGCCTTACGTCGCGTGAGTGTGTTTTCGAATAAAACAACCAATCAAGTGGTTTTGGATATTGTTGGAAATAACCTTCATTTATACGCACAAGATGTTGATTTTTCATTTGAAGGAAATGAGCAAATGTCTTGTCAATACACGGGTGAGGATATGAAAATTGCCTTCAATGCCAAATTATTGCTTGAATTAATTTTAGTCTTAGATGGAGATGAAGTTTTATTTGAACTTAGTACACCTACAAGAGCCGGCTTAGTTAAACCTGTTGAGAAAAAAGAAAATGAAGATTTACTAATGTTATTGATGCCATTAATGATCGGCGCATAAAACTTAATCTATTTCTTTAATAAGGTTTCGATTATTGTAGATTTACTTTTGCTTATGTTGCAATTATGATCTGTAAAAGTGAAAGCCACTTCCAAACTTTGCAATAAAGCCAATTACATCACGAACATATTTCCATGAAGCAATATTGCCTTCAATTTTATTTAAAGGAATATTGTACTTTGTTGAAATTAAGTTTTTAAAACTTTCCATTGAATTGGAAGGAATTACTGAGCTCAATACACTAGTAAGTTTAATGTTTGAAACTGAATTTTCATTTATATTTCCATCAAGATGCGCAATATCATTGAATACAGATTTAGATAGATTTTTAAGAAATGGATTTCGAGCTAAATCAACCATTTTTTCTGCATGCTGAATACTTTTATAATGTGAACAACTAGAAAAAATTGCAATTGAAAGGATTGCAACTGAAAGGCAAAATATGATTTTGTTCATAGAGTAAATAATAATTTGTTTAGTTTGAATAGAAGTTAAATTTTTGTCCATTATTGGCTACGAAATATATTAAGTCTTTTACACTTGATAAAGTTGAATAGCGTTTTATAAGTTTCCCACTTGGAATTGAATAAAAATTTGAAAGCATATTTGCATAACCCTCTATTTGATCAGGTGATGTAATAATTGAAGATAAAGGAGTTAATAAATTAATTTTTGTGATGGCAGATTTTAATCCTTTTGATGCCATATAATTCGTTGTATTTTTTAATAAGCTTTTCGATAAATTGTAAATAAATGGGTTGCCTTTTAATTGTGTAATTTTACTCGCATTGGTTAAACTAGTATACTCTTTACAACTTGTTAGTGAAGCGGCATAAAGAAAACTGAGACATGATAATAGAATAATTTTTTTCATTATTTAATATATTAAGTATGCAATGATAATAAAATTTTCAATAATTAATAATGCCATAACCCATTGCCATGCCTGTAAATTTGTATTCAGAATGCGTATCTCAAATTGTTTATTGAACTATACGATTCGCACAACTACTACTTGCAAATGCATCTGGTTTAGCTTTGAATGCAAATCCCATGCCTAAAATATATCCAGTAGCTTCACGCAACGCTTCATTACTTTTAAATTGTGGATTGGTATTAATATCGGCATGTACTTCCATATCCACATCATACAAAGTAAAGAGGTCGCATAATTCGTATGCAATTTCAATGCTTTTTGAAACTTCAACTAACATTCGTTCTTTAATTGAATATTGTATGGTTGATTTTTCGTTGTGAATGAACATAAAACCTCCTTTTCCTTCTCTAAGGAAAACAATCACAGTGGCAAATTCGGTTTCTCCTGATTTAACTTGTGAGTCGGTGCCAATACAAACTTTCAATTTATTGCCAATTGAAGTTTCGTGTTGAATCATATCTTCAACAGCGGTTTTGATAGGTAGATGAATGTTTTCACCATTAAATTTTCTCCATTGCATAATTCAATCGTTTTAAGGTAAAGTCGATGAATTGATACTAGACAAATATTTGAATCTACTTACGTCTATGCTTTGCTGCTATTGTCTGGTCTATACCAAATTGTAGATAGTAAATATACAGCCATGTCTCGAAGATGCATTCAGGCTTAGGTTATGTTTTTCTTATGAAGTTTTGCACAATTAAAATGAGATCTATCCGAAATCGTATATTATTAATTGACTCTACATAAGGCCTACTGTTTAAGTCATGTGAAAATGAAATTCATGTTATTTCACTTGAAGCCCTGAGTTTCCGAAAGTTAAATGCACTGCCTGAGGTTGTAAATATTGAATCGGAGTGATAATCAGCAGACCCTAAATAAGGCTATTCATTACTAATGCAATTGTACAACCAGAAATAACACGAATATTATGTTGTTTGGCAATTTCTTTTAGCTCGTCATTATCTGTGCCAGGGTTAAATATGATTCTTGATGGCTTTAATGAGAGCATATAATCATAATATTTTTTTTGTTGATTCGGTTTCAAAAAAATAGCAATGGTTGAATCTGCAGAACTCATAGGGTTAAGTTGTTGTTGATCTGAATTATCAACTCTATGAGGAATTGTTATTGTATTAAAACCTTTATTTTTGAGAAGTTTATTCGCTAAAAAACTAGGCCTCATTGGGTTGTCGGATGAACCAAGAATTACTATTAAGTCGGAGTTTTTCAATTTAGAAAAGAATTTTTATGAATTATCTTGACTAAATCAATTTTAGTGCCAAACTTTATTTTTGTAACTCATAAATCATTGAAAATTAATGAATTAGAACGTTGTTTATACCCAATTTGATTCATTCATACGCGTTAACCCATTCTAAAAATGTGGATAATCAGAATAGGTAACCTAAATTTTAGAGTTTGTAAGTTTGGTGCATGCCAGGCACTTCAACATATTGGTATCCTTTATTTAAAAGTCGTTTTTGAAATTCAAGTTGAACATCATATTCGCCATGAACGATAAAGATACTTTCAACCAAGTCTGTTTTTTGTTCAGAAATAAACTGGCATAAATCATCATAATCACCATGCGCACTCATACTCCGGATACTGCCTACTTGAGCATTCACTTCAAACTCTTCTCTAAATATCTTAACCCTTTTTTCGCCTCGCATTAATTTCGCACCTAATGAATGAAATTCACAATAACCCACTAATAAAATGGTGTTTTTAGCATTCCCAATATTATTGGCAATATGATGTTTTACTCGCCCCGCTTCTGCCATACCAGAAGCCGAAATGATAACCATAGGATCCTTTCTTATATTCAGCGCTTTTGAATCTGAAGCTTCTGTAATGAATTCTAATCCTTTAAAATCAAAGGGATATTTATCCATTTTCATTAATTCTATCACATGTTCATTATACAATTCACTATATTGTTTTACAATTTCTGTTGTTTTGGTCGAAAGCGGACTGTCAACAAAATATGGAACATTTGGCAATCGTCCTTGTGTTTCTAATTTATTCAGTGCGAAAATTATTTCTTGGGTTCGACCAACACTAAATGCAGGTATAATAAGTTTTCCTTTCTTTTTAATGCAAGTGTCCATAATATATTCTAGCAAAGCATCTTCTGTATTGGCAAAGTCTTCGTGCAACGAATCACCATAAGTACTTTCAAGAATAATATGATCGGCTTGCGGAAATTGTTCGGGCGATCGTAAAATCACATCACGATATCGACCCACATCTCCACTAAATGTAATTTTAGTTTCTTTGCCATTTTCTTGGATGGTTAAATGAATAGCCGCACTTCCTAAAATATGTCCAGTATCAGTATACATAAATGAGATATCATCACTAATATGACAAATTTGATGATAAGGAATTTCTACAAAACGTGGAAATACATTATTCGCATCGGCAATTGAATAAAGTGGTTTTAGAGCTGGTAAACCTTGAGCTATGCGGCGTTTATTAACAAAATTCACGTCCGCTTCCTGAATAAAGGCTGAATCAAGCAAAAGAATTTGTGTTAAATCAGCGGTGGCAGGTGTACAATAAATTTTTCCTTTATATCCTTCTTTAATTAGTTTTGGTAAAAGACCACTATGATCTATATGCGCATGCGATAATATCATATAGTCTATTTCAGAAGCATCGAAACCGAATTCTTGGTTCAATTCAAGTGTTTTATCACCCATACCTTGAAACAAACCGCAATCCAATAATATTTTTTTACCGTTTGCTAAATGTATCAAATGTTTAGATCCAGTAACGGTTTGTGCAGCGCCATGAAATGAAATTTCCATATTTTTTAATTTATTAAATGATATTGAATTGAACTATCTTTAAAGATCACTAAGTTTAAATTGTCTAAAATAAAACAGAGGTAATTCAATTTTTATGTTTTTCTGTTTCAAGTCTAACGATTTATAGTATATTAGCGTCTAAATTAATGGTAAATATATAACATTCTAAACCTCAATTCAGACGAGGTTGAAGAATTCAATCATTTTTTTAATAAATTTTAATCTTAATTGATCAATATGAGAGTTCACTTCAAGCTATTAATATTCGCAGCCTTTATACTGTTTTTTACAAGCTGTAAAAAGTATAATCAAGTTGATAATTCGGGCACTGTGAAAACCCCTTATATTCTTTATATTGGTGGATATTATGGTACACTTCATAAAACAAATGATGCGCTTTATTTTAATACATTATTCCCGACGGATCATTCAACCGTTCGCCAAGTATTAGCTGCCGATACCATGCTTTTATATATGAAGGAGAATTTTTATTTCAGCAGAAATGAAGGAATATCATTTAAAGAGTCTAATGATCATCCTAGAAACTTCGAGGATTTATTTTATAAATATTATCTTCCAAATCAATCTCTTTATGATCCGATTGATAAAATAGTTTATTTATGTTCACAAACTGGATTAGAGAAGAGTTCAGATAATGGGGTAACTTTTGCTCAAGAAACCAATTGGGATGGAGGGCCGCCTCCAACTCCGCCAATTACGCCTACTTCTATCACAAGAACTGTCAATGGTAATTTATACATGCTTAAGGATTCACTCGACATTTATGAAAAATTAGTGGGTGGTGCTTGGAAAAAAATTCCAGTGGTTACAAGTCTCCCAAAAGACACGCCAACATGGTATATTTCAAATCAGGGAAATACTTTGTTTGCAGCCGAATTTTCGGGTAAGTACGGCATTGTAAAAAGTGTGGATGCAGGTCTAAATTGGACGACATGCACAGGCTTAGCACCTAAACGCAAAATACTTTTTGCTAAAGAAGCCTTGTCACTGAATAATACATTTTTTGTAGGTCAAGATAGTGGCGGATTATATCGTTTAGATGCAACAGGAAGTAATTTCGAACCATCGGGTGCAGGCATTCCATGGTATGCAAAAGTTCATTTTGTAGTGGGTAAAAAAATTGTTTATCGTACCGATGTTGAACGTTATTACCATTTTTGTGCTACTGATGTTGGATTATTTATCAGCGAAAATGATGGTAGAGATTGGAGATTACTCAGAAGTGGTGCATATTCAACTCTTTTCTAATTTCGTATCCAAATAAACATTTGAAATTCAGATTTCTTTTAATACTATTCACTCTTTTTTATTTTCAGTTATTTGCTACTGATTCACTTGTTTTAATCCGCACCATTTCTACAAAATCGCGTTTATTATCAACCGATCCGCTTGGTAATATTTATTTGGTGAAGGAAAATAATACATTGTTGCGGCTCAACGAAAGAGGAGATAGTATCGGAATTTTTAATGAAATAAAAAAGGGGAAGATTAGTCATATCGATGCAACGAATCCTTTACGAATTTTATTATTTTTTTCAGACTACAATCAAATTGTAGTGTTGAATAATATGCTCACCATAAAAAATGTACTTCGCTTAAATTCAATTGGCTTAAATAATGTGGCCTGTATTGCCAATTCAGTAGATGGCAATATTTGGGTCTATGATCCTGTTTTGGCTTCGCTGATAAAGGTAGATGAACAATTAAAAATTATTCAAACAACCAATTTACGTAATGTAGAAGAAAATTCAATAAGCCCTGGTGATATGATAGAGCAAGATAGATCGCTATTTATTGCTGATACGATTGATGGCATTCGCAAATTTGATCAGTTCGGTTTTTTTAATACCACTTTTGCATTGAAGACAAATAATATTCAAACCTTTAATTCATTTCTAGTTTATTATTCAAATCCCTTTTTATATTCTTACAACACGAAGTCGTTCACCGAAAAGAAAATTTTATTACCGCAACCCGAAAATATACTGGCAGTGCGAGTTGAACGTAATAGATTATTTATTTTGCGTGAAGACCAATTAGATATTTATGATTTAAAGGAATAGTTGTTTTCATTTGTCCTTAAATAGGAAAATACACCTTGTCTTTTTTTAAGCTTTAATTAATCAAATCAAAACCAGTATAAGGAATTAAGACTGAAGGAATTTTGATGCCTTCCGCTGTCTGATTATTTTCTAACAAACAAGCTAATATACGTGGTAAAGCCAATGAGGACCCATTTAAGGAATGTACTAATTGAGTTTTCCCGTTTTCGTCTTTATATCGAACCTTGGCCCGATTGGTTTGAAAGGTTTCGAAATTCGATACAGAGCTAACCTCAAGCCATCTTTGTTGAGCCGTACTAAATACTTCAAAATCATATGTAAGGGCAGAAGCAAAACTCATATCGCCACCACATAATCGAAGGATTCGGTAAGGCATATTCATACTTTGAATCAATTTTTCAACATGTAAAACCATTTCATCTAATACATTATAAGATTCAGCAGGTAGTGCAAACTGAACTATTTCAACCTTGTCAAATTGATGTAATCGGTTTAATCCTCTTACATCCTTGCCATAACTACCTGCTTCGCGACGATAACATTGCGAAAAGGCAGTTAACTTAATTGGAAGATCATTTTCTTTTACAATGGTATCTCTATAAATATTAGTTACAGGCACTTCGGCTGTCGGAATCATGTAAAAATTATCTTCAGTTACATGATACATTTGTCCTTCTTTATCTGGTAATTGTCCAGTAGCATAGGCAGAGTCGGCATTTACCATATGAGGTACCTGATGCTCAACATAACCAGCGGCTGTATTAAAATCTAAAAAATAATTGATTAATCCACGTTGTAATCGAGCACCTTTATTAATATATACTGGAAAGCCAGCTCCAGTTATTTTATTACCTAATTCAAAATCAATTAAATTATATTTTTTAGCTAAATCCCAATGGGGTACAGCCCCTTCATATAAGGTTGGAATGTCGTTACCCATTCGAACAACCTCATTATCCTCTGGTGTTTTACCCAATGGAACGGATGAATGAGGAAGGTTAGGTAGAGTTACTAATTCGTCATGTTGTTGTTTTTCTAAATTGGCCAATTGATCGCCAAGCAATTTTGATGATTCTTTATAGTGTGCCACATCAGACTTCATTTTTTCAGCTTCAGCTTGTTGTCCGGTTGCCATTAATTTGCCGATTTCTTTGGAGGCAGAATTTATTTTTGCAAGAAATTCATCGTATTGCGTTTGTATTTTTCTTCTTTCTTCATCAATGGCTAAAACGGAGTCAACAACTGAAAGGTTGGCAACATTTTTTACTTTTAATCGATCAATCACATATTCTTTTTGTGTACGAAGTGTTTGAAGTTGTAGCATAATTCTATAAAAATTGTGGCGCAAATATAAGCAGTACAATGGAGTTCATTGATAGTTCATAAAAGAAAGCTAAAGATTATTTCACATTTATGCTTCTTGCAATATTATTTTTGGCTAATTTGCGCCAAATTAAAACCAATATTATGCGTAAATTTATTCTTCTTTTAAGTGCTTTTTTTATTATCCAACAAGTATCAATTGCCCAAGGTTCGTATTCTTGGTCTAAATCAAGAAATAAATCCATCACCTTCACATCAGGAATTGAGTCGAGTTTAATTCAATTCGCTCAAGCTGAGTTGAAAAATAAATCTCTAACAACGATACCTCGATATTCGTACTTTTTTAATACAGGTTTCGATGTCAATTTTAAAATTGATAATAATATTAAAATCTTTACTGGTTTAAACGTAAAAAATTTAGGTTTCATTTATAAATTGAACGATTCAATTCGCTACAAGCATCGTGTTTACACATTTGGAGCTCCATTCGGATTTAAAATTCATAGCAACGATAATAAAGTTATTTTTAAAACGGGTGTTGATATTAGCATGGCTTTTAATTACAAAATGAAGAAATTTGTGAACGATGATAAAACAAAATTTAGCGAATATTTTAGCAATAGAACATCATTATTTTTCCCTTCATTATTTGCAGGCTTATCAGTACATGGTGTGTCGGTTACTGCCAATTATTATCTAAATAATTTCTTTAATCCATTACATCCTGCAGTATTAGATATGGATGCAAGATTGTTTACCATTGGTGTAGGTTTGAATTTTGATAATGGTAAAATGAAAGTGAAAAAAAAGAAGACTGAAACAACTACTGCCGAGTAATTATGCAGTTATCACTCATTCATAAAAATGCCTTAGTTTGTGGTAGTACACAAGGTATTGGCTTGGCCATTGCAAAGGAGCTTGCCTTATTAGGTGCGAATTGTATACTCATGGCCCGAAATAAAGAGTCGCTCGAAAAAGCGATTGATCAGTTAGATAAATCGCTTGGTCAAGTACATCAATATTTGATAGCCGACTTTTCAAATACCGAAAATGTGAAGGTCGCAATTCAGGATTTTGTTCAAACAAATCTAATTCATATCCTGGTGAATAATACAGGAGGTCCACCAGCTGGCAAAATTGAAGATGCCAAGGATCTTGATTTTCTATCTGCATTGAATTTGCATTTAATCAATAATCACAATATTGCCACTTCTGTTTTAGCAGGCATGAAAGAAGCAGCATATGGGCGAATCATCAATATCGTATCAACCTCTGTAAAAGTGCCATTGCCGAACTTAGGAGTTAGCAATACAACAAGAGCTGCTGTTGCAGGTTGGGCTAAAACGCTTGCCAATGAAGTGGCCAAATTTGGCATTACAGTGAATAATGTTTTGCCAGGTGCTACATCCACAGTGCGACTCTCATCAATTATTGAAAACAAATCGATCAAAACCAATACGGATGCTAAATTGGTTGAAACCGAAATGTTGCATGAAATACCAATGGCTCGATTTGGTAAACCTGAGGAGATCGCTGCTATGGCAGCATTTTTAGCTACGCCAGCAGCAGGGTATATTACAGGACAAAGTATTTGTGTGGATGGAGGACGAACTGGATCGATCTAAATTAAACACTAGAAAATTATTTTTTCTTTCGGATTATAAAATTTTTAGTATCAATAATTTGAAGCTGTGTGCGTAATTTCGTTTTATGAATCTTACAAATTATCAATACATTCAAAATTATATTGGAGGCGATTTTGTTGAACCGCTTTCTAAATCATATCTACAAAATATAAATCCAGCAACAGGTGAAGTGTACGGACAAATTCCGAATAGTAATGCCGATGATGTTGATCGGGCAGTTGCTGCAGCCGAAAAAGCATTTCCATCTTGGAGTTTATCAACACCCGAATTTCGATTTAAAGTTTTAAATACAATTGCCGAATTAATTGATGAACATCTTGATGAATTGGCACTTGCCGAAACTACCGATAATGGCAAACCTTTATGGTTGAGTAAACGAGTAGATATTCCAAGAGCTTCAAGTAATTTCAGATTTTTTGCAACAAGTATCATGCACTTCGCAACTGAAAGTCATGTTATGGAAGATAAAGCCATCAATTTTACTGCTCGTCAACCCATCGGTATAGTAGGATGTATTTCACCATGGAATTTACCTTTATATCTTTTTAGTTGGAAAATTGCACCCGCACTAGCCGCAGGAAATTGTGTAATTGCGAAACCGAGTGAAGTAACGCCCTTATCCTCTTTTTTATTAAGTAAAATATGTAAAGAAGCAGGTTTGCCCGACGGTGTTTTAAATATTTTACATGGCGACGGACCAAGTTGTGGTAGTGCTATTGTGGCGCATCCAAAAATAAAAGCCATCTCATTTACTGGTAGTACAAGAGCAGGTGAACATATTGCTTCTGTTGCTGCGCCTAAATTTAAAAAGCTTTCGCTTGAATTAGGTGGTAAAAATCCAAATATCATATTTGCTGATTGTGATTGGGATAAAATGATTAAAACCACTGTTCAATCCACTTTTTCTAATCAAGGTCAAATATGTTTATGCGGTAGTAGAATATTGGTTGAAAAAAGCATTTACGAAAAGTTTAAAACAGATTTCATCGAGCGAGTAAGTAAACTAACCGTTGGTGATCCAATGACTGAAGATTCAAAACAAGGGGCCGTAGTGAGTAAACTTCATTTTGATAAAGTGATGAATTGTATTCAACTCGCAAAAGATGAAGGAGGAACAATTTTGTTAGGCGGTGAGGCGGTTCAACTTGAAGGCCGATGTGCAAATGGATATTTTATTCGACCAACAATTATCGAAGGTTTGAGCGCTTCATGCAGAACGAATATGGAAGAAATTTTTGGTCCTGTGGTTACCTTACAAACATTTGAAAATGAAGAGGACGCACTTCTCAAAGCCAATACAAGTAACTACGGATTGGCATCTACAGTATGGACGCAAGATATTTCGAAAGCAAATAGAATGGCTTTGAAAATAAATGCTGGCATTGTTTGGATAAACTGTTGGTTGCTACGCGATTTGCGAACACCTTTCGGAGGCGTTAAAAATAGTGGTGTAGGGCGCGAAGGCGGTTGGGAAGCATTGCGATTTTTTACTGAAGCAAAAAATATTTGTGTCGAGCTCTAGTAAAATTCACACTTGCAAGGTGTCAATCTGCGTTTGAGTAGGATATTCGGGTCGAGACTAATCCAAAAGTTTCGGGAAACATTATTGACGGAACCTACTGTATGATTTTCCTTTCTTTCAATAAATCTTTTAGCATGGCAATGCGAACTGATCTGGTATCCATGGTGGTATCATTGGTTTCCATATTCAAAGCAAAAAAATAGGGTTTGTAATTGGTCTCTTCCTTTTTAGTGAGCACACCTTTTTGAACTTCTTTACGTTCAATAAATCCAACAAGCCAACCCATTGTAGTTTGATCATCCATACGAGTGCCAGTTTTAAAATAAAGTCGATAATTTTCTGTATCTTCTTGAAGCATCAAACTTCTTACAATTCTGAGGGCTCTTTGCGAAAATGGCAACTTATCGAAATACAGTTTTTTCATCAAACCCACTTGTTCATCTGCTGAAATTTTTAGTGTATCATTCAACCAAAACTCATCAATTTTCGGTCCAATTCTGCGATTACCATATTTAACAGTATCCAACCATTTTTGCATTTCAACTTCGCCAATTCGGCGAGCTAGTTCTTGATAATAAGGCACTGAACTTACTTTAAATGCTTCGCGCATATCCATATCTTTATTCCAATCTGGCTTCCAACGCGTAATGCCATCCCATTTAATGATCATGTTTTCGTCGGGTGCGATATTGGTTTCTAGGGCCACTAACGAATTCATAATCTTAAATGTTGAAGCTGGAGAATATGGACGTGACAAACGACTTAAATTATAATAAAAAACTTGTTCGTGACTATTATCTGCCAATTCGAAACATACAGAATCTATTTTATATTTTTGAAAGATAGATGACCATTGAGTTTGCTCCTGAATATTGTTTCGTTTGCAAGAGATAAATACACTCGAAATCAAAATAAATAAAACTAAATAATTTTTCATTTTGCAAATGTAGATGACAAAGTTTCATCTTAATAAGATTGATCATAGTATTTTCATTGATTCTGTATAAGAAAAATAATCGCTAGACTTAAAACGATTTACATTTGCAAAAAAATGATTTATGACAGAACGTACAGAGATTGCTTCGCTTGGTGAATTTGGTTTAATTGATCACCTAACACGAAATAATGAAATTCGAAATGCATCTACCTTGCTTAGTATTGGTGATGATGCTGCAGTAATTGATACTTTTGGTAAGCAAATGGTTGTCAGTACCGATATGTTGGTTGAGGGGGTTCATTTTGATTTAATGTACTCACCCTTAAAGCATTTGGGGTATAAATCGGTAATCGTTAATTTATCAGATATTTATGCAATGAATGCCGAGCCAACGCAAATTACACTCAGTATTGCGATGTCAAACAGATTTAGTGTGGAGGCCTTGGATGAATTTTATGATGGTGTTAATTTAGCTTGCGAACGTTATGGTGTTGATTTAATTGGAGGCGATACGACCTCTTCGCAAAAAGGTTTTGTAATTAGTGTGACAGCTATTGGTGAGGTTGAAGAAAATAAATTTGTGACTCGTAGTGGTGCAAAAGAACTCGATTTGATTTGTGTTACAGGCGATTTGGGCGCTGCTTATTTAGGACTTCTTTTAATGGAACGAGAAAAGCAAATCTATTTAGAGAACCCAAAAATTCAACCTAATTTCGAAAATCATACGTATGTAATTGAACGATTTTTAAAACCCGAAGCACGAAGAAAATTGATTAAGTGGTTAAAAGAAAATCAAGTGCATCCAAGTTCAATGATTGATATTAGCGATGGTTTGAGTTCAGAACTTTTACATATTTGTAAACAAAGTGAAGTGGGATGTACAATTTATGAAGAAAAACTTCCAATACATGATGATACCAAGTTAGCAGCAGATGCTTTTGGTATTGCGGTTACTACATGTGCTTTAAATGGAGGTGAGGATTATGAATTATTGTTTACCATTTCGCCAGCCGATTTTGAGAAGGTGAAAGAATGCGATTTGTTCAATATTATTGGTCATATTACTAAGCCAGAAGAAGGTAAAGTATTAATAACAAATGGAAATAACCGCATCGAATTAACAGCACAAGGGTGGAATCATATAAAAAATTAAAAACTTTGTATAAAAGTTACGTATTTTTATCTAAGTTTGTTATCCATTCGTTGAATTATGAAACAATTAAAATTGGTCTTAAGTACAGCTATTCTTTTTATTCTCGTTGCAACGGGTGTTGTTTTTAATGCTTGCGTTAAGGATCCTTGTTCAGATATTACTTGTAAAAATAATGGGGTTTGTCGTGATGGCAGATGTAAATGTCCACAAGGCTTTGAAGGCCCATATTGTGCTGAAAAAACATACGAGAAGTTTATTGGAACGTGGCAAGGAACATATCGTTGCAATGGCGCAGTGCCTGATGATCGCTTAGCAATTATTGCTCCTGGAGATAAACCATATACAGTCAGTATCTATAATTTATTTACACAAAACGAATCATTAAATGTGATTTTAGATGGAGATAAAATGACTATTGAAGAGCAAACGGTTAATAATGTAGTGTATAAAGGCGCTGGTTATGTTGAAGGAATTTATATCACCCTATTTATTGAAGAAAAAGACAATACTACTGGTGTGTATAGTTCATGTGTTTTGAATGCTACTAAATTTGTTCAACCTTAAATAAAACTAATGAAAAGAACAATCGTATATACAGCTATGATACTATTTACCTTATTTGGTATTGTTGGATATTTTTCGGCTTGTAAGCCTGATCCTTGTGTAACTAGAGCTGTAGAATGTAAAAATGGGGGAACTTGTAAAGATGGCGATTGCCTTTGTGCCCTAGGTTATGAAGGTGATAGTTGCCAGTTTAAAGTGAATGCAAAATTTGACTCTTACTATGCCTGCATCCGCACAAGGCTTACCAATGGTACGATCGTAGATGATAACGATGATACATTGCGTGTAAAGGCATTGAATGATCGTTTTTCGATACAGTTTTTCTCAATTCGTGATTCAATTTATGAAGTTGTAAATGGAACTGTGAACGGAAATTATATTACAATTCCATCTCAAACTCGCCCTTTCCCATTTTATAATGTCACTTATACTGGAAATGGAAGTTTAAATAATGGTGTTTTAACTATTACTTTGTTTAGTAATTGGGTTTTTGGTTTCGATGTATATTCTGCTAAAACAACCTATGTTGGATATAAATACGAGTAATCTTTGGAAGTTTAAGATTCTCTACTTACTTTTGCCCTCCTTTTAAAAATTGGTAAACAGGTTTATCTGATAGGCGCTTATTTGCAAACATAAAATTTCAATAAGTTACAGTCCGATAACCATCGAAAAAAAATAAAATAACAAGATGAAACGTACATTCCAACCTCACCGTCGCAGAAGAAAATCAGTACATGGGTTCCGTTCTCGTATGGAAACTCCAAACGGACGCAGAGTATTATCAGCCCGTCGTAGAAAAGGACGTAAAAAATTAAGTGTTTCCGACGAAAGACGTTTGAAATAAAATTTAAATATGGCTAAGCCTTTATCCTTATCGAAATTCGAGAGGCTGAAGAGCAAAAAAGATATTGATACGCTTTTCCTTCATGGGAAAGCGTTTTTTGTTTTTCCCTTTAAAGTTATGTATCAACTGGTTGAACCTGTTTCGGCATTATATCCAATTCAACTTGGGGTTAGTGTGCCAAAAAAAATATTTAAAAGGGCAGTTGATCGTAATATAATGAAACGTAGAATGAGGGAAATTTATCGCTTAAATAAAATTGAAATCAATCAGTTTCTAATTTCACAAAAAAAGGCTATTCATGTAATGATTGTATATACAAATAAAACCATGATGTCAACAAGCGAATTAACACCTTATATACTTGATGTTTTGAAGAAAATTGAAAAAAGAATGACGATTTAACTCAAGCAAAATAGATTAAATAGATAGGATTTAGTGTTGAGGAAGACAAACACAGAAATGAGTACAAAAATTGAGCAATGATTGAAACTGAACGACTAATTATAAAGCCATTGACATATGGTCAATTGAAGAAATATATTAAATGCGACAATTCTTTAGAAGAAGAACTCAAGTTGAATCAAACTTCAAGAACGATTTCGGATGAGCTAAGAGAAGCACTTGAAAATACAATTTTACCAAACCTAGCCGACAAAACTAAAAACTATTTATACTTCACCCTTTGGACAGCAATTTTAAAAGTTGACAATAAAATGATCGGCGATATATGTATAGTGGGCGAACCAAATGCAGAAGGTGAAATAGAAATTGGGTATGGCACTTATGACGAATTTCAGAATAAAGGATATATGACAGAGGTGGTAAATGGAATGATTGAATGGTCAAAAACGCAACAAATTGTAAAATCAATAATTGCCTCTACAGATAAAACAAATGCTGCCTCTTTTAAAGTGCTTGAAAAAAATAATTTCATTAAAATGGGTGAAACAGAAACTTTACTTAATTGGAAATTAGTAGTAAACAACAAATCAATTGATTGACTAAACAAATATTGAAACGGTGAAATTGGTTTTTTTACCCTAAATTTTATATTAATTTTTACTTTCCAATTTCACCTCAACAATTAAAGTAAAGTCAATTAGGATTGTGATTACTTTTGGAATTATTGTTTGAATTTTTTAATTCGCTCTTGTTGTAACAACGCATAATCCTTACTTATCATTTCGAATAATTCTTCTTCAATAGATGAATTGACACTTTCAATAATTCGACCAATTTCGCGATATTGATGCATCACAATAATGGTTGGAACTCTTGTGATATTGTATAAAGTTGATTCAATATTTAAGGCTTCTTTGTTTCGATTAACTCCATACATTTCAACCGATTTAATATCAATACCTGCCTCTATTAATACCTTATAAAATTTAGGTAAAAGATCTTTGGTATCACTACACCAAGTACCTGCAAACACTACAAATCGGTAATCGCTGGCTATATTTCCTAATTGAATAATACTAGCTTGCTTGGGTTGATAATTTGTTGAACCCGTTTCAAACCATTTACAACTCGACTCATTCATAATATCTTGGAAAGTAATTTTACCTCTCAATAATGCTTTATCTGTTTTTGTGTCTAATTCTCTTACAAAATCTTGTGCATGCATAGTATTTAAGCTACTAATAAGACTGAATATGAATAGTAATCGTTTCATTCTTTTAATTTATTTTTTAAGTGATATTCTTTTTCAAATCTAGTAAAAACTCCTTGATCTTTTCTAAATTCTCTACCAAAGTTTTATCGTCTTTTACTTTTTTCTTATTGTCTTTTAAATATTCTCTTGCTCCTTCTAAAGTCATTCGTTTTTCTTTTACCAAATGAAAAATAAGTTTGAGTTTTGAGATGTCTTGTTTATTATAATATCGATCACCTTTTTTGTTTTTCTTGACATTCGATAATTGTGCTGGAAATTCCTTTTCCCAAAAACGAAGTAATGATGCATTTACATGGAACATTTCAGCAATTTCGGTTATGGTATAATAAACTTTGGTGAGTTTCGATTCATCTACAACCACTTCTCTCTTATCTTCTTGTAAGAGTTGCATTTGTTCAAATAATGAAAGTTGTTGCTGCATTGTGGGCTAAAGGTAGTAAGAAAAAGGCAATTTGATATTTTGCTAAGTCAATAAACTTAGTTGAAGTCTTTGTTCATCATCATACTAATCAAATGATTGGTTATTTGCCCCGGCAATTTTTACTAATCGTTCAAAATCTTCTGCTTTTAAATCGTTATAGAAGAAGTGAATAGGATCTAATTTTTCACCATTTTTTTCTACTTCGTAATGACAATGTGGCCCAGTGCTTTTACCTGTACTTCCAACCCATCCTATTACCTCACCACGCTTAACCGTTTTACCTTGATTAGCTTTCAATTTAATCATATGACAATAGTGTGTGCGATAGCCATAACCATGCTTAATCCAAATATTATTACCATAGCCAGTGGTATTATATTCGGCAATTTCTACAACACCATTGCCAGTTGCATAAATAGGTGTGCCTGTTGGTGCTGTGAAATCAAGTCCGGCATGAAACTTCATGATTTTGTAAATGGGATCAATACGAGCACCAAAGCCAGAAGCAATACGTTCGAGTTGCTTATTAGAAACTGGTTGTATTGATGGGATACTTGCTAGAAGTTCTTGCTTATTCTCTATAAATCGTTGTAAGGTATCGTATGATTTTTCTTGAAATAGCATACGGCTTTTTAAGACGGTCATATTTTTTTCTAATGAACTAACCAATTCTTCATTGGTAAATGGAGAAAGTTTTTTTTCTAATTCTTTTTCATCTAAACTCATTTTGCCTGCTCTAATATTGGCTGGCAAAGGCTCGGCTTCAAAAATTATTCTATACACATCGTTGTCACGTTTTTCGAGCTCATGGAGTTCAGCTTGTGTTTTTCTTAAATCTTTTTTGAGAAGATCATATTTCTCTTCAAGATAATTCAGTTGAGCATTCATCCTTTTTTCATTCGGTGATTGCAAGTATTTAAAGGCAATTGAAACAATAATAGCAGCCGATACAAGAACTGCAGAAAGAAGTCCAAATATTCGCAATAATTTTTTTGAAAGAGGAATTCTTACAGGTTCAAACTGCTGTGTTTTGGGGCTATAATAGTATTTAACTTTTTTCAAATGATACTGATAGAAGGCAAATATAGCAATATTCAACATTCTTGGTTAGAAAGCCAAACAAGTATTATTGAATAATCCTTCGTTCATTGATGAGGAATTTTATTGATTTATTCAATCACTAATTTCAAAGAAGCCATGCCGTAGTCTGCATACAAATTTAAAAGATACATACCTGCAGACAAGTCACTCACTTCTATTTGCTCAAGATGTCCATTTCTTAATAATTTTCCATCCATTGAAAAAAGTTTCCATTCAATGGGTATCCCGTCAGGATTTGATAGGTAAGCGATGCCGTCTCGAATAGGATTGGGTAGGATTTTAATTTTGCCTAAAGATTCATCAATATCATTCACACCTACTGTTTTAAAATAGCATGAATTACCATATAATTGAACGCCGTTTTGATGAACACAATTTAATTCATAAGCTGGATCAGAATAGATACAGCGAGAGGAATTTTTAAATAAACCAATCGGACTTCCAATTCCTTCAATCCAAATTGTCGACATTGATATCCAGCTAAAAGTATCTCTCAAATAAAAAACTCTTCTATTAATTCCGTTGAAATTTTTCAAAATGATAGAATCAACAACAAAACTCATATCAGTTTGAAATGCAGCACAATAAATATTTCGAATGGTATCACCTACATTTTTTGAAAAGTCATAAATAAGTTTTTCAGTTGTTTCGTATAAATAAATCTTTTTATTTGTCGAATCATTAAATAAATAGGTTGTCCCAGTAAGTTTTGATAAATTATAAATTGAGTCATTAATGGTTTCAATCTTCCAATATTGGTGCCCTGAGAAAATATAACTTGTTGTGTCCATCGAAAAGTGACAAAACGATTGGTCAAAATTTGGGCCCATCATACCGTATTCAGTTTCGGTCCATTTTGAATTGCCGAATGGCATTGGCATATAGGATTGGGCAAAGCTTTGGTTCGAAACAAGTAAAATCAACAACGATAGAATGATTTTCATGATAGAGTTTTTAAAGGGTTAAAGAAAAGAAATGGGTGACCATCTCTATTGAAAGGTACTATATTCAGAAGAGACGTAAGCCTTGTTTAAGTAATTTGCGAGATGCTTGATTTTTTATATTATTGAGATGAAACTTGATTTTTTACAGTTTAAAAATTAATTATTTTGAAGGATAAAAATACTAAAAGCAATACAAACACATCATTCCATTATAATTTTCTGCAATAAAATGTATCAAAGTGCATAATACAAAGGAAGACTACTTACTTTTGCACCTCAATTTTTTAGTATGAAAGCAGCAGAAATACGTCAACAATTTCTCGATTTTTTTAAGTCTAAGGGACATCATATTGTGCCTTCTGCACCTATTGTGGTTAAAAATGATCCAACCCTCATGTTTACGAATGCAGGTATGAATCAGTTTAAAGATTTTTTTCTAGGTAATCAAGAACCAAGTTTTCAACGAATTGCCGATACGCAAAAATGTTTACGTGTAAGTGGTAAACACAATGATTTAGAAGAAGTAGGCGTAGATACTTATCATCATACGATGTTCGAAATGCTTGGTAATTGGAGCTTTGGTGATTATTTTAAAGCAGAAGCCATTGCTTGGAGTTGGGAATTATTAACCGAAGTGTATAAATTAGATAAAGATCGTCTTTATGTTTCTGTTTTTGAAGGTGATGAGAAAGAAGGTATTCCAGCTTCTAAGATTGCCCTTGAAGAATGGCAAAAATTGATTGATGACAAAGACCATATTGTTTATGGAAATAAGAAAGATAATTTTTGGGAAATGGGCGATACGGGTCCTTGTGGGCCTTGCAGTGAAATTCATGTTGATCTTCGTCCTGATTCAGAAAGAGCGCTGATTCCCGGTCATAAATTAGTGAATGCCGATCATCCACAAGTGATTGAAATTTGGAACAATGTATTTATTCAATACAATAGAAAAAAAGATGGTTCGCTTGAAGAGCTTCCAGCAAAACATGTTGATACAGGAATGGGTTTTGAAAGATTGGTTCGCGTTATACAAAATAAAACATCAAACTATGATACCGATGTTTTTACACCTACCATTGAAGCCACAGAAAAAATTGTCAATAAAAATTATGATTTTAGTGATAGCAAACAAGCAATTTCATTTAGAGTAATTGCTGACCATATACGCGCAATTAGTTTTACGATTGCTGATGGACAGCTACCTTCTAATACAGGCGCTGGATACGTGATTCGAAGAATTTTACGTCGTGCCGTTCGATATTATTTTTCATTTTTAGATTATAAACAGCCTTTACTAAGTCAATTATTACCACTTATTGCAGATCAGTTTAAAGATGTATTTCCTGAATTAAAGCAACAACAAGATTTTGTTCAAAAAGTTATATTTGAAGAAGAAAATGGTTTTTTACGTACTCTTGATAGTGGCTTAAAAAGAATAGATGACTATTTTAAATTAGAAAATCCTAAAAAAGAAATTGAAGGCAATATTGCGTTTGAACTTTCCGATACTTATGGTTTTCCATATGATTTAACAGCCTTAATTGCAAGTGAAAGAAAGTGGACGGTTGATGAGGCTGGATTTAAATTAGCCTTGCAAGAACAAAAAACGCGCTCACAAAAAGATTCGTTGGTTGATAAAGATGATTGGGTGATAGTGAATGAAAGTCCATCGACAAAATTTGTTGGATATGATCAAAACGAATCGACTACAAAAATTACGAAGTATAGAAAGGTAAGTGCAAAAGGGAAGGCGCAATATCAAATCGTGTTAGAAGAAACGCCGTTCTATGCTGAAAGTGGCGGACAGGTCGGTGATACAGGTGAAATCAAATTCCAAAATTCAAATTCCAAAATTCAAATTCTGGATACAAAGAAGGAAAATGATTTAATTATTCATGTTGTTGATGAAATTGTGGGTGATTTGCAAGGCGAAGTGATTGCAAAAATTGATACATCAAGTAGAAGAAAAATACAACGACATCATACTGCAACCCATTTATTGCAAGCGGCCTTACAGCAAGTTTTAGGAAAGCATATTGCTCAAAAAGGAAGTTTGAACAATGCAGATTCAATGCGTTTTGATTTTTCACATTTTGCCAAAATGAGTGATGAAGAAATTGCACAGGTTGAGAAAATGGTGAATCAAAAAATTCGTCAAAATATTCCTGTTGTCATTAAATCACTACCTAAGGAGGAGGCAATGCAATTAGGTGCTATGGCATTATTTGGCGAAAAGTATGGTGATATTGTTCGCGTAGTAATTATTGATCCCGCTTATTCAATTGAATTATGTGGAGGGACTCATGTTGCTAATACAGGTGAGCTCGGAATATTTAAAATTACTAGTGAAAGTGCTATTGCTGCAGGTGTACGTCGAATTGAGGCATTGGCAGGTTGTAAAGCAGAGGCATATATAAATAATCAGCTAAATACCTTGAATGCAATTAAAGTTCAATTTAAAAATCCAAAGGATTTAAATAAAAGTATTGAGGCACTCGTTGAAGAAAAAAATAGTTTGCAAAAACAATTAGAGCGATTAGAAGCAAAAGCATTGATTGGTATTCGAAATGAATTGATAACTAAAGTGGAGACAGTGAATGGGGTAAACTTTATAGGTGATCTTGTTGAAGTTGGCAATGCTGATTCGCTTCGTAAAATTTGTTTCGATTTAAAAAATGAATTGCAAGCGCCTTATCTTGTTTGTTTGGCAGCCAATATTGGTGGTAAATCAAATGTAGGCGTTTTGCTCTCTGAAGATCTAATAGCGAGATTAAATATCGATGCACCAAGCATCATAAAAACCCATATTGCAACATTAATAAATGGCGGCGGCGGCGGACAAAAAACTTTTGCGAGTGCAGGAGGAACCGATGTTTCAAAGTTGAATGAAGTGGTAAAGGTTGTGAAAGGATTATTGTAACAATCAACAGTTTATCAAAACACAAACTTTCTAATACTCACTTTTACTCTCTAAACCATTTACCTTTTTACGATTTTTTGAATTAAAATATCGCCAGTTAAATTAAAAATTTTAATTGAATAAATGCCTGCGTGTAGATGTGCAACATTCATTATAGTCTCTGTTTGAGCGAGTGCTTGTTTGTAAACTCGCTGTCCAATTACATTATATATTTCAGCAAATTCATATTTTTTATATGAGTGAATATTGAGATAAATATTTGTGTGAATAGGATTGGGCCCAACAGTAAAATAATCTGTAACTACCGTTGGACTTATTTTTGGTTCTGGTAACAAGACACAATCGTTCGTTTGAATGGCTTGATTCATATTGAAACGAATAGACGCTTTGTTAGGAATTACTTTCGTGCCATCCATGTTTTTTTTAAGTTGAATTGAGTATCGAAGTGCACCTTGACTATTTAAAGTGTCGTTAGCATAAAATGGCAAACCAATACTTTTTATCAAAAATTGAAATCGATCAGATGACGGTATAAAAGTGCCTTTATGTGTTGCCCCTTGAAATGCTAAAGTACTTATATCAAATAGGGTCGTATCCAATTTATTTTCAATTAGAATCTCATTTGCAAGTGTATCCATTTGATTGGCGAAATTGATTTTAAAATCAAAACGTTCTCCCGCTTTATAATTGCTATATTTCACAAAACCAAGTTCTTTACGTTCTGTGCGCATTGTTTCCATTGAATTAGCTGATTTGCTTAACATCTGACCAAAATAGCAAGACTGTGATTCGAGTATAATTGTGTCGCAATTCACAATATTTCCTTCAAATCTTGTGCTATAACATCGTATTTTATCAGCCCACAAATTACAATCATATATTTCTGTAAATTCAAGCGTTTTATTTTCGCCAGGACGCAGAGTACCTATATAATAATTTAAGTAAGAAGGACTAGTAAAAGTTGGAATTGGATTAAAATCAAGAGCATTTGTTGAATCAGGAAGTACAACTCTAAAATAGACACCTTCTTGAATATTCGTTCCAGCATTTCTACAATTAATTCTAATCCGATTTGACTTACAGTATTCAATTGGGAAAATTGAAATCATAGTTGAAACTTTAATACAAGTATCATGAGCTAAAGAGAAATTTAGATTAGCAACTGTAGAATCTTTTGTAGTGAAATGAATGTTATAAGAAGATGGCGAGCATGTTGATGCAATATATGGTTGTGTGTATGCTTTTAGTTTGTATACTCCGGTGTCTACATTAAACTCAAAATTGCCTTTATTGTCAGTAAAGGTCATCATACCATTATCTAGTTCTATAAATCTACCTACAACACCAACTTCTGATGAATTTGAAATACAATCTGAATTTTTATCAATATATACTCTTCCTTTCAGTGTGCAGGTTAAAGGATTCTCAGGACCAGCATTTGAAGGTTTAAATCGCCAGCTTTCTGAATAGGCGGTCCATTGTGTCTTGCCAATGCGTCCAAGTGGGCTATATGCTATTGTGCCGCTACTATCTTCAATTCCTAACACAGCAAATCCGTTATTCCAACCTGGGCAAATATGTTTTTCTTTTATATTGATATCAATCGTATTGGTTGTTTCATATAAAATAGCTTGAGCACTAAACATAAGAGAGGTGCATGAAAAATAGGAGATGCTGTCATAACTAACAATCAGCCTTCTGTAAGGCGCCGATCCTTTGACTTGATATTGAATTTTTGCATTGATATTCGTTGGTAGAATATCTTGATGAGGAATCATGATGCTATTTCTGAAAGTTATAAAAGGCGATGGAAGCAGAACAGAATCTAAATGCCAACTATTATATTGCCCAGCCACTAATTCGTTGAATGAAATAGTACCATTCGATGAAACATTAAACTTATCGTAGTTAATGCCAAAATAATTAAATTGAAATGCAAGAGGAATATTATTCGAATGAATATCATCAACACCTACAATAACAAATGTTGGATCATCAAGTAATTCATATTTAAATGGGATACTATCAACAGTATAAGTTACTTGGGATTTTGTTTTGTAAAAGATACATAACAAATAACACAGAATAAGTATTCCTTTGTTCATCTGATTGAAGATATGTTTGTGATTATTCAAATGTAAGATACAATAGAATTCCAGCTTTACAAGCTTCAACACCAAATAAAATAAACGATTATAATTTAAATCTTAAAACACAAACTCACCAAACTCGCTCTTAATTACTAATTCTTTTTTTTCTGCTGCTTCAACACGACCAATAATTTGAGCGTCAATATTAAAAGTTGCTGCCAATGAAATAATTTCATTCGCTATAACCTCACTCGTATATATATCTAGTCGATTGCCCATATTAAACACTTGATACATTTCTCGGTAATCAATTTTTGATGCCTCTTGAATTAGTTGGAAGATAGGTGGTGGTGTAAATAAATTATCTTTTATTAGCCTCACATTCCCATCAATATATTTCATGCATTTAGTTTGTCCGCCACCTGTATTATGCACAATACCATGAATTTCTTGTCCGTATTTTTCAACCACTTGTTTTACTATCGGTGCAAAGGTTCGAGTAGGAGATAATAGCATTTGTCCAATAGTCAAGCCATTTTCTGCAATATCAGTCAGTTTATGTTTTCCAATATAACAAACTTCATCGGCCATATTTGGATCAAAACTTTCAGGATAATTTTTATAAGATTTATCTAGCAGGTCATGTCGGGCACTTGTTAATCCATTACAACCGATACCACTATTCAAACTTGTTTCGTACGTGCTTTGTCCGAATGAAGCAAATCCAAGAATCACATCACCTGGCTGAGGGTTAATTGAAATCACATTTTTTCGTTCAAAACGAGCAAAGGCTGTATATCCAATATCAACTGTTTTAACCAAATCGCCCACATCGGCCGTCTCACCACCAGCCATATGAATATCTATTCCATATTTTTTCCATTCTTGAATGAGTTCTTCACATCCATTGATGATCGCACTTAATACTTCTTTGGGAATTAAATTTTTATTTCGAGCAATGGTTGATGAAAGTATAAAATTTGAAGTAGCCCCAGCACAAATCATATCATCTATATTCATCACTATGGCATCTTGAGCAATTCCTTTCCAAACACTCAAGTCGCCAGTTTCTTTCCAATACAAATAGGCAATAATTGATTTTGTTCCAGCGGTGTCTGCATGCATAATACAGCAAAACGCCGGATCGTTTGATGTAAAATCAGGTAAAATTTTACAAAAAGCATTTGGAAATAAACCTTTGTCTAAATTTTTAATGGCTTCATGCACATCTTCCTTTTGGGCCGAAACTCCTCGTTGGCTATATAAATTACTCATGGATGCAAATGTAAGCAGAGTTCTTAGATCTTAATAATTCAAATAAAAATAGAAGCTTGATATTGTTTATCCCAAATTACGCGATATGCTTTGACAAAGGAAAAGGCTAGCGTCTTAGATGGGGTTAACCCGATTAAGCAATTGTTTTCAAGTTTTGTAAATGGTGGAATTACAATTCCTTATTCGTTTCGGCATTTCTAATGCTGAATCTGGATTTATAGAGAATAATTTTAGTTAGTTGATTTAAGTGATGAGGTAAATTCATTTAATACATCAGTTGAAAGAACTTATTTGTTTTTATCTTTCAATAGAATATTGTGGCAGTGACAATTCCATGACAATAAAGAAAACTGCATATAAAAAAATCGAAATTTCATATCTCAAATAGGCGTTATTACAGCGAAAAGATTTTTTTCATAAATGTGTATAAAATTTCCGTTTCTCGAAGTACATTTGCGCTCATTCGATTTAACACAAAATTACACTTTAACGGATGTTAAGTTTTACAATAAGTATGGCTAAAGATTTTAAAGGACTTTTTCTATTCATAGCAATTCTGTTCCTACACTCATTTACAAGTAATGCCGCTCCTGATGGAAAAGCAATTTTTCAAGCCAATTGTGCGGCATGTCATAATCCGTTGAAAGACGCGACTGGTCCAGCTCTTCAAGGAGTAAGTGCCCGTGTTCCTTCGAAGGATTGGTTGTATAAATGGATTAAAAACCCAGCTACAGTTATTGCAAGTGGCGATAAATATGCTAATGATATTTATTTAAAATGGAATAAAACCGCTATGACTGCCTTCCCAAGTTTAACAACTGAAGAAGTTGATTCGGTAATTAAATATGTTGAAGAGTTTAAAGCGCCTGTTGCTGCTCAAGCACCTGCAGGTGGCGGAAACAATAATCAATCTTCGGGTGACAATACCTTATTGTATGCTATTATTACCATCGTACTTTTATTAGCTGCAGTTATTTTAACCTCAGTAAATAAAGTTTTAAGTAGAGCCGCTAATACCAAACAAGGTGTGCCTTCACCACGTGATGTGCCGTTTTTCAGAAATAAAGTTGTTATTGCCACATTTGCAGTCATTGCTATTGTTGGTTTTGGCGTTTGGTTAACCAAGGGTTCTGAGTTTGGCCGCCAAAAAAATTATATGCCTAAACAACCTATTTTCTATTCACATAAGGTACATGCGGGCATCAATCAAATCAATTGTGTGTATTGTCATACTGGAGCTGAAAAAGGTCGTCATTCATTAATACCATCAACTAATGTTTGTATGAATTGTCATAAACAAATTAATGAATATACTGGTGCTGACACACATCCATTAGTAGATTTAGAAGGAAATAAAGTCGATGGTACAGCTGAAATTAAAAAATTGTATGAATATGCTGGATGGAATCCAACTAAAAAGGATTACAATCGAGATGCAAAAGGCATGATCATGGCCAAACCTGTTGAATGGGTGAAAATTCATAATTTACCTGATCATGTTTATTTCAATCACTCATTACACGTGGTATCTGGTAAATTAGCTTGTCAAAGATGTCATGGTGGCATTCAAGAAATGGATGAGGTTTACCAATTTGCTGATTTAAGCATGGGTTGGTGTGTAAATTGTCATCGTGAAACGAAGGTTCAATTTGCCGACAATAATTACTATTCAATTTTCCAAAAATATCATGACGAAATTAAAGAAGGTAAACGTGAAGATGTGAAAGTGAGTGATATTGGTGGACTTGAATGTCAAAAATGCCATTACTAATAGAATTGCATAGAAGATTTCGATAATTTGAATAATTAAAGATAAAAATTAATAGAAAACCGAATTAGAAAACAAATTTGATTGCAAATCAGTCATCTGAAATTCAAAATTCGACATTAAAATAGGTATGAGTAACAAACAATATTGGAAAGGGCTTGAAGAATTAACACCTTCAGCACAATTTAAAGAGGTCGAAGCGAATGAATTTCGTGAAGATTTGCCGTTCAATGAAATTGGAAATATTTCTGAAGCAACTACATCACGTCGTGACTTTCTTAAATATTTAGGTTTCAGTACAGTGGCAGCTACAGTAGCAGCTAGTTGTGAAATGCCCGTTCGAAAGGCAATTCCTTACGCAATCAAACCTGAAAATGTTACACCAGGTGTGCCATTGCTTTATGCTTCAACCTATGTAGATGGTGGTGAAGCAGTACCTGTTTTGGTTAGAACACGTGAAGGACGTCCAATTAAAATTGAAGGAAATTACGATAGTACATTAACTTTTGGTGCGACAACGGCGCGTATTCAAGCTTCTGTGCTTAATTTATATGATGCAACTCGTTTGAAGTTCCCAATGATTGATAAGAAAGAAAGTACTTGGGAAGCAGTTGACAAAATGGTAAGCGATGCTTTAAATGGAATGGGCGGTGCTCCAATCTATTTAATTACTTCAACAAATAATAGTGCTACATCGGCTGCGGCTGTATCTCAATTTGTACAAAAATATCCAACTGCAAAACATATTATGTATGATGCAGTTTCATATAGTGGCTTATTAGATGCAAATCAATCATCATTCGGTGTAAGAGCTATTCCAGCTTACCGATTTGATAATGCTAAAGTGATAGTTAGTATTGGTGCCGATTTCTTAGGAACTTGGATTTCGCCAGAAATTTACGCAAAACAATACTCTAAAGGTCGTAAAATTAGCGCTAAGAATGTGGCTATGAGTAAGCACATTCAAGTTGAAGGAATGATGAGTTTAACCGGAAGTAGCGCTGATGAAAGATATACTGCAAAACCATCGCAATATGGTGCTGTAGCTCTTGCAATCTTAAATGCTCTAGGAGGTGCGGCAGCAAATATCAATCCATCATTGAATGCAGCCATTACAAAAATTGCCGCTTCATTAAATGCGAATAAAGGAAACGCATTAGTAGTATGTGGTAGTAATGATGCCAATGTTCAAACAATTGTCAATGCAATCAATAGTGCAATTGGTGCTGTTGGAACTACATTGACTTTTGGAACAACAAATAATACAAAAAAAGGAAGCGATTCAGACATGAACGCCTTTGCTGAAGCACTTAAAAGTGGTCAAGTAGGTGGTGTTATGTTTTATGATTGTAATCCTGTTTATGATAATGCAAACGGAAAAGTAATTAAAGAGAAACTTGCAAGTTTAAAACTTTCAGTCTCTTTTAATGATAGAATGGATGAAACCACTCAATTATGTAAAGTTGCCGCACCATCGAACCATTGGTTAGAAAGCTGGGGTGATGCAGAGCCTCATACAGGTTATACATCATTAATGCAACCTACTATTTCTCCATTGTTTAAAACAAGAGCTTGGGAAGAGTCGTTATTGAAATGGAGTGGTAACATGACAAGTCATTACGATTTTGTATACGCTTACTGGTCTGCAAAATTAGGTGGACAAACAGGTTTCGATACTGCCATTCAAAAAGGTATCATTGAACCCGAATCAATGTCTATGACAAGTTCAGGATTTAGTGGTAATATCGCTGATGCAAGTGCTAAAATTGGTGCTATTAAAGCAGGTAAAATGGAACTTGTTATCTATGAAAAAGTAGGTATTGGTCGTGGTGGTGTTTGGAGTAATAATCCTTGGTTACAAGAATTACCAGATCCAATTTCAAAATGTACTTGGGACAATTATATATTAATGTCGCCAAATACAGCCAAAGCAAATGATGCCGAACACACAGATTTAAATGAAGTTCAGCGTGATAAAAAAGTATTTACAGTAAAATCAAATGGTGCTGAAATTAAATTACCTGTTTTAGTATTACCAGGTATGCATGATGATGTAATTGCTATTGCTGTTGGTTATGGTAGAGATAAAGGTGTTGGAAGAGCAGCTTATGCAGTAGATAAACCAATGGGCGTTAATGTTTACCCTATGGTAAGTAAAGATGCTTTAGGGAATTCTAATTTTTATTCAACGGCTGATATTGCAGGTACATCCGAAACTTATCCGTTAGCGATCACACAAACACA
>ENA-UOWO01001641-UOWO01001641.1-activated-sludge-metagenome-genome-assembly--contig:-NODE-1641-length-29270-cov-10.538217_pt1 | contig 29270 bp, 25 predicted proteins | sample MGYA00238148_ERZ761564 | MGnify/ENA primary metagenome ERZ761564 (study PRJEB28885, sample SAMN05720194) | activated sludge metagenome | isolation source: Anaerobic digester | place: USA...
TTTTCCGGACTGGCCTGGAACAATCAAATTACCTCTGGAATATATGATTATCTTCCCAAAACTGCTTCGACTGCCGCCAAATCAAAAGCCGCTGATATTATCGATAAAGTTGATCCGGCTGAGACAAAGTATCAGCTATTAGGCTGGCAAAAGGGGACTGATTGGTGGCTTTTTAATTTAAAAAATGAAACTACCGCCAAATTTACTCTCGCCACTTTATATTTCCCTAATTTTAAATTACTGGATAATCAGCAAGAATTAACATCCGAAGTCGAACCAGAGCTGGGGAGAATCACCATTAGTCTTGATCCCGGCTACCATCAAATCTATTTAAAGTTTTACAATACCCCCATTAGAACTTTTAGTAACCGTCTGTCAATTTTTGCCTGGATTTTTGTTTTAGTTTTTTTTGTTTCAAAACTATGGAAAACGAAGAAGTTCAAAAAATAAAATCCCAAACTACAACTAATATTATTTTTCTCACTCTGAGAAATTTTGGCATTCAGGCTATTTCTACTCTCGGTTTTTTTATTTTAACTATTATCCTGGGTACCGGCGAAGTCGGTCTATTCGCCATAGTTGCCGAATCAATTGGTATTTTAGGTTATTTCTCGGATGTTGGTCTAGCCTCAGCCCTAATTCAACAGAAAGAAGAACCTGATACTCCCTCACTTCGGACCACTTTTACCGTTCAGCAAATCTTGGTTTTTCTCTGTTTGGTCGCTGTCGCTATTTTCTATCCGAGTCTCAGCCAGACTAAAAATTATGGCTCAAAGGAGCTTTGGATTATGCTCTCTCTTTGTTTTTCTTTTGCCGTCGCTTCTCTCAAAACAATTCCTTCGGTCAAACTCGAGCGGCATTTAAATTTCAAATTAATTTCGACTATCGATATTATTGAAAACACGATTTTTTATGTTCTCGCCGTTACTTTTGCTCTGCTGGGATTTGGGGTTTATTCCTATGCTATTGCTACCTTTATCAAAAGCACTGTCGGACTCATTCTCATCTACTCTTATTCCCCCTGGCCCATTGGCTTCGCCTTTTCCCCCAAAATTGCTAAAAAATTATTTTCCTTTGGCATTCCTTTTCAGCTAAATTCATTAATTTCCATGGCTAAGGATCGATTTTCCAATCTCTTTGTCGCTGGTATTTTAGGTCGAGAGTCCTTTGGCATTCTTTCCTGGGCTCAAAAAGGTCCCCGTATTCCATTAAGTTTTATGGACGCCATTATGAGAGTGACTTTTCCTACCTTCTCCCGTCTTCAGGACGAAAAAGAATTTTTGAAAAAATCACTTGAAAAAAGTACTTTTTTTATTGCTTTTATTGTCTTTCCGGCCCTGGTGGGTATTTGTTTAATTGCTCCGGATTTTATTAATCTAATTCCCAAATACAGCAAGTGGGCTCCGGCCATAATCCCGCTCTATTTTTACGCTGCTTCTTATGCCATTGCTTCAGTCACTACCCCGATAACTAACGCCTTTAATGCCACCGGGAGAATTAAAACTACTACCAAGTTAATGGTTATGTGGACGATCCTAACCTGGATATTTTTCCCTATTTTAAGCATAAAATTTGGTTATATCGGGACCTCTGTGGCCGCCTTAATTGTCGGTCTCTCTTCCTTTGTCGTCTGGCATTTAGCCTTTAAATATTTTCAGGTTAATATTTTAAAAACCGTTCTTCATCCCTTAATTGCTTCACTCCTGATGTTATTTTTACTTCTCCCCTTATCAGCTTTATCTCTGAGTCCACTCTCTTCTATTTTGATTAAAGTGGTTTTGGCCGTATTTATATATGCCGCTTATCAATTTATTTTTAACCGAACAGAAATACTATGGTTTTATCAGCAATTTCTAAAAAGAAAAAAATAATATTTATTCTTGTTTTTTTATTTTGCCTATTTATCCAGGTTATACCTGTTATTCGTAGCGGTCTCAATTACAACTTCGGCATTGGCTTTTGGGGGCCAAATGGTCATGACGGCATTTGGCATCTTAGTCTTATCAATCATATTAGCCAGCCTCTAAAAATAGATATGCCAATTTTTGCCGGTGAAACCCTAAAAAATTACCATCCTTTTTTTGATATTTTAATCGCTTTTCTCTCAAAAATTACCTTTATTAATTCTTCAATCTGGCTTTTTCAAATTTTCCCCCTGATTTCTGCTTCCCTTTTTCTATATTTTTCATTTAAACTTGGGCAAAAATTAAGTGGCAAATTATCCGGTGGCTTAATTTTGATGCTTCTCAACACTCTCAATAACTCTCTTGGCTGGCTGGTTACCCTAATTAGATCAGGCTCCTTTAATGGGGAATCTCTTTTTTGGGCCATGCAGTCGCCCAGCAATCAGTTAAATCCACCCTATATGCTCTCAATCCTGCTTTTGTTAATTTTAATTTACTTATTAAACAGTAAAAATCCTAAAAAAATATTTATCTTTTTTATTCTTATCTTTTTACCCATTATAAAAGTCTATTCCGCTATTCCGGCTTTTATTATTTTTGGGCTCTATACCCTAAATAATAAAAAATATATAATGACCTTATTATTATCAATCTTTTTTGCCCTGATTCTATTTCTTCAATACAACTCTTCTTCCTCCTCTCTTATAAAATTTGAACCCTTTTGGTTTACCAATTCCATGATTGAATCCATTGATCGTTTCTATTGGCCACAAGTTGCATCATTTTTACATTCTTCAAACATAATCAAATATATTTTTGCCCAAATAGTCGCCGTAGCAATATTTTTAATTGGTAACTTTTCTTTTCGTCTACTAGCTGTAAAAGAAATATACAAAGAAAAAAGTATCTTAATTTCGATTATTATCTGTACTTTAATACCCTTATTTTTTGTTCAAAAAGGCACCAGTTGGAATACGATCCAATTTTTATATTACGCCCTGTTTTTAGCCAATATCCCTCTGTCTTTATATCTATCAAAACATCCCAGATTTTCATATTTAGTTATTTTTCTAAATTTACTTCCCCTAATAGGCTCCCTTCCAAATTTTACCGGCAAAATACCTCCAACTGCCATTTCTAAATATGAATTATTAGCCTTAAATTTTTTAAAATCGGAGCCAAAAGGAACTGTCTTAACCCACCCTTACGATGCCTATTTACGAAAATCATTTCCGAAAACTCCAATTCCAATTTATGCCTATGAAACAAATTCTTATGTTTCAGCCTATAGTCAGCAGCAAACATTTTTGGAGGATGAAATGAATTTAGAAAATTCCGGCTACAATTGGCGGCCTCGCCGCCAACAAGCGGAAAACTTTTTTTCCCAAAAAAATGAATTTGTAGATAGAGGCTTTTTAGTCAATAATCAAATTGATTATATTTATCTCCCTAAAATTTTTGTCTATAATAAGCCCCAGTTTAAACCTGAAATGTATTTAGAGAATATTTACGAAAATTCGGAAATAATTATTTATAAGGTAAATAGATGATAAACTAAACATATGCCTAAAAGACCAAATATATCTGCAGTAATCAATGTTCGAAATGAAGCCAATAATCTCTCAAAGTGCCTTCGTAGCTTGCGAGATTTTGCCGACGAAATAATTGTTGTTGATATGCATTCAACCGATAACAGTGTCGCTGTTGCCCAAAAATACCACGCCAAAATATATTCGTATCGTCCCATGAAATATGTTGAACCAGCCAGAAATTTTGCCATTTCAAAAGCTACCGGACGCTGGATACTTCTTCTTGATCCCGATGAATATCTTAATAAAACTTTAAAAAAAGAGTTAAAAAATATAAGCGCCCGCAGTGATGTCGATTATGTCCACATTCCCCGAAAAAATATAATATTGGGAAAATGGTTTCGTCACAGCAACTGGTGGCCTGACTATGTTCTTCGCTTTTTTAAACGCGGCCATGTCGACTGGAAAAAGGAAATCCATAGTCAGCCAGTGGCCAAGGGTAATAATTTAAATCTTTTAGATTCTGAAAAACTAGCCTTAAGACACAACAATTACACTTCACTCTCTCAATTTGTTCACCGTGCTCTTCGTTACAGTAGTGTTCAGGCTGATGAACTCCATAAAAATAAATATCAACTAAAAACGAGTGACTTTATTTTAAAACCAATTCAGGAATTTAATAGTCGATTTTTTGCGGCCCAGGGATATAAGGATGGCATTCACGGTTTAGCCTTTTCCGTCCTTCAGGCTTTTGCTATTGCCCTCATTTATATTCGTCTTTGGGAAATCGAAGGAGCTGAGGAAAAAAATATCTCCAAAGAATCTTTTGTCTCTGCTTCCCAGGAAGCCACTTATGAATACTCATATTGGTTTACCAAGTATTTCAGCCAAGAATACAAATCTAGTTTTTTAAAAGTTTTTCTTATAAAAATAAGGTTATTTTTTGATCGTCTAACCAAAAATTTTTAATGGTCACAAGCGTTGCCATTATTATTTTAAACTGGAATCAGGCGGAGCTTACTATTGATACTCTTTCTTCTTTTTTAAAAATTAAAGCAAATAAATTTTCGTATCATATCTATTTAGTAGATAACGCCTCCACTGACGATTCATTTCTAAAATTTAAAAAATTTTATAAAAATAATCAAAAAATTAGTTTATTAAAAACGAAATCAAATCTAGGCTACGCCGGGGGAAATAATTATGGTATTAAAAAAGCCTTGCTGAAAAAATATGATTATTATTTAATTGCCAATAATGATATTTTAGTAGCCCCAGATTTTTTAGAAAAACTTATAAATGCAGGTCAAAAAAATCCCAAATCTATTCTGTTTCCCAAAATCTATTTTGCGCCTGGTTTCGAATATCACCAAGATAGATATCAAAAAAATGAACTTGGAAAAGTCATCTGGGCTCTCGGAGGAAAAATTGATTGGAACAATGTCTATGCTTCTAATATTGCAATTGATGAGGTTGATAAGGGCCAATTTGATAATTTAGATTTAAAAATTGATTTTATCAGTGGCTGTTGCCTGCTTGTCCCCCGTGGTGTTTTTAAAAAAGTTGGCATCTTTGATGAAAAATATTTTCTTTATCTTGAAGATGTTGATTTTTCGCAGAGAGCTAAAAAAGCGGGTTATAAATTACAACTAGTTTCTGATTCAGTTATTTGGCACCTAAATTCAGCTTCGAGTAGTCCTGATAGTCACCTACAAAATTATTTTATTACCCGAAACCGCCTGCTATTCGGTTATAAATATGCTCCTATTAAAACAAAATTTGCCCTATTCCGAGAATCAATTAAATTTCTATTTTCAAATGATTCGTGGCGGCGTACTGCCGTTAAAGATTATTATTTAGGCCATTTTGGCAGGGGGAGCTGGCAATGAAACTGAGCATTATTATTCTCGCCGGCAACGAAGCCGAAATGATAAAAGAATGCTTAATATCAGCCTCTTTCGCCGATGAAATAATTTTAGTTTTAGCCAACTCCTCCGACAATACCAAAAAAATTGCCAAGTCTCTAAAAATACCTTTAAAAATAATCGAAACTACCGATGAGTACAACAAAAATTTTAGCAAATGGCGTAATTTAGGCTATAAAGCCGCCACCGGAGACTGGCTACTATATCTAGACGCCGACGAAAGAATTACCTCAGAATTAAAATCTGAAATATTATTAACTATTAACTCTACTAATCTAGTTAACTACTATGCTATTCCCCGTGCCAATTACTATTTAGGGAAAAGAGTTCGCTTTGGCGGCTCTTATCCGGATTATGTTAAAAGACTTTATGTAAAAAAACATTTTTCAGGATATCGGGGTTATCTTCATGAAGAGCCGATGGTAAAAGGTGAAATAGGTTATTTAAAAAATGATTTACTTCACTATACTCATCGAAATCTAAATTCGATGCTCCAAAAAACCTTAGTTTGGACTGATCTGGAAGCTGAAGCTTTATTTAAAGCAGCTCATCCACCGGTTGTCTGGTGGCGTTTTCCCAGAATGATGCTGACCAAGACCTGGCAACGCCTGATTAAAGAGCAAATGTGGCGTGATGGCACCGTTGGCTGGATCTCAGTCATTTTTGAGTCATTCGACACCTTTATTATTTATGCTAAACTTTGGGAGAAACAAGTTTATGACTCTAAAAGCCGCCATCTATGATCCGTATTTAGATACTCTGGGAGGAGGGGAGAGATATTGCCTTAGTGTGGCGGAAATATTGCTTAAAAATAAATACCATGTCGATATTTTCTGGTCGGGGAATCAAGATATTTTGTCGATCGCTGAAAAAAGATTTAATCTAAATTTAGAAAAGATAAACATTGTTCCGGATATTTTTGGTTTGGTGCCAGTCAAAATCGACTTAATCGAAGATACTAATTTGAAAACAATCCATAGTCGCCCCCTGGCAACTCAAAATCTTTTTCAAAAACTAAAAAATATTTATCAAAAATATAAGATTCTGTCTCAATATGATTTAGTATTTTACCTAAGCGATGGTAGTATTCCGCTTTTATTTTCAAAAAATAACCTCCTTCATATTCAGGTCCCTTTTATTCTCAAAGAAAATTACTTAGATAAAATTTTAAATTTGTTTAAAGCTAAATTTATTAATAAGGTAATCTGTAATTCTCAGTTTACTTCAAAATTCATAAACAATTTTCCTAAAGATAAGGTTAATGTCTTATATCCACCGGTTGATGTTGAAAAATTTTCTTCTTCAGATAGGAAAGAAAATATTATTTTGTCAGTGGGTAGATTTGATAATATCCTAAATGCCAAAAAGCAAGATGTCCTAATTGAAGCTTTCAAAAAAATCTATCAAAATAATCGGGAAATAAATTGGAAATTAATTCTCATGGGAGGTAGTCGCAATTCTCCTGAGAAAAATAATTATTTAAATCACTTAAAAAAACTGGCAGCTTCGCTCCCAATTGAGTTTATTGTCAATCCTGAATTTGATGAGCTAAAACAAATTTATTCCAAATCTAAAATATATTGGCACGCCGCCGGATTTGGAGTTGATGAATACCTTCATCCCGAAGAAACTGAGCACTTTGGAATGACTGTGGTTGAAGCTATGGATTCAGGCTTAGTTCCTCTGGTGGTGGCCAAAGGTGGTCTAACCGAAATAGTTACTGAGTCTATTAATGGCTTCACCTGGCAAAGTATTGATGAATTAGTCGCCAAGACCCAGCTTTTAATTGCCGCTCCCGGGGAGCTCGATAAACTATCAAAAGTTGCCCACAGCTCATCTCAGATATTTTCAAAAGAAAACTTTGAATCTAAATTTTTTGATTTAATCGGTCAATGAAAATCTCGGTAATTGTGACCAATTGGAATGGTTTAAAACTCTTAAAAAAGTTTTTAGAAGAAGTAATTCGTAATTCTCCTGAAGCTCAGGAAATTATTTTAGCCGACGACGCCTCCACCGATAAAAGCCTAATTTATGTCAAAAAGCTACAGAAAAAATATCCTAAATTAATAATCCTAACTCATAAAAAAAATATTGGTTTTAGCCGCAATTCAAATCAGGCCGCTAAAAAAGCCACTGGAGATTTTCTCGTTTTTTTAAATAATGATATTAAACCTCATTTGGGTTATATAAAAAATTCGTTAGTACATTTTAAAGATCCGAAAGTAATTGGAGTTGGCTTTTCTGAAGTCGAGCATGAAAATTATGGATCAATTTACTGGAAGAATGGTTATATTCAACTTAGACCAGGATACTCAGAGAAAACCCATATTTCCGCTTGGATTTCTGGGGGTTCTTCTATTGTCAGAAAAGATTATTTTTTAAAACTTGGCGGTTTTGATAACATCTATGAACCCTTTTATTTTGAAGACTTTGACTTCGGCTTTCGGGCCTGGAAATCTGGCTATAAGCTCCTTTGGGAACCAACTTCTCTTGTTGAGCATAAGCATGAAAGTACTACTTCCAAATTTTCCAGAAGATTTTTGATCTATGTCAAAGAGAGAAACCATCTTCTTTCTGTTCTTAGAAATATCACTGACCAAAAACTATTATTTGAGAATAAAATATTTTCCTTTTTACGGGTATTATCCGGTCCAAATTATTTAAAAATAATTCGTGCCGCCAAAAAACAAATTAAAAAATATCCTGCTCCGATATATATTAATCAATTCAGTGATCTAGACATTATTAAACTTTTTGAGCAATGAAAACGCACTCTCAATTAAGCATTATCATCGTCACCTGGAACACGGCCGATATTACTCTAAAATGTGTTCAAAGTATAAAAAAATATTTAAAAAATTTAAATTATGAAATTATTATTGTTAACAATGCATCAACTGACGACACTGTAACTAAACTAAAAAAAGAGGGTGGGGTAGTTATTGTTGAAAATGAAAGCAACCTAGGCTTTGGGGGTGGCAATAATGCCGGCGCTGCAGTCGCCAAAGGCGAATATCTTTTATTCTTGAATTCCGATATGGAACTTATCGATAATAAATTAATTGAAATGTATGAATACCTTACTTCACATCCAGATGTCGGCATAATTGGCCCAAAATTTTTAAACATTGATTTAACGCCTCAGGGCTCAGTCTGGCCACCTCAAACTATTTCAAATGCTTTTAAAGAGTTCTGGCTAGGCCATAATACCTATTCTAAATATGTTCCTGCCTCAAAAGAACCTATAGAAGTTTTTTCAGTTTCGGGCGGAGCGATAATGATGAAAGATTCACTATTTAAGAAAGTGGGCGGCTGGGACAAAAGATATTTTATGTACTTTGAGGATTTGGAATTATGTCGGCAAATTAGAAAATTGGGTTATAAAATATATTATTATCCAGACTGTAAAGTAATTCATCGGCATGGGACTAGTGGAAAGGATCTAACCGATATTTCAAATCAATGGCGTCGTCTTATTCCCAGCTCCAAAATCTATCACGGTCATTTTAAACACCTTTTATTATTTTTAGTTACCTGGTCGGGGCAAAAATGGCAAAAACTTTTTTTCAAAAAATAACAATCAAAAAAATCCTTGTCTTCTCGGCAATCTCAAGATTGCTCTTACTTCCTTGGACTTATCATGGTGACGTTATTGTTACTTATTGGTGGGGAAAGTTTGCAAAGGAGTTTACCTGGCGCGGTTATTATGACTGGCTAAATTTTGGAGGCTATGGTCGTCCGGACCAGCCAATGCTCAATATCGTTTATGACTGGCTAATTCGTCTCTTATACGAATTTATTTATAAGATAATGTGGTTTATTAATGTAAATATACCCATTTTTCCATCTAAAATAATGTCATGGTATTTTTTTCATGGCAATCAGATTTTATTAAAGTTACCCATGCTGGTCGCCGATATTTTTCTAATCTATTTTGTCTATAAATTTATCTCGAAAGAATTTGGTTTTACTAAGGCAAAAATCGCAGCAATTATTCTAGCTCTATATCCTCCCTTATTTCACAATAGTATTATTTGGGGGAGCGGCGATAGTATCATTAACCTATTTGCTCTTTTGGCTGTTTTTACTCTATATAAAAAGAAATATTATTCTTTTATTTTATTATTTCTAATTTCTGTTTTATATAAAAGTTCACTACTCATCTGGTGTCCGGTTTTTCTGGTAATTATCTTAAAACAGAGGATAAAGATTAAAGATATATTATTAATGGGGGGGTTCGCCTCAATTTTGATATATATAGTTTCTCGACCTTTTGCCATCAAAAACTCTTTTGTCTGGTTTTATGAAACCATGACTCAAAAAATTCTTCCCGGTGCCATGCCTCAAATTACTTCAAACGCCATGAATTTTTGGGCAATTATTTTTGGTTTAAAACCTCGATTAGACGAAAGCCTGTTTTTAAATATAATTTCTTTTCGTTCATTATCACTAATAATTTGTGTAATTTTATATATCTATATTTTAATAAAACTATATAAAAATTATTCTCTGAAAAGCATTTTACTTTCATTGGTAGAAATCACATTGGTAACCTTCGTTTTTATGACTCGAATGCACGAACGATATACTTTTCCGGCTCTAATCCCCTTATTAATCTTGTGTTTTTACGATCGTCGATTCATTAAATATTTTGTAATTTTAAGCATTACCCATTATTTAAATATCTATAACTGGTGGTTCGTACCTAAAATCCCTGTCCTAATTTCATTATTAAATCTGGAAATTGTTATCAGATCAATCAGCGTCATAAACTTATTATTAACTATTAAATTATTAACTATCAAATCAATAACAGGCAATGCTAAAAAATAAAGTTTTCTATCTATTAATTCTCGAAATATTTTTATTTTTTTTATTAACATATCGTTTAATCCAAGTACCCACAGGTCTAACTGTTGATGAATCAGCTTTTGGTTGGAATGCTGCTTTGTTGTCAAAAACAGGCCATGATCAAAATGGAAAATTCTTGCCGCTCTTTGTTAGTTCAATTAATAATTCAGATTGGCGTCAACCATGGACACAATATTATCTAACAGTTTTTTTTAAAATATTCGGTATCTCTGTTTATAATCTACGTTTATCTAGTGTGATTTTAATTCTTTTTTCTTCAATTTTGCTATTTAAATTTGTGACAAAATTATTGGATTGGAGATATGCCCTTGTTTCCGTATTTCTATTTGTTTTTACCCCAATAATATTTATGCATTCGCATTTAGGACTAGATAATATTATGCCAATTCCTTTCGCCATTATTTGGCTAAATAACATCTATCAGTATCAATTAAACAAAAAAGACAAGTATTTAATTTATTCTGCTATTGCTCTCGGAGCATCCTTTTATACCTACAAAGGCATGAGAGCTGTCGTCCCGATTTGGGCAACGTTAAGTGTTTTTTACGTTATTTATTTAAACTATAAACCCAAAATTAATACAATTAAACTAATAAAAAAGACTCTACCATTTATATTTGCCATATTACCATTTTTTCTTATTATTCCTTATTTAAGTCATCTTTATCCTGGCGCTATTTTTGGCGGTGCTAGACCAAAAATCAGTGATATATATACGCTTGTATACGCCTACTTCTCCCATTTTGATCTTAACTTTTTATTTATAAAAGGAGATGCGCTTCTATTTCATTCTACCCAAAAACACGGCATGATGCTTCTAATGACAGCTCCTCTATTTTTTATTGGAATTTATCAATCGATACGAAAGAAAAGTTTTTGGCTTTTTATAACTCTAACTTTTTTTAGTGCTCCCTTGCTCTATGGATTGGTTGATTCAGTTTATCGCGCCAGTCGAATTCAAGTCGTTGTTCCAAGCTATGTTTTAATCTGTATTTTAGGACTTAGTACTATTACCAAATACAAATATTCCAAAATAATTATTAGTTTTTTAACTATATTAACGTTCTTAAATCTTTTTAGTTTTTTAAAATATTATTGGTTTACCTATCCTAAATTTACGGAAAATATTTTTGGCAATATGAATCGAAATGAATCTTATCGAGTATTTGCTAAAGAATCTCAGCAACGAGATTTACCTCATTATGTCGATAGTGAAGCTTATGAAGGTTTTTTTGATAATATCTATTTTGATAAGCCTTCCATCATTTTAGATCATCAAGAAATTCCCCCACCACATTCAATTTATTTAAGTACCAAGGGAGACCTACCAGGTTTTGAAAAATTGGATGTAATCATTCCCGACTTAAATATTCTTCTTCGCCAATGAAAAAAAGGATAAAAGAACTTTTCGTATTTGCCCTAATTTTGCGACTGATTTTAGCTCCCCTTTTTTATCATCCTGATATTAAATCTCAGAATTTTCATTTTCAATTCTTATCTCTTGGAAAGATAAATATTTATCAGTATATAGACGAAAATAAACAATTTTTACCTTATCGAGATACTTTTAATTATCTTCCTTTAACTTATCTTAGTTTTGGCGCTGGACAGATATTACTTCGGCCCCTACTTCCTTCAAATTTTTTTACCTGGTTAAATGATTGGGGACCAAGTCAAAATAATTATCCCGATCTTTTATATTTCATGCTTATTCTAAAACTGCCATATATCATTTTTGACCTTGGTATTGGCTACTTACTCTACAAACTTTATGATAAAAAAGTATTAATTATTTGGCTATTTAACCCCCTATCTTTTTATCTTATCTATATTCTTGCCAATTTTGATATCGTCCCAGTCTTTTTTTCTCTTCTCTCTTTTTATTTATTAAAAAAATCCCGCAATTCTCTAGCTTTTATATTTTTAGGTATAGCGACTGCCTTAAAGTTTTATCCCTTGCTATTTTTTCCTTTTTTTCTTTTTTACCATCCTAATAATATTCAAAAAATTATTAGAAATATTTTTGCTTTTCTTCTGCCACTCATTATTACTATTATTCCCTTTGTTTTTACCCCTTTTTTCGTTCAGGCTTTTTCCGGTTCTGGCCTAACCCAAAAAATAACCGAATTTAAAATATTAAATATTCCTATTTATCCAGTGATTTATATGATTATTTTAGCCATATATTATTTCTCAAAAAACAAAAATATCGAAAAATCATTTCTATGGTTATTTTTGGGCTTTATTGTCTTGGTAAATTATCATCCCCAGTGGCTTCTATGGTTTTTACCCTTTATTATATTTCCAATATTAAAGACAAAAATAAAAACTATAATTTTTGTCTTAATTGTTTTCCTATCATTATTATACATAGTCCTTATAAACGATCAGTTTTTGTTTTGGGGTCATCTTATTCCCATTGATATAAATTATTTATATATAAGTAGTCCATATCAGATTGTTACTCAACGATTTCACCAAAGTCCAGAGCTGATTCAGCAACAGCTAAAATTAATGACTGCTTTTTTGTCTTTAATATTTATTTATCCCTTTCGTGAAAAAAATACTTAAATACATTATTGTTGAATTATTTGTTGTTTTTATCTTAATTGTTTTTTTTCCCGCTTTGTTGATTAGAGAAAAAATTGGATTAAATATTGATGGAGGCAAACCAAAACTGCCTCTTCAAACTGGTAAATTTTATACTCAAAAAATTAATAACCCAACTCATAGTATAAATTCCATTAGCCTGCAGCTCAAAAATCCTCAGATAAAAGATAACAGTTTAGTTTATATAGAAATTTTGGACGAAGCAGGTGAACTTCAAAAAGATTTTTCTATTTATGGCGCTAATATCGGTGATCCCAGCTGGATAAAATTAGATTTTAGCCCAATTGAAAGTACAAATTTAGTAATAAGAGTTTCTGGAGAAAGTCAATTTGATAATTCTCTTTATCTCTTTGCTGATCAAAATAATAATTTTGATCTTAAAACCTCTTATGCTCTACCCACATTCAAAGATAGAATTTTTCAAAATTTAATTTATCAAACCAATCTATTTAAACAACGTAGTATGTGGCATAATATTCTATATCTCGCTAGCATAGTTTCCCTAAATCTATATTTGAAAAAATTATTAAATGAACCCTTCAATAAAAGCTAAAATATTCTTAATTTTTATTCTAGTTCTCTCTCTTTTTCTCCGTCTATTTAGAGTCAATATCCTTCCCCCGGCATTGTTTGCTGACGAGGTTGATGCCGGTTATCAAGCCATGATTTTTAACCAAAATAAAACTGATTACTTTGGCAATAAATTTCCAGTTCACTTCCATTCTTTTTCTGATTGGCGAACTTCACTGTATATTTATTCAATCTCCTTTTTCCAAAATATTACCAACAATTCTGACATAGCCATCCGCCTTCCTTCTGTTGTTTTTAGTGTTGTCTCTGTTTATCTTTTTTATCTCCTAACAAATTCACTGTTGGCTTCTTTTCTACTTGCAATCTCTCCCTGGTCCATTCACTATGGCCGCACCGGCTTTGAAGTATCGGGTATGCTCATGTGTTTATTGGCCGGCATTTATTTTTGGAAAAAATACAGTCAAAAATCATCTCTAAAACATTTGTTACTTTCCATTTTTTTCTTTGCCCTTTCACCATATTTTTACAGTACCAGTAAACTTTTTTTGCTAATTCTGGCTCTACTAATTTTTATCATCTGGTTTTCAAAAATTATAAAAATTAAAGCCTCTCATTTAATTACGGCCATAATCTGGGGTTTATTATTATTAACTCCACTAGTGATCGATACCTTTAAGGGACAGGCTGGATTTCGTTTTTCCTACATTAGTATTTTTTCTGATCCCCAAATTAGTAAAACAGTTGATTATCAAAGATATCGCGACATTTATACCACTCATCAAGGTGAAACAGGTGTTCAGACTCCCATCACCTCAAAAATATTTCATAATAAATATAACCTAATACTGGATAAATTTATTACGAATTATTTTTCCTCTTTTTCCACTGATTTTCTTTTTATCAATGGTGATCAAAATACCCGACACGGTTTTGGCAACCACGGTCTCCTTTATTATCTGGATTTCTTTTTGATAATTTTTGGCCTAATTAATATTTTAAAAAATCGACGTTCAGATAAAATAGGCATATTATTTATCTGGATTTTAATTCTGGCTCCCATTCCTTTTGCTTTAACCCGTGACTCTCTAGGCCCACATGCCACCAGACTAATCTTAATGTTACCCTCATTAATCTATCTGTCTTATCAGGGTGTTTTATATCTTAAATATATTTTTAAATGGTCGTTACCCATTATTATTGTCCTATATCTGATTTCTTTGTCCTCTTTTTGGCATTATTATAATTATGATTATCCTCAGGAGTCAGCTATGACCTGGCATGCTGGCATGAAAGAAGCTGTCTTAGCCGCTAAAAATTATCAACTACCCACTTATTTTTCAAATGCTTACGAGCCATTTTTACCTTTTTTTCTTTATTATCAGCCATATTTACCCACGACTGCTCCTGCAGAAAATATCAAGTATCTTAGTAGTAATTATTTTGATGGTTCGACTATAGATAATCAATACTTTTTTGGAAATATTAATTGGTCGTCAATTTCAGAAATAAACAAAGCGTCCCTTTTTGTTGTTCCCGGGACATCTCTATCAGAAGTTCCTAAAAATCTAAAATTATTAGAAAAAATAGATAAAAAATATATCAACGCTCAAGATTTTTATCTTTATACCAATGAATAAAAAAATAATATATATAATTTTATTCGCTGTTTCTCTTTTTTCTTCCTGGCGCCTTTTTCGCCCCGGTTATCCCTCCATGCAGGATGATATTCAAATATTTCGTTTACAACAGTTTGACCAGTGTTTAAAAGATGGCCAAATCCCTTGTCGATATATCGCCAACGGGGGATTGGGCTACGGCTATCCACTCTATAATTTTTATTCACCTCTGCCCTATGCTGTGGCCGAATCCTTTCATCTACTCGGTTTAAATTTTATTAACTCAATTAAAGTTGTTTTTATAATCCCAGCCTTTTTAAGAACTTTTGGCATGTATCTGTTTTCATCTGCTTTCTTTGGTCCACTTGGGGGACTTTTAGCTGGCATTCTTTATTCTTTAGCCCCCTACCAGGCTGTCAATACCTTTGTTCGAGGTGCTCTCGGCGAAACCTGGGCCCTGGCCCTCCTGCCGCTGGTATTTTGGAGTATCTCTCGGCGCAAAACTAAATTATCGATATTATTTCTTAGCTCCTTGATGCTCAGCCACAATTTAACCTTAATTTACTCTATACCTCTATTGGCCATATTTTCTATATCGATTAAGAAATTCAAGTATTTTTTTCGAACTTTACTTTGGTCATCAGCTATATGTAGTTTTTTTCTCCTCCCGGCTTTTTTTGAAAAAAATTTAACAACGGTAAACACCATGACTCAGGGATTTTTCAGTTATATTATTCATTTTGCCACTTTAAAACAGTTATTCATTTCAAATTTTTGGGGTTACTCTGGCACCATGTGGGGTCCTATCGATGGTCTTTCGTTTAACATCGGCTTATTTCAATATTTAATTCCCACCCTTGTTTTTTTATATTATTTATTGAGTAAAAATTCAAAACACCGCCTTTTAATTATTTTATTATTTATAATTGGACTTTTAGGCTTATTTTTAACCCACAATAAATCCACATTCATCTGGCGGTTATTTCCCCTTATGACCTATTTCCAATTTCCCTGGCGATTTCTGGGGCTCACCATCTTCTGTTTTTCTTTTATAAGCGGGGGACTGGCCTATTTAATAAAAAATAAATTTAAATTGCCAATTTTTACCGCATTAATAGTAATTATTACTATCACTAGCGTTTCGTATTTCAGAGAAGATATCTGGTATCCGAATTTAACTGATCAAAGCAAATTAAGTGGCAGTGAATTAATTCGCCAAAGTGCCGCCGGTCTCCTGGACTATTGGCCAAAATACGGTCAAAATTTTCCTCAAGACTATGCCCCCCATACTCCTACTGTCCTCGAGGGTGAAGTTGACTTTATAAAATACTATAAAAATAGTTATTTCTCAGAGGCCGATTTCTCAGTTTCAACTCCCAAAGCAATTGTTAATCTCCCCATAGTTTATTTTCCAAATTGGAATTTAGTCATTGATGGGAAAAAATCAGATTATAAAATAGACCCAAATCTTGGCTTAATTCAACTTGAGCTAGATCAGGGGGAGCACAGTTATGAACTGGCCTTCAAAAACACCACCATTCGTACTTTTGCTAATCTTTTTTCCCTACTGGCACTGGGGAGCTTTATAATACTTATAATCCGTGAAAAACGTTCATAAAATAATATTTATTATAATTCTGTTATTAGCTGGATTTTTTCGCTTTTGGAATTTAGCTTCTCTGCCTTCGGGCCTAAATTGGGACGAAATTTCTCATGGTTACAATGCCTATTCACTTCTAAAAACCGGAAAAGATCAGTGGGGTCAATCGTGGCCCATTTTTAACTTTCGAGCTTACGGTGATTATCCCACCGCCGCCAATTTATATTTCACCCTGCCTTCAATCGCTCTTTTCGGGCTAAATGCTTTTTCCATTCGCCTCCCTGCAGCTATATTTGGCCTTCTTTTTGTCGTCTTTAATTACTTTCTGGCAAAATTAATTTTTAAAAATGAAAAATTGGCTCTCTTTAATATGTTTTTAGCCGCCCTTTCACCCTGGGCCCTCTTTCCTTCACGCGGCGTTTTTCAGTCAAATTTAGCTCAGTTCTTTTTTATTGCCGGACTATATTATTTTTATAAATCACTATTAAAGCCAAATAGTGCCTATCTTTCGGCTCTATTTTTTGGAGTCTCGCTTTATTCGTATCACAATACCCGTATCGCCGTCCCCTTGCTTATTTTCTATTTCATTATTTATTATTGGCGACAGCTAAAAAATAGAACTCATCTTTACGCTCTCATCATTTTTTTATTTCTGGCCATTCCCAATCTTCTAAATTTATTTTCACCCGAGTCGCGGGCTAGAAATCGCTGGGTAGGTATCATCAATCCCAATTCTATTAATTTAATCAACGAAAAGAGGCGCCTCTTTGAAGGTCCGGCTCTATTAAATCGGGCTTTAAATAATAAAGTTCTTTATTTTTCTAATCAGCTGTTGGGCAATTATCTAAATTTATTTAATCCTTTCCCCTTATTTTTTACGGGATCACAAAATTATCAATTTAATCCTCCCGGGACCGGGTTACTTTTTGTGATTCTTTTACCCCTTTTTTATTTTGGCCTATTTAGACTTCGACAATTTTTTATACCCCTGCTGATTACTCTGCTTCCCGCCGCCTTAACTGTCGGCGATTTTCCCAGCATTAGAGCCACCATCGCCTTGCCATTCTATTTTTTAGCCATAAGCTATGGGGCAAGCTTAATCAAGAAAAATAAATATTTCTATTTAGTAATTTGGATATTTCTTCTGGAATTTTTAATTTACTGGTCAAAATATTTAAAATACAATCAAAATTATTCTCAAAACTGGCAATACGGCTATCAAGAAATGGTCGCCAAGCTAAAAGAGAATTATTCAAGTTACGAAAAAATTTATATTACTAAAAAATACGGCGAAGCCCATGAATTTATCTTATTTTATTGGCCTTGGGATCCTGAGAAATATCAAAACGATCCCAATTTAAATTGGGATTTTCATGCTGACTGGTATTGGGTCAACGCTTTTGATAAATTTATTTTTGTCAATGATTGGGAAATTGCCGATTTAACTTTACCCCCAAATTCACTTTTAATTACTTCTCCCCAAAATTATTCTAAAAATAATGGCAAACTAATAAATAGTGTTAACTTTTTAAATAATCAAAAAGCCTTTGAATTTATCAGCTATGAATAAGGAAAAATTATTACTTATTATTATTATCATCGCGGCTTTTTTTATCCGTATTTACAAGTACAATTATCCTCCGCTCCTTTGGGATGAAGCGGCTTTGGGCTACAACGCCTATTCAATTTTAAAAACCGGCCGGGATGAATACGGCCAATTTTTACCTCTCATCTTTAAATCATTTGGAGACTACAAACCTGGCTTATATATCTATTTAAGCATTCCCTTTGTGGCCATATTTGGTTTAAATCCCTTATCTGTTAGACTTCCGTCAATTATTCTCGGCTCTCTACTACCTCTTATTGCCTATCTCTTTACTAAAAAATACTCCAGTAATAAACTATTGCCTCTCCTTTTTGCCACTATAATTGCTTTTAATCCCTACAACATTCATTTTTCCCGCGGTGCCTGGGAAACAAACATCTTGACGTTCGAATTGCTTTTAGCTTCTTATTTATTTTTTAACAAAAAGTACTTTTGGTCTTCTCTAACCTTTGGCTTAACTCTATTTACCTATCAATCGGGAAAATTAACCAGCCTGCTGCTAATTTTTGTTCTTTTACTTATAAATTATTCTAAAAAATATTTCCAAAAAGATTTTATTCTTAAATTTATTTTCCCTTTATTTATATTTTCTCTGCCCATTCTTTCCGGCTTATTATGGGGACAGCAAGGGAATCGCCTTGAAGTTGTCAGCCTTTTTTCATATCCGAGGAGCAATGAAGAACAAAATCTAATTCTCTCTGAAGGCAGTCAACTGGATTATCAACTTTTTCACAATCAAACCATCTTTTTTACCAGAAATTTTTTAAGCCGTTATCTAAATCATTTTTCTCCCGAGTTTCTGCTAACGCAAGGTGATTGGCAATCTCCCCGTCATAGTGCCCCGTATATCGGAGTTCTTCTTATTCCCTCTTTCTTTTTTCTAATTCTCGGTCTCCTTTCTTCTCACTATTCATCTAAAAACTATTTATCTATTAATCTATTTTTCTTACTCTGGCTTTTTCTCGCTCCCATTCCTGCTGCTCTGACTCGGGATTCTCTGTCAGCGGTTCGAATTATGTCATTTTCTATTCCCCTATGTTATTTTGAAGCCTTAGGCATAATTTATATACTAAATTATTTTAGAAAAAACAAATTTATCTACTCATCTATTAAACTATTCATCTTCTTATCTTATCTATTTTCTTTTATATATTATGGCGATCTTTATCTAAATCATATGGTCAAAAAATCGCCTCAAGATTGGCTCTATGGCTATAGGGAAGCGGTAAATTATGTAATTAAAAATGGCAAAAATAGAAGTATTTATTTTACTAATTTTTATGGTCAAGCCTACATTTATTACCTTTTTTATTCCCAGTATCCACCCCGAAATTATCAATCTCAGGCGAATTTAACTTTAAGTGGTGTTGATACGGGAGTTGTTTCCAAAATTGATAATATAAATTTTGAAACCCCCAATTTTTCCAATTTACAGCTTCAAAGTAAACCAATTCTAGCCATCTTTTCCTACGACGATGCGATTCGGCAGGGGATTGATCTAAATTTATTAACCCCACTGTCACCAATTAATAATATTTCTACCTTCTATGGTTACAAAAATCCCTAAAATACTATTTATATTACTTTTTGCCTTAATTCTCCGTTTTTGGCAAATTGACAGACTCCCCTCTTTAAATCCCGATGAAGCCGCCCTTGGCTACAACGCCTATTCCCTAATAGAAACGGGAAAAGATGAACATGGCATCTCCTGGCCCCTTCACTTTAAATCCTTTGGCGACTTTAAACCCGGAGGTTACGTCTATTTAGCCATCCCTTTTGTCAAAGTTCTTGGTTTAACTCCTATGGCTGTCCGTCTCCCCAATCTAATTTTCTCCCTTTTAACCATTTATGTTTTATATAAATTAGTTTTACTTTTGACTTTAGACTTTAGACTTTCTTTATTTTCATCTTTTGTTTTATCCATATCTCCCTGGCATCTTCAATTTTCCCGCGGCGCCTGGGAAAGCAGCACCGCCCTATTTTTTATTCTTCTGGGAATTTATTTCTTCTATAAATTTATTGCCTCCCCAAAATCTATTTATCGCTATCTATTTCTTTTACCCTTCATTGCCTCGCTCTATATATATCATTCTGCCCGACTTATTTCCCCCTTAATCGTTTTAGTTTTATTTCTCCTCAACTTCAAACTATTAATCTACTCATCTAAAAAACTAATTATTCCCTGTCTTTTGGCCTTAATATTTACTATTCCTGTTTTTTTATCTTTTCTAAACAGCGGTGGTACAACTCGCCTGGGCGGAGTCGGTCTAATGGCCGATACCGGCCCACTTTCTCGAGCTGAAGAGCTTCTAAACCATCATGGTAATGTCAAGTTAATCAACCGGGCGATGCACAATCGCCGCGTTCTTTATGCCTTATCCTGGATGGAAAAATATACCTCTCACTTTAATTTAAATTTTCTGTTTATAAATGGAGACGAGGTCCCTCGGTCAAAAAATCCCGATATGGGCCAAATGTATTTAATCGAATTGCCCTTTCTTTTTTTGGGTCTTTACTCTCTTCTAAAGTCCCAAAGCTCCAAAGCTCTAAAGAACTTAGTTATTATTTTTCTTTTAATATCCCCCCTCGCCTCTTCACTTACTTTTCAGGCTCCCTCCGCTCTTCGAGCCCTCCCCATGGTCATCCCTTTATCAATTCTTGTTGCCCTTGGCCTCTCCGAAGTAAAAAATGAAATATTAATTATTTTTATTTTTTTCTCGTATCTAGTTTCCGGAATCTATTATCTGGATTCCTATTACATCCATGCTCCACAGCGTTATTCTTTTGCCTGGAATAGGGGATTTTCAGAAATTATACCCTTTATCGAATCACAAAAAAATAATTATCAAAATATCTATCTGACTGATAAATACGATCAGCCTTATATTCTCTATCTTTTTTATTCAAAATACGATCCCGTCAAAATTCAGTCTCAAATTAAGCTGACCCCGCCGGATAAATTTGGTTTTTCCACCGTTGCCAAAATTGACAACATTACCTTTAAAATTCCCAGCGAAATTCCTCCCAATTCTTTAGTTATTGAAGCTGCTGATTTCCAATTGAGCGGTCAAAGCTTTAAAATAAACACTAAATAAATGAAAACTACACTTTCCGTCGCTATCGCCACCTTTAACGAAGCCGAAAATATTGGGCGCTGTCTTGACGCCGTTACAGATTGGGTAGATGAAATAATTGTTGTTGATGGTAAATCTACCGATGATACCGTAAAAATTATTAAAAAATATAAAAACGCCAGCGTCATCTCCACCGACAATAAGCCAATGTTTCACCTTAACAAACAAATGGCGATCGACAATTGTACCAGTGATTGGATTCTTCAGCTTGATGCCGATGAGGTAGTCACCCCAGAGCTCCGAGACGAAATTTTAACTACGATTAAAGATACAAAATTTAATGGCTTCTGGATTAAGCGAAAAAACTTTTTTCTCGGTAAATTTTTGACTAAAGGTGGAGTTTATCCCGATCCCACCATTAGACTTTATCGCCGTGGCTTTGGAAACTTACCCTGCCAGAACGTCCACGAACAAGCCGAAATTAAGGGTCCTGTGTCAACTCTAAATGCAGACCTACTCCACTATGCTGACCCAACTTTTAGCCGATATCTCCTTCGAAATGATCGTTACACTTCCTTAATTGCCGGTGATTTAAAAAAATCAGGGGTCAAATTAAATTGCTTAAATTTTTTCAATTATTTTATTATTAAACCAATTTATTGGTTTTTTCTAGCCTATTTTCGTCATCGGGCTTATGTTGACGGCTTTCCCGGTTTTGTTTTTGCCTGGTATTCTTCTCTTCGCTTTCCCATTGCCTATATAAAACTTCACGAGCTTTACTATGAAACAATTTAAAATCGCTATTGACGTATCTCCCTTAAATGACGGAAATTCCAAACGAGGTGTTGGCTACTACACCCGTAATTTAGTCAAAGCTCTGCAATCAGAAATTAAGATAAATCCTGACTTTAAACATTATCAAATTAAACTCGTAACTGATAACTCTAAACTCCTAACTGCTTTTGACCTTATCCACTATCCCTACTTTGATCCCTTTAAATTAACCCTGCCTTCCCAAAATAAACCCTATATTGTTACCTGTCACGATTTAATCCCCAGAGCCTTTAAAAAACATTTTCCTGTTGGCATTAAAGGTGAAATAAAATGGTTATTTCAAAAACACCGCTTACAAAAAACTGCTTACATCATTTGCCCCTCACACAGCGCCAAATATCAAATCCTCGATCACCTTAAATACCCCGCCGACAAAATTTACACCACTTATGAAGCCGCCTCATCAAATTTTAAAAAAATTAATAATAAAGTTTTTTTATCTACAATCAAAAATAAATATAAGCTGCCCAATAAATTCGTCCTATATGTCGGCGATATCAACTGGAACAAAAATATTCCTTCTTTAGTCAAAGCTTGCCTTAAATTAAAATATCCCCTGGTCATTGCCGGTTCAGCCGCGGTCAAACAGGTCCCCTCTCACCCCTGGACTCAAGACATTCTCTATCTCCAGTCCGAAGCTCTAAAGCACCAAAGCTCTAAAGCTCTAAATTTACTTGGCTTTGTCCCTGATGAAGAATTACCGGCTCTATATAATTTAGCTACCATATATTGCCAGCCATCATTCTCGGAAGGTTTTGGCCTACCTTTAATTGAAGCTATGCAATGTGGCACTCCGGTTTGCTATTCGCAGGAGTCATGTTTACCGGAAATAATGGATTTTAATGGTCTCTATTTTGATCCTTATTCTCAATCATCAATTGAAGACTCACTTAAAAAAATGTGGACCAGTAAAAAACTTCGTCAAAAATATTCAAAACTCGGCCAAATTAGAGCTCAGTTTTTTTCCTGGAAAAAAACTGCCATACAGACTTTGGCTGTCTACAAATTAGTCGAAATCGATGCTCAAAAATAAAAATCATTTTCTCTCAGTTATTATTCCCGCCTATAAACAGGCCTCGACCATTCGCCAAGATGTGTATTCTATTAACGATACTCTTGAACAAATTAGGTACCCTTATGAAATAATTCTCGTTGTCGATGGAATAAATGTGGATAATACTTATACTGAAGCTAAAAAATGTCATTTAAAAAATCTCCAGGTAATCGGCTATAAAGAAAACCATGGCAAAGGCTACGCTCTTCGCTATGGCATGGCCCGGTCAAAAGGGGATTATGTGGCTTTTATAGATTCGGGGATGGAAATTGACCCCAACGGTTTATCGATGGTTTTAGAGCACATGGAATGGTATGAAGCCGATATTATTGTCGGTTCAAAACGTCATCCGGCCTCGAAGGTTAATTATCCTCTGGACAGAAAAATTATTAGTTTTGGCGCCCATTTAATTTCTAAATTTCTTCTCGGTATCGATATCCGCGACACTCAGGCCGGATTAAAAATATTTCGTCGGCAAGTACTGGAAAAAGTTCTCCCCCGCCTTCTTATCAAAAGTTATGCCATTGATCTGGAAATTTTATCCGTAGCCAACCATCTTGGTTTTCATAAAATTTATGAAGCGCCCATTAAATTAAATTATGTTTTTGAGGGACTTACCCACGCTTCCGGTCTTAAAGTCATTTATAACAGTCTTATCGATGCTCTTGCTGTTTTTTATCGACTAAAAATTCTCCATTACTATGATGATAAAAACAAAAGAAAGTGGATTTATGACGCCGATTTAGAAATGAAAATTAATACCGGTCAATGAACACCCCCCTATTTTCAATTATTATCCCTGTTAGAAGTGAAACCGAATACTTAAAGGAAACTCTCTGGCGGTTAAAAAAACAATCATTTAAATCATTCGAAGTTCTCGTCATTACCGATAAAATATCCGGTCCGGTCTCCCCAGCCATTAAAAGAAATTTAGGTGCCAAGAAAGCCAAGGGCCAGTATCTGGCCTTTCTCGATGATGATTCATATCCCAGTAAAAATTGGTTAAAACATGCCAGTAAATTATTTAGGAGAGATATCGCCGCTCTTTGTGGCCCATGTTTGACTCCGCCCTCCGATAATATTTTTCAAAAAGCCTCAGGTCTCGTCTGGTCATCTTATTTGGGTAGTGGGGGAGCCGGTACCTATCGTAACTCTGTTAAATCAAAAAGGTTTGTCGATGATTTCCCTTCGGTCAATTTAATTGTCAAAAAAACAGATTTTGATAAAGTAAAAGGCTTTGACACTCACCACTGGCCCGGTGAAGATACTATTTTATGTTCAAATTTAGTCTATAAACTTAATAAAAAAATTCTTTATCACCCCAAAATTATTGTTTACCACCATCGCCGTAATGTCATTATTCCCCACCTTCAGCAAATTACCCGCTACGCACTTCATCGGGGTAATTTCGCCCGTATTTACCCCAAAACTAGCTTTCGTCTCGGTTATCTTCTGCCGTCATTTTTCTCTATATATCTACTCTCATTAATTTTTTTTCACCCCATTTATTATCTCCTCCCTCTATTTCTTTATCTATTTCTATTACTTCTCACTTTTACTTCATTTCTAATTTCTCGTTTCACGTTTCTCGTTTCTATACTGGCCACTATTACCATTCCAATAACTCATACCTATTACGGTATACTATTCATCATCGGTTTTTTCTCCAAAAAACTCGATTTCGTTCCTCATCAAACAAATGAAAAAGGTTATCTCGGCGGCTAAAAAAAATTTTTCTATATCTATTTCCTATCCTCCCCTCGAATCAGATAAGGGCATACCTTTTTTGGCTCAAAACCGTCAATTTCAATGGACAAATACAGGTAATGTCATTTTACCTGTTATTCCGGCTTATGGTGCCACTGCCTTAAAAAAACTTGGTTACCAAGTCTATTGGGACGATGCCATCGCGGAAAAAATTTCATATAAATTATGGTTAAAAAGAATTATTAGACGTCGACCGAATCTTATTTTTATCGAATCCAAAACTCCAGTTATCAAGCGCCACTGGCAAATAATTAACGAGCTAAAACAACTTTCATTAAAGATTGATAATTGGCCATTGAAGATTGTTTTAATGGGTGATCATGTTACCGCCTTACCCCAGGAATCTTTAAAAAATTGTCCTGTCGATTACATCATTACCGGCGGCGACTACGACTTTATGATGCTCAGTCTCGTCGATCATTTAGTCAATGGCACAAAACTCGAACCCGGCTTCTATTATCGTTCTAAAGCTCTAAAGCACCAAAGCACTAAGGTTCTAAATACCGGTCCTTTTGCCCTAAAACACCACAATTTAGATACCATACCCATTATCGACCGTAAGTTAACAAAATGGCAACTGTACGGCTACAACAATACCAATTTTCGTTTTAAACCCGGGGCCTATATCATGTCGGGCCGAGACTGCTGGTGGGGAAGGTGCACTTTCTGCAGCTGGACAACGACTCATCCGGCCGGGACCTTTAGAACCTTTTCTGTCGAACATACCATTAAAGAAATTGAATATTTAGTCTCGCTCGGGGTAAAAGAAATTTTTGATGACTCCGGCACCTTGCCTGTGGGAAAATGGCTAAAAGACCTCTGTGAGGAATTAATAAAAAGGGGATTAAATAAAAAAGTAATTTTGAGCTGCAATATGCGTTTTGCCGCCCTAAATCAGGAACAATATAATTTAATGGCCCAGGCCGGTTTTCGTTTTATTCTCTATGGTCTCGAATCCAACAACCAAAAAACTTTGGATAAAATTGAAAAAAATACTCAAGTTGCTGATGCCAGGAAAACATTAAGCATGGCCAAAAAAGCCGGCTTAGAGCCCCATGTCACCATCATGATTGGTTATCCCTGGGAAAGTCTAAAGGACGCCCAAAATACCCTAAAAGCCGCCAGAAAATTATTTAAAGATAATTTAGCTGATTCCATGCAGGCCACCATTGTCATCCCGTATCCGGGTACCCCTCTCTTTGCCGATTGCCAAAAAAATAATCTTCTTTTAACCGATAATTGGGATGATTACGATATGCGTCGCCCTGTTATGAAATCACCAATTTCGCCAGAAAATCAATTAAAACTGGTTAGGGAATTATTTTACGGTGTCCTCACACCCCAGTTTCTATGGCATAAAATTATCTCTATCCGAAATTTTTCCGATATCAAATTTCTGGCTTTTTACGCTGTTAAATATTTGCAAAAACTTCGTGACTTCTCCTCAAATTAGTATTATTATTCCAACTCTGAATGCCGCCAGAGTACTGGAACCTTGTTTAAAATCTATTAAAAAACAAAGCTATAAAAAGTATGAAATAATTATTGCTGATGGTGGTTCAAGTGATAATACCCTAATTATAGCCAAAAAATATCACTGTATTGTCATTAAAAATAAGTTAAAAACTGCCGAAGCCGGTAAGGCCATTGGTCTAAAAAAAGCAAAAGGAGAATTTATCGCCCTCATTGACTCAGACAATATCTTACCGGATAAAAATTGGCTTTCAAAAATGATTTTACCCTTTAAAGATAAAAATATAGTCGGTACAGAGCCTATTTCCTTTACCTACCGAAAAAATGCCGGCTTTATTGAACGCTACAGCGCTCTTTTGGGTGCCAATGACCCTTTTGCTTATTTCAATGGCAACTACGACCGCTATTCCTATCTTACAAATAAATGGACAGGACTAAAACTAAAGACAGAAGATAATAAGTCCTATCTAAAAGTAAAGATTGAAAACAATAATAATCTGCCAACCATCGGCGCCAACGGTACTATCTTTAGAAAAGATTTTTTAAATAAATTTTTTAAAGGCAACTATCTCTTTGACATTGATATCCTAGCCATGGCTCCCAAGCCTCTCTATTTTGCGAAAGTCAAAACCGGTATTATTCACACCTTTTGCGAATCATCTCTCTCAAAATTTATAAAAAAACAAAAGCGCCGCTTAACCGACTACTATATATATAAAGATAAACGTCTTTATCAGTGGCAGTCCCAAAGCCATATTTTCGGCTTTACTTTATATAGCCTTTTAATCATCCCTTCACTATTTGATTCTATTCGTGGTTATATCAAAAAACCCGATTTTGTCTGGTTTTTTCACCCCTTAGCCTGCTTTCTCACCTGGTGGATTTATTTCATCATTACTCTTAAATACAAATTAAATTTATTAAAAGCCACCAACCGTCATCAATGGCAGCAATAAAAGGAATCCTTATTTTAACTCCATTTTTCTCTCCCAACATTGGCGGAGTTGAATCGCACCTCGATGATTTGATTCAACAATTGAACCAACATAAAATTAAATCATACGTCCTTACCTACTCACCTTTAACCACCAAAACAACCTATCTTGCAAAAGAAAAAAATGGATTATGCCAAATAAATCGTTTTAAATGGTTTGGCTATCAGCTCTTCCCTAAACTCGAAAAATATCCTCTACTCGATTTTTTATATATAACTCCCTACTTATTAATACGATCTTTTTTCTGGCTTTTATTTAATCAAAATAAAATTGATATTATTCACAGTCAAGGTTTTAATGCCGCCTTTATAGGAAATATATTGGCAAAAATATTTCACAAAAAACATCTTTGCAGCACTCACGCCATTTACGAAAATATAAGTGGTTCTAGCCGTTATCTTACCGTTAAAGTTTTAAAAAACACCAACCATCTTCTTTGCCTTTCTCAAAAATCTAAAGAACAATTAATTAAGTGGGGGATTGAGCCTCAAAAAATTTCTCTTTATAAATATTGGATAAATCTTAAAAATTTTTCACCAGGAAATAAGGTCCAAAAATTTACAGCTCTCTTCGTCGGCCGCCTTATTAGCAAAAAAGGGATTAAAGTCATACTTCAATGTGCTCCAAAAATTCCAGCGATAAACTTTATTATCGTCGGTAATGGCCCACTGGAAAATTATGTTTCAAATTTTTCTAAAAAGTACAAAAATATCCAGTATTTAGGCGCTATTCCAAACGATAAATTACCGGATATTTATCGTCGTGCCTCAATTTTTTGTATTGCCTCACAATATCCCGAAGGTTTTGGTCGCGTCAGTATGGAGGCCGTTGCCTCCGGCCTTCCGGTTATCGGTTCAAATTTAGGTTCAATTCCCGAAGCCTTAGACAGTACAGTTTCTATCCTTTTTAAACCAACAGTTTCAAATTTTACTAAAACATTAAAAATGTTATCAATACAACCTAAAAATTATAAAACCTTGCAATTAAATTGCCGATCTTACGCAGAAGAAAATTTTTCCGATTCTAATTTTAAAATCATTCTCAAAGCCTATTCCCAGCTTCTAAATACAAACTAATTTTTTGATGCTGCTTCAAATCAAGTTTTTTTAAATCCGGTACCTCCCCCCTTCTAAAAGAACACCGTTTAATCTCTTTAAAACCCGCCTCTTTAAGTAGTTTTTTTGCCGAAGCCACATCATACATCCACTGGTGGCCCCTGATAAATAATTTTTTTATTTTCCCTAAAAATCCAACATACAGATCCTTATCAAAACCAAAAAACTCCCGATTGAATTGTTCGGCATTTGTATAATTTTTAATTATTTTATTTAAATCAGGCAGGACAATTCTAATTATTCCCTTATCTTTTAAAACTCTCCGGCACTCTTTTAAAATATCTCTGGCCTCCTCTTTTTCGAAATGCTCGAGAACGTGAGAGCAGTAAATAAAGTTAACGCTTTCATTCTCATCAGGCAATTCATCCTTAATATCAACTAGAGTAATCTCTGGCCATTTCCAATCATATGATTTATCCAAAAGTCCAAGTTTGACAAATATTTTAGTTAACCCAAATTTCCCTAAAAACGGCAAGAGCCCCCAGTCATAATTAATCCAGCCCCTGGCTGAATTTGGGCCAGATCCTAAATTTAATTTCCTCATAAATAAGTTAAAATAGCCTATTGAAAGAAAAACTTCTAATTATAGCTAATAATAACATTGGTACCAGTCAAAGTGGCGGTGATACCATCTTTTTGGAGTTCATCAAAAACTGGCAAAAAAAACTGGAGATAACAGTTATTGGCAGTGGTGAAAGTAAAAGATTATTAAATCGTTATCATTTAAAACCGAAGTTTATTGAAAGCGATACCATTAATTCTCAT
>ENA-UOWO01001644-UOWO01001644.1-activated-sludge-metagenome-genome-assembly--contig:-NODE-1644-length-29253-cov-20.954312_pt1 | contig 29253 bp, 21 predicted proteins | sample MGYA00238148_ERZ761564 | MGnify/ENA primary metagenome ERZ761564 (study PRJEB28885, sample SAMN05720194) | activated sludge metagenome | isolation source: Anaerobic digester | place: USA...
CTGATCGATTCGCCGGTCCGCTGCTTCGCCCGGTGTTCCAGCCAGCGGCCGAGCAGAATCAGGGTGATGATCACCGCGGCCGAGTCGAAGTAAATATGGCGCGCCGCGCTGCCGCCGAGAAGCTGGGGAAAGAGAGCGGCCAGGGTGCTGTAACCGTAGGCCGCGCCGGTGCCGACGGCCACCAGGCTGTTCATGTCCGCGGTGAAATGGCGCAGGTTGCGCCAGAAGATTTTGAAAAAGCGGGCCCCCGGCAGAAACATCACCGGTGTGGTGAGAAGAAAGAGAAGTACAGCTGTGGTCTCGTGGGAGAGGGGCCAGCGGCGCTGGAAAAAGGGCAGCTCCATCCCCATGCTGATGAGAAAGACCGGTACGGCAAAGAGGAGGGCGGTGCGCAGGTCGCGGCGGAGGGATTCGCCGGTCTCATCGCTCTCGCGCGGGGCATCCGCGGAGAGGGGGGCAGCTGCCGGCTCGGGCAGCACCATTTTGTAGCCCGCATCGGCCACGGCTGCGGCCGCCTCCGCAAGCCCGGCCCCCTCACCGGAGAGGGTGAAGGTGGCCTTGCCGGTGGCGATATTGACGGCAACCTCATTGAGGCCGGGCAGGCTCTTCAGTCTTTTTTCAACCCGCGCCGCACAGCCTGCGCAGGTCATCCCCTCGATCGGGACCTGGATCTTTTCCATTTGGATTTAACCTCTGCTGTAATGAAAACGCCGCATTCTGTTATGATAATAACAAAATGCGGCGGTGGATATTTCGCGCGCAACGCGCTCTGCCGGGCCGGGCGCTTATTTTACGGCAAGGGGCGCAATCGACGGCATGGCGGCGAGAATCCGTTCCCTCTCGCCGAGCCGGTGAAGAAGCGCCAGGTATTCGAGCTGGCTGCGGACCTGCTCGGGCAGGAGAGGCCAGGCGGGCAGAGTGGAGGCGAGGGAGGCCGCCTCGAGCCGGCTCCTGCTGCTGTTCTGGTTGCTCAGCTGTTCGAAAAGCTTTTTGAAGAGATCCCACGGTTCCTGGGGCTGCGGGAAGACGCGCAGGCGCACCTTTTGATCCGCGCCGATGCCGATGCGGCGCTTGGCCAGATCGAGGGCCGTGCGCAGGCCGCCGAGGGTGTCGACCAGACCATGGGTATAGGCGGCCTCACCGGTCCAGACCCGCCCGCGGGCGAGCAGACGCGCCTCCTCGAAGGACTTGCCCCGACTGTCGGCGACGCGCTGCACGAAGCGCTGATAGATGTTGGCGGAGAGCTGGCGAAACTTTTTCTTGTCCTTATCCGTGAAGGGATAGAGGGGATTGAGAAAGAGGGCCCCCTCTGCTGTCTTGAGGGAATCGGTGTGGGCGCCGATTTTCTTCAGGGCCCCGCTGAGATTGGGGATGGTCGAGATCACGCCGATGGAGCCGGTGATGCTGGCCGGGTGGGCGATGAGGGTATCGCAGGCCATGGCGATGTAATATCCCCCCGAGGCTGCCACGTCGCTCATCGAGGCGTAGACCGGTTTGATTTTCCTGGCGCGCCCGATTTCTTCCCAGATCTCATCGGAGGCCATCACCGACCCGCCGGGGCTGTCGATGCGCAGGATGATGGCCTTGATACGTTTGTCGTCGCGCGCCTGACGGATATAGCGCACGAATTTGCGCGAGGCGATGGTCGCCTCGTCGAGCAGGGGGATCATCTCGTCTTCGCCCGGCATGATCACGCCGGAGGCATAGATGAGGGCGATCTGCTTGCCCTGAACGACCTCCTGGCCGCTCTTGTCCGCGCTGCGGGCATAGTGGGCCATCGAGATCAGAGGGATCTTTTTGCTGCTGTCCTGCTCGGACTCTCGGGTCAGGAGGTGATCGCGGACGCTGCCTTCGGAGCGGGTGGCGTCGATGAAACCGAGCTCGAGCAGAGAGTCCGCGCTGTAGAGGCCGCGGTTGAAGGCGGCCGAGACCATGGCGGGCTCGAGCTTGCGGCCGGCTGCGACTGCCTGCAGCAAGATCTGCTGGCGCTGGATTAGAATCTCGCGCAGGGATTGGCGGGCCGGAGCACTGAAGCCGGTCCGGCTGTAGGACTCGCCCGCCGACTTGAACTCCTCGAATTGCTCGACGTAGAACTGGACGCCGATCTTGTCCAGGGTCTCCTTCCAGAAGAGATCCTCGATGGCAAAGCCGTTGAGCTCGAGCATGCCCTCGGTCGGCATGAAGATGGAATCGGCTGCCGAGGCGAAAAAGTAATCCAGTTCGCCGCCGATATCAAGATAGGCCTTGAAGAACTTGCCGGACTCCTTGAACTTGATCAGGGCGTCGCGGATCTCCACCGCCTTGGCCATGCCGCAGAGCAGGTCGCCGGAGCGGTAATAGAGGCCGCGGATGCGGTCATCCGTGGCGGCCCGCTGGATACCGTTGATCAGTTCGAGGAAGGTGGCGCTTTGCGTCTCCGTGCCGAGCAGGCTCAGGGGGGCGGTCTGGAGATTCTCACCGAGCTGGCCGCGGACGCGCAGCTCGACCACCGAGCCGGGCTTGATCTCCACCGGTTTTTCTGAAAAGGGCCCCTTGACCAGGGCCAGGAGTCCGACCATGAAAAAGATCACGCCGAAAACGAAGAGGAGAAAGAGGATGAGAAGGACGATCCACCAGCGGCTTTTCCGCCGCGCCGCGGCGGGCATGGTCTGCTGCTGGGTCGCGGAGTAGGGGGGCATCTGCTCCATAAACAGCTCCTGGAAATGGGATTGTGAAGAGAATCAGGATTTACCATGCGGGCGGGCGCACGACGCCGGCCGCATCGACTTGTTCAACCGTAACGTTTTGCCAGGCGGCGATCTGCCTGATGATGTCGCTGCGCACCCGCTCGCGCAGTGCGGGCAGATCCTCCTTGGACATGCCGGTGGTCTCCACCGGCGGCAGGATCTCGATTTTGATCTCGTGGGGATCGCCGAAAATCCACGAATGCTTGGGCATACAGTCGCTCGCTCCCTCGATGGCGAGGGGGAGGACCGGTAGCTGGTCCTTGATGGCGAGCATAAAAGCGCCGTCATTGAAATCGTAGACCCGCCGGTCCTCAGACCGGGTCCCCTCCGGAAAAATCATCACCGAACATTTGGCGTCCAGGACGTTTCTGGCCGCCTGCAGGGCTTTGACACCGCTGCGCGTGCTGGAGCGGTCGAGGGGGATATCCCGCGCCATGCGCATCATCCAGCCCAGGACCGGGATGCGAAAAAGCGGTTCCTTGGCGATCCATTTGCACTCCATGGGGATGAGGGCCAGCATGGGGATGTCAAGAATGGACTGGTGGTTGGCGACAACGACGTACGGCCGGCGCGGATTCTCGATCCGGACACCCGCCATGCGCACGCGCCAGGATGGGCCCAGAACTGCGATGGGGTGGGCCAGCCAGCGGAAGAAACGGCCGGTGCGGTAGCGGGCGGGATCACGGTCCAGCAGCCAGATCAACGAGGTCAAGGGCAGCCAGAGGACGAGGAGAACGAGAAAAATGCACCACACCACGGCCGAAAGGAGGATGTTGGTAATCTTGGATCTTGTTTGCACCTGGTGTCGTTCCGGTTTCGGGGGAAGTTTGCTATAATATACAACTGTTCGGCCATTGAAAAAAGATAAAAGTTGGTGCTTTGAATCACATTTTGCATCCAGCAACAAGGCCAAATAAGTGTTGACTTTTATCCCCTTGGATAATAATTTGAAAGTAAGCCAGGGGGAAAGGGCAGGAGTCTGATCAAGCGGGAGTACACTTATGGCACATGATCGAGTTTTCTTCAGACTGGGGATGATCCTGTATACACTGACCCTTGCCAGCCTGGGAGCGGGAGAGGCGGTCGCACAGGAGCTCAAGTGCTTCATTCTGACCCCCCCGGAGCAGATTCTGGCGGGGGTACGCCAGGTAGCGATCGCCGATTTCACCGTCACCTCGCGGCATGAAATCCAGCCCAAACCCTCCGGCAAAAAGAACATCGACAAGGTCCTCGATACCATCGAAAGGGTCGCGGTCAGCGGCAAGGAGGACAAACCGCAGCCCTTCGCCGATGCCGGCAAAAAGCTCGCCGATCTGCTCATCGCCAGCATGGTCGAAGCCGACCGCGGCATCCGCAGTGTCGGTTCGGGATTCCTCGGCATGAAGCGCAAGGAGGGACGCAGCTTTCAGGCGGGGGCGCGCACCAATGTTTTCGTCGTGGTGGAGAGGCAGCGCATGGATCAGCTGCTGGAAGAGCTCAAACTGGGGCAGAGCGGGCTCGTGGATGAGTCCCAGGCCGCCCAGGTCGGCAGGCTGCTCGGCGTCGATGCCATCGTCACCGGCCAGATCAACGCCGCTGTCAAGGAGAGCTGGGAGGCGGAGACCCGCACCACGACCAAGGGGTCGGGCAAGAACAAGACCGAGGAGAAGAAGGAGGTCTGGTGCAACAAGCGCATCGCCACTGTCTCCGCAACTATTCGCATCGTCAACGTCGAAACCGGCCAGCTCTTCGGCACCCGGGAGGCCAGCAGCAAGCAGGAGCTCAAGCATTGCGAGGACGAGCGCAGTACAGAGATGGCGCCGGCCGACCAGACCGTCAACCTCTGTCTGCAGACGATCGCCAAGGAGCTGATCGATTACTTCATGCCCCGCTTCCAGCAGCAAAAGTTTGAATTTGCCAAGATCGAGGGCAAGGAGTTCAAGCGCCCGGCTGATGCCGCCCGGGAGAGCATCGACGGCTATGATCTGCACTCGGCCTTTATCAACTACAGTGCCATCCTCGAACAGGATCCCTACAACCATGCGGCGATTTTCAACCTGGGTGTACTTCACGAGGTGGTCGGCAATTATGCTCTGGCGGTGGAAAAGTACCGGACTGCCGCCAGCCTGGTTAGCAGGGAGGAAAAGTACCGCAAGGCCCTGCAGCGGGTGGAGAAGCAGCGGCTCTACTGGGATGAACTGAAGGGGCTGGGGCTGGAGCTGAAAGAATATGATTTCTCGTTCACTGAGAAACAAGCCTCCTCGACTCTCTCGCGCCGGATCCGCATCAACGGCCAGGGCTCGGAGCGCATTCCTCTCTATGAAAAGCCGGATGACAGCAGCAAGGTGCTGGTGCGCGTGCCTGGTGGTGTCGAGCTGGAGACCGCCTCCACAGCCGGAGAGTGGTATCAGGTCAAGTTGCTGGACGGCCGTCTCGCCTGGATTCACGAACAGGAGGTCGAAGAGGTGGATTGAGGCGTCTCGCCGGCACCGCCTGCCTGAGAGCCCATACTGCCGGTTCATTTTCGCGTCGCTCTGACCGGGGCCGGCGGCTCAACCCCGGTCAGATGTATCTCTCCTATTCTCCCCGCTTGCCCAGCCAGCCCTTGCGGCGGAACCAGAGAAAGACACCCAGCACAATCAGCATCATGACGACCAGAATGGCCGGATAGCCGAAGGGATGGCGGAGTTCAGGCATAAAGTCAAAGTTCATGCCGTAGATGCCGACGATGAAGGTCAGGGGCAGGAAAAAGACCGAAAAGAGGGTGAGGACGCGCATCACCTCGTTGGTCCGCTGCGAAGAGAGCGAGATGTGCATGTTGAGCAGGGTGTTGGTATTTTCCAGCAGCTGGTCCGCGAGGAAGAAAAACCGGTCGGCGGTCTCGATGAGGTCCTGCACCAGGGGGCGGTGCTGGCGCGATTCGATGTTCAGGCTCTTGAGGACATCCTTGGTCAGGAAAATCATCTTCTTAAAGACCGTCGCCTTGCGCTTGAGCAGGTAGAGCTCCTGCAGGATGCGGGCCTCGGACTGACTGATGAAGACCTTCTCCTCATATTCATCGAGCCGGCTGTCGGCCGCTTCGAGGGGGGCCTCGTAGCTGATCAGGACCCGCTTGATCAGATCATGCAAAAGGGGGATTGAGGGTTCGGCCGGAATCTGCACCCCGGGCGCGCTCCAGAAGCGCCGCATACCTTCCATGAAGAGTTGGTCCTGGCGATGGATGGTGATGAAAAAATGGGAGTTCCAGAAGATGGCGGTCTTGCGTGTCAGCTCCTGGACGGTGTCGGCGTCACCGAGGCAGTTCTCGTCATAGCCGCGGACGATTAGAAAGTAGGCATTGTCAAAGCGTTCGAATTTGGGCAGATGCTCCGGCTGCAGGCAGTCCTGCACCGATGTGGGATGGAGGGTGTAGGTCTGCGCGATCGAGGCCAACTCTTCGCTGCTGGGCTGGACCGAATCAAGCCAGCGGAATCCATCCTGTGCGCGGGTAAAAACGGTTTCAATCATGGCTGTGATCCACGTTGCTTTTCTCCTATTCTTATAATTTAACCAATCCATTGATCGAAAAAAAGGTTTTTATGCCGCCGCCGACCAAAAAAATCTTGCGACAGGGAGTAAAATATTGTACCTTACTGAATTAAAATAAACAGCGGCTTTCATTTCAAGCGCAGCTTACAGGATTGATATGCGAAAACGACTCTTCTCTTTCATCATCATATGCATCCTCCTGGTGGCCTCCAGTACCAGCCCGGCCGCCGAACCCGGTCCCGGCGGCCTCGTCCAGCTGGAGGAGAAAGAGGGGCGGCTCTGCGGCACCCCGATCATCGCGCAACAGCAGCAGCTTCTCATCGAGAACACGCGGCGGCTATCGCCGGAACTGCCTGCTGCCCTGGCCAAGGAAGCCGGGGTAACCCATGTGGTCGGGGATACCCTCAGCTTTTTTACGGTCGACTTTAGCACTTCCGCCTATTCTACCATCAAGGCGGTGTGCCGGGAAAAGACCGCGCAGACCTATATCTTTGTGGGCGCTGAGGATCTGGCGTCGAACCGTGTGAGTGAAGCCGATATCGCGGACTTTAAGACCGCCTTCGAATCCCGCACTCCTGCCGGCTCACTCGACCCCAATCAGGGCATCTACAGCCTGGTCACCGGGATCTATGGCCCGCCGCCGAACCGCTCCGGCGATGGCTATGTCTATATTCTCATCCACGATATCAAGGACAACTACGACCCGGACAGCGGCAAACGGGTCTATATCGCCGGCTATTTCAGCCCCACCGATCAGACCAACGGCACCTACAGCAACCGCAAGGATCTCATTAACGTCGACTGCTATCCCCAGAATCCCTCCCATGCCGGCGCCCTGGCGACCGTCGCTCATGAGTTTCAGCATCTCATCCATCACGGCCAGGATGCCGATGAGGACGAAGGCGGCCTCTGGGTGAACGAGGGCGCTTCCGAGTACAGCGAGGTGCTGTGCGGATACAGCCTGCGCATGCCGACCTACTATCTTCTCCATCCCGAGCGCTCGCTCACCCAGTTCAACGCCAGCGACGAGAACCTGTGGGATTATCAAAAGGTCGCTCTCTGGAGCTACTATCTGGCGGAGAAATTCGGCCCGGAGCTGATCGGCGCCATTGTCAAGGATCCCAAGAACAGTCTGGAAGGGGTGCGCAGCGCCCTGATCAAGCGCGGCATCACCCTCAGTTTTGAGGATATTTTTAGCAATTTCGCCGTCGCCAACTATGCGGATAATCCCGCCCTGGGCGAGAACAGCTACTACTCTTATGACAAAATCCGCCTGCCCAGCCTGCCAGCCTCGACGCCGCACTCCGTCTATCCCCTGAAAGACCAGAATCGAACCCTCCCCAACTATTCGATGGGCTATTACCGCTTCACCGGCGAGGACTCGACCGCTGTGCTTCATCTGCAGGGCAAGCCCGGCGCGGAGTTCCGGGCCCGGATCTATGCACCGGGCGCCACCCCCTCCGTGCAAAGCGTCGCCCTGGATGCGACCAATACCGGGCAGTTTCCCCTCAACAATATCGGCGTTTCCGCTGAGGCCGATGTGCTCACCGCCATCAGCCTCGGTTCCAGCAACGCCTTTACCTACGCGGTGACAAGCGACTTGACCGACCGGGCCATGCCAACGATCTTCACCGGACCCCAGGAGCTGATCCCCACCGGAACCTCGACGACCATCACCTGGAACACCGATGAACGCTCCACCAGCCTGGTAGAGTACGGCCTGACCAGCGCTTATGGCAGCTCTCTGGCCGATACCGCCCTGGTCACCTCGCACCTCGTCACCCTGACCGGGCTCCAACCCAACACCACCTACCACTACCGCGTCGGCTCCATCGACGCCTATGGCAACGGCCCCCGCTACAGCGCCGACTTTCAGTTTCGCACGGCCTCCGGCAGCGATAATACCATCGCGGTCGTCGAGCAGAGCCACTCCTATGCCTATTCAGGCCGGAGCATGGCGCGCACCCAGGACGGCACGCTCCATCTGCTCTACCATCAGGTCTCGGGAAGCAGGCGCTTTGTTTACCACAAGAGCACCGCCGATAACGGCGCCACCTGGTCCGATCCCCGCCTCGTCGATGAGAGCCTCTACCACAGCGGCATGCCCGCCGTCGCTGCCGATCACCTCGGCCGCCTCCACGTCGCCTGGCACGCCCGCGCCGGTTCGGCTGATGACAAGCTGAAAATCTACTACAGCCGTTCGGACGATAATGGCCTGAGCTGGTCGGCGCCCGTCTGCATCGGCTCCCACGACCAGAACGACCTCCTCTATGCCGCGATAGCAGCCGATGCGGAAAGCAATCCCCATGTGGTCTGGAATATCGCCCTTTATGACGACGACTATGCCGGCGACATCTATTACGCCGGCTCGGGGGACGGCGGACTGACCTGGAACGCCCAGACGATGATCAGCAGCGGCGCGGGCGACCGGCGCTGCCACGTCCCCGTCATCGATATCACCCCCGCGGGCGAAATCTGGGTGGCCTGGACCGACGGCCTCTTTGACCAGGAAAGCCGCAAGATCTGGCACACCCGCAGTACGGACCATGTGACCTGGAGCAGCCCGGCTGCTGTGACCACCTCGGGCGTGCTCTACGACCGCTATCCCTCCCTGGTAATCGACGACCGCTCGGTCGTCCACCTCGCCTACACCGACAACTACACACCGGGCGATATCCGCATCATGTATATCCGCTACGACGGCGGGAGCTGGTCTGAGCCCATCCCGGTGGCCCAGTCGACCACCGGCAATGTCAGCGCCCCCAGTCTGACCTGCGATTCCCTGGGGGTCCTCTATCTCGTCTATCGCGACGATCAGGGGTCAGCGACCCTCGGCCGCTATGCCTCCGCTCCCGCCGAGACAGCCGATGGCCCCGCGCTCGCCAAACCCTCCGCCTCGGACAGCGACATCTTTTTCGCCCTGTGTAGAAAGGGTGGATGGCTCTCGGGCGGCAACATCAGCAGTGATGATGTGGCCAACGAGTATCCGGAGACGCCGCGGCGGGTCCAGCCTGGGGCGCTGGAGGCCATCTGGATGCGCACAGTCACGACCACCGACAACCGCATCCAGTTCCTCCATCTGCAAACCAAACCCGAGACTGCCCGCCAGCCCCTGGGGATCAGCGTCATCTCTCCCGAGGCGGACGCCGGGGAAGTCTCCTACTTCAAGCAGTTCTTTTTCGTCCAGGTTGATTTCAATCAGCGGGTGATCAGCGACTCGATCACGGCGGCCACCTTCAGGGTGACCAGCGCCTCCCAGGGCCCCCTCGTCGGTTTTATCACCTACGATCAGAGCCTGCGGCGTCTCCTCTTTCAGGTCAATGTCAATCTGCTCCCCGAGGACCTCATCACGGTCTGGCTGAGCGGCAGCATCCCCCAGGAGGGGGGCGTCGGGCTGGACGGCAACGGCAATGGCATCGCCGAGGGGTCGCCCGCCGATGATTTCAGCTGGAGCTTCCGGACCGGGGCCCCGGATCTGCAGGCGCCGGCTTTCACCATCGGCATCGCCCAGAATCCCGTGCTCAACCGCTACATGGACATCTATCTTTTCCCATCTGAGGTGCTGCTCAGGAATCCCGCCGTCGAGATCGGCGGCAGCATCTTCCCCGCCCTGCGCGTACCCGGCGAGGCCTTTATCTACAAGGCCGATTACCGGCTTGATCAGAGCGGGGTCATGCAAATCAAGGCCACCGGTGAGGATCTGGCCGGAAATTTGGGCCAGGGCGAGCGGCTTTTCACCGCCCAGTTCATGCTCGCCGAGAGCGGCGGCACACTCTCCTCACCCGATGGTCGCTTCTCGCTTCAGATCGGGGAGAGGAGCCTTCCCCACGACCTCTATCTGACGCTGGTGCCCGAAAAGGGCGTGGGGGCGGAGGCCGATCCCGAGTGGGTTATTGGCCCGGAGCGGCTGAGCCTGGCGCGCCCCGTGCAGCTGCGCGTCGCCGCGCCAGCGCAGGAGGAGAAGCGTTATTTCATCGAGCAGAAGCGGCCGGATGGATCATGGAAGCCTTTGCCCGGCGCCGTTGAGGAGGGCGTGGTCAAAGCCTCGGCACAGAGCCTGGGTACCTTCCGCCTGGCCTCCGTCACTCAGGTCATCCCCCGGCAGTTCGGCCTCCATCAGAACTATCCCAATCCCTTCCGCCGCGGCGTGGAGACGACCACTTTCCATCTCGATCTGCCCCTGCAGCGGGAGGTCGAGGTCGCCGTCTACAACCTCCTCGGTGAACGCATCCGCCTCCTGACCCGGGGCACTCTCGCGGCAGGTGTGCATACCCTGCACTGGGACGGCCGCGATGAAAACCGGAACGCCGTGGCCAGCGGGGTCTATTTCTACCGCTGTGTTTTTCCCGGCGGCTCCTTCACCCGAAAAATGCTCATCCTCCAGTAGAAGGGAGCGATGAATGCAACCCGCATCCAGAAAAGACGGAAACCGCATGAATACCAGTTCCCCTGTTACCGGATCCATAGCCACCGGCGGCCGCATCCTGCTCGCCGCCCTCGTCGGCGCCCTGCTCTGGAGCGCCGGCTGCGGCGGCGACAACGGCACCAATCCGGTCAACTATCCCAAGCCGAGGATCGTGGATATCCCCGAAGTCAGCGAGCTCTCGGCCAGCCAGGCGACGATCAGCTGGACCACCGATGTCGATGCCACCTCGGCGGTGCTCTTTGGCACCCAGAGCGGCTCCTACACCCGCAAGGACAGCAGCAATGCCCTCAAATCCGCCGCCCACAAACGCACTCTCACCTCGCTGCAGTCCAATACCCTCTACTACTACATCGTCCGCTCGAGATCGGAGGGAGGCGCGGTCGCTTCCGAGGAGGGCACCTTTCAGACCAGTATGGCTCCTGCTGACATGGCTGCAGCTGCCTGGGAGTTTTTCCGGCAGGAGAAGATCGGCCAGGCGGTGGCCATGTTCGAGGCCCTCCGCCAGGCCCAGGCGCAGTCCTTCGAAGCCTTCACCGGGCTGGGCTGGTGCTACGCCCATCCGCTCGTGGACAGCCTCGAAAAGGCCGCCGGCTATTTCAGCGGCTCACTGATCCTGCAGGCGATCAACGCCGACGCCTGCGCCGGGCGCGGCTTTGTGAGGCTTGCCCTCAATCAGTACACGCAAGCCATCGCCGATTTTGAAAAGGTCCTTTCCATCAATCCCTCGTATAACTTTGCCTACAACCCCCGGGTCAATGCGGCTTCGGTGCGGCTGGGCCTGGCGGAGGCCCATTTTTACCTGCAAAACTTTTCTGCCGCCCAGGGGCAGATCGATCGGCTCGCCTCTGGCAACGGGCTGCAGCCCGGACAGCCCTCCACCTGGAGCGTGGAGGGCAAGTCCTATGGCAGCTATCCCGAAGCCCTGCTCGCCTGGATAGAAAAACTCAAAGCCCAGGGATGAGCCCTCGTCTTGAGGAATGAAAAAAGCCCTGACGGTCATGCCGTCAGGGCTTTTTTCATTTGTCCCGCAGGGGTGGCGGTCACGACCGGGGCAGCGCCGCGCGGCTATGGCCTCCAACGGCGCCAAAACGCTCAGGCGGACTCGGCCATGCCGAGCTGGCGCTCATAGTCCTTGCGCTGCTGGGCCGTGAGGATGGCCTTGCGCAGCCGGATCGATTTCGGGGTCACCTCGACCATCTCGTCATCCTTGATAAATTCTATCGCCCGTTCAAGGGTCAGGGGTGTGAAGGGTGTGAGCTGGACCGCTTCATCCTTGGTCGAGCTGCGCATGTTGGTCAGCTTTTTCTGTTTGGTGGGATTGACGTCGATGTCGTTTTCGCGGTTGTGCTCGCCGATGATGTGGCCCTCATAGGTGGGCTCGTTGGGGCCGACGAAGAGGATGCCGCGCGGCTCGAGGTTGCCGAGGGCGTAGGGTACGGTTTCGCCCGAGCGGTCGGAGACGATCGAACCGGTCAGACGTGAGACGAAATCCCCGCGGTAGGGCTCGTAGCCGTCGAGGAGGAAATTCATGATGCCGGTGCCTTTGGTATCGGTCAGGAACTCGTTGCGGTAGCCGATGAGGGAGCGCGAGGGGATGGAGAACTCGACCCTGACCCGGCCGGTGCCGTGGTTGACCAGGTTGAGCATGCGCGCCTTGCGCCGCGAGAGCTTTTCGGTGACGATCCCGAGGAACTGCTCCTCGCAGTCGATGAACAGATGTTCGATCGGTTCATGGCGGACGCCGTGGATGGTCCTGAAAATCACGCTCGGCCGGCCAACGCAGAGTTCGAACTCCTCCCGCCGCATCTGTTCGATGAGGATGGCCATCTGGAACTCCCCGCGCCCCTTGACGATAAAGCGGTCGGGGCTCTCGCCGGCCTCAACCCGGATCGAGACATTGCGCAGCACCTCCTTCATCAAGCGCTCGCGCAGCTTGCCGGACTGCACATGACGCCCCTCGCGTCCGGAGAGGGGGGAGGTGTTGATGGTGAAGAGCATCGAGATGGTCGGCTCGTCGACCGTGATGCGCTTGAGGGGCTTGGGCGCCTGGGCTGTGCAGATGGTGTCACCGATGTGAACCTCTTCGATCCCGGCCAGGTTGATGATGTCGCCGGGCTGTGCCAGGTCGGTCTCGCGCAGGGTGATGCCGTCATAGACCTGTATCCGGGTGACGCGCAGGGGGATTTCACCCTTGTCCTCGGTGATGCAGATCAGGGCGTCATTGTTATGCGCGCTGCCGTTGAAGACCCGGCCTATGGCCAGGCGGCCGAGATAGTCGGAGTAGTTGAGGTCAGAGACCAGCATCTGGAAGGGCTCCTCCGGATCGTAGCAAGGAGGTGGAATATACTCGAGGATGGCGGCGAAGAGGGGGCGGAGGTCGCTTCCCGGCTCCGTGAGGGAGCTCTGGACGATGCCCTGGCGGCCGATGGCATAAAGGACCGGGAATTCGATCTGCTCCTCGGAGGCATCGAGATCGATAAAGAGGTCAAAAATCTCGTTGAGGACCTGCTGCGGCCGGGCATCCTTGCGGTCGATCTTGTTGATCACCACGATGATCTTGAGATTTTCTTCGAGGGCCTTCTTGAGGACAAAGCGAGTCTGCGGCAGGGGCCCCTCGGAGGAATCCACCAGGAGGATGGCGCCGTCGACCATCTTGAGGGCGCGTTCGACCTCGCCCCCGAAATCGGCATGGCCCGGGGTGTCGAGAATGTTGATCTTGATCCCCTCCCAGCTGACCGAGCAGTTTTTCGCCGCAATCGTGATGCCGCGTTCGCGCTCGAGATCCATGTTGTCCATGATGCGCTCCTCGACCTGCTGGTTATCGCGGAAGAGCCCGCTCTGTCGAAACATCTGATCGACGAGGGTGGTTTTGCCGTGATCGACATGGGCGATGATGGCGATATTGCGGATCAGGGGATTGGGTGCGGTCCTTTTCATGCTTTCCTTCTTTTGCTGGGTTACGATCGGGGCGGATTCGGCGCGTGCCGGCCGGAGTTTTGAACAGCTTATAATATACGCACATATTTTGCTATTTACTACGGAAAAAAATAGCCCTTTTGCCGTCCGGCTCCACTCCTGCTGTCTCGACCGGGCATAAAAAAAGGGCGGACCCTCGTGGGGATCCGCCCTTGTCCAACAGAAAACCGGCTGCCCGGCCAACGGGATCACTTGATCAGGGTCATCCTCTGGCTCAGCTCGGCATCAGGCATTTTAAGCAGGTAGAGATAGGCCCCGGTGGGCAGATCGTGCCCGGCATCATCGCGCCCATCCCAGATCGCCGAGTAGCTGCCGGTCTCGTGCGGCTTGGCGACCAGGGTGCGCACGCGCTGACCCTGCAGATTGTAGATCGCCAGCACCACCTGTCCGGGCTGCTTGATGGAGTAGGAAATGCGCGTCGTGGCATTGAATGGATTGGGTGAATTTTGATCGAGGCGGTTGGCAGTCGGCTTGGCCACTTCGACCATGACCGGTCCATGCCACTGCATCTGTCCGTCAGCGGCGATGTCGACGATCTGGTAGTAGTAGACCTTACCCGCCTCCGCGGTCTCATCCACATAGCGGTAGCGGTGCGCGCTCGCACTGCTGCCCGCCCCCTGGATCATCCGGAGGTTGATCTGGGAAAAGATGCCCCCCTCCTCGGTGGCGCGGTAGACGTTGAAGCCCAGGTTATTGGTCTCGGACTGGGTCTCCCACTGCAGCACGACTGCGCCATCCATTGCCGCCGCGAAGAAGGAGCTCATCTCGACCGGGGTGTAGACCGGCACCAGATAGTCTTCCACCTCGCCGTCCGGCGCGGGGCCGGAGGCCAGCAGGCCGGGCACCGAGCTGAAACGGAAGCGGCAAAAAGAAAAGAGTTCCTCCAGCCCGGTCATCGGCACATCGATGCTAAGAGGATTTACGCCTGTACTCAGGGCGAGATCGACCACGGCGTGTTCGCCATCCTGGTTCCAGGTGCCGTCACCGTTCCAGTCAAACCAGACATTGAGAAAGCCGGGTGCCGATGCGGTGATTTCCATTTGTCCGGCCTGGCCCTGATAGAATTTGCTTTTGAATTCGACCCCGTCTTCATCGTCGATGCCGATGGTGTCATCCCCGTCGGCCTTGTCGCCGGGGTGGCCGTCCGGTTCGGTGTCGATGGCGGCGCCGAGAAAATAGCCCGGTCTATAGGTATGGCGCGCCCCGTCATGGCTGAACAGGGTGGGGAAGCCGTGCTCCATCGCATCGCCCATATCGACTTCGCCGCAGCTGGTCGAGAGCACCATGCCACTCCAGAAGATCGAGTCCCCTTTATCCTCGGGCGAGGAGACCGTCACCTTGACCTCGGTGACTTCACCGGGCACCGCCTTGAGGAGGAGGGTCTCCACCAGAACCTCGTCGCCGAAGTTGGGATCGTCGATACTCTTTTCGACGACGCGGGGGCCGGCCTCGGCGCGCAGGAGGGCGAGCCGGCTGGAGCTCTCCTTGTCGGTGATCACGCAGGTAATCTCGACGTCGCGCGGCCCGAAGGTGGCCGGGATGGTCTGGATTTCACTCCAGGTGTTAGGGCGATCGCCGGCCTCCCACCACAGCCCCTGATGGACGAGCTTGCCGGTGGTGAAGCGGGCTTCAGGGCTTTTGCGCAGAATGTAGACGACCGCGGCGCGGGCGCAGCTGTAGCCGGGGTTGGCATCCCCCTCCATGTAGACCTTGATGAAGGCGGCGGGCTTGAGCATTTTCTCATAGTGATAGCCATAGCCTTTAGTGATGACCGTCGGGGTGTCGAGATGGTGCTTCTCCAGCGGCGTGACGATAAAGGCCTCCTCCGGGGGGGTGTACTCGGGCGGCACCTTGGCGACGACCTGGATCAGCATGCTGTCGACGGTTTCAGGATTGGGGATGTAGATGATCTGGGGACTGTTCAAGGCTGATTTGTTGCCCATACCGAGGGCGATGACCTCGAGCTGCTGCCCCTCCCCGCAGAGGACCGGCAGGCTCCCCACCTGGGCCTCTCCGGCCAGAGCCCAAACCAGCAGCAGGGCCGCAGCACCCAGAATGACGATGTGTCTGGTTCTGTTCATTTTTTTCCTCTCCCCGGGTCAAAATGGGCGCGCGCAGGCGGGCTGCCTGCAACAAATCAGCGTCAGTTTTGTCCCTTTTCTTTGACAGTGCCATGAATTGTATTTCTATTATCCCATTAAAATACAATTCATTATGGATTGAACTCAGTGCTCCTCGCACCTCATTTTACAATAATCAGGCCAGAGTCGAAAATTCTGGCTTTTTATATCCAGGTTGTTTATTTTTATACGGCTCCGGACGGGAGTGCGCAGTGGCGCACCCGCCGACCGGGGCAGCGGTCCGGCTTTCATTTGCCGAGAGGAGAAGCGATGAGAGTTTCCTGCTGCTATCTGCTGCTGGTGTTTCTTCTGCTGCTGAGCTCCTTCGCCCCGCGGAGTGCCGGGGCCGGGGAGTGGAAGAAGGGAAATCCGCCCCTGGCGACGCGGTGGTTCAGCGAGGCGGGGCCTGAGCAGGCCCGTCCCGAGTACCCCAATCCGGCCATGGCCCGCGAGGCCTGGATGAATCTCAATGGTCTCTGGCGTTACGCCGTCCGGCCGCGGGGGGAGCAGCTCCTGGACCAGCCTGGGCCAGCGCCGGCTGCAGGATGGGAAGGGGAGATTCTCGTCCCCTGGCCGGTCGAATCGGCCCTCTCCGGGGTGCAGCGTCCGGTCTCACCCGAGCAGCGCCTCTGGTACAGCCGCACCTTCACGGTTCCTGCAGAATGGCGCAAAAAGAAGATCCTTCTCCACTTCGAGGCAGTCGACTGGCAGAGTCAGGTCTGGGTGAACGGCATCGAGGTCGGCTATCATGAAGGCGGCTATGATGCCTTCTCTTTTGATATCACCCCCGCCCTCAGGTTCGCCGGTGATGAGGTGGTCACCGTGGCCGTCTGGGATCCCACTGACACTGGCACCCAGCCCCGCGGCAAGCAGGTCCTCAAGCCCGGCGGCATTTTTTACACCGCCTGTACCGGCATCTGGGGCACGGTCTGGGTTGAACCGGTGCCTGTGACCCGCATCGAGGAGTTGCGCATTGTGCCCGATGTCGCCGCCGGCGCCGTCACCGTGACCTGCACGGTTGCCGGGGCCTTGCCCCGCAGCCGCCTCGCCCTCACCGCGCTGGAAGAGGGCCGGATCGTCGCCTCCGCGAGCGGAGCCGCCGATGCCCCCATCCGGCTGGCCATCCCCGGGGCCAGGCTCTGGTCGCCGGCCACACCCCACCTCTATGACCTCAAGGTCCAGCTCATCGACCGGGAGAAGGTGACCGACCAGGTCAGCAGCTATTTTGGCCTTCGCTCCATCACTGTCGGTCCTGACCAGGCGGGTGTCACCAGGCTGCTGCTCAACGGTGAGCCCCTCTTCCAGGCCGGACCCCTTGATCAGGGTTTCTGGCCCGACGGCATTTATACTGCGCCGACCGAAGAGGCCATGGTCTACGACCTCGAGGTGCTCAAGCGGATGGGCTTTAATATGCTGCGCAAGCATGTCAAGGTCGAACCGCGCCGGTTCTACTATCATTGCGATCGCCTCGGCGTGCTCGTCTGGCAGGATATGCCCAGCGGCGATCAGTCCCTCAACCCCGACCAGGTTGATTTAGTGCGCACTCCGGCGTCGGCTGCCCAGTACTATCTCGAGCTTGGGCGCATGGTCGCCAGCCTCTTCAACCATCCCAGTATTGTCATGTGGGTCCCCTTCAATGAGGGGTGGGGGCAATTCGACTCGGGCAAGGTGGTTGAGTTCATCCGCGGCCTTGATTCCACCCGGCTGGTGAACCAGGCCAGCGGCTGGACGGACCGTGGCGGCGGCGATGTCGTCGACTGGCACCGCTATCCGGGGCCGGACTCCCCCATACCCGAGCCCCTGCGCGCCGCTGTCCTCGGTGAATTCGGCGGCCTCGGGCTCAAGAGCGCCGGACATATGTGGACCGAGGAAAACTGGGGCTATCAAAAGATGGAAGATGCCGCCGGTCTGCAGAAACGTTATGAGCAGCTCTGGACCAGGGTCTGGGAGCTGCAGGAGACGGCCGGCCTCAGCGCCGCCGTCTATACCCAGACCACCGATGTCGAGACCGAGGCTAACGGCCTCATGACCTATGACCGGGAGATCATCAAGCAGGATATCGCGCGGGCGCCGCTGCTCCACAGCGGCCGTCTGCCCATGCTGCCGCTTGCCCGATGATTCCCCTCATTCCGTGGGAGGATGTGAACCTATGAAGTATTCGGGGTTTGTCCTGTCGGTCCTGCTGTTTTTGGCGGGGACCGCGTTTGCGGGGGTGCTGGCGCTGGATTCTCCCGATAAAAACATCACCATCAGCGTCGACATCGCCGAAAACATCCGCTATGCGGTGGCCTGGCGTGGCCAGGAGGTGATCCGTCCCTCCGAAATTTCGCTGCTCCTCGACCGGGAACGCCACCTTGGCGACCAGCCGCGCCTGCAAAAGAGCCGGCGCGCTGCCGTCGATCGCATGCTTGAACCGGTTGTCCGTCAAAAGAGCGCCCGCATCCGCGACCATTATAACGAAATGGTGCTTGACTTCAAGGGCGGCTACAGCCTCATCTTCCGCGCCTACGACAACGGCGTGGCCTGGCGCTGGGTGACCCGTTTGCCCGGAAGGGTTAAGGTGCTCTATGAGCAGGCCGTCTTTGATTTCGCCGCAGACCACACCCTCTATTTCGGTGAGGAGCCCAGTTTTTACAGCCATCAGGAGCGCCATTATCTCCCGGTCCGTCTCAAGGAGGTTACCAGCGCCCGTCAGGCGGTCGCCCCGGTGCTGATCGATGGCGGCGAGGGCCCCAGGGTGCTGATCAGCGAGGCGGATCTCTGCGATTATCCGGGGCTCTGGTTCACCGGCAGCGACCAGCGGCCGACCGCCCTGGTCGGCCGTTTTCCCCATCTCTGCCTGACCGACACGGTCACCTCGGACCGCGATGTCAAGCCCCTCACCCGTGCCCCCTGGATCGCCGAGACCGCCGGCACGCGCAGCTATCCCTGGCGCCTGCTGGTCATCGCCGGGCGCGATGCCGATATCGTCAGCAACAGTCTGGTCTATCAGCTCTCGCAGCCGGAAAAGATCGCCGATCCTTCCTGGATCAAGCCCGGCAAGGTGGCCTGGGACTGGTGGAACGCTCTCAACATTTACGGCGTCGATTTCAAGGCCGGCCTCAACACCGCCACCTACAAGCACTATATCGATTTCGCCGCTGAGTATGGCATCGAATATGTCATTCTCGATGAGGGGTGGTATCAGCTCGGTGATGTGCTCTCCGTCCATCCCGAGATCAATATGGATGAGCTGCTGGCCCACGCCCGCGAACGCAATGTGGGCATCATCCTCTGGGTCACCTGGAAAAGCCTGCTTGACAAGCTGGAGCCGGCCCTGGACCGCTTTGCCCAATGGGGCGTCAAGGGCATCAAGGTCGATTTCATGCAGCGGGATGACCAGTGGATGGTCAACTATTACTGGCGCATCGCCGAAGAGGCGGCCCGCCGCCACCTGCTGGTCGATTTTCACGGCGCCTACAAGCCGGCGGGGCTGGAACGCGCCTGGCCCAATGTGCTCACCCGCGAGGGGGTTAAGGGTCTGGAGAATGTGAAATGGAGCAGGGAGGTGACCCCTGAGCACGATGTCACCCTGGCCTTCACTCGCATGGCAGTCGGACCTATGGATTACACCCCCGGGGCCATGGTCAACGCCACGCCGGATCAGTTCCAGCCTGTTTTCGAAATGCCGATGAGCATGTCGACCCGCTGCCATCAGATGGCGATGTACGTCGTCTATGAAAGCCCGCTGCAGATGCTCGCCGACTCGCCGAGCCGCTACCGCCGGGAGGAAGAGTGCACGCGTTTTATTGCCGGCGTGCCTGCGGTCTGGGACGAAAGCCTCGTGCTGGAGGCCCGCATCGCCGATTATCTCCTGCTCGCCCGGCGCAGCGGCAGGGTCTGGTACGCGGGTGCGATGACCGACGGAACCGGACGCGAGCTTGTCCTCGACCTCTCCTTCCTGCCGGTGGGGAGCTATACCATGACCCTGTTCAGCGACGGCCCCAATGCCGGACGCGCCGCCATGGATTACACCAGCACCACCCGGCTGGTCACGGCCGGCGAGCGGATTCCGCTCAAGCTCGCACCTGGAGGGGGGGCGGCGGCGCGTTTTGAGCCGGCCGTGGAGTAATGCAAATCACCGCGGCACCGCCCTGGTGGCAATAATTACTGTTTTTATTCATATAATTTTTGTATCTTTAAGGTCAATACCACCCCAAAACCTGCGAGTGTGTGCATGAAAAAACTGATCCAACTTATCCTCCTGCTCTCCATGGCCTCCCTGTTTCTCCTCTGTGCCAAAGAAGAGGCACCCTATGTAGTCAAGGTGGCCAAACAGGTCATCCCCTCGGTCGTCTTTGAGAAGAAATTTCGCAGCAGTCCCGAGTTCCGCGAAAATGTCATCTATAATATCGACGTACTGAAGGAGTTCATCGACGATAATTATATCGACAATCTCCTCTTCGAGGCGGAGGGCTTTGCGCGCGGCCTCGAGCGGGACAGCGTGGTGACGGCCCGCCTCTTCATCGAAAAGGGGCGCATTCTAACCCGGCCCAAGGGAGCTCTCTATGCCAAAATAGTCCCCGCCGAGATCACGGTGACGGATGAGGAGGTCCGGGCTGATTATGAATCCTCCCGTTTCGAATACAAGATCGCTGATATCCTTTTCAAGAACAAGGCCCGGGCGGACAGCGTCCACGCCCTCCTGCAAAAGGGGGCTGATTTTGCCGATCTGGCCCGGAAATATTCCCAGGATCACCGCTCGCGTGAGTCCGGCGGCGAGGTGCCCAAATATCTGCGCTGGGGAACCATGGGCTATGCAGCCGATGCCGCCTTGCGCAGCATGGAGCCCGGTGAAATCACCCCGCCCCTGGTCACCCTCTTCGGCATTCATATCATCAAGGTCATCGACAAGCGCCCCTGGGCGGCTCCACCCTTCGAGGATGTTCATCCCCGCATCCGCAATCAGATCAAGGCCAAAAAGCTCAACCAGCTCACTGAAGCCTATTCGATAAGCCTCTACGACAAGTACAATTTCAGAGTCTCCTCCGGCGTGCTGCCGGAAGTCTTTGCTCACTACCGGACCGAAAAAGGAATGGGCCGTCTGGATCTCGCCGCCATGCCCAAAAAGCTGCAAAAGGCCAGGGTGGCGGAATGGAAGGGGGGAAGCTGGGATGTGCGCAAGCTGGCTTCGCAGCTCGCCACCGCCCCGTCGCCCCTGCTCTTTCCCTGGAATTCGGTGGACGATGTCGAAGATTTCGTCCGCAAGTCGGCGGTCGCCGAACTGATGCTCGCGGAGGCTGAAGCGCTTGGACTCGACGACTCCCCGGCCTTCAAATCGGAATACGCGGCACTGCGCAACCAGATCGTGCGCACCCGTTGCCGCGAGATTCTCGCCCCACAGATTCGCACCCTCACGGAGGAGGAGGTCCAGGCCTTCTATGAGGAACAGCGGGAGAGGCTCGGCGAGGTCAGCTTGGCCGAGGTGCGGCCGACCCTGGAAGGTCAGCTCCTGCTCAATAAAAACCGCGAGCTGCGCAAACAGGCGGCCAAGCAGTTGCGCGGCAAATACCCCATTTTCTACAACGAGGCGGAGCTGCGCCGCATCGTCCTTTCGCTGGGCTCCGGGGGAGATGCGGTCGCACACCAGAAGGAAGAGGCTGATGGTCCTAATGACGTTGAGTGACCGGCCGCAGCGGGAGTTGCTGGAACAAGCGTCCCGCCACCTGCGTGGTGGGGAGACGGCCGAGCAGGATTCCCTTGCTTATTACTTTTTAATGAGTTATATTAGCCTGTGATCCTTGCTGGCATCGAGATTAAGGAACCAGTCGTCCTGGCGCCCCTGGCGGGCTGGACCGACACGGTCTATCGGCAATTATGCAAAGAGTTCGGCGTTGGTCTCATCTTCACCGAAATGGCCAGCGCCGATGCCCTGGTGCGCAACAAGACGCGCACCCTCGATATCTGCCGTTTCACCGAGGTGGAGCGCCCTATCGGTGTTCAGCTTTTCGGGGCTGAGGCCGATACCCTCGCGAGGGCGGCGGAAATCGTCGCCGAGCTGCGGCCCGATTGTATCGATATCAATTTCGGCTGTCCGGCCAAAAAGGTGGTCAAACGGGGAGGCGGTTCGGCCCTGATGCGGGACCTGTCGCTTATCGAGGAGATCGGGCGAGCGGTAGTCGCGGCCACCCCCATTCCGGTGACCGCCAAACTGCGCAGCGGCTGGAGCGACACGGTGGTGGTCGAGGCCTGCCTTCAGCTCGAACAGGCGGGTGTAGCCGCCGTCACCATCCACCCGCGCACCCAGAAGATGGGCTTCAAGGGCAGGGCCGATTGGCGGCTGATTGCCGAGGTCAAGCGAGCCCTTAAAATTCCGGTCATCGGCAACGGGGATATCGCCGCTCCAGCGGATGCCCGGCGCATGTTCGAAGAGACCGGCTGCGATCTGGTGATGATCGGTCGCGCGGCCCAGGGCAATCCCTGGATCTTTTCCCGGACGATCGCCCAGCTCCGCACCGGTGTAGATGTCCCGCCCCCGACAAATGCCGAACGGCTGGCCCTCTGCATCCGCCATCTCGATCTGCAGGCCCGGCACTATGGAGAACATGTGGCCGTCTATACGATGCGCAAGCATATCGCCAGTTATCTGAAGGGAGTGCCCAACGTCGCCGAATTCAGGGATCAGCTCTTCCGTAAAAACGATATCGGTGAGGTCAGAGCGGATCTGCTCGCCTTTGCCGACAACCTGGAGGAGACGACGGTCAACGCATAGCAGCATCTTTGAGGCAGGAGCACCGCATCCTGCCTTTTTTACATTTTAAAGATCACCGGCCGGAGAGGGAGGGCACTGACCTGCCGCATCCGGCTCAAGTTACTGTACTTCTCTCCGGAGGATGCATGTCGAAGCGCAAAGCGATTATCATGGGTGCAGCAGGCAGGGATTTCCACAATTTCAATCTTCACTTCCGTCAGAACAGCGATTATGAGGTGATGGCTTTTACAGCGACGCAGATTCCCAACATTGATGACCGCAAGTATCCGGCAGAATTGGCTGGAGCACTCTATCCCAAGGGCATCCCCATCGAGCCCGAGGATAGCCTGCCCGAGCTCATTGGCCGGCACAATGTCGATGAGGTTTTTTTCGCCTACAGCGATGTTCCCCATGACTATGTGATGCATCGGGCTTCGCTGGTCAATGGTTTCGGAGCCAGCTTTTCGCTGCTCGGCCCCAAGTTTACGATGATCAAATCCAGGGTGCCGGTGGTGGCGGTTTGCGCCGTGCGCACCGGCTGCGGCAAGAGCCAGACCACGCGCCGGGTCGCCGAGATTCTGATGGGCAAGGGCAAAAGGGTGGTCGCCATCCGCCATCCGATGCCCTACGGGGATCTGGTCAAGCAGAGGGTGCAGCGTTTCGAGACCCTCGAGGATCTCAAACGGCACGAGTGCACCATCGAGGAGATGGAGGAGTACGAACCCCATATTTCCCGCGGCATCGTCGTCTACGCCGGCGTCGATTACGGCGCCATCCTCGAGCAGGCCGAAAAAGAGGCGGATGTCATCCTCTGGGACGGCGGCAACAACGATACACCCTTTTACGTGCCCGACCTGCACATCGTCGTGGTCGATCCCCTTCGTCCCGGTCATGAGATCGGCTATCATCCCGGCGAAACCAATCTGCGTATGGCCGATGTGGTGGTGATCAACAAGGAAGTCGAGGCCGATCTCCATGCTCTGCGCGTGGTCAAGGAGAACATCCGCTCTTACAATCCAGGCGCAGTGGTCATCGACGCCGCTTCGCCGATCCGCATCGAAAATCCCGAGCTGCTGGCGGGCAAGCGCGCCCTGGTGGTGGAGGATGGCCCGACCCTTACCCACGGCGAGATGACCTTCGGCGCCGGCATCGTCGCCGCCCAGCGCTACGGCGCGGCCGGACTGGTCGATCCGCGCCCCTTCCTGAAAGGCTCGCTGGTCAAGACCTTTGCCAAGTACAAAGGCATCGGCACCCTGCTTCCCGCCATGGGCTACGGTGAGGAGCAGATGCGCGACCTCGAGGCCACGATCAACGCCGCGGAGTGCGATGTGGTGGTCATCGGCACGCCGATCGATCTGCGCAGGATCATCAGGATCGACAAGCCGAGCGTGCGTGTCTTCTACGACCTTCAGGAGATCGGCACGCCGACCCTGGAGGATGCCCTGGCCAAATTCTGAGCGCAGGCCTCTGCATGACCGCCGATATTGAAAAGCCCGTCGCCGTCGTCGCCCTGGGCGGCAACGCCATCACCCGCGAGTTCGAGGAGGGCGACATCTATCAGCAGTTCGCCAACACCCGCCGTGCGCTGATGGGGGTGGCGGATCTGGTTGAGCGGGGATACCGCTTGGCCATCACCCACGGCAACGGCCCGCAGGTGGGACACGGCTTGATCCGCGTCGAGCATACCCGTCATCTGGTGCCGCCCCTTCCCCTCGGCATCCTCGTCGCAGACCTCGAGGGTGGCATGGGATACATGATCGAGCAGTCCCTGATCAACAAGCTGCTGCTGCGCGGCATCAACCGTGAGGTGGTCACACTGCTGGCGCAGGTGGTCGTCGACCGGAACGACGCCTCCATCCACAACCCGACCAAGTTCGTCGGTCCCTTTTACCGTCAGGAGGAGGTCGCCGGTCTGGTCGAGAAACGGGGTTATATCATCCGCGAGGATCCAGGCCGGGGGTATCGCCGGGTGGTGCCGTCGCCGCGGCCGCTCCACATCACCGAGGCGAGGATCATCCGCCAACTCGTCCACGGCGGCACGGTGGTCATCACCGCCGGCGGGGGCGGCATTCCGGTCTATCTCGAGGAGGACGGCCGCCTCGAGGGGGTCGATGCTGTGATCGACAAGGATCTGGCCTCCATGGTGCTTGCCCGCGAGATCGGCGCCTCGGAACTCTATATCCTCACCGCTGTCGATCAGGTGGCCCTGAATTTCAACAAGCCCGGACAGCGCTTTCTCGAGCGGCTGACTGCCGCCGAAGCCAGGCAATACCTGGCCGAGGGGCAGTTCCCCAGGGGCTCTATGGGGCCCAAGATCGAGGCGGCCGTGCAGTTCATCGAGGAGGGGGGCAAAAAGGCCGTTATAACCTCGGTCGAACGCATGTCCGAGGCCCTCGAGGGCAGGACCGGCACCGAAATCGTCGCATGAGGGACTGCTTCCCCGGAATTCCCGGGAACCACACCCGTGCATGAAAAAAAGCGCAGTGCAAAGTGATGCAGCCTGCTGCCTCGCTCTGCACCACTGCGCAGGATTGCTGTCGAACCTTTCCCAATGGAGTTTGCTCAAATGGCAGAAGAAACTCTCCGCAGAAAGCGGGAGGCGGAAATCACCATCAATACTGCCTGGTGCAAGGGATGCGTCATCTGCGTCGAGCTCTGTCCCGAACAGGTTCTGGTCATGGAGAGGGGCAAGGCCAAGGTGGCCCATCTTGATAAATGCACTGTCTGCGGATTATGCGAGCTGCGCTGCCCCGATTTTGCGATCGTGGTCGTGGACAAGAACAAAAGCCCGAAAACAGGTGAGTGAGCGATGGCTGAAGAGAAAAAAGTCAAGGTACTGACCGGCAATGAAGCCTGCGCCGAAGGGGCTCTGGCGGCCGGAATGCGTTTTTACGCCGGCTACCCGATCACCCCTTCCTCGGAGGTGGCGGAGGTGCTGGCCGAGGAGCTGCCCCGGCTTGGGGGGGTCTTCATCCAGATGGAGGACGAGATCGCCTCGATGGGGGCTATCATCGGTGCCTCGTTGGCCGGGACCAAAGCGATGACCGCTACCAGCGGCCCCGGTTTCTCGCTGATGCAGGAGAACATCGGCTTTGCCGCCATGGCGGAGGTCCCCTGCGTCGTCGTCAACGTCATGCGCGGCGGTCCGAGCACGGGACTGCCCACCCTGCCGGCCCAGGCGGATGTCATGCAGGCGCGCTGGGGCACCCATGGCGACCATGCCATCATTGTACTCGCCCCCTTCAGTGTTGCTGAGACCTTCGATCTGACCGTGCGTGCCTTCAACCTCTCGGAGCAGTATCGCACTCCGGTCATCCTCCTTCTCGATGAGATCATCGGCCATGTCAATGAACGGGTGACGATCGTCGATCCTGGCAGCCTGGAGATTTTCAACCGCATTGTCCCATCCGATCCCCCGGATCAGTACAAGCCGTATCGCCATACCGAATCGGGTGTGCCCCCGATGATCGCCTATGGCGAGGGCTATCGTTTTCATGTCACGGGGCTGGCTCATGACGAGACCGGCTTCCCGACCAACAGCGCAGCCGAGATCGGCCGCATGCTGGAGCGCCACCACCGCAAGGTCGAGCAGGCGCGGGACCACATCGTTCAGGTCGATCCCTTCATGATGGAGGATGCCGAGATTGGCATTGTCGCGTACGGCTCGACCGCCCGTTCGGCGCGGCACGCGGTGCGTCTGGCGCGCGAGACCGGCAAGCGGGTCGGGCTGCTCCGCCTCAAGACCCTTTGGCCATTCGCCGATGAGGAGATCCGCTCGTACATTGGCCAGGTCAAGAGCTGGATCGTGCCCGAGATGAATCTGGGGCAAATGGCTCATGAGGTCGAATGGGCCCTGGCCGGCAGCGCACCCGTGACGCGCCTGAACAAGGTCGACGGCGATCCGATCAGCCCGCCGGAAATTTACCAGATCATCCCCGGTTGAGTCGAGAGAGAAGGAGAGAGGCCCGATGTTCAACTACGAAAGCTATCTGCGGCTCGATAAATTCCCCCTCATCTGGTGTTCCGGGTGCGGGGACGGCATTGTGCTCAAGTCGATGATCCGCGCCATCGACAAGCTTGGCCTGAGCAAGGATGATGTCTGCATGGTGTCGGGCATCGGCTGCTCGAGTCGTTTGACCGGCTATGTCGATTTCAATACCCTGCACACCACACACGGGCGCGCCCTGACCTTTGCCACCGGCATCAAAATGGCCAAGCCCCGCCTCCACGTCATCGTAGTGACCGGCGACGGCGACGCCACAGCGATCGGCGGCAATCATTTTATCCATGCGGCGCGGCGCAATATCGACATCACCGTGATCCTGTTCAACAACTTTATCTACGGCATGACCGGAGGGCAGGTCTCGCCCTGCACGCCCAAGGGCAAGCGCGCCAGCACCGCGCCTTACGGTAATTTTGAGAACGCCTTCAACATCAGCGGACTGGCCCAGGCCGCCGGCGCCAGCTTTGTTGCCCGCGCCACTGTTTACAACGCTGTCCAGCTCGAAAAGCTCATTCAGCGGGCCATCGAGAGGAAGGGTTTTTCCCTGGTCGAGGTGCTCTCGCCCTGCCCGACCGCCTACGGGCGGCGCAACCGCGAAGGCACCCCCGTGGACATGATCCTGCAGCAGAAGGAGACCACGGTCAGCGTGGCTGCAGCCGAGAAGATGAGCGCGGAAGAGCTCGAGGGCAAGATCATCACCGGCGTTCTCACCGATGTCGAGCGCCCCGAGTGCCGCGAAGAGTATCAAAAGCTGATCGATTCATTCAGGAAGGAGGGCTGAGCGCGATGAGTTTTCGCTATGAAATCCGCTTGAGTGGCGAGGGCGGACAGGGACTGGTGCTGGCCGGCAAGATACTCGCCGAAGCGGCGGCGGTCTACGATGACCTCAACGCCACCCAGAGCCAGAGCTACGGCCCGGAAGCCCGCGGCGGCGCCAGCCGCTCCGAGGTGATCATCTCCGACGATGAGATCGACTATCCCAAAGCGGTCAGCATCGACCTTTTGCTGGCCCTGACCCAGGAGTCCTGCGACCGCTACCACAAGGATCTCAAGAAGGGGGGGATTCTGCTGGTGGACAGCGATGCAGTGAACCGTCTGCCCGAAGGGGAATTCCGCGTGATCAGCGCGCCCATCATCGGGCTGGCCCGGGAGCGGGTCGGCCGGGCCCTGGTGGCCAACATCGTCGCTTTGGGCTTCATCGCCGGCATCTCGGGCATCGTCTCGGAAAAGTCGCTGCGGTCGGCGATTGAGGCGCGCGTCCCGAAGGGGACCGAAGAGCTCAACCTGACCGCCTTTGCCACCGGGCTGGCAGAGGCGCGTCTGCTCATGAAAAACTAGTCCGTAACGCCCGTCATCTCTTCACGATACAGGAGGACCATGCAGAGAACGCTTGCCATTTGCAAACCCGATTGTCTGGCCCGCTCGCTTGCAGGCCAGGTGCTGAGCCGTATTGAAGCAGGGGGATTTCGCATCGTCGCGATGAAAATGATCCGGCTGACCCGGAGTCAGGCGGGGCATTTTTATGACGTCCATCGCGAAAAGCCCTTCTATCCCGAGCTGCTCGATTTTATGACCGAAGGTCCTGTGGTGGTTGCGGTGCTCGAGAAGGGTGATGCGGTCGAGAGCTGGAGAGCGCTGATGGGCGCCACCAATCCCGCGCAGGCGGCGGAGGGGACGATCCGTCGTGATCTGGCCGAGAGCATGTCGCGCAATGTGGTGCACGGCTCGGATTCGCCTGAAAATGCCCGCCGCGAGATCGCCTTTTTCTTCAGTGAGAGCGAACTGCTGGCTGCAGAAAAATGAATATAATTCAGAAAATCGCGATTTTTAGCTTGACTATGTGACGCTTTATTGCTAAATTTTCCCTCGATTTTTGGAACGAAAAAAGTGCAAGCTCTCAATATCGCCAATATGGCCCCGGGGCATTATGAAGAGACCCGGCAGGCCTCAGCCGCGGATCTCGACCTGCGCGAGCGGGAAGAGTTCCAGGCGCCCATAACCATGGTCATCCGGATCGACAAGGCCTCCGATGAACTCATCGTGACTGTCGACTGGCAGACTGTGATCTCCGGCAGCTGCGACCGCTGTGCGGATCCTCTTCAAATCCCGCTGAGCGACGCCCTTGCAATGGTCTACACCTACGATCCGCAAGAGCGCGGGGAGGAGGACGAGGATGTGCTCCTCATCAGCGAATCGACCCGAGAGGTCGATCTGACCGACCACCTCCGCCAGAGTCTGATCCTGGCGCTGCCTCTCAAACTGCTTTGCCGGGAGGAATGCAAGGGATTGTGCAGCCACTGCGGCGCCAATCTCAACAACGAATCATGTAGTTGCCCGCCGGATCCGCTGGATCCGCGCTGGGAAAAGCTTGAACAGCTCCTAAACAGAAAGAAGTAGCCATGCCACTACCCAAAAGAAGACACTCCAGCGCGCGCCGCGACAAGAGACGCGCCAACTGGAAAGCAGCCACACCGACGGTCACCGAGTGCTCGAATTGCCATCAGCCCAAACTCTCCCACCGTGCATGCCCCAGCTGTGGCTATTATAAAAGCCGTTCGGTTTTTTTGCCGAAAGAGGCTTAAGACCAATTTCTTTGCCCACCAAGCCTGACGTGACCTCAGCAATCAAAGCGATTGTTGAGGTCACCTCTGTTTGAACTCGTTCCGGAGTTGAAATTGATCAAGATCGCGTTGGATGCCATGGGAGGGGACAATGCCCCTCATGATGTGGTGCATGGAGGCGTCGAGGCTGCCCGCGCCGCCAAG
>ENA-UOWO01001648-UOWO01001648.1-activated-sludge-metagenome-genome-assembly--contig:-NODE-1648-length-29220-cov-11.045534_pt1 | contig 29220 bp, 25 predicted proteins | sample MGYA00238148_ERZ761564 | MGnify/ENA primary metagenome ERZ761564 (study PRJEB28885, sample SAMN05720194) | activated sludge metagenome | isolation source: Anaerobic digester | place: USA...
AGTCGGGAACTTCTTTCAAAAACCTGGTGTTGTCCCGCTCATTCTCTCACTCCATAAACCTAAACCATCATGAGCGCAATCCAGTCTACATTCCTTGCTGAAAACCGTTATTGGTTATCCAATTCACCCAAACAAAACTTTTATCTGTACCTGGAACTACAGGGCAGTCAGGCACCCGCTTCGGCAGACCGTGTGCCGCTGAACCTATCCCTGGTGATCGACCGCAGCGGCTCTATGGCCGGCGACAAGATTGCTTACGCCAAAAAGGCTGCACAGTTTATTGTCGACAACCTCAGTCCGGAAGATCGGGTATCCATTGTGCAATACGACGACATCGTTGAAGTACTCAGTCCATCCGCTCCGGTACAAAACAAACAAGAATTGCGGCAGCGCATTGCGTTGATGGAAGCACGCAACATGACCAACCTCAGCGGTGGAATGCTGGCGGGATATGAACAAGTCGAGCGCACCAAACAGGCACGTTTTGTCAATCGGGTGCTTTTGCTTTCCGATGGCCTGGCCAATCACGGCATTACCGATCCAGCGGTGTTGCAACAGATGGTGCAGGAAAAATTCCGCAACGCGGGCATCGCCGTTTCTACCTTCGGGGTGGGGGCCGATTTTAATGAATTGCTGATGACCAGCCTTTCTGAATACGGCGGAGCCAATTATTATTTCATCGAAAGCCCTGACAAAATTCCCGGCATTTTTGCTGAAGAACTACGCGGCTTATTGGCCGTGGTGGCACAAGGCGTCAAAATGGAGATTCAATTACCGAGCAGCGATTTTCGTTGCGAAAAAGTATACGGTTTCCCCGCTGAAATCACCAAGGATAAGGTCGTGATCAACTTCAACGACCTGTTCAGTCTGGAAAAAAAGGCCGTTTTGCTAAAAATGACGGCGCTGCGTCCAATTGAGCACAAGTTCGCATTTGGACTGCAGCTGAAATACGACAATGCCTTGGGCAATTATGCCCAAATCGAAGAAAATCAGGAACTAGAGGTGTTGGTCACCAGCGACCCTGAGCTTGTTCAGGCAAATACCCAGAATATTGTTTTGGAACAAACCACCTTCTTTGTCGCCAATGAGCTGTACGAAGAGGTCATCCATCTTGCCGAAATAGGCAACCGCGAAGGAGCCAAACGTTTGATCCAACAGATCAAAGACTTTATGGAGCAACATTTTCAAATCCTGCCTCCTACCGAAGAACTTAAAAAGCAATACGAAGAAATCCTGCGTTATGAACAGCAGATGAAGAAGTTTGATGAAATGTCGCACCACGATGTGGCGATGGCGATGAAAGCAGGCCGCTCGCAGTCCTACAATATGCGGCATAAAAAGAGATAAAAGCATAGCACCCCGTCCTCGTCGGGGCTAAATTTTTTATTTTTCGCCCGCGGATGGTGCAGATTTACGCAGGTTTTGAGCGATATGGTATCAAAATCTGCGTAAATCTGCACCATCTGCGGACTTTTTATCGAAAAAACGTCACTTGCTGACCGCTTTTCTTGTCCGTATTTTAGACAAAAAAAAGCGTGATGGCCTTTCAAAACAAAATCATTTCCAATCCCCAAACCGGGCAAGAAATCAGGTTTTTGCAAACCAGCAAAGATACCAATGGTCAGTTTTTAGAAATGGAAACGACTTACAGGGCTCACTCCAATGAACCGGTTCCGCATTATCACCCTTTTCAACGTGAAGACTTCCGGGTTTTAGCCGGAGCATTGAGTGTTCGTATTGACGGACAGCTCAAAGTGCTACAGACAGGAGACACTTTACACATTCCTGCCAATACCGTTCATTCCATGTGGAACAACTCGGACAACCAAACGGTGGTGCATTGGAAAGTACACCCCGCCATGAATACCGAACACTTGCTGGAAACCGGCATCGGCTTGGCCACAGATGGGAAAACCAAGGCCAACGGAATGCCCAATATCCTGCAAATAGCTTTGATGGCGAACAAATACGCCAGGGAGTACCGACTGATCAAGCCGCCATTTTTCGTGCAAAAAGTGGTCTTTTTGCTGCTTACCCCCTTTGCTTATCTTTTGGGTTATCGGCCGACTTATTCAAAATACTTGGATTGATTGGGGCGGCCTATTGCCGAACTACCAATCCTCTTTTGTAGCCTCCTCTTTGACGGGTTTTGAATTCCAGCGCAATTCCCGCCAGGCGGCTTGTTGTTCTTTGCTCAAAAAGCTCCAGGCTACAATCCGGCTGGTTTTGTTGCCTTGCCCCATGGGGATGGTTTTGACTTCAGTAGCACCCGCCTTGGTGAGCGCTTCGTAGACTTTTTTGAGGTGGGTTTGTTTAGAGATCAAACTGGAGAACCAAAAACAGGACGTGGCAAACTGTCGGCTTTGGCGCACCATTTCACGCACAAAGGCTTCTTCTCCACCTTCACACCAGAGTTCCATGTTTTGTCCACCAAAATTTTTAGTGACTTCCGTGACTTTTTGCTGCTGCAGATTGCTCAGTTTGCGCAGGGTTGCAGCATCGGCTGCTTCGGCAGAGGCATGGAAAGGTGGATTGCAAATAGACAGGTCGAAGTATTCCTCTTCTTGAATGATGCCCTTGAAGATGTCCGCAGCCTTGGTTTGTAAACGGCAGACTACTTTTTCCTGCAAAAAGGGATTGGCCGCAATGATGAGATTGGCCGATTCGATGGCCTGCTGGTCAATTTCCGTGCCGACAAAAGACCAGCCGTACTCTTTAGTGCCAATGATGGGGTACACACAATTGGCACCAACGCCAATATCGAGGCAGCGGATGTGTTGTCCCTGCGGAATTTTTCCAAAATTGTAAGCGCCCAGGAGTTCCGCAATGTGGTGGATGTAATCGGCCCGACCAGGGATAGGTGGGCACAAATACCCTTCGGGAATGTCCCAGTTTTCGATGTTGTAATATTGTTTCAGCAGTGCTTTGTTCAATAGTTTCACCGCTACAGGGTCGGCAAAATCAATCGATTCATCGCCGTGTACATTCGGTTTTACAAAATCAGCCAATTCTGGGCAACTGGTAATCAGCAATTTAAAATTGTAACGCGCACGATGCCGATTGCGGGGGTGCAATTGCGCTTTTTCAGTGGGGTGTTCTTTTTTCTTTTCCTTGGAGCGGTCTTTTGGCTGGTGATTGGTTTGCCCCTTCTTGATCTTTGGCATGCGATTTTTTTTTATTGGGGCGCAAGATAAAGTATTTAAAGCAGTATTATCAGGCAAATGGCCACTGCGATTGATCACAGTGGCCATTTGCCTGATGGTTTAAGCGGAAAGGTAATTCAAGCATGCCGATTTTTTTGTACAAAAATTCCATCTACCTGCAACAATTGACCGGTATTTTCATCTGAAAATCCATTCTCCAATGAAAACAACTGAAACCCTTTTTTGTCCAGGTAATTGATCATGTCTATGTATAACATTTCATTTTCGTACAATGGAAGAATCGACATTTCAAGTTGAATGACTCTGATGCTGCCGAGGGACTTAGTTGCGCCATCGATCACATTTTTCTCGTATCCCTGGGTATCAATTTTGAGCATCACGTTATCCCCTTTGTTGCAAAAAGAATCGAAAATTGTATCCATTTTTTTGATTTCAATTTCTTCTTTGGCAATGTATTTAGATTGAGGAGCACTGTCCAGGTGGGTTGGAAGGATGTTCAAAATAGAGCTACTGTAGGAGTTATCCGAAATATTGATGACGCTTCTCACGTCTTCATCACCCAGAGCGTAATTGTTGAGTATCCAGTTGTTGTCATTAGCTGCTGCAATTTTCAACTGTTCAAAAGCACTATGCAGCGGTTCGAAGGATATGATTTTTTTGCTGTATCCATATTCACGCATTTTGCGTACGTATTGCCCGATGTTGGCGCCTACGTCAAATACAACATCAATATGGTTGGTGTTGATGATCTTCATGCGCCGTGCCATATCCTCGTCCGGATATTGGGTAATATAAAACCCTCTTTTTTTCAGAAATTTCTGAATCAACGCTTTCATTTTGTGTTTTTTGTAACGATAAAAAAATAAATCACACTAAACTAGTAGCAAAATGAATCTGCTCCTGGCGATACGTTCTTTCGATCCCTTCTTGCAAACCAATGCGGTGCTTCCAACCCAGGGTGTGGATTCTGGATACATCGAGTAATTTACGGGGTGTACCGTCGGGCTTTGTGGTATTGAGTTGAATTTCACCCGAGAAACCAACAATCCCCCTGATCAATTCAGCCAGTTCCAGAATACTCAAATCCTCTCCTGTACCGATATTGATGTGGCTGGCTTCGTTGTAGTTCAACATCAGGAAAAGGCAGGCCTCGGCCAGATCGTCGACGTGCAAAAACTCACGCAGGGGTTTTCCCGTTCCCCAAATTTCAACGGTGGAATCGCCATTGATTTTGGCCTCATGAAATTTCCGGATCAGGGCTGGCAGTACATGACTGGTATGCAGGTCATAATTGTCATTGGGCCCGTAGAGGTTGGTGGGCATGGCCGAAATAAAATTGCAGCCATATTGATCCCGGTACGCCTCGCACAGTTTGATACCGGCTATTTTAGCAATGGCATACGGCTCATTGGTGGGTTCCAAAAAACCGGACAGGAGGTATTCTTCCTTGAGTGGTTGCGGTGCCAACTTGGGATAAATGCAAGATGAACCGAGGAACAACAATTTTTTCACGCCGTATTCCTTGGCAGCGTGTATGACGTTGTTCTGGATCATCAGGTTTTCGTACAAAAACTCACCGCGGTAGGTATTGTTGGCCACTATACCCCCCACCTTGGCTGCCGCCAAAAAGAGGTATTCTGGTCGCTCCAGTTCAAAAAAAGTCTTGACTGCTTCTTGATTACGCAGATCCAGTTCGCTGGAAGTACGGGTAAGCAGATGGTGGTATCCGGCCTTTTTCAGGCATCGAAAAATGGCAGATCCCACCATTCCTCGATGGCCGGCAATGTATATTTTACTGGAATGTTCCATGTCATTCAAATTCATTTTTCACCAAAAATCCCGCTTCTTTGAGTACCCGGTTTTGGCGGAATAAGTCCAAATCTGCAGCCACCATTTCCTGTACCAGCCCGTTCAGGTCGTAAGTCGGTTTCCAGCCCAGCTTTTCCCGGGCTTTGGTATTGTCACCAATCAGCAGATCAACTTCGGCTGGCCGGAAGTAGCGGGGATCGATGGCCACAACCTCGCGCCCGGGCATCAGCGGAAAATCTGGATCATTAGCACGCACAACGACGCCTACTTCTTCACGACCTTCCCCCCGGAATTCGATTTCAACACCGATTTCCTGAAACGCCAAACGTACAAAATCACGCACACTGGTTTCTACTCCGGTGGATACTACATAATCATCCGCACGGTCTTGTTGCAGCATCAGCCACATGGCTTCCACGTAATCTTTGGCATGGCCCCAGTCGCGACGAGCAGCGAGGTTACCGAGGAAAAGTTTGTCTTGCAAACCCAAACCAATTTTGGCAACAGCACGGGTAATTTTGCGTGTAACAAAAGTTTCACCCCGCAATGGGCTTTCGTGATTGAACAAGATACCGTTGCAGGCATAAATATTGTACGCCTCCCGATAGTTGACGGTTATCCAATAGGCATAAAGTTTGGCTACGCCGTAAGGAGATCGTGGATAAAAGGGGGTACGTTCGGTTTGAGGCACTTCTTGTACCAGTCCATAAAGTTCGGAGGTAGAGGCTTGATAATATTTTGTTTTTTTCTCCAAACCCAAAAAACGGATGGCTTCCAACAAGCGGAGTGCACCGATCCCATCGGCATTGGCCGTGTATTCTGGCGACTCAAAACTAACTTGTACGTGTGACTGTGCACCGAGATTGTAGATTTCGTCAGGTTGTACCTCCTGTACGATCCGAATCAAATTGGTCGAATCGGTCAAATCGCCATAGTGGAGGAAAAAAGGTAAATTTCGCTCATGAGGATCTTGATAAAGATGGTCGATACGCGTGGTATTGAACAGAGAGGAGCGGCGTTTGATGCCATGCACCTCATACCCTTTCTCCAGTAACAATTCACTGAGATAAGCTCCATCCTGACCAGTGACGCCAGTAAGTAATGCACGTTTTTTGGACATGTGTATACAGATTAAATGATTAAGTGCTTGTTTAAAGTTTTGGATCGAGCTCCAACTGCTCAAACAAGCACAAAACCAATGTTTTACCCCGCGCGGGGATTTTGATTGGTTTTACAGCAATAGTAAAGACCTTAACAACTGGCTGCACCACTTGTTAAGGTCTTAGGCAATATATAATGACAAAATAGATAGCAATTAGTTCTTGCTCACAACAAATGGGAGAGCTCTTTTAATGAGTATGTCAGAACGGTGAAGATAATACATTCCAATGGGAAGATCATCAATATTCCAGCTTAATTTGTTCCAACCTGCCAGGGTTTCCGTTTGGAAGGTTTTGACTTTCCGGCCAATTTGGTCAATGACTGTAAAAAAAAGTGAGGTTTCTTTGGTAAACAAATCGATGGTTAATTCAGCATTTCCAGTGTGCAAAAGTGTAGGATAGATTTGCCAGGAGTTTTGGCTTTTACAATCTGTTTGTTCTTCCAATATCTCCGAATAGGTGAATTTTCCATCAAGATATACCCTTTTCAGCCGGTAATAGTTAGTGGCTCCAATCTCGCTATCCTGAAAATGAAATGATTGTAGCCCAAGACCGCTTTTTTTATCGATGGATGAGAGCCTGGTAAAAGTGATTCCATCTTCACTTCTTTCCAATTCGAAGTGGCTGAAGTTTTCGTCAATGGTATAAGACCAATCCAATTGCACCTGGCATTCCTCAAGACTGCTCTGAAAATTGTTCAAAGCCCCAGTCGTGTTAGACAGATTCTGGACATTTTTTACCAGCACAATGGATTCGAAAGGCTTCAAAACGATCTTACCAGAATACAGTGTTTTTTTAACGTCTAAATAACTTGTTTCCAGTGTTATGGTTTTGTCTTTGGTGCTTGGGTTGTATTCAAAACGAATGTAGTCATCTGGATTGGTGGGGGAAGTAGTCGCCTCGTAAAGGCCTACATCGTCCAACCAATAGGAGAATTTTCCATTTACAGATTGAAACATGATACTGGCAACCGATTCGGACACCGGATTTGCAAAGAGCACTTCATAATTGGTTTTGGTCGGTGTAATTTTAATTGCTTTTACAGTTGAAATGGTTTGCCAAGGCGAATTGCTTTGAATCAGGTATACATTCAAATCACTTTCCTTTTCACCAATGATACTGAAACGTAAAATGTATTGTTTATTCTGGTCAATAGATCCGATGCCCAGGCTGAATTGGCCATAGCTTGAGCCCGATATTTTAATCGCTCTTTTATTAAGAGGGCTGGTCGTGGTCCAGGTCGTATAACAGTCATTGGTGGGAGCCCAACAATACAAACCACTCACCCCCGTTTCAAACCCTTTATTCGCATATTTGTTGTGATCGTCATCCAGGGAAGTCAAGGTATATGCTGGCAATTTTACCGGGCTGGCCCCGGCTTCTTTATATTTCCCCATGGTAGCCTGCCAGGTTTTAAAATCGTACCATTGTTTGGTATTGGCTTTATAGTTTTCGGTATAAATGGTCATATTATCGTCTAGTGGCCGCGCATAGTAATTGCCAGAAAAACTGCCAATGCTAGGAAAGTCATTCGCCGATGACTTCAGCAAAGCATTCATTTGCTCCGGTTTTTTGGAAAAAAACTTATTGTTGCTAATGGTTAGATTAGAAATTGCTTGTCCCTGGTCGTCATGAACAGTGGTAAATTGTACTCCGTTGTTAAAAAAAGTATTGTTCAGGATTTGCAAATTTCTGGAGTTGTGTATATAGATTCCATTGTTGGAACAATGGGCTACGGAATTTCCTGAAATTTCTACATTAGTGGCATTGTCGTCCAGATAAATTCCCTCGGCGGCGAAAAAATTGGGCTGGTTGGTGGCTTCTGGGGCGCCGATGCCATTTACAATGATATTGCCAATGATGCTCCGTTTGGTGTAGGTTGTGTTTTGGCCTCCTGTCCAGGTATAGATTCCAGCTCCGTCGTCCAACACGGTACAAAATCTGTCGATGTGATTGTTTTTGACCAGGTTGGAATCACCGGTAAAGCGTATTCCAACGTATCCCGAGTTGGTGATGGTGTTGTATTCTGCCACCATACCCTTGGCATTGCTCACTACGGCATAGGTTTGGCCATCTGCAATCATGCCCGGAAAAATACCTGTATTCTTGATGGTGTTGTTTCTGATGATCGGGCGAATATCATTGTAATTCAAGTTAACCGCTTTGCTATTGGAATTGTCGATGGTACAATTTTCCAATTCAAAGTTCAACCGTTGAGACAATTTAATGGCATCAATCCCCGAGAACAGGATTTGGGAATTTTTGATTTTGAGGTTGCGTAAATTGGCCCACTCATTGTATACGCAATATTGGTTGGCTCCGGTAAGGGTTACATTGTCGATCACTAGGTGATTGGCCCTGGGTTCTATCAACAAGTTGACGGTTCCTACCTGAACCGTAACATTGCTGCTAGGCGTATTGCCTAAAAAAATATACAATTTTTTGGTCGTTGTATTGTAAAACCATTCTCCAAATTTGTCCAGGGTTTGGAGGTGATTTTGTATAAAATATCCGTACCCATCGGTTAGTGCGTTGCGTAGGGATGATCCATAAGTCAATTGTTTTCGATTGTGCGCCGTGATGGGTAGTCGCTCGATGGTCCAACGGGTCGTTCGAATCACCAATTCCGCATTTTTCCAATTGACGGATGAAGTGAGTTGATTGTCGACAATGTAATTATCGCCATGAGATTCAAAACTCAAGTACCCTTTTTTGGCCGCATTTTCATTGGGGAACCTGCCCATCGCGTAGTTTACACCATTGATCACGACCAGATTCAGGTTGGGTGTAGTGGTCAAAACGGGGCTTTCATAAATTCCTCCACCCAGGGATTTCCAGCTTGAAACTGTAGTAAATCCGCTGATCACCGGACGTTCTCCTTTGCCATAAGCCCCCAATACAATCGGCAACGCATTGGTGCCAGATTGAGTCATGCGAACCTCTCCAAAAAATACATCACCGCGTTTGAACAATACCGAATCACCGGGTTTCAGCTGCGAGAAAAAGTTGTTTAATTTGTTCGTGGTTTTCCAGGGAGTTTTGGAGTTACTTGCCAACAAGGTGCTTCTGTTGTCGTCTCCTTCGGTAGTAGAAAAATAATAGTTGGCGGCATTAGTTCGCCAAAAGCAACTGAGGATCAGCAACAAAGGTAGTGTGAATCGTTTCATAATCGGTTTTTTTATATAGGTTACTCACACATAAGAACGGAAAACGATCACCTTTGTTTCGCAACTCATGCGATTAATTCATACTCAATCAATACTTTAGACATTTTTAATATTAAATAAAACGGCAATTCGGCCCTCTCGGAAATGTCCAAAAGGGAGTAATTTCCGTCCGAAAAATTGAGGATCCAAAGCATGGCCATTTGCAATTTTTTTTGGTCACTATCCCCTCCGATCGCATCGTACAAGCCTCTTTTTCCCAACTGGGGTTCACATTTAGGGTTAAGGTTCTTGTAGTAATTGTTGTGTTCCAATATCTTGATGATTTGGTGATAAATGTCAAATGAATCATTCAAGTATTGGGCTTGAATGAGTTGCAAGTTATCACCGGAAGTATGGTACTCGGGGTATCCTCCAAATGGAGAACGGGTGAGATTACCTACTGGCAAATTGAATCCTGGTGAGCAAAATTGGCGCTCATCATACCCATAAGGAAAAAAATCAAACACCTGGTAGGGGTGACCCGAATGTTTCAACACATATTCGGCTACTTTATCAATTTCAGCATCTCCTCTCCTACTTCTTTTATACGTAAACCCACCCGCATCACCCAAGAGTGATGCAACCAACCCATGCTGAATGTTCTGGACCTTGGGTTCGTTCAATGCCAGCCAGGTAATGGAACCGATGGTACCGGGAATGAACAAAAACCGGTAGGAATAGCGGTTTTTTTGCCCCAACATGCATTGGGCCAAAAAAGTAAGGAGACTTATCCCTGAAAGGTTGTCGTTGGCCAAAGACGGGTGGCAAATGTGTGCCGACAGCAATACCTCCTGGGTGGATTCACCAGGAAGATACAATTCTCCATAAGTCAGGCTCCCTTCCTCCAAGGAGGCATCAATGTATACTTCATATGACCCTTCCGACAAGCGTTGCAACTCGTGATGAGCCAAACAAAAACCCCAGTTTTGCTGATAATAGGACGTCCGGTAGGGGATCAAATCGGGCTGATCGGGTAGTGTAAATAGGTGTTTTTTCAAATCCTCTAATTCAAATACCTGGTGGATGGGGATGCTGTATTGGAGGATATGCAGGTTATTGCATTTAAAATCAACGATCGTTTCTCCATTTGGTCCTTTTATCCAGGCGTCCCGAATGTTCCATTCAGGGGGAACCGTCCAGTCAAAAACAGGTGTTCCACTGGGTACTTCATGGATTTCCAAAGGAATGTATTCCTGGAGAATACGCAAGGACTGGCGTACTCCCTCTCCAGTAATGCTGCGGCAAATGGGAAATAGTTTTTCTGCCAAGCTGTACATGTCCGAACCTACTGAAGCCATTATTTCCATGGTAACGGTTATAAATTTTGATCCAGTGTAGCTATATTGTTTTCAAAATCACCAAACGGATAATGGAACAAGCAGCAGCAACGACCGAAATGCATTGCCCCATCTGTAAGAAACCAGAACTTATTGATTTTTTCCAGGCCAAAGAAATTCCTGCGCAAGATGGGGTGGTATGGCCAAGCCGGGAAGCGGCCATCAACGCACCTAGTGGAGATGTCGACCTGGTTTATTGCCAAAAATGCGCTTATATTTTCAATAGATCGTACGATCCTCGAAAAATCTCTTTTCTCGACTACGACTTTTCCTTGCACTATTCGGGTACTTATCAACAGTTTAATCAAATGCTGATCAATGGCCTGATCAACAGGCATCAGTTGAACAACAAAACGATTCTGGAGGTAGCCTGCGGCAAAGGGCATTTTCTGGTAGCACTATGTGAGGCTGGCGACAATCGAGGAATTGGCATCGATCCAAGTTTTGAAAAAGTGGATGACCTGGAGTACGACTCCATGCAGATCACATACATTAATGATTATTATTCAGCTGCCTATAGCGATGTAAAGGTTGACTTCATTGTTTGCCGGCATTTGATCGACGAACTGGAACGTCCAGTGGATTTTCTAAAGTTAATGAAACAAAACCTCAAGCAAAACCCTCGGTCGGCCATTTATCTGGAAATCCCCAATGCCTTAAAAACCTTTTCGTCTTCCTTGATCTGGAACATTGGCTACGCGAAAAGATCCTGGTTCAGCCCCTATTCGATCACCTATCTTCTGCAATTGGCTGGCTATAAAAATATACGCATCGAAGAATTCCTAGATGGTGATTATCTGGGAATTGAGGCTTTCCCTGCTTTTTCAGCTGAACCTACTGGTGAAATCAAAATTGAGAAAATTTTCCAACAATTTGAAACCTTCTCCCATGCTTATCGGTCGGGAACAATCGAATGGCAACAAAAGCTTGACGCTTGGAATGAAAAAAAATTCAAGCTTGCTTTATGGGGTGCAGGCATGAGAGGCATTAATTTTCTCAGTCATTTCCCAAATCTAAGCAACCTGGCATTGGTCATTGACATCAATCCATTGCGTCAAGGGAAATTTTTACCCAAATCCGGATTCCAAGTCAGTGCACCTGAGGCCTTAAAGGAACAAAAAGTGGATATCATTCTCATTTCCAATGCCACTTACCAAAATGAAATTATGGCTCAGGCCAAAGCTCTTGGGTTTACAGGGCATTTTGACATCTTTTAAATCCGCTTAACACAATAACATCAAACCTTATTGATGCCTTTCAATCTGGGTTATTTAAAATTGATAAAATTGATCATGGTAATGATCATACCACTCCGGCTCAGGAGGTGTGCCCCATTCGTATTTCATTTGGATCGGTATGCCCTGGATACCAGATTTCTCGTCGTCCAAGAGATCATTCTCAGAAATCTTACAATGGCTGATTTCCTGAAAATTTAGTCAAAAACCTACTTGCAAGAGTTGTACCCTACGCGGGGTGGGGTATATGATGTTGCTTGAAAACATTATGTTACGGCCATGGAGAAATGTACTTTAACCAGTTATATCCCACGTGAGATGGGGCATAGCGCAATACACTTTGGTGGTTCCTTTTTCTGTAAACAGGCTGAACGGATTCTCCTTCAAGGTACTTGTCAATTCCTTCGTCGATGGCCCTGCGGTAAACTTCAAGTGCAGCGTGAAAAATAGCTACTGTTTGGTCAATGTCTGCTGCTTTGTGGGCATAACTCAGCACCAGACTAGGAGCGATCACTCCTCTTTTGATCAACTCTTGCAAGAGTAAGGTTCGAAAGGGCTGTGAGGCTTGCTTCAATTGGTTTTTGGTGGAATAAACCAAACATACCGGAAAACCGTGTATGCCAACATAATCTTGCAGACCATGTGTGTTTATGGACTGTTCCAACCCAACTCGGAGCCGCTCTCCCTGCGTTTGCAGGTGCCCAATGATGTCTTTTTCTTCGTATTCTTTTACCACCGCAATAAAAGCAGCCAGCGCGTGATTTTCGGCACCGTGGGTAGTTGACAACAAAAAGACCCTTTCCTGATCATGGTACAAGCCACCCAATTCCATAATTTCTCTTTTCCCGGCCAAAGCGGAAATGGCGAATCCATTGCCCATCGCTTTGCCAAAGGTAGAAAGATCGGGAACGATGTTGTACAGGGTTTGTGCTCCACCAATGTGCCAGCGGAAACCGGTAATCATTTCGTCCAGAATAAAGAGCGAACCATTGGTTTTACAGAGTTCTTGTACCGCTCTAAGAAAATGAAGATCGACTGGATCATTCTTTTCTACTTCCATGATTAAACCAGCAATTTGATCGGGATACCGCTCAAAAAGGGATTCTACACTTTCCAGATCATTGAATTTGAACCCTACAGTCAAGTCTTGAACACATTGAGGGATTCCAGCATTGATCGCAGTGCTGCCGATGAACCAATCATCGACCGAAAAGAAAGGGTGATCTGCACAGATGGCCACCATATCCCTTCCGGTATAAGCGCGGGCTAGTTTGAGTGCCGCAGTAGTTGCATCGGAACCATTTTTGGCAAATTTGACCATTTCGGCTCCGGGTACAACTTTCAAAAATGTTTCCGCTGCTTCCAGTTCAATGGTAGCCGGGCGAGCAAAATTGATGCCCTTCCACATTTGTTGGCAAGCGGCAGTGACCACCGCCGGGTATCCATGCCCCAACGCTACCGCCCGCAATCCCATGCCGTATTCGATGTATTCGTTGCCATCCACGTCCCATACCCGGCAACCTTCACCCCGGGTAAGGTAGGGGGGATGGAACTCCGGAAACTGATCATCGCCTTTAGCATAGGTATGACAGCCCCCAGGAATGAGTTGATGTATTCGTTTTTTTAACTCAAGCGATTTGTCGAAGTTCCTGTCTTTCATAGTTGAGTGGTGGGACAATTATAATAACCATTTCCGTGAATGGAATGCTTCTGCATATTTGGAATGCGCGGCCGATTCTAACCCCCGAATGCGCAACAAGGCCAGAAAAGTTTCTCGATCAAACCAGTGTTTGTTTTGTTGGCTTGCGAAAGATTGCATCAGAATATCAATTTTTTTATGCACCTGATCCAGGCTGAGCTGACTGAAACACTGAGGAATACCCAGGTCCCCATCGTACTTCGGAATTTCGTATTCCAGAATGAAGTGATCGCGAAAAGTATTCCAGGTCAGGTCTGAAATCAGGCGGTGATCCTGATGACGGTCATCACGATAATGGGTAAAAACAATGTCCGGGTTGATAGAAGACTTGAGGGATTCAAACCGTTCTTTGATCTCCATAGCCGAGAAGGAAAGAAAGGCATCGCGATAATCAAAGACGTGTATTGCTTTACTTTGGATACCGTCCAAAAATTGTGCCGCACTGCTCAAGGCTTCTTGCTTCCTCGTTTGATTGGAGGCAAATACGACCCAAGTGATGTGCTGAACCCGGCCCTGATCGATCAGTTTTAGCAAAGTTCCACCGCAACCAATTTCGATGTCATCACAATGGGCACCCAAAGCAAGGATGTTTAACCCTGCTCCAGACGGCGGATTAAATTGTAAGGAAATCATTTATCTGCTTGTTATTCCCCGCACTACAATGTCCAGTAAAAATCTGCCTCATTCCGTTGCTGCTGGAATAGTCCTTTCAAATCAAAGAAGATCAAGTCCCCGTGGGAGAGCTCTTTGAAATAATCGATACTCAGCTTTTTGTATTCCCGATGCCCAACTGCGAGCACAATGGCATCGTAGTTCTTGCCAGCCTGCTCCGTCAGTGACAACCTGTACTCATGCGCCACCTCATTTGGCGAGGCCCAGGGGTCGGTGATTTGTACATGGATGGAGTACGACATCAATTCCTTGACCAGATCGACAACTTTAGAATTGCGGATGTCGGCTACATCCTCTTTGAAGGTAATGCCCATTACCAGCACTTTACTGCTGCTCGGGTTTTTGCCTTTTTGCAGCAGGGTTTGCACCAGATTTTTGGCAATCCAGACGGGCATGGCATCATTGATGCGGCGGCCCGCCGCAATCACTTGTGGTTCAATGCCCAATTGGCGGGCTTTGTGCAAAAGGTAATAAGGATCTACCCCAATGCAATGCCCACCTACCAATCCTGGAGAATAGCGGTGAAAATTCCATTTTGTTGCCGCCGCAGCGAGAACTGCATTGGTATCGATATCCATTTTGTCAAAAACCATCGCCAACTCATTGACCAGTGAAATGTTCAGGTCGCGCTGGATGTTTTCAATGACTTTAGCGGCTTCAGCAACTTTGATACTTGGAGCTTCGTAGATTCCAGCAGTGATGATCAGTGTATACACTTTAGCAATGGTCTCCAAAGCAGCGGCATCACAGCCCGATACCACTTTGAGAATAGTAGCGAGGGGACGGGTTTTATCACCGGGATTGATGCGCTCGGGCGAATAACCAATTTTGAAGTCCTGGGGTGCTTTGAGTCCACTATGTTGTTCCAAAATGGGCAGACAATCTTCTTCCGTACAACCTGGGTATACCGTTGATTCGTACACCACATAATCACCGGGTTTGAGGGCTTTGCCCACACTCTCCGAGGCTTTTTGGAGCGGGATCAAGTTGGGTACTTTGTGCTCATTGATATCGGTCGGTACGGCAATGATAAAAAAATGAGCCTTGTGCAAATCTGCAGGGTCAGCGGTAAATTGTACCTCTACATGCTGGAAGACAGAGGCATCCAGCTCACGGGTAGGATCAAGCCCTTGTTGCATCAAGGCAATGCGTTCAACATTGATGTCAAAACCAATCACCCGGAAGTGTTTCGCCAATTCAAGCGCCAAAGGAAGACCAACGTAACCCAATCCAATGACGGCAATGGTTTTTTCTTTATTGAGCAATTCAGAATACAAATCCTTATCTTTGAGTTGGTTATGCGTAAACAACACCTTAACCTAATTAGAAAAACAGTAGATAGCGCCACAAGATAAAGGTATTTTATGCACAGGTCTCATAAAATGATCCATTTGTATGAAGTTAACCCCAAACCTGCCAGGGCGGATTTCCCTTATCCTGTAGTTCATCCAGGATCATTTTATCTCGAAAAGTATCCATTTGTTGCCAAAAACCAGTATGGTGATAGGTAACCAATAGTTTTTTTTCAATCAGGCGATGAAAAGGTTCTACCACCAGCTCCTCCCCGTATTTGATGTAATCGAAGATGTTTTTTCTAAAAATAAAATAGCCTGTATTCAGCCACAAATTAGCGTAGGAAATGGGTTGAATCGCGGAAACGTCACCATTGTCTTCTGCCTGAACAACGTGAAAACTGGCCGTAGGCTGGTAGGTCATAAAACTGGCTACCTTATCCGGCTTTTGCACAAAATGTTCGATCATGTTTGGCAAATGCATATCGGTTAATCCATCTGCATAATTGGCCAGAAACATTTCTTCTCCTTCAAGGTATTCTCGCAATCTCATCAAGCGCATGCCGATGTTTGATTGAATGCCCGTATCAACAAAGGTGATTTTCCAATCCGCAATATCGGAATTCAACAATTCTATTTGCTTTCCACCCTCGGAATAGACAAAATCGTTGGAAAGGGTTTCATTGTAGCTGATAAAATAATTCTTGATGACATCGGCCTTGTACCCAAGGGCCAAAATGAAATCGTTGTGTCCAAAATGAGCATAGTATTTCATGATGTTCCACAAAATGGGGCGGAACCCGACGTTTACCATCGGTTTGGGGATGGTTTCTGAATAATCGCGCAGGCGGGTTCCTTGACCGCCACAGAAAAGTACAACTTTCATAATGGGTTCAATTTGGGGGGGTAAAATGAGGGATAAGTTGTTGGTATTGTGTGGTAAGTGCAGGATCAAATACCTGCGTTGCGGGAATGGGGATCACAAATTTCCCTCCCCATTCCTGGATATAGGCCATCTGTTGGCTGATCTCTGTTTTGAGATTCCAGGGCAGAATCAATACGTAGTCTGGACGGGTCTCCCTGATTTTATCCGGGTGGTAAATGGGAATGCGGGTACCTGGCAGAAAATTGCCTTGTTTATGGGGGCTTCGATCAACGGTATAGTCCAAAAGATCGCTGCGAATGCCGCAATAATTTAACAGGGTATTCCCTTTCCCCGGAGCACCATACCCAACAATGGTTTTTCCGGCGCGTTTTGCTTCGATCAAAAAGCTGAGCAGTTTTCGCTTGGTCTCTTTGACTTTTTCTTCATAAGCAGCATAGTACGCCAAAGTTTCCATACCAAGCTGCCGTTCGTGATGCAAGAGAGTCTGTACTGCTGCGGTAATGGGCTTGGATTGATCTTCAGTATGTCGACCAAAAATACGCAGAGAACCACCATGGGTTGGCAATTCCTGTACATCAAACAGTGTGATGCCATGCTGGGCAAAAATCCGATTGACCGCTACGAACGACAGGTAAGAGAAATGTTCATGGTAAATGGTGTCGAATTGGTTTCCTTCAATCAGGTTTTTTAGATGCGGAAATTCCATGGTGATCAAGCCACCAGGGGCCAGCATGTTCTTCATTCCTTTTACAAAATCATTGATGTCGGGAACATGCGCCAGGACATTGTTGCCCAACAACAAGTCGGCCTGGCCATATTTAGCGGCCAGGTGTTGGGCGGTCTCGGTTCCAAAAAACAGTACTTCGGTGGGAATCCCCTTTTCGATGGCTACGGCGGCAACGTTTTCGGCAGGTTCTACCCCCAATACAGGAATCCCTTTTTGGACAAACCATTGCAATAGATACCCATCATTGCTGGCAATTTCAACGACCCGATGTTGGGCGTCAAAGCCAAATCGATCGATCATCAATTCGGTATACTGGCGGCAATGTTCCAACCAGGTGTCTGAATAGGAAGAAAAATAGGCGTAATCTTCCGCAAAAATCTCATCCGGCGTAGCATATTCTTCCAATTGCACCAGCCAACATTGATCACAGACGTATACATGAAGTGGATAAAATTTTTCCGCTTGCTTGGTTTGCTGAGGGGTAATGTGTTTTTGACAGAGGGGCGACATGCCCAAGTCAAGCACATTGTGACTCAAGTCAGCGGCACAAAATCGGCAACAACTGCTGCCTGAGGAGTGAGGTCTATTGTTTTGTGGATTCATGTTGATCAAATTTCAACAAGTGCGAAATTACCCTGCCAACCCGACAAACGTATCCGCGATGAATGGATAATTTTGGTCTTTTTCCGAAATGATACACGGGGGCAAAGGCCAAATGATATTGATCAGAGGGTCGTTATAGCGAATTCCCCCTTCTTGCCCCGGAGTATAAAAAGCAGTATGGTGATAAATGAGTTCGGTATGGTCTTCCAGGGTTTGAAAGCCGTGGGCGAACCCCTCAGGTACGTATATCATGCGGAGGTTGCGTTCCGAAAGTTCAACCCCATAGTATTGTAAAAAAGTAGGTGACCGATGCCGCAAATCAATGATGACATCAAAAACACGCCCACGAATGCAGCGGATCAATTTTATTTCCGAAAACGGTGCTTTTTGAAAATGCATGCCCCGCAAAGTACCCTGGTGGCGGTTTTGGGAATGATTGAATTGCACAAATTCCTTCCTGTGCCCAATTGCCGCAAACTCCTGCTTGCAATAAGTGCGGGCAAACATCCCGCGTTCATCGGTATAGGGTTCAAGGTCGATGATGTAAGCTCCTGGGAGAGTGGTTTCCTGAAAAATCATCTAACTGGCCTTAAAATTAGTGTAAGCAGCAATATCGTTCAAACAGTGTTGGGTCATGTCTGCTCCTGCGTGCCATTCCCGATACCAATGCACAACATTGTGAAGTGCTGGTTCCAGTCTCCATTGGGGGGTCCAACCCAAATAGGTAGCCGCTTTTGAACTGTCCAATTTTAACAACCGGGCCTCGTGTGGATTAGCATCTTGATCCAATGCCCAATATGCTCCATCTCCCCATAAATTGACCATCCGGTCTAAAATCCAATTCACGGGTTTACAATCCTCTTCGCGTGGACCAAAATTCCAGGCCTGGGCATATTGTGCTCCGTCTGCATATAAGGCTTCCGCAAGCATCAGGTATCCGCTTAAAGGCTCTAACACGTGCTGCCAGGGCCTGATGGCCAAGGGGTTTCGCACAATGACCGGTTTAGCCTGTCCGAATGCCCGAATAATGTCTGCGATTAACCCATTTTCAGTCCAATCCCCACCACCAATCACATTTCCAGCTCTGGCGGTAGCCACTTGTGGCCCTTGTGGGTCAGCAAAAAAGGAGTCCCGGAAAGATGATGTGACCAATTCGGCACAGGCCTTGCTGGAGCTGTAAGGATCCCGTCCCCCCAAGGGTTCATTCTCCCGATAGCTCCACACCCACTCTCGGTTTTCGTAACATTTATCGGTCGTAACCGAAACTATGGCTTTTAGATTGGGGAGCTTCCTACACGCTTGCAGCACATTGGCCGTGCCCATCACATTGGTACTGTAGGTTTCAATCGGATCAACATATGATTTGAGGACGACAGACTGTGCGGCTAAATGCAGCAAAACATCGGGATTGAAGGTTTGGATGCTCTGGGTAAGTTTGTCCAAATCCCGGATATCGCCAATTTCTGTTTCCACAAAATCAGCAATTTTTGCCACCTCAAAAAGGGCAGGTTCGGTAGGGGGATCTAGTGCGTAGCCCTTTACCTCAGCCCCCATACTCTGTAGCCAAAGTGAAAGCCAACTTCCCTTGAAACCCGTGTGCCCAGTCAGGTACACTTTTTTGCGGTGCCAAAATGAAGGATTTACGCTACCGGTTTTTTCCATGTCTACCTTGGCGTTTTTTTAATTTTTCCTGGAGCATACCCAAAACAAAAATGGGGCCATAGTACAAATACCGTTTCCACAATCTTTTGGGCTCACGCAGTAGCCGTCCGAGCCATTCCAGTCCCAAATTGATCCAGATTTGAGATGGACGTTGAATGCTACCCGCATAAAAATCAAACACCGCTCCAATGCAGCAGGTCAGTCTGGTATCCAAAGCGGAGTGAAATTGGTGCGCCCATTTTTCTTGTTTGGGGGCGGTCATTCCAATGAACAGCACTTCGGGTTGAAAAGCGTTTACGGCTTCGATCATTGCCGCGTTGTCTTCTTTTGAAAAAGCAGCTTTGAAGGGAGGAGAATAAAAACCTGCCTCAACCCCAGGGTATTCCTGCTCAAGGCGTTTTTGGATTTTTTGCAAGGTTTCTGCGGAAGCGCCCAGATAAAAACACCTTCCCCTTTTTTTGTTCAGGTAGGCCAAAAGGTACTGGTGCAAATCAGCGCCAGCAATTTTTTGGATGCGTTTTCCACTTAAAAACCGCACAGAAGCCGTAATGGCTACTCCATCTGGAAGTAATATTTCGGCCCCCGTTAATGCTTCTTTAAATGCAGTATCTTTTTCGGCAATACAGTAAGAATACTGATTAATGGTATTGATGAGGGCTTTGTCTATTGTATGTAGTTCATCCAGCACCCCTGAAAAAAGGGAATAGCTAAAAAAAGGAGTTGTGGTAACCTGCACAACTGGATGTTGAGTGGTTTCAGTTTTCAGCATATTCATTGGTTTTAACAGCCCAATAGACGGATTTAAGGCTCTTTAGATTGGCTTGAGGCGTATAGTTGGATGCATACGATTGCCTTGACCTAAGCCGGAATGCTTCTTTTTCAGGTTCAGGCAAAGCCACCCAGTAGGCCAATTTCTGCGCCAAATCCTGGCTATTTCCCACTTCAAAATGCAAGCCGTTGTGCTGGTTGATCACCATCGTGGACATGGCTCCAATGTTACTGGCAATGACGGGAGTTCCCGTTGAAAAAGCATGCAACAAGGTCATCGGCATTCCTTCAAACCAGGTAGACGGAAAAATGAGCGCAGTGCAGTTACTCAATTCATCCGACATGCGCTCATGAGGCAAAGAACCTTTAAACTGGATATTGGGGTGTCGTTCAGCAAACGCCTGCACTTCTTGTTCCAGCGGCCCGTATCCGTACAACACCAACGGAAAATCGGTGTTGGCAAACGCATCGAGGATAACCTCAATTCCTTTTTCAGGAACCAAGCGGCCAATGAAGAGAAAATGATCCTTGCCGGTAATGCCAGCATCAATAATGGGCTCAGGAAGGGAGTTTGCCTTGATGAACAATTTTTCTTCCGTGATCCCTAGCGTAGACTGCAGAAAAGTATTTTTTTCAAATTCCGAATTGACCACAAAAGCACGAACATTTTGCCAGGTTCCCAGTTTTTTGTGGAGGTAAATGGTAAAAGCCAGCAAAAAGGTTTGAACAACTGAATTTCGGTATACTCCTAGCTTCACCGCTTTCCAGGGAAAATGTTGTTTCAGGCTTTCCAAAAAAATTTCGCCTTGATAAAAAAGGGTAGCTGAGGGGCAAATGAGCCGAAAATTGTGCAATGACAGCACGATGGGTACCTTCAACAGGTGGCAGGCAACGACAACCGATGGAGAAGCCGCAAAATGCCAGTTGTGCAAGTGTACAACATCGGGTCGAAAGCTGCTGATTTTGTTGATCGTTTTGAAAAATGACAACACATTAAAAGGGAGAAATAACAAGGAGAAAATAGTGTCTAAAAAATTGGTCGGGTTGCGAAAAGCCAATAGCTCTACTTCAAATCCGGCCTCTTCCAACAAAGCCATTTCCGTTTCTACCAGTACCTCTTCTCCTCCGCGGTCCCGATAGAAAGTATGCATGAATAGTATTTTCATTGTTTGTCAGTGTTTGTTCAATGGATGAAAAAATGCTGGATGGTAGCCGAAATTTTGCGCTGTTCGGGCTCAGTCAATTCAAAAAACAAGGGTAAGCGGAGTAAACAATCGGTATATTGGTCACTGTATACCAGGTTTCTTCCAGCATGTTTTTCTTTATAAAAGTGACTTTCGTGGAGGGATAAATAATGGAAGACGGCTTGAATGTTGTTTGATTTAAGGTGGCCAATTAAAGCCGAACGTTCTTCCTGATTTTTCAACAGGATATAAAACATATGGGCGTTGTTGCTGGCAAATTCTGGAATGAAGGGCAGTCTGATTTTTTCACGACTGGCCAGAGTTTGTAAACCCTGACAATAAGTTTTCCAGATTTGAGCTCTTTTTTGCTGAATTCGTTCAAGGTCTTCGAGCTGTGCGTATAAAAACGCCGCAATAATTTCTGAAGGCAAAAATGAAGACCCCACATCAACCCAGCCGTATTTGTCTACCTCGCCTCTGAAAAATGCCGATCGATTGGTTCCTTTTTCCCAGATGATTTCTGCACGTTTGGCCATTTTTTTGTCGTTAACCACCAGCATACCTCCTTCACCACACACAATATTTTTGGTTTCATGGAAGGAAAATGCCGCCAAGTGGCCAATTCCGCCAAGTGGCTTGCCTTTATAACATGCATCGATGGCTTGTGCGGCGTCTTCCACGACCCATACACCAAACCGGTTTGCAATATCCATGACGATATCCATATCACAAGCGACTCCAGCGTAGTGAACCACAACAATGGCTTTGGTCTGGGGGGTAATCAAGTCTTCGATGCTCTTTTCGTCAATCCCCGGATGATCAGATCGGGAATCGGCAAATACCACATTTGCGCCCCTGAGGATAAAGGGATTAGCCGTAGACACAAAGGTGTAAGAGGGCATAATGACTTCATCCCCAGGTTGAATCTCCAAAAGAATGGCCGCCATTTCCAATGCATCCGTACAAGAGGTAGTCAAGAGACATTTATGGAAGTGATAGCGATCCTGAAAATAGTTTTGGCATTTTTGGGTGAACGTACCATTTCCCGCTAGTTTGCGGGATTGCAATGCTTCCTGAATGTATTGTGCTTCTTTTCCGGTGAGAAAAGGCTGGTTGAATGGTATTTTGCGTTCCATCTTGGTGGTGTTTAACAAATCGTGCTTAAAAGCTGGTCAATTGAGGGCTTGCAAAATCCCGTTTTTAAAATTTTCTACCATTGCTTCGATCGTATATTGCTCGGCGGAGATTTTGCAGTAATCCAGCATCAGTTCATATTTTCCAGTTGACAATAAGTCGACAACTGCATGGGAATAATCATCAATAGTGTTTTCAACTATGATGCCATTTTTTCCTGGTTCAAGGTATTCAATCTCGGGACTGTGAAATTCATAATTGGTGGTTACGATGGGGGTCTCAAAGGCAAAAGAATCCAGAATCGCCAATCCGACCAGGCCTGGCATCAAAAAAAGGGAAGCAATTTTAAAGTAGACCACACGGTCGATCCCAAATTTTGGACCCACATAATGTATCCAGGGATATTGAGTTGCCGCACTACGAACTTGGTGAGCATCAATACCCGAACCAATAAAGATCATGTGAAAATCGGGTAATCGTTCCTTAATCTTCAGGCAACATTCCAGCAAAAAATCGATCTGCTTTTCTGGATACATTCCCCCACAAAAAATGCCAACCTGCTGGCTATTGATCCCAAGTTCAGCTTTTAGTTGTTTAGCTTCTGCGTCGGTTGTCTGTGCATATTGTTCGAGCAATACACGGGTGTCAATTGCGTTCTGTACCGCGGTAATTTGCGCTGCTGGATATCCTTTTTGGATCAGAAAGTCCTTTACACCAGCGGTATAGGCAAACCACCAATTACAATTTTTCAGAAAGAGGTATTTAAATCGATTGGCCCGGCTATCCGGAGCATCTTGCATGTTACGACCATGCCCCCAAAACCCCAGTTTAAGCCTTGAAAAATGCCTGGCGATCATTAAGAGGTAATTCAAAATCAGTTTGTTGGCTGATTCAACAATGACCAAGTCCTGGTCTTTCAACTCGCGAAGACAAGGCTGCCAAATCAGGTTTCCCCCGCCAAATTTGATCATTTTATTGGGAATGTATTTACTCCATTCCAAATCAACTTCATCATTTTTTAATCCGTCTTTTTCATTTTCCTTCCCATAAACCAAAGACAGGGTTACCCCTTCTTCACGTAAGGCGTTTCTGAGCTGATCAAAAAAATCCTTGCGGTATTGTACCAGAGACTTCTGGATGATTAAAACATTTTTCATGGGAACAACACTATTCAGCAATCGCTTTAGAATACACTTCTCGGGTTTGGGTGGCGGTTTTTACCCATGAAAATTTTTCAAGCTGTAAAAACCCTTTAACAATCATTGCTGTACGCAAAACATTATCGTTCAGCATACTGTACACTGCTTTGTAGATGGATTGCTTATTTTTTGGTTCAAAATAAATCGCGGCGTCCCCAGCGATTTCGGGAAATGAACTTGCCTGACTACAGATTACCGGGCAGCCGCAAGCAAATGCTTCTAGGATAGGCATACCAAAACCTTCGTATAGAGATGGGTACACAAATGCGACCGAATTGTGATAGATGTATGACAGCTCTTCTTCGGTTGCGTAAATGTGCTTAACGCTAGACGCGATGTCGAGTTTTGAAAAGAAAAACAATTCTTCCTCCGTAAATTTATCACCCGTACACAAAAGATATAAATCTTTATTCTCCCTGAGCAAAGGGACAATAGCTTGTGTAAAAAAATAAAAGTTTTTATAGGATGATCTACTGCCAATGAACAATAAATATTTGTCCATGTTTTTGGGCATATGGTCAGATAAATTCTTTTTAGCGCCGGTCAAAATAGATGAGGCCAAATGCACTACATCAATTTTGCTACTTTGGGTATCATAAAAATCCATCAAATCTTTTTTCGTGTTTTCTGAAACCACGATAATCCTCCGGGCTTTTTCTAACATTTCTTTACTCTTGTCGATCCATTTAGGCGAAAAATATTCTGGAAATATCTGGTGAGTAAGATCATGTACCGTAAGGACAAAGGGTTTGTCTTTAATGTATTTTAAAAAATAATCATCATAGTATGTTGGATGAAAAACATCGAAATCCTGGTTGTCAATCTTTTGAATACTCTTTGCTTTATTTTTTTTATAACATTTTGCGAGTTTTTGTAAATAAAAATAACGATTTACAATTCGTTCGACAGTAAAACTCTTGTTGTCTCCATTGTCGTCGTAGGAGATAGGGCGCTTGGGGAGCGGCGAGTAAGCTGTTTGTTCCAATAACTTTAAATAGTCATTATCGGAATGCAATATGGAGATTTCTTGCTTATATTCTTCGATTGTGGAGGAATTGTAAATCAGCTCTCCAAAATATTTCGAAACACCGCCAAATTTTTGACTTTCAAATATTTGGTGGTCGTACAATACTTTCATGATGGCAGCATTAACATTGAAATAAAGACAAAATCATCAGGATAAAATACCAGGGCTTACAAATTTTTTATGTTGTAAACCTTAGCCCATACTTCGAGGTTGATAAACCTCCAAAATGGAAAATCAGGATAGTCCATCGGTCTTTCAAATACATGCTTTACGCTATCTGCTTTCCAGATTTTTTTAGCACCAAAGCTCTGTGAGTTCAACACATCAAAAACATATGCTTTCACGTTGTGATCTTTGGACAGATAATCCAGAAATGGCGCTCGAAATCCGATTTTTTTACGGTTTTTCGTAATGGAATTTGGCAACATTTTCCCAATTGTGTCTCTTTGAATAATTTTGGTAATGCCACCTTTGAACTTCAGTTCATTCGGGATTGAGAAGGCAAATTCCATCATTCGATAATCCATAAAAGGTGAACGTATTTCAATAGATTGTGACATGGAAGAAATATCTTCATAGTGAAGAATTTGGTTTAATCCTTCGTATTTGATCTGCTTCAAGAGGTAATTGTTAAAATTGTTGCCTTTGTAAGAAAACTGATACGCCGGCTTGTAGTGATGGTAATTGGCTTTAATAAAGTCTTTGTTTAAACAAAAAATAGATTTTTCCTGATATTTAGCCCTAAGATAGGCTGAATAGTTCTGGTCAACCATTGATTTAAACATTTGCCCCAACAAAAACCCCTTTGAATAATGATTTTGTTTGTTGAGTATAGAGAACTCTTCGAAGAAATTTCCATCCCTGGAAATGAGTTGATCAAGAAGATAAGCGCCTGAAATATACCGGTCGTAGCCCGCATACGCTTCGTCACTACCCTGTCCATTCAGTACCACTTTAACCCCTTGCTGCTTGCAGGCTTTCATGATGTTCTGGTGAACTACAACGTTAAAAGAAAATACCGGATGATCTAAAGCCTGAATAATATTTTCAAGATTATCCACCGTTTTTTGGGTATCGATGATCAATTCATGCAATTGGATGTGCTTGCAGGTTTTAATGAACATTCTGGCAGTTGGCGTTTCATCATCAATAAAACCGGGAAAAGAAGCTATAAAAGCATGGATTTCGTTTCGATTCAATTCCCCTCGTTGGATCAGGTTATCGGTTACCTTCGTAATGGCCGAAGAATCAAGCCCCCCACTCAACAATAAAGCAACCGGAACATCACTGCGGTACCTCAGTTTTACTGCGCTTTCGAACAGGTTAACATACTCCTCCTGAAAGCTCAATCCAGGGTCGTGTTGAAACGAACTTAAGGAAAGCTTCCAATATCGATTGTACTTGAGTTTACCTGCTTCTACAACCAAGTTAGTGCCTGGCAATAACTCAAAACAATCCTCAAAAAAGGTTTCCCCGTCGTTGATTCGGTATCCATAGGCCAAATATTCGTAGACCTTGGCAAGGTTGGCATTTTCGAATTTTAGTACAGCATGTAAACCCTTCAATTCACTGGAGAAGTACAACATCTGGTCCTTGATACAATAATAAAATGGCTTAACGCCCATCCGATCTCTCGAACAAAACAATTTATTATTGCGAAAATCATAAATGGCAAAAGCCCACATGCCATTGAAATGATGGACACATTCCTCTCCATATTCCAGGTAACTGTTAAGAATGACCTCTGTATCTGAATCGGTTCGAAATGTATGCCCGGCAGCCAATAAATTAGCTTTCACCTCTAGGTAGTTGTAGATTTCTCCATTAAAAACGAGTACAACATCTTCATTCTTACTTACCATGGGTTGGTTAGCTGAGGTAGATAGATCAATAATGCTCAATCTTCTGAAACCAAAGCCTACTGGCGTTTTAGTGAATATTCCATCCGAATCGGGTCCTCGATGTGCGATGGCATCGTTCATCGATTGAAGGATTGGTTGAAAAAATTCAATATTTTGAAATCCAGCTTGATTATTCAAAGAAAGAACCCCATTTATTCCACACATCTTATCTAGTTTTTAAATACTCATGGTATTTTATGTCAAATAATGCAGCAAGTGCGCCCAAGCTTTCTGCTATTTTTAAAATGCCAAAATATCGGTGCTTGAATGGAATGGGCGTCAACAACAGTGCTAAAATTCCAATACAGAGATAAATAAAACTGACCGCAATTTTTTTGATTATTTTAGCATACTCTTTCTCCATTAAAAGAATGTACACATATGTGTTTCCTCCCCGAAATCTGCGTTTAATCAGCCAATTCAGGGTAGCTCTTTTTGCCGGAATGGTTTCGTAGGCGATTGCTTTTTTGGACCAAAAAATACTCCCTCCCCTTTTTAAAGCGGTTACACCAAAATAAGAATCTTCAGCCCCTAGAGTATTGAACCGAGGGTCAAATTTCATTTGGTGAACCCGAATGAACTCCGAGCGCATGATCATATTTCCGGAATGGATAAAATCTATTTCTGCTTGATCCGCAAATTTAAAGTAGGGAAACCCTTCCGCGATAGCTGAAGAAACCCTGCTTTCAAAGTCTGGAATAGCCGGCCCTAAAGCGAAATCACCTTTGTTCTGAGTAATCGTTCGTATAAGTTCATTTAGCCATTCCGCTGATACATATTCATCATCATCTACAAATACAATGTAATCTGGTTTCAACAACAAGGCTTCTTTGATGATTTCATTTCTAACATTAGATAGTCCTTTATTTGAATAACTAAAATAGTGTAAATTAAAGAATTCTGAAGTGTTAATTGTGATCAATCTGTTGATTACGGTTTCAGCAGTTCGGTCAATATCATTGTCGACAACTACGATGTCAATAGGTTCGATCAATGTCCGGTCTATATTACTCATAAAAATACTATTAACCAGTTTTTCCAACATAACCGGCCTCTTGTAAGTTGGAATACCAATAGTTATCTTATACATGTTTGAAATGGCTAATCATCAATAAAATCAACAATCTGGGGATCAACAACTAACAATTTCTTCCACTGCTGAGCAAATTACTTCTTTAAACGCACCAGAGACCATCTTCAAATCGTGGCGCATCACCGCAACTTCTTGGGCATTTTGTGCCAAAGTTTTTTTTGCTGATTCACTGGAAATGAGGTGCTTTATGGTTTTGGTCAATGCTTCAACCTGATTCTCTGTCACGACCTCTGCCCAGGCATGGGCCTCGGCATACCTCACCACTGCAGTATCCTTGGGGGCAAAAATGACAATCGGGGTTCCACTGGCCATGTACTCCGATGCCTTGGTCGGCATCGAATATTTGATGTATTGGATAGCCCGTGGAGAAAAATCATACGGGAGGATCAACAGATCAGCAGCGGAAAAGACTTTCGGCAAGTCTTGATAGGGAACAAACTTGCGGTGTTGCACACAGGAATAGGCACTTGCCCATTCAGGCATTTCTGCGGTTTGTAGCACAAATTGGATCGACAGTTTGAGTTCCTCATTTATTTGCTGGATCGCATTGGCGATGGTTTTGAGGGAAGCTTGAATCCCCAAACCAGTTCTGCCCGCATACAATACAGTTGGATGCTCATGCAATGCATAATCCGTGCGGGGATGTTGCTTCCAGAACGCTACATCAATCGGGTTGTGAAAAGGAATAAACGTTTTACCGTATCTTCTCAGGTATTCTTCGGACATGTAGTCAGAAATACTCATCAGTACCGTACAACGGTCGAGTAGCGCCCTGAATTCAGCGTCTATTTTACGCTGCCAATATTTTTTAAATAGTCCCCTGCTGCTAATGATGGAAGGCCAATCGTCCATCATGTGGAAAACCATTTTTTTCTTGAGATAGGCCTGAATCGCAATACAAAATGCAATGCTGCTCCGATCGGAAGCCTGAGCATAGATGACATCGGGTTTGAACTCATCCATCCAGCTACAAAAAGTAGGCGACAGCTGAAAAGTCGAAGCCGCATGAAAAAGCCCGAAGTATTCCAAGATGGGGTAAAAAAGGTTCATGATGACCTTCACCCTCAGTTTTGAAACCGGAATGGTCAGGTTTTGGATGGGTTTTTCATCAAACTCGATAGGCCCTGATGGATATTTTCTCTTCAAATAATTGAATGGAACCATCCATTTGTGCTCGTCCTGCCCCAACTGGTAATAATTATTGCAAATGTTGGTGTCAATATTGTCCTGGAGGATGTAAGCACTACAAGCAACGGCCAATTTGTCTTTATCCCAACCTGTAAATAAATTAGACAGTGTGATGCCACCACCAGTATCCGTATTAAATGGTTGGTTGATGATTAAAACCTTTGGTAAAGACATGAGTTATGTAGGATTAAAGTACAATTTTAAAACCTCATCAGGAAGGACTCGGATGGCTTTGGAATAACATATGCCCACCGAGATCCAAACCAGGAGGTAA
>ENA-UOWO01001650-UOWO01001650.1-activated-sludge-metagenome-genome-assembly--contig:-NODE-1650-length-29180-cov-5.959210_pt1 | contig 29180 bp, 25 predicted proteins | sample MGYA00238148_ERZ761564 | MGnify/ENA primary metagenome ERZ761564 (study PRJEB28885, sample SAMN05720194) | activated sludge metagenome | isolation source: Anaerobic digester | place: USA...
TTCTTCAGAAAGGGTATTGAGACCAAATCTGATGCCTTTGTTCCAGAGCGCTTTGATTGCGTTGGCCCTGACGCGGTTGTTACGGTCAGAAACCAGCACTTTGAGAATTTCAACGATTTCTGGCGCATCGATATCGCCAAGTGACTCAACAGCATTGGCTCTGACACGCTCGTCGGCATAGTTGAGAAATGCTTTGAACAGCGGCACCAGTTCTGCTGATTTGAACGAGCCAAGAACCTTAACACCGGTTGCGACCAGTGCCGGATCTTCTTCAAGTTTGAGAAAATCACAGATGGCGGTCTTGATCGCCTGCGAACTGCGACCCTGCAGAGCGTAGAGAGCCTCGCTCTTGAGAATGCTGTTCGGTGAATCCAGATAGGTCAGAATCATGCCGGAAATTTCCTGGTTCAGGCACTTGCGCGAGGCTTTCATTGCAGCGATAACCACTTCAGGTCGACCGTCGCGCAGACCTTCGAGAATGAATTCCTCGACATTTTCGACATTATGGCGCAGCAGACTCTTAAGGCAGAACAGCCTGACGCTTTTGTCGCGATCCTGGAAAAGTTTCTTGATGGTCAGATAATCCATTTTACTTCTCCTTGGATTGGCCTGCTGGCTGGTCAGTCAGAGCGATTTCAAAATCTCTCAGGCCCTCTTCTGAGGTATCAGAAATGATGATTTTTTCTGGGGTGACTTCTGTCAGGCAGAAGGGGGTTCTTTTAAGAGTTGCGCCGATTCTGGTGAGCAGAAGTTCGTCTGCAAAGCGCAGAATTGCAACCCGATCGCTGCCCAGAGTGAAAAAACCGTGATACGAAATGTCTGGTCTTTCGATGACAGGTGCTTGTTCACCAGTTTCCTGGCTGACGAATACGGTTCCGGGTTTTTCAGGCCAGATGAACATATTTCTGCCGGCTTCATATGGGTAAAGCTGATTAGCGGCGAACCTACTTTCAATTTTGTCTGAAAGCGCCGGGTAGACCGGTTTTACTATTGGTGCCGGCGGCTGAATTGGTGGCTTTGCAGCAGGGTCTGCTCCTGGGGCTGCGGCTGTGGGGGCGGCTGCGGGAGTCTGCGTTTGAGAAATGGCCGGGCCGGCCGCCGCTTTCTTTTTGGCTTCACGACTTGGTTTGAGTACAAGCAGGTCGAGCATCAGAACGCCGACAATAAAAGGAACACCAAACGCAACGGTTTTGTTTTTTCTGAGGTATTCTTTTAATTCCTGTTGGTTCATTTATGCTTTTCCTATTCTTGGTCAGGGCAGGAAGAAGGTAGAAAGCGTCAATTTCATGGTCATGTTGCCATCTTTGTCGTTAAGAGGGGGCACAATTTCGAGCTGCGAGATCTTAACCAGGCGACCAAGGGCGTTCTCCGATTCCCAGAGGAACTGTTTCAACCGGTTGTAAGAACCGTGAATTCTCATGTCAAATTTGAATTCAAGATAGCTGCTGCCGGCACCCGATACCGGAGCTGGCGATTTGTAGGTTGAATCCATGATAAGAACATCGAGAGCTTTGGCTTTTCTTTGAACCTGCTCGATAAAAATCGTGTAGTTCGAGGAACTTTCGAGAAGCTTTTCAAATTTTTCCTTTACTTCCTGGCGTTTATCACGCAGTTGCACTGTTATTTCTTCAATCTGTTGTCGTCTGGTGTTGAATTCGCGCTGTGAATCTTCAATTCTGGTTACCAGACCCGTAATTTCTGTGTCTTTGGCGGCAATAAGCTGACGCTGGTTAGTGTTAACCGAGCTGAGGAAGTAGATCAGAAACACTATCGCAGCTGCCATCAGCCCGTAGGTTACTACCCGTTCCAGATTTGATCTTAATCTTGTCTTCACAGCATTTTCCTGTTCAGTTTATTTTCGCGCAGAAGGTTTATAAGTGATGGAGAGAGCAAACTTTTGCGATACCCCTGATGCCTGAACCAGACTGGTATTGCTTTGCAGCTGAGCCACGAACTTACCGCTCTGATTCAGACGGTTAACAAATTCAAGAATATCCTGGATGGTTGAGCCTTCGCCTGTTATTGAAAAAGGCACATTTAGATTGGTAAAACTTTTCGGACTCAGGTCATTGATCAGAACACGCTCGGGCACTGCGGCTTCCAGGGCGGCAAAAAAGTCGACCATATTACTGGCAGGCGTGTCGAGGTTGGCGTTGATGAATTCGATGCTGCTGCGCAGGGCATTGATTTCATTGAGAGGCGGCTGCAGCTTGCTGGTTTTGTCGATGATATCGCGCAATTCATTGTCTTTTGCGTTGAGACGCGCCTGGGCATCAGCCAGTTCTGTCCGGTTTTTGATTGTCATACTGCCAACAGCAGAAATCGTCGTGACAATAATGATAAGAGCCAGAACTATCCCGATGTTGTCACGGGGCAGGCTCTTGTATTCTACTGGCAGCAGATCGAATTGAAACTTCATGGCTATTCCCTCAGATAACAGCCGCAGGCAGCGGCAAGAGAGTTCTTTTCGGAGTCGTCAACCGGATTGCCGTTAACATAGAGCTGATAAAGCTCACAAACTCTTCTGACTCTTGTGGTCAGGCTCAACTGTGTGGTCAGCGCCACGTTGATATTTTCGTAATTGGCTCCACCACCGGAGATAATTACTTCGTGAATTGTGAACTCGCGGAACTTGGTCAGGTAGCTTTCGATCGCTCCGAAGATTTCGCGGCAGAGAAGAGCGAAAACATTTTTTATGACGGTAAAATTGTATTGAACATCCTGCTCTGGCGACGGCTCTGGCAGGAAACAGATTTCGTTGCGTTTGAACTGGTCAGCATCGGCTTCCGGCACATGAAAATGCTTGCTGATCTGCTTGGTGAAGTCATAGCCACCGACCGGTCGATTCTGAAGAACTCTCAACTGACCATCTTTAAAGACACCAATCGAGGTTGACTCGTTGCCAAGATGAATCAGACAGATATTTTTGCCCTTGTTTTCGTTGGCAGCGAGGTGATGTTCGATCAGATTCGCGACATTGAGAAAGTTCAGATCGACGACAGTCGGGTTCAAACCTGACTGCTGAACGATACCGCCGGCTTCAAGGAGATTGTTTCTGATGATGGCCATGGCAAGAACTATGTCGTCTTCTTCCCAGGAGCCTATACTCTGCTGCACCATATGCCAGTTTTCGAAGGGCAGTGGCATTATCGGAACAAAGTCTTCCTTGATAGCTTCATCCATCTCTTTTTTTGAGTATCTCGGCGGGGTAACCAGCAGATTGATCAGAGCGGCATGGTCTGGAAGCAACATCAGAATATTTTCGTAAGGCAGTTTAGACTCTTTTACCAGCGAGGTAACAGCCTTTTTGAGCGGCAGCGGATCTATAATCGGGTATTCGATGAAAGTTGACGCAACAAAATCTTTCGGAGTGCTTGTAGAAAGACACTTTTTCAGGCGAACTTCACCCGGCCCTGTCGACTCGAGCGACAGAAGCCTCAATTCATAGGTTCCAAGTTCGAGAACCGTATTAAATTTTGAGCCAGACCTTCCCATCAGTTACTTCCCATGTTGATCATAATATACTCTTCTATCGGAACTTCGCCATCAAGCACTTTCGATAAACAGCAGTCAGCAAGGGTTTTAACCTTGCGCTTGCGTAGATACTGCATGAGTTCAACGCTGGTGCGACGCTGCCCGATCAGTTCCTTGAGTTCAGGAGTTACTTCAACGACTTCATAGAGACCGGTTCTGTCTTTAAAACCGCTGTTATTACAATCTTTGCAGCCAACACCACGATAAAGCGGGTGTCCTTCAAGGTCTTTCATTTCAAGGCCAAGAGAAGCCGCTATGTATGGCGTTGTGTCGATAAGGGTTTTGCAGATCGGGCAGATTTTTCTGACGAGGCGCTGGCCGACCAGCAGACAGAGAGCTGATGCATACAGATATGGGTCAATACCAAGGTTCTCAAGGCGGCTGATCGTTTCGATAGCTGTATTGGCGTGAATTGTCGAGAAAACCATGTGACCAGTGAGGGCGGCTTTAATAGTAATTTCGGCGGTTTCATAGTCGCGGATTTCGCCGACGAGAATGATATCAGGGTCGAGACGCAGAATGGAGCGCAGGCCCCTTGCAAATGTCAGAGAGCGGGACGGGTCATTCTTGTTTTCCTGGACCTGCATCTGATGCACGCCGGGAATCTTGAATTCGACCGGGTCTTCTACGGTGATGATCTTTTTCTGGCGGCTGTTGATAAGGGAAAGGGCCGAATAGAGCGTGGTCGTTTTACCGGAGCCTGTAGGGCCGGCAAGCAGACAGAGACCCCAGGGGCGCCCGATGTTGAATTCGAATATCTGCAGATCGTCTTCGTGAAAGCCCAGCCCTTTGAGGTCAAGGTTGACGCGGCCGGAGTCGAGAACTCGGATGGTGCAGTTCTGCCCATAGATCGAAGGAAGAATGGCAACGCGGAACTCGATATGCTGCCCTTTGACCTTGAGCTTGAAGTTGCCGTCCTGCGGCATGAAGCGTTCAGTGATGTCGAGGTTCGACATGATCTTGATACGCGAAATAATGGCCTGCTGAGCCGCTCTTTCGATTGGGAGAATATCGTAAAGAATACCATCGATGCGGTATCTGACCTGAATAATCTTTTCGAAGGCTTCGATATGAATATCCGATGCGCGCATCTTTACGGCATCGAGAATGATCTTGTGAACCAGAGTAACTATCGAAGTCTGGTCAGATTCGCGTTTCAGCTCTTCAAGGTTGAGATCGCTGGCTGTCTGACCAGAATAAGCTTCTGAAAACTGGTTTTCTTCTTTGCTGAATTCAAGTTTGACATCTTTGAGCAGTTCGTCCATCGGAACATTGTCAAGAACGTTCTGCGGCCGATAAATTACATCGTTGATAATATGAAGAATCTGCGACTTCATCGCAATGACCCATTTGATGAACATATAACCGGTAGCCATTTTGATGCTGTCGAACATCTTGACGTTGGTCGGGTCAAATACGGCAATCGTCAGCGATTTTGGTTCTTTTCTGATCGGGATGAACTTGTAGGTTTTGATAAGACTTTCGGGTATCTGCCTGATAAGCTCGGTGTTCAGTTCCATGTTCAACAGATTCATGAACTCGATGCCATGCTGAGTCGACAGGCCGCGAAAGAGGGTCTCTTCGTTCAGAGCCTTATCTTCGATAAGAATCTCACCAATCATCTTGCGCGAAGACGGCTGGCGCTTGAGTGCCGCATCGAGCTGCTGCTGCGTGATCGCACGCATCTCAATGAGGATCTCACCGATTCTTTTGCGTTTCAGAAAATCATTGGTCATTGGTTTAAACAGTCCTTCCTCAAAGATATCGGCAGCTGCGGCAAATTCGTTAATGTTTTTTAGTGAGCGTTTCCTGAAGAGTCTTTTATCTTTATCTGGGTAAAGTCGAGTGGAGTGCGGGCAGGTGTGGGGTCAAAAGGCTGTGCGTATACCGCTGCCGACGTCCGGGTATCAAAAAACAGGATCGTGTCATAAGTCGTATTAAACTCGGTATTGCTGTCGCCATTGAGAAATGCAAATTCTGAATCTGACATATCACTGTTGCCATCTATATCAAAATCAAAGCGTCCGTTTGCATTACTGTCGTAAAAATATGCCGAAGGTTCTGATACTTCAATGTCTGGAGGCGTAATATTGCCGCCACTGAAGGGGTCTGTGAATACAGGCATGGCAGGGATATATTTGATATTCTGTCGACGGGTTGGAGCATTGTTGATGATCTGAATAGGCCCTGAAACCAGCTCTGATCCGTCGGCTGCGCCGGATAATGGGTTGGCATGCAACAGAGTCCCGCCCTTGTAGACACTTACCGCAAATGGGCCGCGCAGATTGTCGCCGCGAAACTGATTCAGCGAGTTTCTGAAAGTGGCGGCGTTCTGTTTGAGTACCGAGAGACGGGCGTCGGTAATATAGTCATTGTAATAAGGCACCGCGACGCCGACCAGAATGCTGATTATGGCGATCACTATGAGAAGTTCGATAATGGTAAAACCTTTTTTTAACATGCTTGAATCCTCACCAGTCAGTGTAATTGGTTCCGTCGATGGCCTGAACGAAACCGCGTCTTCGATTGCCCGGAGGGGCGTCGTTTTCGACAGGGGCAACGTCGAGTATGCCCACGTGATCGGCAGGTACCGGGCCTACAATTGCCCCGTTCTCAAATATGACCGAATTCGTTCCTGAGGCGTAATGCACTCGCCAGGTCGCGGCCCCTACAAATGGATCGATTGGGATGCTGTTAAGATATGGTTTAGGGTAAAAACTGGCTCTTACAGTGACCCCATCAGGGTCGAGAACATCGTGTTTGCCGGTTCCGCCACCAAGCTGATCAGGGCGCATCAATGCATTTAGAGATGGTGGGTAGAGATTTGAATCTGGAATCAGGTAGAGGTTGTTATAGCCATACTGTCTGACGACGGCATTGCGGCAGTCGCGCTTCCAGAGACTGATAGCCTGTCTGATCTGTGCCAGGTTGTTTTCGAGCTCGGTTTCTTTGGTTTTGATGAACATCAATTCTGCTACCGGCACAGTTGCAGTCGAAATAACCCCAAGCAATGCAACGACCAGAAGCATTTCGAACAGTGAAAAGCCTTTGCGTCTGTTACCATTCATCGGTGTTGCTCCCGTCGAGTGCGATGCCGGCACCGCTCGAGTAGATATCCATGACGCCGCGGCGTGAGACCCTCTCTGAAAGAGGCCCAACGCCGTCATCAAAGTTCTTTTGCTGGATTTCCCATGTATATGAGGAAACCGGCACTGCATTAGCAGGAATCCTGGGATTATAGTAGGCCGGTCTGAAAGTCCAGGTGGCATTTGGATACCAGCTTTGAAAGGGATGTGGCGGCAGATTGCGCAGAAAGCGTCTGGAAATGTTCAGGGTAACATTTCCAGCAAGGGAGTCCGGATGGCTTGATCCAGTAGCAACTACAACTGGGTAGCCTTGGTAAGTCAGATGAAATGGAGTTGGGGGATAACCCCAGCCATCTTCTACTATGCGTTGAGTAAAAGATGAGATTGCTGCAGAAGCTACAGCGTCGTTCACTGTGGGATCATAGGTGCTGTTGCCAATTGGTGGTAGCTCATGGGCTTTTTTTATTTTTTCGATTCCATGAACTCTGACAAATGTTCTCATGCCTTCGCTGAACAAAACTGTAGATAGTTGCGATTTGCCGCCGGAGATCGCGAGTCGCACGTCATTGAGAATCTTTTTCAGGCGGCGTTCTTTTTCGCGCTGTTGCACGATTTTGTATACAGGAAAAGCAAGAGCAGCCATCAGGGCGATGATAACCGTGACGATGAGAATTTCTATCAAGGTTACACCCGCATCGAACCGGCGTCTGATTATGACTGCTCCTGCGTTCATCTGCTTCCTTACTGCTCTTTCGAATCCATCAGCGGCATAAAGACATTGGTTGATTTGAGAATGTCGATTGCCCGCTGTAGCTGCGTATCATAAGGGTTGACAACATACTGTTCGATCCTGCCCTGGGTCAGACTGTCGGGTGGCTCGACAAAACCGCTGAGTTTATAAGATTCAGAACCATTGGCGGTGGTTACGGTAATCGTGCCTGAGCTGAGTTCAACCTTGAGGATGGCACTTGCAGTAGCAGAGACAGGTGCTGATGCAACTTCGGCTTCTGGCTTCCTGATATTGTGGGCGTTGCTGAGCTTCTGCAGGTATTTCTGGTCGAGTTCGACCGCTTTGCGGATCTCTTCCTGTTTGCTTTCATCGAGCTTCGGCAGTTCAACTTCGATGTCGGGGGTGATGCCGGACTTGTGGATGTTAACACCTGACGGGGTGTAGTAGAGTGCGGTTGTGAGAGCCATGGCCGAACCGTCGTTCAGAGATATGACGGTCTGAACCGAGCCTTTGCCGAAAGACTTCTTGCCGAGCAGCAGGCCACGTTTGTTGTCTTTGATAGCTCCGGCAACGATTTCAGAGGCCGAAGCCGAGCCTTCGTTGATCAGCACAATAAGAGGCAGCATCGGGTGGTATTTGAAGAAAGAACTGTAGGTATTTTCTTCGCCATCGCGGCCTTTGATCGAAACGATATCACCCTTGGGAATGAATTTGCGACCAACTTCAACAGCAGAAGTAAGAAGGCCGCCAGGATTGTTGCGCAGGTCGAGAATGATCGAGCCGACACCGCTCTTTTCAAGCTCGATCATCGCCTTTTCAAGGTCTTCTGATGAGGTCTGAATGAACTGTGTCAGGCGTATATAGCCGACATTCGGCGCAATTACCCAGTATTTTACGCTGGGCAGCTTGATTATCTCGCGTTCGAGTTCGTAATCTTTCGATTCCTTTTCTCCCTCGCGCAGAACAGAGATGACGACTTTGCTGCCGACCGGGCCACGCAGCAGCTTTACTGCGTCGTGCAGGGCGATGTCGATGACGTCTTTGCCGTCGATTTTAATGATCATGTCTCCGGCGAGAATGCCGGCGCGGGCCGCAGGAGTGTCGTCAATCGGCGAGATGACTGTGAGCATGCGGTCTTTGATCGAAATGACAATGCCGAGACCGCCGAATTCACCCTGAGTTTCGACCTGCATTTCTTTAAAACTTTTCGGTTCCATGAAGCGGGTGTATGGGTCGTCAAGCTTTTTGAGCATGCCTTCAATGGCACCGTAGATCAGCTTCTGTTCATCGATGTTTTCGTCGACGTAGTCTGATTTGATAAGCTCAAGAACCTTCTTGATAAGGTCTAGAGATTTGAAATAGGTTATATTGGTGGAAGAGGCGGTAGCGGTGTTGTGCGAAAGCACGAACAGGAGCCCTAGACCAACGCCCAATATAATAATGCTGCGGAAAAATTTTCTGACCATCATGAAGCTCCTTCAGACCCGACAAAGTTTTTATCAGTTAATAATATTAACACAACGAAAAATACTTTACAAAAGACACAAAATAATTCCGGGGCGATCGCACTAAAATGCCCGTGTCCCTGTCAAAACAACATTCCCGTTACCCGACTTTCCCCTTCAGGGGCAAGCGCGAGTGCAGGCTCCACGGGACGAATCTTAATAACGTCATTCCGGGCGTAGACCCGGAATCCAGAACTTTAATGCAATTGCTCTGAAAATAATTCACGGCAAATATAAGTTCTATCTTCCGTTTGATGTATTTGACCCGCATGTGTTTGAAGGCGTCTATGGCACCTGCCGGGTAAAATGCTGACGGTGTGCCGGAGTTTAAGAATCAGCAGGCAGATAGGGCAGTGGCAGTTGTTTTTTGCCGCCAAAACGGATTTCGAAATGCAGAGCCTGGTTGCGTCCACCGGCAATCTGTCCGATAGTTTCACCTTTTTCAACGATCTGATTCAATCCGACCCAGATATTGTCCAGTCTGGCATAAACAGTTGAAAAACCTCGCTGGTGGCCAATAATGATGACATCGCCAAGGCCACTGATGGTGCCCTTGTAAAGGACTTTTCCCTTGGCTGCGGCCATTACTTCAGTTTCGGCGTTGACCTTTATCAGCAGAGCCGCTGAGTTTTCGTCGCCGCTCTGCTGAGAACCGAGGCGGGAACTTTTTTCGACCGGCCAGATAAATTTCATTACTTTTGCCGCCTCAGGAGCATTGCCTGGCAGGGGCCCCTCTTTGACAGCGCGTGGCATTGCTGGTCGTGCGACCGCCGGTTGTTTCAGTTCTTCTTCAAATTCAGGCGTGTGCAGCGAACGCTCGGCTCTTGATATTTCGTCTTCGAGACGTTCCCTGGCTCCCGCCAGCTCCTTTTCCCGGGCCAGAAAAAGTTTCTTTTCGAGAAGGATGGTAGAAAGCATGGCATTCAAAGCAGAGTTGTCGCGGTTGAGTTTTTTCTGCTTTTCGTCGAGTTCCAGTTTGCCAGCTTCAAGATGCAGGTGTTTTTTCTGAAGTTCGGTTGCCAGAGCTCTCTGCTGCCGGTCACGTTTTTTAAGGTCTTCGATAAGCTCGCTGTCACTCTGCAGAAGATATTTTACCATGTGGTAGCGGTTGAGAAACGAGTTCAGATCGCGGGCCGAAAATACCGAGCTGAGCAGGGTGCCCTGTCTGATTTTATGCAACTGCACCAGTCTGGCACGAAAACGCGCCAGCAAAGCCTTGAGTTGTTCGCGCCCGGTTTTAGACTCTTCTTCAAGCCTGGCAATCTGGGCAGTTGTTTCGTTCTGGCTCAAGGTCAGCTGCTCGATCTGAGATTTCAGCTGCGCGACTTCTGACTGCTTTTCCTTGATGCGGGCTTCGAGAGACCGGGTTTTTTTCTGGCTGTCGCTGACTTTAAGCTTAAGATAGTCAAGCTGCAGATTAATCGCGGCAATTTCGTTCTGCAGTTCTTCGGTGTTTGTTGCTCGGGATGGAGCGCCAGGCAGAACAACCGGAAATATCAGAAACAGAACAAAAAGACAGAAGGTTTCCCTGAGACGGCACAAGGGCATTTCAGACCCCTTCTGGCGTAGATTTGCTGAATCTGTTGATGTCGCGCAACGACAGCAGACTGCCGGATATGCCCAGCACAAGCCCCATCATGCAGAGTTTGGCGGCAAGTTTGAACATCTGTTCAAAACCGATGCTGGCTGTGAAAAATGGAATAAGTTCGGCGAGCTTGCCAAGGGCAAAGCGATAGGTGGCAAACAGAACGATGATTGCCAGAAACGAGCCAACCATGCCTTGAATGAAACCTTCAACGATGAACGGGCCCCTGACGAACCAGTTGGTCGCTCCGACCAGCTTCATGATGATAATTTCTTCACGGCGCATGTAGAGAGTCAGGCGAACGGTGTTGTAAACGATGAACAGGGAGGCGAGGCCCAGCATGATCACGATTACCAGGCTGGTGACCCACAAAAGATGCGACAGACCCTGAAATTGTTGAAAAAGCTCTTCGCCATAGCTGAAGTTGTCGATCAGTGGTTCTGATTTGAGTCTTTCCAGAAGCGGCGGTAATTGTGTGCCGGCCTTGACTTTCATTCGCAGTGTGGTTGGCAGCGGGTTTTCTTCGGGAGTTATGCCGATCTGCATCAACTGCTGGTCGTCAGGGTTGCTGAACAACTCTTTGGCCGCCTGCTCAGGAGTGACGACCATGATATTCTCTATCTCTTCAAGACTGGTGAGACGAAGGCTGAGCGTTTTGGCATCAGAAATCGAGACCTCGGGCTTGAGGTATGCGGTCACCAGAGCTTCAGCCTGCATCTGATAAAGAAATGATTCCATGTTCATGGTAGCGAGCAGAAAAGCGCCCATCATGATCAGTGCAATGCCTATGGTCGATATGGTTATGAACGACATCATGCCTGACCGGCGCAGATTGGTCGCGGCTTCGCTCATAAAAAAGTTCAGGTTGGCTAAAGACATCAGAAAAAGCTCCGGATTCGTTTATTCATAAGCGTAGGTTCCGCATGCTTCGTCTTTGACGATCTGCCCGTCGACAAGGGCAAGAACCCTTTTGCGCAGCTTGTTTACCAGGTTGTGGTTGTGGGTGGCCATCACCACGGTTGTGCCGCGCGAATTTATTTCGAGAAAAAGCTGCATGATTTCCTGCGAAATCATCGGGTCAAGGTTGCCGGTGGGTTCGTCGGTAATGAGTATCAGCGGGTTGTTGACAATGGCCCTGGCGATACAGACACGCTGTTGTTCGCCACCGGAAAGCTCAGTTGGGAACATGCGGCGCTTGTGTGAGAGGCCGACCTGTTCGAGGGCTTCCTGGACGCGGGTGTTGATAATCGAAGCCGAGGCCCCCACCACCCGCAGGCCAAAGGCGACGTTTTCGGCCACCGTTCGGCGTTTCAACAGTTGAAAGTCCTGGAGGACGATGCCGAGGTTGCGGCGCAGATAAGGTACCCGGTTCTCGGGCATTGTGGTGATATCTTTGCCATCGATGAGTATTTTGCCTTCAGTCGGCACATCTTCGCGGAAAAGCATGCGCAGAAAAGTACTTTTACCCGCGCCCGAAGGACCGACGAGAAAAACAAAATCACCCGGATTTATGGTCAGACTGATGTTGTTCAATGCTCTGACCCCGTTCGGGAAAATCCTGGTAACGCCCTGTAATTCGATCATTTGCTGCCCACACGGTAATTTTTTCTTGAAAACAACAGAAACGAATTATAGCAGGTGTGCACCACAATGGCAAAAGTCATTTTTTCGGGAAAAAAATGTGTTTTTCTGTTAGAATCCAAAACTGATTATCCGTATCAGAAGTATTTAGGGCAATCAAAGAACAGGGGCTGGAGGAATCATGATTTTTGAGCTGATGAAACTCTGTGTCGAAAAAGGTGCGTCTGACCTGCACTTTAAGGTCGGCTACCCTCCCATTTTGCGAATAGATGGTGCAATGCGGCTTATCAAAGATATGCCCGTCATTTCTGTGCCTGATTATGAGGCAATGCTTGAGTCGATCCTTGACGATCTGCAGCTGGTGAATTTCCTCAAACATCGCAAGCTCGATCTTGGCTTCAGCTTCCAGAATGCACGCTTCCGTGTCAATCTTTTCAACGATCTGCATGGTGGTAACGCCGTATTCAGGGTTATTCCGTTCAAACATCTGTCATTCAACGACATCGAATTGCCCCAGTCTGGCCGCAGGCTGGCTGACCGGCAGCGCGGTATCATTCTGGTAACCGGTGCAACCGGTGCAGGTAAATCAACGACCCTGTCGACTTTTATCACCCACATCAACAGTACCTACAATAAAACGATAGTTACTGTCGAAGACCCTATCGAATACCTGTTCGAAGACGATATGAGCCTGATCAGCCAGAGACAGGTCGGAGTCGACTGTCTCAGTTTTGAAGAAGGCATCAGGGGCGCCCTTAAAATGGACTGCGACGTGCTGATGGTCGGCGAACTGCGCAATGCCGATGCGGTCGAAATGTCGCTGCTGGCCGCCGAATCAGGAAAGCTGGTTTTTGCGACTCTGCACAGCAACACGGCTATTCAGGCTATCGATCGTTTTGTTAACCTTTTTCCCCAGAATCTGCATACGCAGGTGCTTGGTCGGCTTGCTTCGCATCTGCAGGGAGTTGTCACCCAGACGCTGGTTCCGAGACGCCTGGGTCGAGGTCGCCTGGCTGCCTTCGAAATTCTGATCAACACACCGGCGGTGCGTGGTCTTATCAACGAAAACCGCGTTCATCTAATTCATTCGTATCTGGAATCAGGTTCGGGTTCCGGTATGGTATCGCTCGACAACTCTCTTGTTGAACTTGTAAACAGCGGTAAGGTCGATAAAAACGAAGCATTGATGAGAGCAAACAACAAGGCATTTGTTAAACGCAAGATTGAAGAACCCGAAGGCTCGGGAGGTGCAGCATGAGACCGGAAGTATTCGAATATTTTGAACGGGCCATCGAGCTCGGTGCCAGTGACCTGATTCTTAAACCCGGCGCTCCGCCATCGTTCAGAGTTAACCGGCATCTGATAATCTCTGAAGACGAAGCTCTTGCACCTCAGCAGATGTATGACCTGTTTTTGCCGATTGTCGATGCCGCCCAGCAGGAAGACCTGCGCTCGAAATTTTTCGTGAACTCGATATTTCAATATAAGTTCAATCGGGCTCGCATCAGATACTATATCTTTCAGCAGCGCGAAGGTCTTGCCGGGTCATTCCGCTTTATTCCTTCAAAAGTTCCGACGATCGAAGAGCTGCGACTGCCAGAAGCACTTATCGGCATAGCTGCCCGGCCACGCGGCCTGTTCCTGGTGACCGGCCCCGCCTGTTCAGGAAAAACCATGACGGTTGCGGCAATGGCTGATGCGATAAACAAACGCTTTGCCAGACATATCATTACCATGGAAAGCCCGGTCGAAGTTATTTATACCCCGAATCAGGCAGTATTCACGCAGGTAGAGATCGGCAAAGTCATCAATACCTATTCTGAGGCGCTTGTCAATTCGCTGCGCGAAGATCCTGATGTAATGGTCATCGGTGAACTTAAAGACCGCTCGATTGTTGAACAGGCACTGATGGCAGCTGAAACCGGCCACCTTGTCATTTCTTCGCTGCCGACCATGGGTGCGGCGCAGACCATTGAACACATCGTCAGCATGTATCCACCCGGTAAACAGGATGAAGCCCGGTCGCAGCTGAGCCTGAGTTTGATCGGCATTTTTTCGCAGATGCTGATTCCGTGCGTTGATCCTTTTCAGCCGCCACGAGTGGCCTACGAACTCATGCTTGCCACCTCAGGGATTCGCAACCTGATTCGCGACAAAAAATACAATCAGCTGAATACGGCGATGATCATGGCACGTCGCGAAGGCTGCGTTACCTTCAAAGATACACTCGAAAGACTGATGCGCGATGACAGTATCGACCAGGCTATTGTTAAAAGTCTGCTGCAGGAGTTGGAAGAATGAACGAAATAGCTCAGAAAAGAATCAGAGATATTCGTGAAAAAATCGCGAATGCAGTAAATAATCACCTCGGCGGTAAATTTTCAGAAGCGATAAAAGCCAGACTGGTGATGTTGATGGCTGAAGTTGGCATGGCGCAATCGGCAGGTTCTATCTACAGTTATCTTCAGACCCACCAGGATCAGGAAGAAGCCATAGTTGCTGCAAACCGTTTTGACAGCGACGAAATTCAGACCTATCTGCTTGAACTTCTTAAAAACCAGCGATCAGCGCATCGTGAAATCATTGTCGAATGCCTGGGCAGCCGGAAAAAGCCGGCACTGGTGGCCGAGCTCAAACAGTATCTCGCTGACCCGGACCGGCATGTCCGCTTTCAGACCGCCAACAGTCTGTTCAATATCGGCGGTAAAGAAGCCGCTCTCGCCATGTGCGAATTCATCTCAGACCCGGATGAATGGATCTCGATGACGATTCTTCGTCTTCTCTGTATCATGCGCGAGCTTGACTCGATTCCTATTCTCATCGAAAAATACCATCAGGATGAAGATCTGCGCCGTAAAGCGCTGATGATCTCATTTCTCGCGAGGTTTAGAAGTGTAACCCTTCTGGGCATATTTGATCAGGGCTTGCAGGCAAGAGACGCCAGATTGCGCGCCAATTCGATCGAGGCGGTCGGGAATCTGAATCTTCCTGAAAATGAAATCAGAAGTCGCATAGAACCTTCTCTGCACGACCCGAATAACCGTATCAGAGCCAATTCTATTCTCGCCCTCGCCAGGCTCGACCCTGAAAAAATCAAGCCCGAAATCCGGGAAATGGTCGAGTCAAGCGATGTTCAGCTGCGACGCAGTGCGGCGTTTATTCTTGGCATGATCCCTCCGACCGACTATCAGGATCTTGCTGCCATTCTGGTTGCCGACCAGAACGAAGCGGTGCGCAAGAGAATGATTCAGTCTCTGAGAAATTATCCTTCGGACTTTGTTTGTAACCAGCTCGAACGCGCGCTGTCAGACAATAATAAATGGATCAGAAAGCACGCTATTGATATGGCGGCACGCATTTCCAACTTTCCCCACAAAAAAATTCTTGGTCTGCTCAAAACCGAGCGGGCCGCTCCCAACCTTGAGGCCTGCATGAACTTTTTTGCCTTTCATCCTGTTGAAGAGGCGATGTCGGCAATCAAACTGCATGTCAAAGATCGCCGCCTTCAGGTTGTAAAGGCTCTTCTTAATTCTGTTGCCGCTATTGGCGGTGTTGAAGGAGTTAAATCGGTGGCGCCCAGGCTTGAACAGAAAGACCCCGGCGTTATTCAGGCCCTCAGTGAAGTTCTTATCAAAGCCGGCGACCGCAAAATTCTCGATGATCTCGTCGAAAGATTTGCGCATGTGCGGCATGAGCATCAGGTTTCTGTGCTGGTTCCGTCACTTATCAGCAGTGTCAAAATTCTTGATCAGGGCGAAAACATGCCCGAAGAACTTCTCAAGAGTCTTGAAACCATGGAAGTCGAGGAAAAACCGAAACCGTTGCCGCCTGAACCCTCTGTTGAAGATGTTTCTGAGTCGGCATCCACCGATGAAGAGCCGGTTGAAACCGGCGAAGAAGCGAAATTGCCTGATTCCGGCATAGATTTTGGCTCCGGCCTGCTGGATCTGCCCGCCCCCGGGGTTGACGAAAACGGCGAAGGCGATGACAGTGAAGAAACTGACTCTGAAGGCCGCAAGACCTCAGGGCATTATCGCCAGGGTCTTAAAGCATACAATATTGGTAAATACAAAAAGGCAATCAGCGAATTCAACAAGGTTCTTGAAACCGAAGAGCAGCCTCCGGCGAATGTCTTTCTCTATATGGGCATCATGTTTGCTGACCAGGAAAAATACGAACAGGCACGCGAGTATCTGCAGACTTTTATCGACAAGGCTCCAGACCACGCGCGCGGCAATTTCCTGCTTGGCAAGGTTTTCAGGCAGCTTAAGAACTGGAGCGGCCTGATCAGGGTCTATTCAAGATTTACCGCCGGCGAACTCAAAGCTTCTGCTAAAATGAAGAAGCGCATTTACCATGATCTTGGTGTGGCGAATGTTCTGATTGGCCACTATGATGCCGGGTGTTCACAGCTCGAGAGCCTTTTGAAAATAGATCGGGAAAACGCCGAAGCCGGTTACTATCTGGCGTTAGGTAAGTTTCATCTCAAGAAGATCAGCGAGGCTGAGGCGATTCTGCAGCAGGCCGCAAAGAGCGGGCATGGCAATAAACGTATCACCAGACTGATTGAGGCTCTGGCCGAAAAAATCAAGGGCGGCCCCGCTGACTGATTTTGCAGAATGGAAGCAAACGATGGATATCAAGGTAAAAAAACTTCTTAAAGATCTGACAAACAGCGATGACGATCTGCGGGCTCTTTCAGCGATGACGCTGATGAAGCTCGATTTTCCTGACCGGGCGGTGCGCGAAGAAATTCTGCTGAATCTGATCGAAGCAACCCAGGATCAGAATGTTGCGGTCAGATTTTTTGCCAGAAAAGCCATAGACAAGATACGAAAAACCGAAAAGCTTCTCAAAACCGCCAGTGGTGAGACGGCTGCCGTCGATCCTGCAGAAAAACTTGTTTCAGGCGATTATCAGGATCGTCTTGCCGCGGTAATGGAAGTGAAAGCCAGCAACAGAGCTGATTTTAAAGATCAGCTTGTCGAGATGCTCGGGACAGAGGAACATACCTTCGTGCGTGCAGCATTGATAAGTTGTCTTGCCGGTTTTTTAAAAAAGGACGAAGCCGGTATTCTCAGCCGCTTTCTCTCAGATTCTGACAACCGGGTGCGTTCCAATACCATTGAAGCGCTGGAAATTCTGAAGGCCGAAGATTCGATTCCGGCGCTTTTTTCGGCTCTATCTGACCCCGATAATCGTATCAGAGCTGTTGCTGCCAAGGCCCTGCAGACTTTTGGCGAGGAAAAGGTCTTCGCTGAGCTCAGAAAGATGCTTGAGTCACCCGAAGAGTGGATGAAAGGCAGCGCCATTTATGCCCTTTCGCATATTCAGGCGGGTGAAGCGATAGAGTTGCTGCTTGAAACAGCGAGGGCGGCTACCCATGCCGAAACTCGTGTTAAAGCCATTGTTGCTCTGGCCAATTACCATGATTCATGTGCTTATGGCTTTCTCAAAGGACTCGGAACCTCTGGTGAAGGGGTTTTTAAGGAGACCGCCCAGAAAGCTCTCAAGCTGATGGAAGAAAAGTTCGGGGCCGAACCACCGACCAGAACTTTGATAGTTCAGCCCGAAGAGGCGGGTCGTTCGGCTGACGGAAAAATTGATGGCAAGCCAGCTGAAAGCGACAAGCCGGAAGATCTTGCATCAACGGTTACCCGGTTTTTTCGCAAGGGCAAAGAAGAGGCTGTCGGTCTGTCAAACCGCGCCGCTCTTAATTTTTCAGTAACCGATCTGAAAAAGGAACTCGATGAGCTGTGCAGAGAAATCGGCCGGATAATGTTTGATGTCTATCAGGCCGGCGAAATAGAGTATGCCGACATGCTGAGTATTGGTCACGAGATTCTCAGAATGAACTTTTTCATTCAGAAATATACCGAACAGGAAGAAAAGCTTGCCGGTGCCAAACCAGAGGGCTTTTTTGGGCAGCTGAAAAGCCTTTTCTCGAAATCGCCGGAGCAAAAAGCCACTGCCTCACAGGCTGAAAAGTTTTCTAAACGCCGTGATGAGCTTTTGCTGAAACTTGGCCAGCTGGCGGTGAAAAAATATGAAAAAGACGAGTTCAGACACAAACTGCTTGAACCGCATATGGTCACTTACCAGAAACTGACAAAAAAACTTTCGGGTGAGCAGAAAAAACTTGATGAAAATTGAGGAAAATATGGATTTAAATGCTTTTATCAGAGATGTTCCCGATTTCCCCAAGCCGGGCATTATTTTCAAGGATATTACCCCTCTTCTCAATGATCCGAAGGCTTTTGCCTGCCTGATTGACATCTTTGCCGACAAATACCGCAATTCAGGCATCAGCCATGTCTGCGGCATTGAATCACGCGGTTTTATTATCGGTGCAGCTCTTGCTCTCAGACTCGGTATCGGCTTCGTGCCGATCCGCAAGGCAGGCAAACTGCCATGCAAAAAGATTCGTCGTGAATACAGCCTTGAATACGGCACTGACGCTATCGAAATTCATGCCGACGCGGTAAATAGAGGCGAAAAGGTGCTTCTTGTCGATGATCTTATCGCGACCGGCGGCACAGCTTTGGCAGCTGTTGAACTTCTTCAGGACATTGGTGCGCAGGTAACCGGCATTGCTTTTGCCATCGAGCTCGAATTTCTGAAAGGTCGCGATCGTTTTGACAGCAGCAGGATCTTTTCGGTGCTCAAATACTGATCTCCCGATCTGGGCGGTAATCCCGGCCCGCGGCGGTTCAAAAAGACTGCCGCGAAAGAATGCCATGCCGTTTGCCGATGGCGATTCACTTACAGTGCGCACCATCCGCAAGGCAGTCGAGTCTAACTGTTTCAGTCGCGTGCTTCTCAGTACCGATGACTCGCAGATTGCCGCTGACGGCAAGGCAGCCGGCGCGCTGGTTCCCTTTATCAGACCTGCTGATCTCTCAGGTGACCAGGCTTCTTCACTCGATGTTCTTTTGCACGCGATTACTGAGCTGAAAAAGCTGTTTAAAGAAGAAAACCCCGGAGTCGTTGCACTTCTGCAGGTGACTTCGCCGCTGTTGAGTGTCAGACATATTGCCGCAGCGGTTGAAACTTTTTTTGCGGGCGGTTTTAACAGTCTTTCTTCAATGGTTGCAGTCGAGCAATACCCTGAGTGGATGTTCAGAGTGAACGAAAACCATCATGCCACCCCTGAAAGTAATGCAGGGATCATCTGCCCGACCGACCAGATTCCGGTCAGATATATTGAGAATGGCGCGATCTATCTGGTCAGATACGAATGGCTGGCCGAGCACCGTAGTCTCTATGATTTTGCCAGGCACGGCTGCTATGCGATGTCTGCTGAAGAGTCTGTTGATATCGATACCCGCTCAGACTGGGAATATGCAGAATTTCTGCTGCGTCGCCGCCAGGCCTGAGCGGTTTTGCTTCAGCTTTCGTTGCGGTTCATGACCGGGTTATAGAGAGTCGCCTGGTTGCGGCCATGCTGCTTTGAGTAATAGAGCGCAAAGTCGGCTTTCTGAATCAGATCGGCCTTGGATTTTGCCGCATCCGGGTAACAGCTTACACCGAGAGAAACGGTCAGAGGAACACGTTCACCGTTGATTCTGAAGTCAAAGCCCTCGATAGCGGTTCTGATGCGCTCAGCCGGGATAAGTGAACCCTCACCATTCTTTTCAGGGCAGATTACGACAAATTCTTCACCACCGTAACGTGCCGGAATATCGATTTCGCGCACATTCTTTTCGATAAGACGGGCAACCGTTTTGAGAACTCTGTCGCCTTCGGGGTGCCCGAAAGTGTCGTTGAATTTCTTGAAATGGTCGACATCAAGAATGATCAGTGAAACATGGTTTTCGTAGCGGTCAGCGCGTTGAATTTCTTCATCGAGGCGCTGCTGAAAATAACGGTGGTTGTAAAGCCTGGTCATCTCGTCGGTGACTGCATAACGATACAGTCTGGCGTTATCGATGGCGATTGCTGCCTGATTTGCGAGATTGATGAATAGCTCGAAATCTTTTTCAGAGAAGCTGTCTGGCTCTGAACGTGAAATGTTGAGGGTGCCGAGAATCTTGTCTTTAGCCGTAAGTGGCACACACATCATTGTGCCGGTGCGGATATTTTTCTTTTTGATGCTCTGAAAGGTGGCGTCGGTTTCGACATTCCTGGCAAAGAGCGGTTGACGGTTTTTTACAACCCAGCCGGCTACCGATTCGCCGATTTCCAGTCGTGTATCACGGGTGATTTCTTCGCTGAGACCAACCGCCACACCGATGGTAAGATTCTTTTCGGCGTCGTCGAGCAGCATCAGCGAGCCTTTTTCGGCTTTGACGACCTTGACGACAATTTCTAGAATCATATTCTGCAGTTTTCTGAAGTCGAGTTCAGAACTGATGGCTTTGCCAACTTCATAAAGGGTCGAAAGCTGCAGAATGCGATAGTCAAGGTCGGCCTTGGTGGTGCGCAGATTCACCCGCATTTCGTCGAAGGTCGTTGTCAGTTCGCCGATTTCATCGCTGGACATTGGCTGTATACGGTGTTCAAAATCGCCGCCGCTTATTTGTCGGGCGCCATTAATCAGATTCGAAAGTGGAGCGGTAAAACCCCTTGCAAGCAATACCGCCAGAAAGATTGAAATGATCGCTGTCAGTGAGAGAATTCTGATTATTCGGGCTCTGAATTTATAAACTGCGTCGAAAGCGATTCTCTCGGGTATCTGCAGAACTATTGTCCAGTTCGGAGCCTGATAAAAATCGAATTTTTTCAGTGATACCGCAGTAATCAGATATGGCTCTCCGTCAATGTCACGCAGACGTGTGAGATCACTGTCGATGGTTTCTGAAAGTGGAATATTGAGAGTTCTGGATTCTTCAGAAGATCTGGCTATCACCGAACCGGCTTCGTCAAGAACCAGCCCCTGCGATTTTGAGTTTTTCAGGGCATTGCGCAGCAGGTCGCGTATGCTTGAAAGGTTCACCTCAGAAATGAGAACGCCGGTTATGCCGAGTCTTTCTGGCGATTTGATCACCGATTCAAGAGTCATGAAAGGCATGCCATCGGCTGAGGTAACAACTTCAGAGAGTGAGCCCTGGTAACTGCGTCTGATTGCTTTTGAGTAAAGCCAGTCGGCAGGCAGTTTTGTGGCTGCATCGGTTGTGGCAATGATGTTTCGTTCGCTGTCGATAAGATACATCAGTTTAAAGAAAGCGAAATGCCGCATCAGGGCGTTGAAAAAATCTTCTGAAACAGCCGGGTTCAGGGATTTTACCGCTTCCAGTTCACCGATTGCATTGAGCAGACGACGCGTAAACTCGAGGTTTTCGTAAATCCCGTGAGCAAGGGTGTTAGAAAGCTCAAGATGGCTGGCGGTAACCTCTTCGGTGGTAAATTTTTTCTGGTTGAAGTAGGCCTGGTAGCCCAGAAAAGCCAGTGGAATCAGGGAAATCAGAAGAATGATTATTGTCAGTCTGGCTCTGATGCCTGGTTTTAAAAGGCTTCGGCTGTTCATTGATTTGGCAGTTTCGCTTTTATACTGTTGATGTTTTCATCAATCAGCGGGTATTCTGAATCGTGTTTTTTCAGTTGGGTGAAATACTCCAGAGCCTTCTCGAGCTCGCCAAGGCCCAGAAAGATGTTGCCAAGATGGAACATGGCATCGGTTGAATCCGGTGCTTCTACGAGTGCCCGCATAAAGACTGCAATTGCATCTGAACTGCGTGAAAGACCCTGGAGAGCCTGCCCTTTGATCAGAAGTGCCTGCAGGTCGGCCGGGTTCAATGCCAGGCTTTCGTCAGCCAGATTCAGAGCCAGATTAAAATCTTCTTCGATAATGGCGATGAGGGCATTTGCCATTTCATTGCCGGTAACGTGGGTTACTGTCTCTGAGAGCTGCTGGTTTGAACTGGCAAGATTCTGCAGAAATTCCTGTTCTTCGCACTTCATGATTTCGTTTTCGACAACTTCGATAAAGGTGCTGTCGAGTTCTTTCAGCCTCGCGAAGTGTTTTTTGGCCAGCGCAAAGTTACCTTCATCACGATAAATGACCCCAAGGTTCTGGTGTGTCTGTATGTGATTCGGGTCAATCTCAAGCACTTTTTTATAAAATGGCACGGACTGTTTGCTTTTTCCGAGGTGTGCGAGGGCTACGGCGATATTGAAGATTGCGTCGACATCGCGGGGTTTTGCTCTGATAACGGCTTCCCATTCCTGAATGGCCTGCAGAGCCTTGTTCTGCTTCATGTAGATGAGGCCGAGGTTGTAGTGTGAAAAGGAATGGTCTGGTGCGACCCGCAATGCTGATTGATAAGCTTCAATAGCATGCACCATGTTGTTCATGCGGTGTAAAAAAATGCCTTTTGTCGCATACAGATCGGGGTTGCCGGGTGACTGCTGAATGGCTTTTTCTATCTGCTGCATGGCCTTGTCATACTGACCCTGGTCAAAAAAATCAAGGGCTGACTCATAATGTCGCTGCGCATAGGTGTTTTTAGGGTTGGCCATGCATTCTGCCTGTAACTTTAATTTTTCGCATTATAGCGTATTAATGGTCACATTTCAAACAGCGATGATACTTTGCTGTTGAAAAGGCTGCGTTGTTGCGCTACAATCAGACATCATGAATGAAGCTGAAATGAATGGCGAAACTCCTGCCGGTTCTGTAACTGTGCTTAGCGAAAAAGCCTATGGGAAGCGTTGGCTGACCGGCTGGCTGGTAATGCTCTGTGACGTTATACTTTTTGCATCGGCCCTGAACTGCCTGTTCAGATGGCTGTCTTACGGCTACAATTTTGATCTGGCCGCGCTGGTCTTAAGTCTGTTGCTGGCTCTGGCGGTTTATTTTACTGCCATGAATCCACAGAGAATCGCCAGTTTGAGTGCCCGGGCTCTTGTTGCTGTCGGGGCGGTAGTTGCCTGGGCTGTATTAATGCCTGTGGTAATGCGCCTGGCAGGGTTTAGCTGACGGGTTTCGCGGTTTTTATTTCTTTATTGTGAACCGCGATACCAGCAGGTGCAGTTCATCAGCCAGGGTTGCAAGATCTTCAGTCGAGCTTGATACCTGAGAAACCGTGGTTGTCTGCTGTTCAACCGATGTGGCGACGATACCGAGTCTTTCTGAAGTAATTTTGGTCAGACTGGTGATATCTTCGATCGTTCTGGTCATGGCCAGAGAGTTTGCCGACTGCTCGCTCGAAATGGCACTGATCTCTGTGATCTTCTTGTTGACGTCGTTGACGTTATCAATGATGTTGTCGAGACTTGTCGAAACTTCTCTGATGATGCGAATCCCATCGTCAACCCTGCCGCGACCAAGAGTCATTGAGTCAACCGCGTTCTGGGTTTTGGTGAGAATATTCTCGATGCGGGTTCCGATAGCTTCTGCAGCTTCTGCCGATTCTTCGGCAAGCTTTCTCACTTCACCGGCTACGACTGTAAAACCTTTGCCCTGTTCACCGGCTCTTGCCGCTTCGATTGCGGCATTAAGAGCAAGAAGGTTTGTCTGGCTGGCAATGGCGGTAATGGTGTTTACGATTTCGCTGATCTGCAGTGAGGCGGAGTTCAGGTCGAGAATAACCTGTGTGGCGATATCAACCGACTCTTTAATCTTGCCGACCATTTCGACAGACTTTTTAACGGTTTTGCCGCCTTTGTCGGCTGCCTGCGTTGTAACACTGACTGCCTGAACGGCAGTTGCAGCAAGAGTGGCCACCTTTTGAGCCGATTCAGAAAAACTTTCAACCGAAGCGGTCGTTTTTTCAAGATTATTTGAAATTTCGAGCGAAGAATGGTTGATGCCGTTTACGTTCTTGGAGATATCGAGAAGCGTCGCAGCCGATTCGACTGAAGCTGAGCTGAGCTGCTGTGAACTGGTTGCAAGATCGTCGCTGGTTTCGAGAACCTTCGAAATCATCTGGCAGATGCCCTCGAGCATACGGTTGAAACTCTCGGCAACTCTTTGAAACTCGTCGTGAGAGTCGAAGCTCAGGCGGGTATTCAGATGGCCCTTTTCCGCTTCAGACATTGAACTGACAATCTTTTCGAGAGGGCGCGAGATACCGTTGGAAATGAACATCGTGAACCCAAAGCCAAAAACCAGCAGCACCACAGGCAGCAGTTTAACCACATAGCCCATGATATCGAACATCGAGCTGACATTTTTCTGAGTCATCTGGCGTGAATAATTCGACAGGGTCTCGCAAAGACCGCGACATTTCAAGGTCAGTTCGATTTCTTTGTCGCGAATTGCAGTCAGAAGCTCGGTAACACTCGCAGGGTTTAATTCCTGACCGGCTGGCAACATCAGATAGTTATCGCACAGGTCGAACAGCTCAAAAAGATTTGATTCGGTTGTCTGCTTGAAGGCGATGACATTGGGCGCGTCTTTGAGAAAAGGGTCTTTGAGGTTTGCATCGATATTTTCAAGTCGCGAAAAGGCACTTTCCTTGGCTGAATTATAGAAAGAAATCAATTCGTCACGATTACGCAACGATCTGATCAGCTCGGTGATTGAGGTGGCGCTGAGGTGAACATTGGCCATGATCTCCTGTGAATTCAGCATGGCAGTTGTGTAGTTGCCCTTGAGATAGTCGATCATATCGCGCAGCTTCAGCATGTTGAAACCGGCGAGACCAGAAACACCAATACAGATCAACAACACGAAGCCAAAGCCGGAAAAAATCTTTTTGCTGATTGAGAGCATGGTTAGCTTTTCTTCTCCGCTTTTCGGGGTTTGCTGTCAGGAAAACTGTAATAATGCGGAACAAAGATTTCCTGAAATCGGCGCAGCGCAAAATCATCGGTCATACTTGCCAGATAATCTACAAGCGTACGGTTGATGCTCTGACCTTCCGGAACAGGGTGCTTGATGTGTTTCAACAGATCGTCAGGGTGCCGGGTATACCAGTCAGCAACCTGCCTCAGAAGGTTTTTTGATCTCTGAACTGCCACGTCGATTTCAGGGCGCGTGTAGACATCATTGTATAAAAACTTTTTCATGGCCGCTGTTGCCTGTTCGACTTCAGGGCTCATTTTTATGACATTGCTGTCGATGCTGTTGTCGACGATGTTGCGAACCATGGTGTGAATACGTACCGAATGCCTTTCGCCAAGAAGTTTGTGGGCTTCCTGCGGCAGATCGGCGGTGGTGATGATGCCCGCTCTGATCGCGTCATCGATATCGTGATTGATGTAAGCCACCAGGTCAGCTATACGTACTACCTGGGCCTCAACCGTAAGCGGCAGGTTGGACTGCTCTGAAATGGTAGCCGAACCGTGCTTGCCTTTGCTGTGCTTGAGAATGCCGTCAACGACTTCTTTTGTCAGGTTGAGACCCTCACCGTTTTTTTCGAGTCGGGTGACGACTCTGACGCTGTGCGAGGCGTGATGAAAACCGGTTTCGCTGATCTCGTTGAGAACTTCTTCGCCGCTGTGCCCGAAAGGCGTATGGCCAAGATCGTGCCCGAGTGCGATGGCCTCGGTCAGGTCTTCGTTCAGGCCGAGGCAGCGGGAAATACATCTGGCAGTACAGACCACTTCGAGAGTGTGGGTAAGTCTGGTTCTGAAATGGTCATTGGTGGGCGACAGAAAGACCTGGGTTTTGTGTTTCAGGCGGCGAAATGATTCGCTGTGAATAATGCGGTCGACATCACGCTGAAAGCAGGTGCGGATAAAGCAGTCTTTCTCAGGAAACTCACGGCCGCGCGAGTTTCTGGCCAGACAGGCGTGTTTCGATAGCGTTGCGGCTTCGCTTTCTTCAAAAGCCAGCCGCAACGCGGCATTACTGGTGCAACCTGACATAGTTTCTACTCACGAAATGATGTCGAGAATGAGTTTCTGCGGAGTCACATGCTGTGGGCTGATGGTGATTGCTGCCCGCAGGCGGTCAACGGCTTTATCATTGTCTCTCTTCGGGTTAACATAGAGCTCTGCAATTACATCGCCGGCCTTGACCTGGTCGCCGACATGTTTGATCAGCTTGAGGCCGACGCCCATATCGATTTTAGATTCTTTGGTTTCGCGACCGGCGCCGAGCATCATAGCTGCCAGGCCGATTTCTTCGCAGTGAATCTGGCTGATGTAGCCTGCTTTGTCGGCTTTCAGTTCGACGGTTTTTTCAGCAGCCGGCAGTTTGTGGTAATCTTCGATCATTGATACATCACCGCCCTGAATTTTAACCATTTCGAGCAGCTTTTTGTAGGCCTGACCGTTTTCGAGAACTTCGCTGACCTTTGCTTCGGCGGCTTCATGACTGAGGTCAGATGCCAGGGCCAGGGCCTGCGCTGCCAGAGCTTTGATCAGGGTGGTAAAGCTTTCTGGCCCTTTATTGCGAAGGGTTTCGATGGCTTCGATTACTTCAACTGAATTACCGATCATTTCGCCGAGCGGTTCATCCATGTTCGAGATTACGGCTGTGACCTTGCGGCCGGCCTGCTTACCGATCTTCACCATCAGTCTGGCGAGTTCGCGGGCGTCGTCGAGGCTCTTCATAAAAGCACCGCTGCCGACCTTGACGTCGAGCACGAGCCCTTTGTTGGCCACTGCCAGTTTCTTTGACATGATCGAGGCTGCGATAAGAGGAATCGAATCTACCGTGGCAGTTACATCGCGCAGAGCGTAGATTTTTTTGTCGGCCGGCACGAGATTGCCGGTCTGACCGACAATGACAACGCCGGTAGTGTTGACAGCCTTGATGAATTCAGGGGTCGAAAGTTCACACGAAAAGCCCTCGATTGCTTCAAGCTTGTCGATGGTGCCGCCGGTATGGCCAAGACCACGACCCGACATTTTGGCAACCTTGAGGCCGAGAGCGGCAAGAACCGGGCCAAGAACGAGGCTGGTCTTGTCACCAACGCCACCGGTCGAATGTTTGTCGACGGTGAAACCTTCGATGCCCTTGAGGTCGATTACATCGCCGCTGGTGCGCATGCACTCAGTCAGCCAGTAGGTTTCTTCTTCATCCATGCCGCGGAAATAAACGGCCATCAGAAAAGCGGCCATCTGATAATCGGGTACGGTGTTGTCGACAAAGCCTTTTATTATTGCAGCAATCTCAGCCTGGTTCAGCTTCAGGCCGTCACGTTTTTTCTTGATGATATCGTAAGCTCGCATGGGCGATTCCTTCCTTGTCTGTCGGTTTCTCTTATTTCTTGATGCGCAGCAGTCTGATGTGGTTGACCATGTAACAGCGCTCGAAAAGGGGGCAGTTGGCGCATTTCTGCTGATAGTCAGGGTGGTCTACTTTCATTGATTCAAAAGTCATACCCTGGGTGTTCCATTTGCCAAAATAGTCGGTTCCGAAGCATTTGGGCGGAGTGATTTCCTGACGGCCCATCCCGGGGTTCTGCGGAACTGCGGGCTTGGAGCCCAGTGGGCTAAGGCCTGGATTTGGCGGAATCATGTTCATGTTCAGGTTCTCCGTTTAAGAAAGTTGTGGTTGGCTGAAAAATTTCTGTTATGATATCACAACCCCCGCCCGTGGTATAGTATTCTGGAAACTTAAAGAGAACCCTTCGGAGGAAGCTTTGCTGTTTATTTTTTCAGCCCTGGATTTTGAGATGCAATATGCCGACAAAGAGGCGATTGCGCATTTCAGGCTTGGCGAAGGGGCATCGTTCAGGCTGTTTGATATTCATCCAGACCTGCAGATTCAGGGGTTTGTAAATGAAATTTCTGAGCTCAGTCATGGCCGGCTCGATCGTATTGAAAGAATTTTGAGTTTTGATGCACGAGAGCATCAACTGCTCTCTGGCAGGTTTGTTTTCTCTCTGGTCAAGCTCGGTGGGCACGATTTTATCGAAGTGCTCTGCGAATGTTCTAAAGCAAAAAACCTCGAAAGCGAAATCGAGGTTTCTGATATGCTGGTCGCGGCCCAGAAAAACCTGCTGATCAGCGAGCGAACCATGGCCACAATTGTCGATCTGGCAGTCGATGGCATTGTGATCATCAATGACCAGGGCATCATTCAGGCTTTTAACCGTGCTGCCGAAAAAATGTTCGGCTACCGCTGCAGCGAGGTGCTCGGGCGAAATGTTTCGATGCTGGCGCCAGAGCCACACAGATCAAAGCACGACGGTTACCTGAAACGGTTTCTTACTACGAGAATTCCGCACATAATCGGTATTGGTCGCGAAGTCGATGCACAAAGAAAAGATGGCGAACTTTTTCCGATCGATCTGGCAGTTGGCGAAGTAAGGCTTGAGACCGGCAGTCTGTTTACGGGCTTCATTCGCGACCTTTCTGAAAGCCGCAAGCTGATCAGCGAACGCAACAGTTTTTTTCAGATGTCGCTCGACCTTTTTTGTATTCTCGGGTTTGACGGTCTTTTTCGACGGGTCAACCCGCAGTGGCACGATGTGATGGGCTATGCACCCGAAGAATTGCAGGGGCAGGCTCTTGGCGATCTGATTCATCCTGACGATATCGGGCCAGATGGGCAGATATTACGGGAGATACTCGGCGAACGCAATGTTTTTGGTCGTGTGATGCGATTACGCCAGAAAAATGGCGACTGGCGCTGGATGCTGTGGAACAGCTCTGTTGATAATGCTAACCGGGCCATATACGGAGTGAGCCGTGATATAACCGAGCAGAAGAGTATGCTTGAAGAACTGCAGCAGGCAAAGGCTGAAGCCGAAAAATCAAGCATGGCCAAGGGAATTTTCATCGCCAAAATGAGCCATGAGTTCAGAACTCCGCTGAATTCAATTATCGGGTTTTCGCGTCATCTGCAGAAAAATACCGACAACAGATTTTCTGAGCGTGACATGCTTTATCTCGATCGTATTCTTCGCAATGGTGAAGCCCTCTTGAAGCTGATTGTAGACATTCTCGATTTCTCGCGCAGTGAAAGCCACCTGCTCAGAGTCGAAAGCCGGGAAGTTTGCCTGAGAGAGCTTCTCGATGAAATTATTGATCTTATGCAGGTGCTGATCGAAGAAAAGTGCATCGATATCTTGCTGTCAGTGCCGGAGAACTGTCAGACTATTTTCACTGACGCAGTAAAGCTGCGCCAGATTTTGCAGAATCTGATTGACAACGCTATCAAATTTTCTGCCGGCAAACCGGTGAAAATAGAGGTTAAAGTCGATGAACAGAACCGGCCTGAACAGATCGATGTTGTCGACACGGGCCCTGGTATTGAATCTGACAAGATTGATCTTATCTTTGAGGCTTTTCAGCAGGCAGACAATCGTATTGCCCGAAAA
>ENA-UOWO01001651-UOWO01001651.1-activated-sludge-metagenome-genome-assembly--contig:-NODE-1651-length-29151-cov-6.106888_pt1 | contig 29151 bp, 29 predicted proteins | sample MGYA00238148_ERZ761564 | MGnify/ENA primary metagenome ERZ761564 (study PRJEB28885, sample SAMN05720194) | activated sludge metagenome | isolation source: Anaerobic digester | place: USA...
AGCTTTTTTCTTGGTGGTGGCTTTAGCTGTTTCGGCCATACCAGAGGGTTTGCCAGTGGCGCTAACTGTGGCACTTTCGGTAGCGACAACTAGAATGTCTAAAAAAAATGTTATTGTTAGAAAATTAACAGCTGTTGAAGGATTGGGTAGCTGTACCATGATTGCTAGCGACAAAACAGGAACTTTAACCGTTAATCAACAAACTGCTAAATTAATTTATTTACCGACAAGAGAAGTTTTAAAAATTACTGGGCAAGGATATAATGGGATAGGAAAAATTGAAAATTATGATAGTCTAGAAGAAAATAATAAGTCAGCCTTATTGAAGATGATAAAGTCAGTTGTCTTAGCTAACGAGGCCAGTCTATGGAGATCTAAAAAGGTTTGGCATAGCCACGGAGATTCTATGGATGTTGCTTTTTTGGCTATTGCTTATAAGGCAGGTTTAAAAATAGATGAAATTAAAGATTCGGTTGACAATATATTAGATGTGCCTTATGAGTCAGAGCGTCGTTATGCTGCTAAAATTTATTTTGATAAATTAGAGCAAAAAAATAAAATTTCTCTTAAGGGTTCGGTTGATAGGGTTTTAGACTTTTGTTCTTTTGTAAAGATTAATGGACAAGAAGTGGCTATTGATAAAAATGATATAAAGAAAAAGGGTGTAGAGCTAGCTTCTTTGGGATACAGAGTTTTGGCGGTGGCCGAAGGCGGGTATAACCTTGAAAAAGAAATAACTATAGAAAAATTTAATGATAAAAAAATAAAAAATTTAGAATTTTTGTCTTTAGTTTGTTTTATTGATCCTTTAAGACCAGAATCGAGAGAAGCTGTTTTAAAATGTAAACAGGCTGGTGTAAAAGTTGTTATGATAACCGGAGACCACCCGGCGACTGCTTTGTTTATAGCCAAGGAGTTGAATATTGCTGACAATCCACAAGACGTCGTTACAGGCGACAAGTTAGGCTCTGGGAAAGATGAAATTACCCCAGAGTTTTTAAAAATAATTTCTGAAACCAAAGTATTTGCCGGAGTGTCTCCTTTACAAAAATTAAAAATAGTTAAAGCCTTGGTCAACTTGGGCCATTTTGTAGCAGTGACTGGAGATGGAGTTAACGATGCCCCAGCCCTTAAACAAGCAAATATTGGAGTTGCCATGGGCTCAGGAACTGATGTTGCCAAAGAAACATCCACAATGATTGTTTCTGACGATAATTTTTCTTCTATCATTAGTGGGATAGAAGAGGGTCGATTTGCTTATGATAATGTTAGAAAAGTTGTCTATTTCGTCATTTCTAGCGGCGCCGCAGAAATTATTATTTTTATTCTGGCTATATTATTAGGAATGCCTTTACCTTTATTAGCTGCTCAATTATTGTGGCTCAATGTTGTTACTAATGGAATACAGGATATTTCTTTGGCTTTTGAGCCAGGGGAAAAGGGGGCAATGGAAAAACCACCAAGGTCACCTAAGGAGGGTATTTTTAATGAATTGATGATAAAACAAACTATAATATCGGGGGTCGTTATTGGTCTATCAGTGTTTGGTGTCTGGTTTTATTTGATAAATATATTAGTCTGGGGAGAGGATATCTCTAGAAATATTGTCTTAGTGTTAATGGTTTTGTTTCAAAATGCTCACGTTCTTAATTGCCGATCCGAAAAAACATCCATATTTAAAATGCCTTTTAAGAAAAACTTAATATTATTATTTGGAATTTTGTCAGCTCAACTTCTTCATGTTGCTATTACCTATAATCCTTTTATGCAAAGAGTTTTAAAAGTTTCTCCGATTAATTTTAAAGAATGGATTATATTATTAGTCGTGGCCTCTTCAGTTTTGTTAGTTATGGAAATTTTTAAATTTATAAGAAGAAAAAAACATGTTTAGTTTTTTAAAAAGAGGTACTAAAATATTTTTTTATTTTTTTGTCTTTATATTTTTTTTAATAGCAACTTTTTTTATTTTTAATAAAAAAAATGTTGATAACTTTGCCGAGATAAAAATTAATAATGTTGAACTAAGAGTTGAGTTGGCTCAAGACTCGGCCAAACATTACCTAGGTCTTAGCAATAGAGAAACATTAGAAGGCATTTCTGGAATGTTGTTTTTGTTTTCTGACAAGCAAGAAAGAACTTTTGTAATGAGAGACATGCTAATATCTCTTGATATTGTTTTTATTGATGAAAATACAATAATTGATGTTTATAAAAACTTGCCGTTTGATAAAAAATCTCAAGAAATTTTATATCAATCTTCGGTCCCAATTGATAAAGTTTTAGAGCTAGAGGCCGGTCTTTTTGATTATTATAATTTTCAAGTTGGAGATAAAATTGAAATTTTAAAAGATTAATTTTTTCTTTTTTATGTTGTTGACTTATGTTTTTTGTGGTATAATAAAATTAAGTTTATATAGGAATTGGTCGGTTCCTATTCTAAGAACAAAAATAATTTTTCAAAAATATGAAAAAGGTTGCTAAAAAGAAACCAGTAGCAAAAAAGAAAGTTGCTAAAAAGGTTGTAGCTAAGAAACCAGTAGCAAAAAAGAAAGTTGCTAAAAAGGTTGTAGCTAAGAAACCAGTAGCAAAAAAGAAAGTTGCTAAAAAGGTTGTAGCTAAAAAACCAGCAGCAAAAAAAGTAGTTAAAAAGGCTACTAAGAAAGTTGCTAAAAAGAAATAGTTTTGGTTTTCTTTTTTTCTCGATAGAAGGCTAGCACTTAGGTGCTAGCCTTCTTGTTTTTGAGATTGATTTAAAATAAAATGTTTTGTATAATAAAATAGTTTTAAAACACCTTATAAATATGTATCTAGAAAAATTAGAAATACAAGGTTTTAAGTCTTTTGCCAATAAAAATAAATTGGTCTTTTCTGGTATGCTAGAAGGACAAAAAAGAGGTATTACTGTAGTGGTTGGGCCTAACGGGTCGGGAAAATCAAATATAGCCGACTCTATTCGTTGGGTTTTGGGTGAGCAGAGCACTAAATTGCTTAGAAGTAAAAAGAGCGAAGATGTTATTTTCTCTGGATCTGACAAGAAGGGCCGTCTTAATATGGCTGAAGTTTCTTTGTATTTAAATAATGAAAATAGTGATTTATTTAACAAGAGAAGATTATCTAGTTTTGGAAGTGATAATCTATCTGGAGATAATTTGGCAAATGAGCTTGTCACAGAAGATTCTATTGAGGCTGACAATAAAAAAAATACCAATAAGGAATCAGATAGCGTTGACGCGCTTTTAATGTTGCCAGAGATTGTTTTAACTCGTCGAGTCTTTCGAGATGGAAATAGTGAATATTTTATAAATAATAATAGAGTTAGATTAGGAGATGTCCAAATCTTTTTAGCTAAGGCTAATTTTGGTCAAAAGACATATAGCGTTATTGGACAGGGAATGGTAGAAAATTTTTTAAATACTAGCCCAGCTGAAAGAAAATCTTTTTTTGATGAAGCCACTGGAGTTAAGCAATATCAAATTAAGAGAGATTTATCCCTAAACAAACTAGAAGTTAGCCAGGAAAATCTATCAAAAGTAGAGATGTTGTTGAGTGAAATAGATCCACGTTTAAAAAGCTTGACTCGCCAGGTTGGCAAATTGAAAAAAAGACAGTTTTTGGAAGAGGATCTTTTAAAGAATCAGCTAAATTATTATAGTAATATTTGGCAAGAAATAGATTCTCGAGTAAAAAAATTTAACGAAAATATTTTGGAGCTTAGTCAGTCTAAAAATAGTTTAGAAAAATCTCTAGAAGACAACAAAAAACAAATGGAAGTTCTTAATCAGGGAGAGACCATCGGAGAAGAATTTTATGACTTACAAAAAAGATTCTTATTTTTGCAATCGGAAAAAGAGCGAGCTCAAAAACAATTAGAAAGAATTTCTCTCTTTAAAAAAACAAAACTGGAAAATATTAATGAAGAGGATGAAAAAAATTTGGCAATTTTAAGCCAGGAAAGAACAGAATTATTAAGCGGTATAGAAGGTTTTTCTAAGCGGCTGGAAGAAATAAATACTTCTTTTTTAGGTCAGAATGAATTAGAGGATTTAGACAAGGAGCTAAATAAATTAAGCCAAATTAGACAAGAAAAACATAGAGAATTGTCAAAGATAGAGGCTTGGATTGAAATTAGATTAGAAAAGCAGGGTCGCTTTGATTTATCCTTTTTAAATAGCAGACAATCAGAAATATCCGAAGACATTTCTCAAATTAAAAAAGATTCAGAGACTTTAATTGGTGAGATAGATATAAAGAAAGATAAAATTGAACAAATTAAATTAGCCGAGGAGAGCATTTCTCTTGAAATATCCAAATTAGAAAAGGAATTGTCTAGAATAAATATTGAAGAAAGTCCTTCTAATATTCAGAAAATCAATCAAGAGTTGAAAGAATTATTAAGAAAGATCGAAAATAATGATATTTTATCAGATCAAAATATCTTTAAGAAAATTATTTCAGAAATTAGTCAGTCTATTAAAGAGTTGCTAGATTTTTCTTCTGGAAAAAATTATCAATATCAATTAGAAAATATCAACAATAAAATTTCAGAATTAAAAGAGCAAAGAAATAAATTGCTTCAGGAATTGTCTGGTCTTCAGGTTGAACATAATTCAGAAAAGAATAAAATAAATGAATTGAGCAATAATCTAAATCGGAAAAATAGGGAGTTAGTAGAGGTTTTGGAAAAGATAAAATTGAACCAAGGCGATGATAATGTGGAGGAAAACCAAAATAAAAAGCATGACATAGAAGAAGAGTTAAAAAATATTGACAGAAAAATGGCGGAAACCCAGAAGGCTTTTATTGATATTAAAAATTCTAAAGAGGCTTGGCAAAAAAATAAATCAGAATGTCAGGAAGGGTTACAAAATTTTAGACAAAAATTGAGTTTAGTGGACGGAAAAATAAATGAAGTAAAAACCTATTCTATCAAAATTCAATCTCGTTTAGAAGATTTATTGGAGGATATTAAAAATAATATTTTTTCTGAGAAAGAGTCTTTTGAGGATGATTATTCTGGGGAAATTAAATTTATTGAAGATTTCTTGAGTAAAAACGAGGCAGAGTCTTTGGTTTTAAAAACTAAGATAGATAATTTTAATCAAGAGCAAGAAAACAAGAAAAGAGTTTTAGTTGATTTACAGAAAAGCATCAATGAGTTAGAAAATGATATTAATAAGGTTAATAATAATTTAAATAATAATAAGATAGAGCTGACCAGAGAAGAAACAAGAATTGAAGATTTGGAGAATAATATCTTAAACGATAAGTTAAACTTAGAAAAAATTAAAAATCATCAACCTATTGATATAAATATTAATTTTGTTAGAGAGGAAATAGGAAAAATTAAATCTCAATTAGAAATGATTGGTGGTATTGATCCTGAAATTGAGAAGGAATATGAAGAAACAAAAAAACGATTTGACTTTTTAGCCGAACAAACTGATGACTTAAATAAAACTATTAAATCTTTAGAGAAGGTTATAATAGAATTGGATCGAGTTATCAAGGACAGGTTTGAACATGAATTTAAAATAATCTCAGAAAAATTTAATGAATACTTTAAAATTTTGTTTAATGGGGGTAATGCTAAAATATTTGCTTTAAAGGATGGAGGTTTAGAAGAAGAATCAAAAAACGATTTAGAAAATCAAGCTAATATTTCTAATCCAGAAAATATTACAGCAGAATCGCAATCTTCTAAAAATACTAAATTAATAAAATACTTAAAAAAATATAATGCCATTGGCCTTTCTGGTGTTGATATTTCAGCTACTCCTCCAGGCAAAAAAATATCTTCTATAAATATGTTGTCTGGTGGAGAGAGAGCTTTGACTGCCATTGCTTTAATTTGTGCTATTATTTCGGCCAACCCTTCTCCTTTTGTAGTTTTGGATGAGGTAGATGCTGCCTTAGATGAGGCAAATTCTGAAAGACTGGCTAAAATCTTGGACGATTTGTCTAATAAAACTCAATTTATTGCTATTTCCCATAATCGCGCCACAATGAGAAAGGCTAATATTTTGTATGGAGTTACTATGCAAAACGATGGAGTTAGTAAATTACTTAGTGTTAAAATCGATGACAATATAATTTAATTTTTTTCAAATCTTTATATATTAAAGCTCCTAGCGAGCTTTATTTTTATTTTAGCTTATTTTTAATTTATCTTTATATAACTTTTTTTATAATTAAAGCTGAAAAATATAAAAATAAAAAAATGAAAGAAAAAATTTTATCAGCTAATGTTATCGGTTTGGACACAAAAATAATAGAAGTTGAAGCGGATATAGGAGGTGGTGACTTGGGAGCTTTCGTTATTGTTGGTTTACCAGATAAATCTGTTTTTGAATCAAAAGAAAGAGTTCGCAGTGCTATTAAGAGTTTGGGAATCAATTTTCCGAGAAGAAAAATCATTATTAATCTGGCTCCAGCTGATTTTAAAAAACAAGGATCTGGCCATGATTTATCTATTGCTATTAGCATTTTATCTGTTTTTTATAACTTTAAAGAAGATTTTTCTAAAATAGTTTTTTTGGGGGAATTAGGATTAAATGGAGAAATTCGTCCAATAAATGGAGTTTTGTTGATATTGTCTTATTTAAAAAAGAAAAAGATAGACAAGGTTTTTATTCCCAGAGAAAATCTAGCGGAAACCAGTTTGATTTCTGACATAGAAATTTTTCCTGTTGATAATTTAAAAGAATTGTTTCTACATCTAATAGATAAGAAAAAAATATTATCACAGAAAGTATTTTTTGAGGATAATAACTTTAATAATTATGATTTTGAGATGGCTAATATTAGGGGGCAAAATCAAGCTAAGAGGGCGCTGGAAATAGCTGCTGCTGGTAATCATAATATTTTAATGTTTGGTCCTCCGGGATCCGGAAAGACTTTATTAGCCAAAACTTTAATTTCTATTTTACCAAAAATGACTAATAATGAAATTCTTGAAGTTAATAAGATTTATAGTATAATCGGAAAATTAAAAAATAATAACTTAATTTATAATCGCCCCTTTAGAAGTCCCCACCATAGCTCCTCCCCCGTCTCTTTATTGGGTGGCGGTTCTTGGCCTAGGCCAGGAGAGATAACATTATCTCATCGAGGAGTTTTATTTTTAGATGAATTTCCAGAATTTTCTAAGAATGTTCTAGAAAATTTAAGGCAACCGCTAGAAGATGGTTATATTAATATTTGTCGTTCTAATTACTCAACCATTTTTCCGGCTAAATTTATGTTAGTGGCTGCTATGAATCCCTGCCCTTGTGGTCATTGGGGTGACGCTAGTAGTAGATGTCTTTGCTCGGCCTCTCAATTATTAAATTATAAAAATAAAATATCCGGGCCAATAAAAGACAGAATAGATTTATTTGTAGAGGTTCCAAAAATAAAATTTGAAGACATTATTAATTATAGAAAAGAGGAGAGTTCACAGAATATTAGAGCCAGAGTAGAGATGGCTAGAAAAATACAATTAAAGAGATTTGGTGGCTATAATGTTTTTTCTAATTCTGAAATCAATTTAGAGTTAATTAAAAGATTTTGTAAAATTGATAGCCATTCTCAGGGCATTCTCAAGGAGGCCATGGAAAAAAATAATCTCTCGGTGAGATCTTATTTTAGAGTTTTGCGAATCTCTCGCACTATAGCTGATTTAAGAGGGGACGATGAAATAAAATTTAATGATATAGCCGAGGCCCTACAATATAAAATAAAGCAGAATTAAAAAAATAGCTTTTATTTTTTAAAAATAATTGATATAATAAGGATATAAATAATATTTTATTTTTAGGCCTATGAATAAAAAGCTTTTAATTATTTTTGTCGTATTTGTTTTTTTATTGACTGTGGGAGCTGGTTGTAAGAAAAAAACCGTAGAACAGGCGGCCAAGCCGATTACCTTAAATTATTGGAGAGTTTTTGATGGTCAAGATGATTTTGCTCAAATTATTGCCAGTTATAATGCTCAGCATCCCTATATTACTATAAATTATAGAAAGCTTAGATATGATGAATATGAAGAGGCTTTATTAAACGCCTTCGCCGAGGATCGTGGTCCGGACATTTTTTCCATTCATAATACCTGGGTAAATAAATATGAGTCGAAGATAGAACCCATGCCCGAACAAACCACTATGGTTTATCAAGTTTCTCAGGGAACTATAAAAAAGGAATTGGTAGCCGAGACTAGAGTTATTCGCAGTCTTAATTTAAAAGAGCTAAAACAAAATTTTGCTGACGTTGTTTATTCTGATGTGGTTATTAACAATAAAGTATATGGACTGCCTTTGTCAGTAGACACTTTGGCTATGTATTATAATCAAGACTTATTTGATTCTTCTGGAGTTATTGATATCCCAAAATATTGGAATAGAGAGTTTCAGCAAACAGTTAAAAAATTGACCAAACTAGATTTAAAGGGAAATATTTTACAGTCGGGGGTCTCCATGGGAACTGGCAATAATGTAGAACGATTTAGTGATATTTTGTCTGTTTTAATGATGCAAAATGGAGCCACCATGATGAGCGATTCTGGGCAAGTATTATTTCATACGGTTCCAGCTAGCTCTCAGGATAAAAATTATAATCCCGGTTTAATGGCCTTGCGTTTTTATAATGATTTTGCCAATCCAGTTAAGGAGGTTTATTCTTGGAATTCTGGTTTTGATAATTCTATTAACGCTTTCGCTTCCGGAAAATTGGCTATTATGTTCGGCTACGCTTATCATTTGCCGACCATAAAATCAATGGCCCCAAAACTAAATTTTTTAGTAGCTCCACTACCTCAAATAGAAGGTTCCGGAAGTTCTGTTAATTTTGCTAATTATTGGATAGAGGCAGTTTCTAAAAAAAGCCAATATAAAAACGAAGCTTGGAATTTTGTTCAATATATGGCCAGTGCTGAGCAAGCTAAAACTTATTTGGAGAAAACAAAAAAACCAGCAGCCCTAAGGTCATTAATCGCTTCCCAGAGAGAAGATTTGGAGATAGGAGTTTTTGCTGACCAAGTTTTAACATCTAAGAGTTGGTATAAAGGCAAAAATCCCATATTAATGGAAAACTTTTTTTCTCAGATGATAGAGGCCTCTCTAGTTGGCACTGAAGACAAAACCGTTGAAATTATGAGTTTATATGCCAACCGCGTTCAACAAACTATTAAATAAAATAAAATATATGATAAATAAAAAAAACATGAAGATAAAAATTGCTTCATTTTTAATTATAATGTTTGCGATTCTTTTTTATTATGTTCCTATTGTGTTGGCGGGTGATCTTGACCCGATCGTTCCTCAAGGGAGTGCCTATGAAACTGGCAATTATGAATTAAATGATGTTATGAGAATGGGAATAAACATTACTAATATAATATTGGGAGTAGTGGGCTCCTTAGCCTTGTTAATGTTTGTTTATGGTGGTGTTATGATGTTAATTTCGGCTGGAAATAGTGACAAAGTTTCTAAAGCTAAGGGTATTATTATTGCCGCTGTTATTGGCTTGGGAATTGTTTTTGCCAGTTATTTGATAATTCAATTTGTGATGGGGGCTTTGGGAGTAAATTGGCAGGGCAATACAACGATAATCAACTGTCAAAACACTAATGATTGTGTCCACCTAGGAAGCGATTATACTTGTAAACTTGGAGTTTGTTCTAAATAATGTTGATATGACAAATTTTGTAAAAAGATCAGTTTCTCTAGACCAAGATTCCATTGGTAATTATGTTAAAAAAATTAGAGAAAAAAGAGGGGTTCTGTTAGAGGATGTGGCCCGAAATATAAATGTTAATATTAAATATCTAGAGGCCATTGAGAAGGGAAACTATAAGGAATTGCCCAAGGGAGTTTATTCAAAAATTTTCTTTAAAAAATACATTGAATATTTAGGGGTTAGGCACAAGAATATTGTTAATGATTTTGTTAAAGAGCAAAGCCGAAATCAAAATTTTGAAAGTAATATTTTTTTTAATAAAGTTGTTGATTGGAGAAATTTATTATCACTTCCGGCTATTGTGAGAGCTTCTCTTATTTTTTTAATAGTATTAGTCTGTTTGCTTTATTTGTTTTTTTATTTTAAAAATATTTTTTTACCACCATTTTTAGAAATTTCTCATCCACAAAATAATCAAATAGTTAATAGTTTTTCTGTCGATGTTTCTGGTTGCACTGAGCCAGAGAGTGAAGTCAAAATAAATGGACAATTAATTTTGATTGATAAAGACGGGTGTTTCTCTAAAAATATATATTTAAAGTCGGGTATTAATAATATTTCTATTAATTCCAAAAAAAAATATAGTCAAGAAAATTATATAATTAGACAAATTTTAGTTGAAGAAAATTAATAAAGTATATTAAATATAAAAAATATGGAAGCTGTAAAAAATAAAAGTTTATTAAATGTTGAGTCTCTAATTAATAAAGTTGTTTCTACCAACAATGATAGGATAGCTGATTTGGGTTGCGGAAGCTTTGGTTATTTTGTTTTTCCTTTGGCGAAGAGAATAGGAAAACATGGAAGAGTTTATGCTATAGATATAATTAAGAGTAATCTAGAGTCAATTAAAAAAATAGCCAAGGTTGAAAATTTAACCCAAGTAGAGACTATTTGGAGTGATTTAGAAATTTTAGGTGGAACTAAAATAGAGGACAATTCTCTTGATTCAATACTGCTTGTTAGCACTTTACACCAGTCTGATAATTATAATAATATTATATTAGAAGGATGTAGGATGCTAAGATTGGGCGGAAAAGCCCTGATAGTGGAATGGAACAATGAAGATGGACCTTTTAATACCAACGGAAGCAGAAGAATCAGAAGAACGGACTTAAAAAAAGCCCTTGATGCAACGCCGCTGGAAGTAATAGAGGAGTTTGAAGCTGGGGATCATCATTACGGAATGTTGTTAGTAAAAAAATAATTTTTTAATTAATATAAAAATCTATGAAAAATTTGTTAACCTTTAATTATTGGTTTAATTTATCGCCTAGTTCTTTTATTTATGTAGCACAAATAATCTTTGTGGCCTTCTTGTTACTTCTTTTTGTGGCAGGAGTATTTTTTATGATTTACAAAAGAAAGAAAGGCCAATATAAAATATTGTCAGAAAAATTATATGAGTTTTCTTTTATTAATCTATTTTTGGGTTTTTTATTATTTTTCTTTGATAATCAGGGGGTTCGTTTTTTCTCCGCTCGTTTTTGGTTTTTGATTTGGATTGGGGTAATGATCTATTGGATGATAAATATATTTAAAAAATTTGGTAAAATAATTATCAAGAGAGAAGAAAGGAAAAAACAAGAAGAGTTTAAAAAATATTTACCGTAGTTTAGTGGCACCCATAAGACCCTCTTTAAAGGACATTGGTTCTTTGGGGGAGAATTTGGTAGAGGAATATTTGGTAAAGAATAAATGGAAAATTCTAAATAGAAATTTTCGAATAGGGCATTTGGAAATTGATATAATCGCTAGGGATCAAAAGGAGATTGTCTTTGTGGAAGTCAAAACCAGAACTAGCCATTTATTGGATAATCCAAATCAAGCTTTGTCCTCGGGCCAGATTCAAAAGATAAAAAGGGCCATGTTATTATATTCTGGAATTAATAAGATTTGTTTGGAGAATATTCGTTTTGATTTTGTGGCCGTTTTTTTGAACAATAATACAAGAAAGGCTAATTGGAAGCATTATATTGATATTTTGAAGTAAAAAAGCATCTTGAGGATGCTTTTTTGTTGTTATATTTTTAAAATTGTGTTATAATTTTTTTATAATAAAATTAAATTTTAAAACTAGAAAGGTGGTGAATTATGAAGAAAAAAATATTAAGTTTGTTTATAATTTCATTGTTTTTAGTTCCATTTTTAGGATTATCTAGCGTTGGCGCTACTAATAATGATGATCTATCCGAAACTTTTGGTTTAGGGTATGTTGATGGAACACAAGGAGGCGGAGAGGGAATAGTTTTAGGAGATAGAGACCCAAGAACTATGGTAGCCCAACTTATTAATGTTGTTTTGACATTATTAGGTATCGTCGCCGTGGTTATTGTTCTTTTAGGTGGTTTTAAGTGGATGACTGCTGCTGGTAATGAGGACAAAGTTTCTGAAGCTAAAAAATTATTAGGAGCCGGTGTTATCGGTTTGGTTATAATTTTGGCTGCTTGGGGAATTTCTCGCTTCATCTTGGAGCAATTAATGAGTGCCACACAATAATTTGTATTTCTAAAGTCGATTTTGGAAGTATGGTGCTTATTATATAATAAGCACCATTGTCGTGAATATTTCTTAAGCAATAAGTATTTACGATAATGGTAAAAATTATTTAAAAATATGAAAAACATAAAAAATATTTTATTAGCCCTTTTGATAGTGTCCTCTTTTTTATTGGTTGTTAAATTCTCTTTAGCTGGTAATTATGGACTTGATACTACTGTTAGTGATCCTGTTTTGTCTAGCGCTTTTAATGTTAGTGGAGTCGGAAGTGATCCAGGTAGGTTTTTATCTAGCAGAATTGGTATTATGATTGGAGCAGTGCTTTCGTTTATAGGAGTTATCTTTATGGTTTTGATAATTTTGGGAGGGTTCCAGTGGATGACTGCTAGGGGCAATGAACAGCAGGTAGAAAAAGCCAAGAATCTTATTATTCAGTCGATTATCGGGTTGATTATAATATTGTCGGCCTACGCTATTACCGCTTTTATTGGCCGACAATTAACCGAGACCAATCCTAATGATAATCCGACTGGCACTTCTGAACCCCTTGCTAATGATCAAGATATTAGTGCCCAATAATAATTATATAAAAGCTCTATGAGGTTATCAATAAATACAAAATTAATTAAAGTAATTTTGACAACAGTCCTAATTTTTTTGAGCTCTGCTCCTGCGCTTTTAGCCGATTATAATTTTGGTTCTCAGTCAGGGCTTGATACCACGGCTAACCAAAGTGGACATGCTCAGCAAAAATATTTTAATAGTGCCGATTCTTTAAAGGATGGTATTGGTCAAATTATCTCGATTATTCTATCTTTATTGGGGGTTATATTTTTAGTTTTATTGATTTTTGGCGGAATTCAATGGATGACTGCTGGTGGTAATGACCAACAAGTAGAAAAGGCTAAAAATGTTATTATTAGATCTATTATTGGTTTAATTATAATATTATTGGCCTATGTAATTAGCGTCTTTGTTATTACGGCCTTTTCTAATAATAATTTATTAGACTAATTTATGAGGAAAAATATTTTTAAAATCTCAGCAATCTTAATCAGCTTATTTTCATTTTTGTTGATTGCTAATTTTTCTTTAGCAGGGGTTGGTAATTTAAGCGATGCTTTTAAAGTGGACGATGGCTTGGTTGGTGGACAAAATGATATGATTGATGCTACTGCCTTTAATGCTGGTTATGATGTTGGTAGAGCATCCGACCAACAAGGAGCCACTCCTGAGAGAGTCGTATCTTTAATTATTAACACAATTTTAAGCCTACTGGGAGTTCTTTTTGTAATATTGGTTATCTACGGAGGGATTCTTTGGATGACGGCTGGTGGGAATGATGAAACCGTGAAAAAAGCTCAAAATATTATTAAGAGAGCTATTATTGGGTTGGTTATTGTTTTATTGGCTTACACTATTAGTATTTTTATAATAAGTATTTTTGTAAGTACTCCTTTGCCCGAGTAATTTTTACAAAGTTAACAAAAAATATGTCAAAAAATTTATTTAAACAATTTCTGTCCTCTCTTTTTTTGGTAGCCGTTTTAGTGTTGCCATTTTTTGTATTCGCTCAAGGTGGCGTTCAAAGTGATGTGGGTGTTTTAGATACTTTACAATCAGTTGGCACAAGTGGTGGCTATGCTGAAGCTGATAGTGGATCTTTGGCCTCGACCCTGGGTATTATTGTTAATGTAATCTTATCTCTTTTGGGTATAATCTTTGTAGTTTTAATGATAGTTGGGGGATTTCAATGGATGACCGCTGGAGGCAATGAAGAGGCTGTTAAAAAGGCTCAGAGTAGAATAAAGAACGCTATTATTGGATTGGTCGTAGTAGTATCGGCTTATGCCATCTGGAATTTAATTGATAGACTTTTTATAACTAGAATTCAATAAATTAAAATTAATTTTTAGAATATGAAATTTAATAAAATAATAATTTCCGCGTTTTTGTCTCTTATATTGTTTTTCCCAACTTTGTCTATGGCCCAAACAAATGATACAGAGGTTCCAACTCCTGCCCCAGCTAGTCAGATGGATTTGTTTCAACAAAATGCCGGTTTTTCTTCAGCGCCAGCTGAAAATATTGTAGCTAATATAATTAGTATGGTGCTTGGTTTGTTGGGGATACTTTTTGTTGTTTTAATGATTTTTAGTGGATATCAATGGATGATGGCTGGCGGCAATGAAGAGACTGTTAAGACAGCTCAGAAAAGAATTAAGAATGCAGTTATTGGTTTAGTGATTGTGGTTATGGCTTATGCCGTTACCGCCTTTGTTTTTAAAAGTTTACCAGGGGGATCTAGTGATCCTTGCCCAGGAGGGGGTACAGGTGAAAATTGTGTACAATAAAAATACTTTTTTATAAAAAAAGAAAGCATCTGTTGTCAGATGCTTTTTTGTTTGAATTTTTACTACCAGCTGGAGCCACCCCATAGACCCCAATAAACATTTTTGCCATTGATGTTATGGGTTTTGTCGGCCGTTACCACAAATTCGTGGATGAGTGGTTGAGAACTGGAGTTGCTCAGTCCGCGAATGTAAGCACGATAGGTTCCCGGAAGAAGATAATCTGTGATAGACTGATCTTTCCCCAAGAGGAAGGTCTTGTTGTAGCTATTGCCGGGGTTTATTCCGACAATTTTTACCTCAAGTTCTTGATAACGATATTTATTCGTTATCGCTCCTTCTAGACCTATGCTTAAATCCGGTGCCGACATTTTGGTGGTTGATCCGTCAGCCATGCTGCGTATCAAATACGCATTAGCATCGGCCATGGATACTGTAGCATAAGCTTCAGCTCCATTTCTTACCGAAACGGATTTACCAGAAAATGTTCCTTGGTCTCCTTGATAAACCACATCAGCTCCGATTGAGCTTCTTGTCTTGGTGGTATTATCAACTTGAACAGTGGTTGTGGCAGGTTTTTCTTTTTTCTCATTCTCTGCTTTGATAGCCTCCTCAATAAGAGGGGCATAAAAAGCGTTAATAGCCTCAATTTTTTCAGCTTCGGTTGCGGGGTTATAACCCACTTCTTTTACCGCTTCTATCTCTTTGTTTCTTTCTTTTAAAAGAGACCTAGAGTTTTGAGCACTAAGACTGAGGGCTATTAACATAACAGCGATAATTACAGCAATTGTTTTCATCTTCTTTAATTTTATGGTTATTACTTATATAATCTAGTCAACATTACATAAGCAATAACCATAAAACTATCTCCGCCATTTTTAAGGTACTTCATTCAAACAATAACATTATAGCATAATTGCTAATTTTTGTCAATATCTTTTGGTAATGTGCTTATATATGTAGTTATTTCGTCCTTATTTAATAAAAAAAGCAAATAAGGGTTGTTTTTGTTCTTAATAAAAAAAAATGAACCAGTTGGCTCATTTTTTTATTATTTTATTTTTATTCTTTTGTTTAAAATAGATTCATAAATAGATTAACCTTTTTCTTTGATTTTTCTTTGGCATTAACAATCATGGTGGTCTTTATAATAGAGTCAGGAATTAGAGAAATGCTATCAATTCCACAGTCCACTAAAAATTCAGCAAAGTCTGGAAAATCGCTAGGGGCTTGTCCGCAAATTCCTACTTTTGTCTTAGTTTTTTTAGCTACAGAAATTAAATTTTTTATCAATGTTTTAACAGCCTCATTTTTTTCATTAGAAACTCCAGCCACTTCTAATGTTCCGCCAGAGTCTCGATCAATGCCTAGGGTTAATTGAGTTAGGTCGTTAGAGCCGATAGAAAATCCATCAAATATTTTAGCAAATTTTTCAGCTAAAATAATATTGGCAGGGATTTCGGCCATAACATAAACCTGTAGTCCGTTTTTCCCGCGCTTTAAACCATTCTCTTCCATTATTTTCAAAACTCTTTGACCTTCTTCTATGGTTCGGCAAAAAGGGATCATTATTTTAACATTGGTTAAACCAAAATCATCTCGAACTTTTTTTAGGGCGGCACATTCTAATTTAAAGGCTGGTAAAAAGTCTTTTGAATAATATCGACTAGCACCCCTCCAACCAATCATCGGATTTGATTCTAATGGTTCATAATCTTGCCCCCCGATTAGATTAGCATACTCGTTGGTTTTGAAGTCTGACAGACGGACTATAACATCCTTAGGGTAAAAACCGGCGGCCAACATAGCTATTCCTTCAGCTAATTTATCTACAAAAAATTGACTCTTATTGTTATATCCCTCGGTCAATAAGTCAATTTGTTTTATTAATTTCTTATTAGTTAATTTTTTGTAATTAATTAAAGCTAGGGGGTGAATTTTTATATAATTATTAATAATGAATTCTAGACGGGCCAGGCCAACTCCATCGTTTGGAATGAAGGAATTTAAAAAAGCAGTATCGGGCTCAGCAATATTCATCATAATTTTTGTTTTTGGTCGGGGCAATTTTCCAATATCAGTTTTTTCTATTTTAAAAGGAATCTTTCCTTGATAGACAAAACCAACTTCGCCTTCGGCGCAACTAACGGTAACATTCTCTCCGCCTTTTAACTTTTTGCTAGTATCATTTGTTCCTACTATACAGGGGATTCCCATTTCTCGAGAGATGATAGCGGCATGACAGGTTCGACCACCTTTATCAGTAATAATGGCGGAGGCGATTTTCATAATTGGCTCCCAGTCAGGATCAGTCATATCAGTTACTAGAATTTGTCCTGGTTTAAATTTTTTGATATCTTTTACTTTCATTATTCTGTTTACAACTCCGTGCCCAATTTTATTACCCACGCTTTGTCCAGTAGAGATTATTTTTCCCTTTTTTTGTAATTTATATCTTTCTAAAAAATTTAAATTTTTGGCACTTTCAACTGTTTCGGGTCGAGCTTGAATGATATATAGTTTTTTATCTTGTCCGTCGTAAGCCCACTCTATATCCATCGGTTTCTTATAGTGTTTTTCAATAATCATCCCCCATTTAGCCAGAGTTAAAACTTGTTCATCGGTAATTGATTGTTTAATTTGATCTTTGTGACTGACAGGGACATCTTTTACTGGATTATTATGATTTTTGCTATAAATCATTTTAATGTCTTTTTTGCCAATAGATCGATAAATTATTTTTTTAGTAGGCTTAAAAACAAAAAATTGATCAGGATTAACTTTTCCTTGAACGATATTTTCTCCTAGCCCATAAATAGAATGAACCAAAACAACATCTTTAAAACCAGATTCGGTATCAATCGTAAACATAACACCAGAGGAGCCTAAATCAGCCCGAGACATTTTTTGAATTCCAACTGATAAAGCAATATTAAAATGGTCGAAACCTTTATCAGCTCTATAAGAAATAGCTCTATTTGTAAAAAGGGAGGCAATGCATTTTCGAACTGCAATCAATAAATCTTTTTCACCAGAAACATTTAAATAGGTTTCTTGTTGTCCGGCAAAGGAGGCGTCTGGTAAGTCTTCAGCTGTGGCCGAGGATCTAACAGCTACGTCAATATTTTGTTTTTTATAAAAATTTGATAATTTTTTATAGGCTAAAATTATTTCTTTTTCTAAATCTTTTGGTAGAGGTGTCTTTAAAATTTCTTGTCTAACTTTTTCCCCTCTAGTCATCAAATTCTGGACATTATGAGTATTTAAATCTTTTAATATAACTCGAATCCTGTCCTTTAGGCCGCTTTTTTCCATAAAATAATTATAAGCATCTGAAGTGGTGGCAAAACCGTAGGGAACATTTATACCGTCTTTGGATAGTTTTTGATACATTTCTCCCAGAGAAGCATTTTTTCCACCGACCGAAGGCACATCAGTGATTCTAAGTTCATTAAAAAATTTAACAAAATTTTTTGTGGACATAATTTTATTTTTTAGGTTTATATTTGTTTTATTATTATAACATTTTTTTGTTTGATAGTAAAAAAGCGTTGCTCTTGAACTTATTAATCTTTTATATTATTATATATTATACTTAGCGGGCGTGGCGAAATTGGTATACGCACTTGCCTTAGGAGCAAGCGGAGCAATCCATGAGAGTTCGAGTCTCTCCGCCCGCACATTCATTTACTATGTTTAATTTTTTACATATCTTTAATCCGTCCCCAATAATGTTTTCTTTTGGAGTATTAAGAATATATTGGTATGGATTTTTTATTGTTTTAGGAGTTTTTTTGGCCTTGTTAATGGTAGTTTTTTTGGCTAAAAAATATAAAATAAATAAGGACGATATTTTAGATCTTTCTTTTTATTTATTTATTTTTGGTATTATTGGGGCTAGAATTTATGATATATTTTTAGAATGGAGATATTATCTGCAACATCCAATAGATACTTTTAAAATATGGGAAGGAGGTCTAGCTATCCACGGCGGTATTTTGGCAGGAATTTTAGTAATCTATTTTTTTATTAAATATAAGAAAATAAAAAATTTAGGAGAGCAAAATTTACTGGAAAAGTTTTTTTTATTATCATCTTTGGTGGTTGTTGGGGTTTCTCTCGGTCAAGCAATTGGTCGTTGGGGAAATTATTTCAATCAAGAATTGTTTGGTAGGCCTACTAATAATTTTTTAAAAATGTATATAGACCCGAATAATCGTCCTTTAGAATATTTGTCTGAGTCCTGGTTTCATCCTACTTTTTTATATGAATCGATTGGATGCTTGATTATTTTTTTTATTTTGGTTGGTTGTCATTGGTATTTTTTGAAAAAGAAAAAAAATGGTTTTAAATCAACTGTTTTGATAGTTAGTCTTTATTTGGTTTTGTATTCTGTTTTGAGATTTTCTTTAGAATTTGTTAGAATAGACTTTGCCCCTACCTTCATAGGGTTACGCTGGCCTCAGGTAATGAGCCTAATATTAATTTTAATAACAATTTGGTTTAATATAAAAATTTATTTTGAGGATAAATTAAAATATATAAATAAAAAATAATTTATGAAAAATAATGGGAAATTATTAATTCTATATATAGCTGGTTTCATGTTGGCTATTTCTACCGCTATTCCAGCATACATTAACTCTAGCTTTATTGAAGGGTTTGTTTCGGTGCGAGCAGTTAGTTGGTTCTTTGTTGGGGCTAACTTGGCCACTTTCTTTGCAATGTTATTTTTTCCAGTATTGATAAAGAAGGCTAGCAATTTCTTTTCGGCCAAATTAATGATTTTGCTCAATGTTATTTCGTTATTGTTTTTAGTAATTGTGGGGGCACCTATTTGGTTATTTGTTTTCTTTGTTTTATTGTGGGTTAGTTCTCAGCTATTATGGATTAACATGGATGTTTTTGTGGAAAGCTTTACCGACAATGTTAGCACCGGAAAAACAAGAGCAATTTATTTTACTTTTATGAATTTAGGTTGGATATTATCGCCAACCGTAGCCTCTTTGTTGGTTAGAGATGATAATAATTATAATTTGGTTTATATAACTTCGGCTATTTTTGTTTCTATTTTTTATTTAATAATTTTTTCTTATAGAAAAAAAATTAATAAGAATGTTAAATATAAAGATTTTAAAGTTAATCACACTTTTGTAGATTTTTGGAAGAATCATAGTTTGAGGGGTGTATATTTTTCTTCTTTTTTCTTAAATTTGTTTTATAGTTCAGCGGTGGTTTATGTGCCAATTTATTTAAATAAGGTAATAGGTTTTGAGTGGTCTACCTTGGGTATTATGTTTTCGATAATGCTTATACCTTTTGTTCTAGTAGAAATTCCTGCCGGAATAATTGCCGACAAATATATTGGAGAGAAAGAAATGATGAGCGCTGGTATGATAATAGTAATTATTTCCTTGGTAATGTTCTTTTTTGTAAAATCAACTAATCCTTTTATTTGGGCTGGATTATTATTTTTTAGCCGAATTGGTGCAGCTCTAATTGAATCTATGAGGGAGTCTCGGTTTTTCAAAATTGTTGACGCCGAAGACGTTAGTTACATAAATTTTTTAAGGACTTCTTATCCTCTTGGATATTTGGTCGGTTCGGGGCTAGGAGCTTTAATTTTAACTTTTTATGATATTCAATATCTATTCTTATTTGTAGCAATATTGTTTTTATATAGCTTTTACTTTATTTATATTATAAAAGATAGTAAATAATTTATTTTGGTAAAAACAAAAAAGACTCTTAATAGACATTTCTGGAGAGTCTTTTTTGTTTTATTTTTAGAAGCCAAAATATTTTAATACTGGTTTAATATTTGGAGCTAAATCTTCTTTGTCTAAATCGTTGATATCTATCCAGCGCCATTCTCTGATGTCTTCACCTGGAGCTATTTCTCCAATTCTTTTAGCTAAAAAATGAGCAAGAATTATGCTGGTTTGGTTGCCATTAATTTCTTTTTCGGTATAGAAAAAATAAGGATCATTATTTAAAATCTCTATTTCAATTCCCATTTCTTCCTTAACTTCTCTTCTGGCGGCATTTTTTAGATTAACCTCCCCTTCTTCAATTCTTCCTCCACAAAATTTCCAAAACTTGTCATCTCCGTGTTTGTTTAATAAAACTTTATTATTTTCTATAATGACTGGCCCCGAGGCAATAATTATTTTTATCATATTTTTATTTTTTAATAATCTTTAGTTTTAAGTCCGAAATCATTTTCTTGATATTGGTATAGAGAGGTATTTTAAATTTTTTGCAAATAAATTCTACGTTACCATATCGCCAGAATTCTTTTGGGCAACAACATATAATTTTTTTATGAGAAGCAAATAGTCCTAGCTCTAATAATGAGATGGGGCTTTTTGATTTGGGGTCAAAATTTAAAATAATTGTATCGCTAAGACTTAAGCCTTTAAACTCCCATTCCACCTGTTCTTTAAATTCTTTGTCTTTAATAGTCGAAGATTCTTTGGTATTCCATTTTTTTCTGCGAGGATTTAAAATAGTTAAATTATAATTTTTTAATTCTTCTATAATTTTATCTTGCCATTTTTCGGCCTGGCCCATCTCAATGCTACCAGCTAAAAAAATAATTGGTTTAATTTTTTTGGTAATCTTTTGTGGAGCAATTATTAATTTCATGTTTTTGGCGGGCTACCTCGGGCTGGAACCGTGGTTTTGGCAAGCCCAGTAAGGCTTTTCGGTAATTTTTTAAGACTTTAATAAATAAGATCCTCGTGCGCTATTGTTTTTCTTAAAAAGTGACAAAAGTGACACAACAATAAAACAATTAGTTACACCTCATTGTCATTTTTTGTTTATTATTTTATATTGAGTATCAAAATTTAGTAAAGTGTTTTTTACTTTTTGACTTGTTATACCGGAATAAGAAACTAAAGAAAAAGACATAAGTAACAAAACCTGAATTAAAGTATCCAATGAAATTTCTGCTAATTTTTTTCTTTGATGTTTGTTAAATTTAAATACTCCGTTAGTATAACTAAAATTTTCTTGAATTATTAATGCCTTAGAATGGGTCGCTAAAGATAATAATCTATAAGATGACATGTACATATTTAAAAGATCCGCCATTGTTGCTGCTTCTTTAGCCACCATATCAGAAACATCATTAAAATATTCAATTTGATTACTTAAATCTAATAAATATTCGTTTAATTTTTCATTAGTTATTTTAAACTGCAACGCAATATCTTTATTATTCTTTAAGTCATTAAATACTTTTATTTTTTGCTTTGTATGATCTTTAATAATATTTTTTAAAAAACTTTGATTATTCATTAATGCTAACATATAAAATAAAGCTTCTAGAGCACTTCTTGATAAAATCTGTGTGTCGATATAATTTTTATTATCAAGTAATAAAGAGCAACTTTGACTTAAACTAACTATTCTTTCTTTATATGAATAAATATAAACAGCTTCTTTTTTCTCGATAAAATTAATTTTATCTCTTTTAAATTTATACGACTGAACAAATAATAAAATATCATTAAATAATGTTATCTTTTTATCAATGTTATTCATTCTAGCTAATTTATTTTATTATATATTTTATAGGATACTGCGACCCCTTTTTCCAATATTTACTAACAGATTTATTCAAATATTTGTCAAGGTCTCTTTTGTTAGCAACTTTTCCAACAAAATAAGCTCGCCTGTCTGCTCTTTTTGAAATTAACCATTTATCCTGATAAAAAACCCCTCTAATAATCCCTTGAGATACAGCACAAACTAATTTTATTTGCCTAGCTTTTTCTAAATTTATTTTCCAATACTTTCTTGTTGCCTCATAAACCTCACTATCACTCATTCCTCTTTTGTAAAGCTTGTTAATATTTATAAGTACAGCATTTTCTGTGAAAACAGCATCTTCGGCCTCATATTTAATTTTTAATTCTTCCAAATCTGTAATTCCTGTTCCTTTTGAATGACCTTTTACTATATTAGTTAAATTTTCTAGACCAATATAATCAATTAAAGCATTTTCTACAGCAAGGGCCTCATTCTCTGTTAATCCGTGCCTTAGTATAATCTTTTTTACATTTTTACCTAATTTAATTATTTGCTTAATCTTATCTGTTTTTTTAGAATCTTTGTCTATTAACTCTTTAAAATGATGATTTATTCTATTTCCAGTCCCCTTGCCAATATAAAAGACATTATTATTTTGATCGGCTAATAGATAAACGTAATAATCTAGTTTTTCTATGGTGGATTGGGATAGTTTTAAATTACTATTATTCATTATTGTAAATAAAATTAATTATTAAAATACCAAACAAAATAAATTAAAAAAACAAAAAAAGAAACAATAAACAAAAAAAGATCTAAGAAACTTCTTATAAAAACCCTCTATATCTTTCCATGTAAAAATCTTTTTAAAGAATTTTCTCCAAACTATTAACACTAATAAAAATGTAATAATCAGAACAATCAAACCTTGCAAACTACTTATTATGCTAACAACAAATAAAGCTGGTGCCATAATTATAGTAGCTGGCCACCAATTAAAAAATAATATTGAGTATTTTTTGTATCTAATTTCTAATTCTTTTATTTTTTCTTCATCTTCCTCTGCTTGATAGACAGAAGAATATACCAACATGATAGCTAAAATAAGTGCCGGATAGAAAACAATATAACTAAAAACCACCATTAAAAAAGAAAATAATGAATTTTTATCATTTAATGGCACAAGTGATAAATAATTATTTATTATCCAAATCCAAGAGCCAGTCAAGGTTACAAACAGAAATGTTTTAAATTCTAAATTTTTTTCTATTGAATCTTTCATAATTAGCAAACCAATTAATAGCACACAACCATTTTGACAATCTTGTCGACCACCTCATCTCCAGAGTCAATAACCTTTTTATCCGAATAGTCAAACATTAACAAAGCAATATTAAATTTCTGCCAATCAATATTATTTACAGAAAGCAGATATCTTATCAATAAATATCGAAAACGAAATATATCTATTTGTCTTGGGGTTATTTGCTCATTCTTTGTTATAATTTCTCCTATCTCAACAGATTCTTTTTGAGTTATATCTGGCTTTTTTAAAACATTGTGCTTGTTGTCGTTATCGTTATTTTTAAAATTATTCTGTTTATTATTTAAATTATGAAAACTGTCTGCATTATTAAACATACCATTCTTCATTTCTTTTATTTCAAACAATTCCCCCAAAATATCTAATTTTTCTTGATTATTTAAGTCTGGCAAGTTTACGCCAGATAAAAAAAGTTTATCCATATACTCTTTTACTAAAATATCCATATCCAAATTCTTATCTTTCATGTCTTCGTATTTGTTTTTTATAGCCCCCGTCAGTATTCTTTCATCAATAGCAACAATAACTAATATTTCTTTTTTTATGTTTTCATCATCGAGTATAATTCTTAAAGAATCTATAACCTCAAGAATTTTATTATGAGAACATCTATCTAAATTATCAACAAATAATAATACTTTTTTATTGCTAGACTTGGACCATTTTTTAATAAATAAAGAAATTCTATTCTGAAGTTTACACTGATCTCCTAGATAATCTACCAAATCTTTATTTAAAATTCGCTTATAAAAAACCAAAAAAGATTTTTTATTTTCTAAAATTAAAGAAATAATTTTCCAAAAAATAGGAGATAATGACAAAATTATTATTGTAAATATGCTTATTATTGTTTTTATTGATGGCAAATTATTAATAACAAATGTTTTTATGTTGCCATAAAAGAAATATAATAAAGATAAGAACACAAGCAAAAAAATTATTAAAAAACAATTTTTTTTAAAAAAAAATAAAAATTTTTCTATTTTTTTTTGGGGATAATAAACATCTAGTAAGGATCTGTATAAATGTGACCATAGGGCTGGAGTTTCTTGATATTTCCAGGCATTAAAATCAACAATATTAAATTTATCTAATATTGCTTGGTTTTCTTTTATCCTATTCATTAAAAATGTTTTTCCCCTGCCCCATCTACCAAAAACACCGAACATTGAACCATCTTGCTTCTCCATGTCAATGAGTAAATTAGAAATTTGATCAGCCAACTCTCTAACACTTAAAACTGGCTTAACGTTATCTACTTTCCTAACTATTGAACCTTCATTTAAAATTTTTATAGCCTCAAAATCTGGGTGCATCTTTCTTATTTTGCCCAATGCTATAGATTCAATATTTCGAACATCCTCTCTTGAAATTTCAAACTCTTGACCAACCTCATCCAAAGTATGACTAACGCCATCAACCAACCCAAATCTCATTTCCAATATCTTTTGTTCTCGAGGAGAAAATTGAGAAACAGCATTTTTTACATATTCTTTAAGAAGCTGTAAATTTGACCCTTGCTTGGGATGATTCCTTTGTATCTTTTTAATTAATTCTTTTAAAATTTCCTTTTCGCCTTTAAATGTTTTTTCAATTTTTTCGGCCTTAACTGAGTCACTATCATCAAGAAACTCTTCTTTATCATTATCTTTAATGAAATCAAAGTCGTTATCAGAAATTTCAATTTTTAATCTCTTGACAAGATTATTAATTTTTAATTTAAAGTCCATGAGATCAACTTGACTAGCATCTTGCCCTATGGGAAAAACCATAAACTTACTATAATCTTTACCCGAAACTGAATTCAATTCAATCACCAAGTTATTATAACCATCCCAAACCTTGTTAGAATAAAAAAAGCTCCCCTCAGCTTTTGATACTTCTTCATAATAACCTTCTAGGTCTGATAATATAGCCTTAATTTCTTTTATTGAGCTCTTCATAAAATAGCTAAAATTTATAAAATATAGTATAATATTAACACAATAATCAATAAAATAAAAGCAATGACAGGAGAGGAAATAAAGAATAAAATAGTACTAACTATATTAAAGTTCCATCAAATTACCAGAGATAATATAGTAAAAATACAAAGATCTGAATTTCAAGGATTGTCTGATTTTGAAATACACTCAAGTTTAAAATTTTTAGTAAAAGAGAAGTTAATAAATGTCATAGATAGTCGAGCGGTTAGAAGTGATATTTATTCGATTATGCATAAAGCATCAAACCCTCTTGAATGTTTTTTAGAAATAGAAATACTAAATGATTTTAAAAAATATATTAATAATAATAATAATTTAGAAAAACCGCTAAAAGAAGAAAATGATATTGTTTTAAAATTTACTTACAAAAATAGAAAAGTTAAAATAAATGAAATAGTAATTGCTAATCCTCATTTCGAAAGTGAAAATGATTATTTTGCTGTTTTTATATCAAATAATTCTAATAAAAAAATAACTAAGACTGATTTCGAAAAACATAAAAGAGGTAAGATGAATAAAAAATTTGATCAAATTATTACTGATTTAGGTTTTAGGGGAAGTATTAAAAAATTATTTTTTCCAAACATTTCCATAAAAGCTGTTGAATTTAAAAATCCAATTACTAGAGATGACATGAAAAAAGCGGAAATTGATGATATTTATCCCTCTGATTTTAAAAATAAATAACAGAAACAACAAGGTATAGCATGAATTAACAGGACACAAAGGTTGTTCTGTTTTTTTATTGTTAAAATTAAATTGTATTTAGCTGAAAGAATAATTCTTTCTAGAATTTATACAATTTATAATTAACAATATTGTTATGTTGCTACAAAAACTACAATGGCACACAGTGCAAAAAAGAGTTAACGATCTTGTTCCCCAAGAAGTTAACCCTAGAAAAATTACTAACAAACAAATGTCAGACATTAAAAAAAGTTTAACTAAATTTAATTTAGTTGAAATCCCAGCCTTAGATCTTGATAATAAGATTTTGGCCGGACATCAAAGAATTAAAGCTCTTCAATTATTGGATCGAGGTGAAGAGTTGATTGACGTCAGAGTTCCTAACCGCAAGTTAACCGAAAATGAGGCAAAAAGATATTTAATTGCCAGCAACGCTCTAGGTGGTGACTGGGATTTTGAGAAACTAAAATCCTTTGATTTAGACATGCTAATCGATATTGGATTTGATCAAGTCGATTTATCGAATTTTTGGGACAAGGAGTTAGAAGTTAAAGACGAAAATTTTAATGTTGAGGCGGAGCTAAAAAAGATAAAAACACCAAAAACAAAACCAGGCGACCTAATACATTTAGGTGCACATCGCCTACTTTGTGGCGACTCTACTAATCCTGATAACTTAAAAAGGTTATTTGGTAATGACAAAGCTTCAATGATATTTAATGATCCTGTTTATAATATCAAACTAGATTATTCAAAAGGAATTGGAGGTAAAAAAGATTACGGTGGAACAGTTAATGATAATAGAAACTATGAAGAGTATAAACAATTTATTAAAAGTTCCCTACTGGCTGCTTTGCCTAATACTAAAGATAACTGCCATATATTTTACTGGTGCGACCAAACTTATATCGGTCTTTTTCAAGAGCTATATCGAGAACTAGGAATAGTAAATAAACGAGTTTGTTTGTGGCTTAAAAATTCACAGAACCCTACCCCTAAAATAGCTTTTAATAAATGCTATGAGCCTACCGTTTATGGGGTTAAAGGAAAACCATATATCAATCCAGATATTAAAAACTACAATGAGGTTTTAAACAAAGAATTTGGTACGGGTAATGAAATGTTTGAAGATATCTATGATTCTTTAGATATTTGGCTTACCAAGCGTATTTCAGGTAAAGATTACGAACATGCCACCAGTAAGCCCCCAAAGCTCTACGAAAAGGCTATAAGACGTTGCACCAAGCCAGGCGATATTATCCTTGATTCTTTCTCGGGATCAGCCAGCACGATTATCGCCGGTGAACAATTAAAAAGAAAGGTTTATGCGATGGAGCTTGAGCCAATTTTCTGTGATTTGGCGATAGCAAGATATCGAAAATTAACAGGCAGAAAGGAGGTGGTGGAGCATGTCTAAGAAAAGCCGATTACAAGAAGCTTTCTTTAACGAGCTTAAAAAGGTACCAATCGTTTTAGTCGCTTGTGAAAAATCAGGTATCTCTCGCAATAGCGTTTATCGCTGGAAACGAGAAGATAAGGAATTTTCCAAGGTGATGGATGAAGCTTTAGCTGAAGGCGAAGCTTTAGTAAATGATATGAGCGAAAGCCAACTCTTAACGATGATCAAGGAAAAAAATTGGTCAGCGATTAGTTTTTGGCTTAGACATCGCAATCCAAGGTTTAAAGATAAGATAGAAATAACTTCTAAAACAGAAGATACTGACGAGCTAACTCCTGCGCAAGCAGAGGTAGTAAAACACGCTTTGAAACTGGCTAAACTATTACCAGCTGATGAGCAATTAATAATTAATAATAATACATATGAATCCAATAAAAATGATTCCCCAGGAAATGGTGGAACAAATGACCCAAAACAAGAAGATAAGAACAGCGATAACTAGAGAAAGCTTTTCCTATTTCTTTCACTTCTATTTTTCTCATTACGTAAAATACGAAACAGCTAATTTCCAAAAAAATATAATTTCTCTAATTGAATCTAATCATAAAAAAGATTTATTTGTTGTAGCTTTTAGAGGTTCAGGTAAATCTACTATTATTACTGCTGCTTATCCAATTTGGGCAATTTTAGGGAAACAACAAAAAAAGTTTATAGTTATATTTTGTCAAACTCAAGCCCAAGCTAAACAGCAAATGATGAATTTGCGTCGCGAGCTTGAAGATAACGAAATATTAAAAAAGGATTTAGGACCTTTTAGGGAAAATAGTGATGAATGGGGCTCACAATCAATAGTATTCTCTAACTCTAATGCTCGAATTACAGTTGCCTCAGTTGATCAAAGTATTAGAGGTATTAGACATCATGAAAATCGCCCTGATTTAATAATTTGTGATGATGTTGAAAACATTGCCTCAACTAAAACTCGAGATGGTCGCAATAAAACATATCAATGGCTTAAAGCAGAAGTTATACCAGCTGGAGATATAGATACTAGATTAATAGTAATTGGCAATCTTTTACATGAAGATTCTTTACTAATGAGACTTAAAGAAGAAAAAGACACAGGGATTATTGATGGTGATTATCTATATTATCCTCTACTGGATAAGAATAATAATTGTTTATGGCCAGGTAAATACCCAACAGAAATGGATATAAATAATGAAAAGAAAAAGGTTGGCAATGAAATATCATGGCAAAGAGAATATCTACTTAATATTATTCCAGATGAAGATCAAATAATATATAGAGAGTGGGTTAAATATTACGATGATATACCAATAAATCAAAAAACTGAAAGTGGCAGATATAAACCAATTTATGTTTGCATTGGAATAGATTTAGCTATTTCTAAAAAAGATACAGCGGATTATACTGCTATTGTTCCTATAATGATTATTGGTGATTTACCAGATGCGACTTTATATGTTTTACCAAATATTGTAAACAAAAGGCTTAATTTTCCTGAAACTATTGCTGTCTGTAAAAATATGTATAAATCATATTTTAATATAGCAGATCAACAAGACATAGTCTTTATAATAGAAAACGTAGGCTATCAAGAAGCTTTACCTCAACAATTAAAAGATGAGGGGG